>Ga0182737_1001643_pt1 | contig 20969 bp, 22 predicted proteins | sample eDN5th30CBELigOP_FD_128878 | JGI IMG/M metagenome (GOLD analysis project Ga0182737, IMG submission 128878) | Enriched Organic Plus compost microbial communities from Emeryville, California, USA - eDNA 5th pass 30_C BE-Lig OP (version 2) (version 2) ...
GGCCAGGCCTGCTTCAGCCGCGCGATGGCCAGCACCGGGTCGGCCACGGCGTGCAGCACTTCCATGTCCGGCGCGTCGTTCACCAGGCCGATCAGGACCTGGCGCACCACCGCCGAATCGTCGACGATCATTACCTTGATGCGGCTCATCAATGGCCTTTGCCCGATCGCGGGGGCGGGGGCGTGTGCCGCACCCAGACGTCACCCGTGCCGATGCGGAAGATGATCTGCCGGTGCCCGCTGCCGAACAGGTGCTCGGAGCGGACCGCGATGCCGTGGCGCTGCAGTTGCTGGCGTGCGGCCTCGCCGTTGCGTCGGCCGATGTCGCTGGCGTAGGCGAAGCCGCCCGTGGGGAACATGTTGCCGCCGCCGAACAGTTTGGCCTCGCATTCATGCAGGGGGACGCGCAGCAGGGCGAGGTCCTGCAGCATCAGTGCGAAGGCCTCGTCGCCATAGCGGCCGTCCAGCGCCGCCTGGGGCGGGCGCGGCCGCGTGGCGAGCAGAAAGTGCGACATGGCGCCGATGCGGCGCCCGGGGTGCCACAGCGTGACGGAGACGCACGAGCCCAGCAACGTGCGCAGCTGGTGGCGGCTGTCGCCCACGAAATATTCTCCCGGCTGCAGGAAGATATCGATCGGCGAGGCGAGGCGGGGGGCCATGACTGGGGAACGCGAAAGCGCAATCATGACTTGCGGTACACCGAGGGCACGACGGGCTGTACCGCCGCAGTAAGGCCGTGCAGGCTCTCGGAGTGGCCGACGTACAGGTAGCCGCCCGGCTTCAGCCGGGACAGCACGCGCGACACGACCTGCTGCTTGGTGTCGCCGTTGAAATAGATCATCACGTTGCGCAGGAAAATCACGTCGAACATGCCGATGTCGGGCAGGGTCGAGTTCAGGTTGGCGTGCAGAAAGCGCACGTGTTCGCGTACGCTGCGCTCCACCAGCAGCGTGCCGGCATGTTCGCCGCGACCCTTCAGGCAATAGCGCTTGAGCAGCGCCTGCGGAATCTGGCGGGCGCGCTGTTCGGAATAGTGCCCGATGCGGGCGCGCTCCAGGACGCGCGTGCTGATGTCGGTGCCGATCACCTCGAAGGGCCGGCCCTGCCGGCAGTCCTTCAGCACCATGGCGATGGAGTAAGCCTCTTCGCCGGTGGAGCTGGCGGCGCTCCACACGCGAAACACCTGCGGCGCGCGTTGCACGCCGTCGCCCGTGGCGGTGGCGGCCTGCGCCAACAGCTCGAAATGGCGCGGCTCGCGGAAGAAGTACGTCTCGTTCGTCGTGAGCAGGTCGATGGCGGCCTGCACTTCCTGCGCATGCGCACCGCTTTGCAGCAGCTTGAAGTAGTCGCCGTACGTGTCGACCTTGCAAAGCTGCAGCCGCTTGGACAGGCGGCCGCACACCAGCGCCTTCTTGGCTGACGATAGCGTGATGCCTGCCGCATCGAAGATGAAGCGCTGGAAGTGCGCGAATTCCTGGTCGCTGATGGTGTGGGAACTGGCCATGGGATGAGGCCCTATATGCCTATATGTTGTGGCCGTCGGAGTCGGACGGGCCGGCAAGACCATCCGCGCGCGCGTCTGGCGCGCGCAGCGTGTCGACCCGGTAACGGTGCTGCTTCAGCCAGAGCGGGATCTCCGACCCTGGCATCGGCGTGGCGATGAAAAATCCCTGGCCGACCAGGCAGCCCAGCTGTTGCAGCAGGCGCCATTCCTCCAGGGTCTCGATGCCTTCGGCCGTCGACACCACCCCCAGCTGGCGTGCCATGTCGATGGCCGATTTCAGGATGACGCGCAGGCTGCGCCGCTCGTTGCAGCGGTGCACGAAGCTGCGGTCGATCTTCAGTTCGGTAAAGGGAATGCGGGTGAGCTGCTGCATCGACGAGAAGCCGGTGCCGTAGTCGTCGATCGACAGTCCGAAGCCGCGCAGCCGCAGGCGCGCCAGCAGGCCGCGCGCTTCGCTGTGCGTGTCGACCAGAGAGCTCTCCGTGATTTCGAAGTTGATCTGCTCGGGCTCGACCTGGAAGCGCTGCACCACCTCGACGAGGTCGCGAGCCAGGCCCGGCCAGTCCAGCAGCAGCGGCGACAGGTTGACGGCCACAGACAGACGCAGCCCGCGGCTGTTCCAGGTGGCGGCCTGGTCCAGTGCCTGCTCCAACACCCGGAACGTCAGCGGCTGGATCAAACCGCATTGCTCGGCCTGCTTGACGAAACGGCTGGGGGGAATCATGCCCAATTGGGGATGCGTCCAGCGCGCCAGGGCTTCGACGCCGCGCACCAGGCCGGTCCGTATGTCGAGCTTGGGCTGGTAATGCACCGTGATCTGGTTCTGCTGCAAGGCGGCCTCGAGCACGGAGGGCGGGATCGGGGTGAGTTCCGGGTCTTCGGCGCCGTTGGCGCGCAGGTCGGGCCATGTTTCCTGGCTGCCCAGGGCTTCGGCCAGCAAGGATTGCGTCAGCGGTTTTTCCAGTGCGGCCAGGACCTTGAAGCCGAGACGCGTGCCGATCGCCTGCACCGAATCGATCAGCGCGCTTTCGCGTCCGGAAGCAATGATGAGGTCGAGCTCGAAGTTGCGGATGCGCAGCTCTTCGATCAGATCGATGCCGTCCATGCCGGGCATCTCGATGTCGACGATCATCAGGTTCGGCAACGGTTTCAGACGGCCGAGCAGCTCCAGCGCCTCGGGGCCGCTCGCCGCTTCGTACACGACGGGAACGCCGAGCGCCCGGCATAATTCCGCTGCATGCGCTCGATGCAGCGAGCTGTCGTCGACGATCAGTATCGCGTCGACGGGTTGGCGCCCGGCCAGCATCTCCATGGTCTCTTCCTGGCAGATAGTGGATTACATCGCCGCGGAGGCCCCGCCCGGCAGCGCAGCGCCTCCGGCATCGGCCAGCTGTGCATGCATCCCCTCCAGCATGTCCAGCGCCAGCGCGCGGTCCACGGCGAGCATGATGACGAACTTGCCGCGCACCTTGCCCACGCCGGAGATGAAGTCCGGGCGCACACCGGTGCCAAAGGAAGGCGGGGGCTCGATGTCGGCCGAGTCGATGTCCAGCACTTCGTTGACCGCGTCGACGATCACGCCCAGTACCTGGCGGCCCGATTCGGAATCGCTGGTTTCAACGATGACGATGCAGGTGCGCTTGGTGACCGGCGCGGACGGGCGGCCGAAGCGCACCTGCAGGTCCATCACCGGCACCACCGCGCCGCGCAGATTGATGACGCCGCGTACCGCCGGCGGCATCATGGGCACCACGGTCAGCCCCTGGTACTCGATGATCTCCTTGATCGACAGGATGCCGATGGCGAACGCCTCGCCGCCCAGCATGAAGGTCAGGTACTGCGCGGTCTCGGCGCTTTCGGCGGTGTGATCCGTCCGATTCGTGGCGGCAGCGAATTGCATGCTGGTCTCCGGTTTCAATAGCGGCCGAACTGCGACTCATCCGGCGCATCGCCGGCGGTGGCCGTCGCCAGGCGTCCGGACAGATCGGTACCCGAGCCCTCGTGCGCATGCGTGGGGGACGCCTGCTTGCGCACGGACGCCTTGCGCTGGGCCGCGCTGGCGGTCAGGCGCTGGCCGGAACCGGTCAGCTTGAAGTAGGACATGGCCTGCTGCAGCTGCTCGGCCTGCGAGCTCATCTCTTCGGCGGTGGCGGCCAGTTCTTCCGAGCTGGAGGCGTTCTGCTGCGTGGTCTGGCTCAGCTGGGCGACGGCGGCGTTGATCTGGCCCACGCCCGAAGATTGCTCTTCCGAGGCGGCGGTGATTTCCTGCACCAGGTCCGAGGTCTTGCGGATGTTGGGCACCATCTGCTCGAGCAGACGGCCGGCGCGTTCGGCCAGATCGACGCTGGACCCGGCCACGTCGCCGATCTCCTGCGCGGCCACCTGGCTGCGCTCGGCCAGCTTGCGCACTTCGGCGGCCACCACGGCGAAACCCTTGCCGTGCTCGCCGGCGCGGGCGGCCTCGATGGCCGCGTTCAGCGCCAACAGGTTGGTCTGGTAGGCGATGTCGTCGATGATGCCGATCTTCTGCGCGATCTGCTTCATGGCGGCCACCGTCGACGTCACGGCCTCGCCGCCTTCAGCCGCTTCGCCAGCCGCCTTGGTGGCGATGCTGTCGGTCACCTTGGCGTTCTCGGTGTTTTGCGAGATGGACGCGGTCATCTGCTCGACCGAGGCGCTGGTTTCCTCCACGCCGGCGGCCTGCTCGCTGGAAGCCTGGCTGAGCGACTGCGCGGTGGCGCTGACTTCCTCGGCGGCACCGGCCAATGCCTCGGCGCTGCTGTTCACTTCAGTGACCACCTGGGATAGCTTGCCGACCATGTTTTTCACGGCGGCCATCATGCTGGTCGTATCGTTCTTCTTGGTGCGCACGTCCACCGTGAGGTCGCCGTTGGCGATCTGCTGCAGGACTTCCGCGGCATAGGCGGGCTCGCCGCCCAGCAGCTTCAGCAGGCCGCGCGTAATCAGGACGCCGACCAGGACGGCTAGCACCGCGGCGGCGGCGGCCAGCATCAGGATCATCATGCGGGTTTCGGCATAGACCACGTCGCTGGCAGCGTTGGATTCCTCCATCAGCTTGGTCTGGTAGTCCGCCAGGTCGCGCAACTTCTGCTCCACCGCCCGGGCGGCCGGCATCAGCTCGGTCCGCAGGTAGATGAGGGCCTGCGTCGAGTCCGATTGGACCAGCGTATAGAACGTCGGCGTCTTGGTCTGCAGCACGGCGCGGGCATCCATCAAGGCCTTCAGACCCGCGCGCCCCTGGTCGGTATTGACGGACCGCTCCAGTTCCGCGATGTTGCGCGCGCGCACGGCTTCGTTGTCCTCCAGGCGCTTCTTGATGCGGTCCAGGGCAGCCTGGTCTTCGCTGGCCACCAGGGCGTAATACTGCTGCCCGTCGTCGACCGAGCGCAGCAGGTTCTGGTTGGCCAGAACGATCTTGGGATAGCGGTCCTCCGTGACCTCGGTCAGCGCGTCGTTGACGTCCGCCAGGCGGATGACGCTCAATGCGGCCAGACTGACCAGCAGCAGGATGACAATGCCGAATCCCAGTACCAGCCGGGTGGCGACTTTCATATTCCCGAACATGTCTTGCTCCTTCGTAAATTGATCGCCTGTATGCGATTGCGTGCCGGATACCTGTATCGGCCTATGCCGATATCCGGGAATGCTCGGCCGGTGGGGAATGGCTGGCCTGCTCCATCAGGGCAGGGACGTCCAGGATGAGCGCGACTTCGCCGCTGCCCAGAATGCTTGACCCGCTGATGCCGCGTACCTGCTCGAAGATGCGCGACAGCGGCTTGATGACGGCCTGCGTTTCGCCCAGCAGCGTGTCGACCACCAGGCCGATGCGCTTGTCGCCGTGGCGCACCACCACGATGTTCTGGCGTGCCGAGGCGGGGCCGGGGATGGAGAACATGTCGCGCAGGCGGATGAACGGCAGCACGCGGCCGCGCAGGTCGGTGTAGTTGTGGTCGGCATGGGCCGAATAGGCGACGCATTCGTCCACCATGTCCAGGGGCAGCACGAACAGCGAGGTGCCCACGCTGACCTGGAAGCCGTCGATGATCGCCAGCGTCAGCGGCAGGCGCACCGTCACCGTCGTGCCCAGCGCGGGACGGCTGGATACCTCGACGCTGCCGCGCAGGGCCTCGATGTTGCGCTTGACCACGTCCATGCCCACGCCGCGGCCTGACAGGTCGGTGACTTGCGCGGCGGTGGAGAAGCCCGGCTCGAAGATGAGCTTGAACACCTCGGCGTCGCTCAACTCGCGGCCGGCCTCGACCAGGCCGCGCTGCACTGCCTTGGCCAGGATGCGCTCGCGGTCCAGGCCGCCGCCGTCGTCGCTGACTTCGATGACGATATGGCCGGAATCGTGGCGCGCGTCCAGCGTGATGGTGCCGTGGCCCGGCTTGCCGTGCGCGATGCGCGTCTCGGCCGGCTCGATCCCGTGGTCCATGGCGTTGCGCACCAGGTGAGTGAGCGGATCGCTGATGCGCTCGACCACCGTCTTGTCCAGCTCGGTGTCTTCGCCGCGCACGACCAGGTGGATGTTCTTGCCCAGCGTGCGCGAGACGTCGTGCACCACGCGGCGGAAGCGGTTGAAGGTGGCGCCGATCTTCACCATGCGCAGCTGCAGCGTGCTGTCCCGCACGGATTCGACCAGGTCGGCCACCTGCGAATTGCATTCCTGCAGCTCGACGTTGCCCAGCCGCCGCGCGGCCAGGTTGGCGCCCGCCGAGGCGGTGATCAATTCGCCGACCAGGTTGATCAGGTGATCGAGCTTGTCGGCGTCGATGCGGATTGAATGGCCTTCCTGCGTACGGGTCTCTTCGGCCGCCCGCGGCTTGCCGGCCGGCGGTGGGCACGAAGCGTCGGTACGGACGGCGTCTCGCGGCTCGTCGGCACAGGGCTGCAGGGCGTGGGGACTGGGGTTGGCCGCCAGCGCCTCGAGCTCGCCGGGGGCCAGCGTGCCGCAGCGCGCCAGCCGCTCGCCGAAGTCCGCCGGATCGGCGCCGCGCTCACGGCACAGGTCCAGGTAAGCCGAAGGTGGCGTACCCGGCGGCAGGATGTGAATCGAGCAATCGTCTGCGATGAACTCGAAGGTGTTGGCGATGGTGGCCTGGTCGGCCGCGCTGTCCAGGCCGATCTCGAAGCCCAGGTAGCAGGCTTCGGGGTCCAGTTCCGGCAGCGGCGGCAGTGATTCGATGCAGCACGCGACACAGGCCACCTTGCCCAGGCGCTGCAGGTAGCGGATGAACGACAGCGGGTCCATGCCGTTGCGCAGCACGCTTTCGTCCAGGCGCAGTGAGATGTGCCAGTGGCCGAGCAGGCCGGGTTCGGCATCGGCGGGGCCGGCCGATGCCGCGGCCGGCGTAGCCGGTGTATCGCCCAGGTAGGCCGAGAGTCGGGCCAGCAGTTCCGGCTCGTCCACATCGGCCGTGTCGGACGTTTCGCCGGCGGCGCGCTCGACCAGCATGCCGATGTGGTCGCGACAGGCCAGCATCAGGCCCACCAGGTCGCGGCTGATCGGAATCGTGCCTTCCCGCACGCGGTCAAGTACGCTTTCGACCACGTGAGTGAAGCCGACGATGGCGTCGATGCCGAACAATCCGGCCGAGCCCTTGATGGTGTGCGCGGCGCGGAAGATCGCGTTGATGTCGTCCGTCGGATCGACGTCGTCCAGCACGTTCAGCAGCGCCGCTTCCATTTCGGTCAGCAGCTCTCGGCTTTCGGCGAAGAAGGTGTTCAGCGCCAGGTCCATGTTCATTGGAGTCTCCGCGAGCGGGGTCGCATGCCTCAGGCGTGCGCGCGCTGTTCCAGGTAGCCGTCGAGGCTGAGCAGCGTCATGGTTTCGGCTACCGCCGCGCTTTCACGCACCAGCCGGGTATTGACGCCGTGCGCGCCGGCATAGCGGAGCATGGTCAGCAGCAGCTGTACGCCGGCGGTGTCGATTTCGCTGACGCCGGACAGGTCGATCTCCAGCGCCTGCGGCCCTCCTTCGGATGCCTGGTCGGCCAGCGTCTGCAACAGCTGCCGATGGGTTTCCTGGGCGCAGTAGATCGTCAGTTCGCCGTCGAGGCGTAATGTGCGAATGTTGGTCATGGAGAGTGTTCCTGGTACCGGGGCGTTACGGTGAGCGGTGCGGGCACGCTCTCGGATCAGGGCGGTACCAGGCGCTCGATCGCGCTGAGCAGCTGGGCGGGCTGGAACGGCTTGACTACCCATGCCTTGGCGCCAGCCAGCTGGCCTTCGCGCTTTTTCGCTTCCTGGTTTTCGGTGGTCAGCATGATGACCGGCGTGAAGCGATAGGCCGGCAACTGCTTGACGTGCTTCAGGAACGTGATGCCGTCCATCTGGGGCATGTTCACGTCGCTGATGATCAGGTGCACCTTCTGGCCGGTGAGCTGGTTCAACGCATCCTGGCCGTCACGGCCTTCGATGACGTCGTATCCAGCGCCCCGCAGTGCAATGCCCACCACTTGCCGCACGGAAGCGGAGTCGTCGACAATGAGTACGGTCTTTGCCATGGGCTTTCCCCCTTAGAAGAATGTGATGTCGCCAGCGGAACTCCCCGCGGCAGGCGATTCCTGGCGATGTACGGCGCGTTCGTCGGCCATTGCGTAGGTCTGCTCCAGCTCGCGCAGCAGCCCGTCGGCCAGCAGCGGACGCAGCTCGCCGGCCTCTTCGCATTGCGTGCCAAAGTCCTCGATCACGGCCGGCAGGCGATCGATGTTGGCGCGCACGTGGCTCATGATCTGGCTGACGCGATCCTGGAACTGCAGCTGCACCAGCGCCTGGCCGACTTCGTCCTTGATGCCGTGGCTTTCCTGGCGCATGAGATCGGCCGCACCGGACAGCGAGTCGGCAAATTGACGAAACCCTGCCAGAACCTGGCCGATCGTGTTCTCGGAGGCCAGGATGGCTTCGTGCTCGCTGCGCGTGGATTCCTCGGCGGCACTACAGGTGGACACAATGGCCGAGCCGATCAGGCGTATCTTCTCGGCGATGCGCGCACCGGTTTCTTCCGATTGGCGGGACAGTGCGCGCACTTCCTGGGCCACCGTGGCGAAGCCGCGGCCCAGGTTGCCGGCATGCGCTGCCTCGATGGTGGCGTTGACGGCAAGCAGGTTGGTCTGCTGGGTGATCTGTCCGATGGCCCGCACCATTTCCTGCAGCTCGTCGACGAAACCCTGCAGGCCCTGCACCTTGTGCAACATATCGGCCTTCGTCTGCATGCTGGCGCGCAGCAACTGCACCACGCCATCGAGTTCCTGCTGGCTGCGTGCCGCCACCGCCGCGGCCGAGTTGCCCTGGCCGCCCTCGCCATGCTGCGAGGACAGGCTCAGGGTCTGGTCCAGCCGCATCGCGATTTCGCTGAAGCGCATGCTGAGCGAGGTGATGGCCTCTTCCATCTGATGGCGCGAGGACTCGATCTGCCGGGACCACACGGGGGCAAGCTCGGCGCTGAAGGCGGCAAGGCTCGATACGTGCTGTGCGCGCTCGTCGGCGAGTCGCCGCTGACCCTGCCGTGCGCTGATGCCGCCCAGCACGCCGATGATTGCCAGCGCCCCGCCCGCCGCCAGCCCGGCCGGACTCCAGGCAGCAAGTGCGGCGCAGCCGCAGCCGCCGGCGATGCCGAGCAGCGGCGAAACGAAGCGGTCGAAGCGGGCGCGTACGGATGTCATGGATGATTCACAGTGGTGTTGCGGTGTCACATAGGGATACGGTGTGACGTTTCGTAACGCATTTACGGCAACTGTTTCACCTTACAGAATGGTTTGATCGGCCAAAATCTGGCACTTTGTCGGCCAACGGCCCAGATTTCCAGCAAAAAGTCGAGGATCAATCGCAGAATGCGGGCATCCTGATCACAGCCCCTATGCGCATGACCAACGGATACGTCGCTCGTCCAGGCGCACGCTTTCCCGCCCAACTTCCGGATGGCGCGGCGATATCAGACATCGTCCCCGTTACATTGCGCCATTTGTTGCGCGAGGCTTTGCGCTACGGCACCAGCGCGGAACAGTTATGCGAGAGCATGGGGTTTGGCCCCGCCGATCTGGAGTGCCCGGACTTCCGCGTTTCGCGACCTCAGTGCGCAGAAGTCATCCGCCGGGCGCTGCGCCTGCTGCAGCGGCCCACCCTCGGCCTGGAGCTGGGCGTGCGCGTCAACCTCGTGTCGTGGGGGGTGCTGGGCCTGGGGTTCATGGCCAGCAGCTCGTCGCGCGAGCTGCTGGAGCTGGCCATTGCGTTCCAGCGGGCGGGCGGCCGGTTGCCCGAACTGCGTGGCGAGACGCACCGGCAGATCTATTGCGTGGTGGCCAAAGTGGAGCTGCACAGCAGCGAGGTGGCCGCCTTTCTGGTGGACGAGACCTTCGCCGCGCTGGGCCAGATCTGCCGGCAGGTGATCGGCACGCACTTCAACCCCCGCCAGGTGGATCTGGTGATGGAGCGTCCCCCCTACGGCGCGGTGTACGAGGACGTGTTCCGGTGTTCCGTGCGCTTCGGCCAGGCCGAGAACCGCATGCATTTTCCGCTGGAACCTTATGCCGTGCGCACGGCCGATGCGCTGGTGCTGCAGCAGGTGATGCGCTGGCTGGGAGAAGCCGACACAAGCGTGGTGGCCACGGCGCTGGAGACCTCCGTGATCCAGGCCATCCGTCGCGACCTGGCCCATCCCCCGCAGTTGCGCGAGCTGGCGGCGCAGCTGCACACCAGCGAACGCACGTTGCGCCGGCGCCTGGCCGAGATGGGGCAGAGCTATGCCGACCTGCTGGATTGCGAGCGGCGGGCCCGCGCGTTGCCGTTGATCGCGCACACCTCGCGTGCGATGCGGGACATCGCGCACGAATGCGGGTTTACCGACGTGCGCACGCTGCACCGCGCGATCAAGCGCTGGACCGGGCTATCGCCCGGGCATCTGCGCCGCCAGGCCCGGCAGGAGCCTGCCGACGATGCAAGCCTTTGAGGCTGAGACGGCAGGGCGTGGGGACCTGGGCGCGTCAGCCCGGGCGCCGCATCTGGAACAGCGCCTCGGGCGTGATGGCGAAGTAGTCGGCCGGACCACCGCCGCGCATGATCGGCTGGCCCGCGGCGGTATCGTAGATGCCGTCCTTCAGCAGGCGTTTCTGGATGTGCACGCCCACCACTTCGCCCAATACCAGCCAGGCGTCGGCCTGCCGGCCATCGGCGCCCTGCAGGCGTACCACTTGCGTGACGCGGCATTCGAACGAGACCGGGCTTTCGGCCACGCGCGGCACCGATACCACGCGCGAGGGCTGCGGCGTCAGGCCGGCCAGCGCGAACTCGTCGACCTCGGGCGGCACCGCTGCGCTGGTGGCGTTCATGGCCTGCGCCAGTTCGCGCGTGGCCAGGTTCCAGCAGAATTCGCCCGTGGCTTCGGCGTTGCGCACACTGTCCTTGTACGCGGTGCAGGAGAATCCGACGATGGGGGGCGTGTAGTTGAAGGCGTTGAAGAAGCTGAACGGCGCGAGGTTCAGCACGCCTTGCGCGTCGTGTGTGGAGATCCAGCCGATGGGCCGCGGCGCGACGATGGCGTTCAGGGGATTGTGCGGCAGGCCATGGCCCTGCGCGGGTTCGTAGAAGTAGACGTCGTCGGACATGATGGGGGCACGTTGGCGCGGAAAGACCTGCATTGTGCGCCAAAACCGTCCGGGCCGGACGCCTGGCGCCCAGCCTGCGGACGGTGGCCCGCCAGGTCACGGCTTCGGCTTTTCCTCGCCCGGGGGTGGCAGGTGGGAGGTATCCAGTATGTCGTCTTCCCCGGCGATCACGCCGGGATTGCCCGGTTCGGTCAGGGTGCGGCCGTCGCGGGGCATGCCGGCCACCTGGGGGCCCACCTTGGGCATGGGCATGATGTGCGTGCCCTCGCGCGCCTGGGGATCGGAGCGCGGCGGCTCGGCATCGGGCACTTCTCCAGGCAGGCATTCGCGGGCAGTCTTCGGGCTCATGATGCGTCCTCCTTCGACGGGCGCGGCGGCCGCGGGGCGGCGCGCCACGGGGTTTGCGTCCAGCTTCATGCTAGGGCGGCCGGGCCGGCCCCGCATCTCCAGTCATGTCGTTTGCAAGGGGCTGTAGCCTCGATCGGCACCCTATAATCGGCCGGGCCGCGGCACGCGCCGTGGCCCGATACGTTTTCTTGCGGGCGCTTGCCTTTGACCGACGCCATCGATCGATCCCTCACCGCCGAACTGGTTGCCGTGCTGGTCGCCGTCACCGACGGCGAGCCACGCGTGCTGACCACCGAAGCGGGCAGCGCGCTGCCCGCGGGGCCGTTCGAGGTGGCGCACCGCTCGCTGCAGTCGGGCCTGCGCGCATGGGTCGAAACGCAGACGCATCATCCCCTGGGCTACGTCGAACAGCTCTACACCTTCGCCGACCGCGACCGTTCCGATGAGGCCGGCGCGCGCGTCATCTCGGTCAGCTACCTGGGCCTGGCGCGCGAATCGCCCGCACCCGAAGCGGCACCCGACGGCTGGCAGCCCTGGTATCGCTATTTCCCATGGGAAGACCGGCGGGCGGGCCCGCCTGCCGTGATCGACACGTTGATCCTGCCCAGCCTGCGCGACTGGGCCGACGGCGCGGCCGACCGCGCCCAACGCGAGGCACGCCGCCAGCGGGTGGATTTGACCTTCGGCCGCGATGGCACGGCCTGGAACGAGGACCTGGTGCTGCAGCGCTACGAACTTCTTTTCGAGGCGGGGCTGGTGCCCGAGGCCGACCGCTATGGCCACGGCGCCGCTGACGACCGGCGCGCACCGGGGCAGCCGATGCGGCACGATCATCGTCGCATCCTGGCGACCGGCATTGCGCGACTGCGCGCCAAGATCAAGTACCGGCCGGTGGTCTTCGAGTTGATGCCGCCGGCGTTCACGCTGCTGCAGCTGCAGCTGGCCGTCGAAGCGCTGGCCGGGCGGGGGCTGCACAAGCAGAATTTCCGCCGCTTCATCGAACAGCAGGAGCTGGTCGAGGAAACCGGCGCGATGTCCGCCGGCGCGGCCGGCCGGCCCGCCAAGCTGTTCCGCTTTCGCCGCGACGTGCTGCTGGAGCGCGCCATCTCGGGCAGCAAGCTGCCGCTGGCGCGGCAGGCCTGACGCCACTGTCGTCTCCGTACGCACATGTTGCGCCGCCGCTTGACAGCCAATTATGCTCGGGAATAGCATAAATCTCCCCCGCCAATGCGCGCGCTTTTTTTTGGATTGGAAATACTCTAAATGAGCATAAAAAAAGACGCAGCCGTCGAAGACGCCGGTCCGCAGCCCGGGCGCGTCGCGCCGCTGCCCGACATCATGCTGGAGCCGCTGGTGCGCACCGCGCTGCTGGAAGACCTGGGCCACGCGGGCGACCTGACTACCGACGCCATCGTGCCACCCGACGCGCGCGCCGAGGTGCGGCTGGCCGCGCGCCAAACGGGGATACTGGCCGGGCTTGACCTGGCCCGGCTGGCCTTCCGGCTGGTCGATCCCGCCATCGAGGTGGACGTACGCCTGCGCGACGGCGCCCGGCTGTCGCCGGGCGCCGAGATCGCCGTGCTCCGCGGTCCGGCGCGGGGGCTGCTGACGGCCGAACGCATCGCGCTGAACTTCCTGTGCCACCTGAGCGGCGTGGCCACCGCCACCGCCTCCATCGCCGAGGCCATCCGTCCGTGGGGCTGCCGTGTCACCTGCACGCGCAAGACCATGCCGGGCCTGCGCGCCGTGCAGAAGTACGCAGTGCGCGTGGGCGGCGGCAGCAACCATCGCTTCGGCCTGGACGACGCCGTGCTCATCAAGGACAACCACATTGCCATCGCCGGCAGCCTGGCCCTGGCAGTGGAACGCGCCCGCGCGGCCATCGGCCACCTGGTCAAGATCGAGGTCGAGGTGGATACGCTGGCGCAGCTGGACGAGGCCCTTGCGCTGGGCGTGGACGTGGTACTGCTGGACAACATGGATATCGCCACGCTGCGCGAGGCGGTGGGGCGGGTGGACGGCCGCGCCGTTACCGAGGCTTCGGGCCGCATCACGCCCGAGACCGCGCCGGACGTGGCCGCCACCGGCGTAGACCTGATGGCCGTGGGCTGGCTGACGCACAGCGCCCGCGTGCTCGACATCGGTCTGGACGCCTAGCCTAGCGCCTACCGCTTCTTTCTTTTCGTTTTCCATGACGGCGCCCGCTGCTCGGGTGCCGCGGAGGCTTGCACCCATGAAGAACGCAATTCTTTCCATCTGCGCCGCCGTTGCACTGTTGGCGGCGCCATGCGCGCCGGCCGGCACGGGACAGTCCGAAGCGGCTGCCCGCTATCCGGATCGCGCCCTCACGGTCATCGTCACGTTCCCGCCCGGCGGTGGCACCGATCTGCTGGCACGCAAGCTGGGCGCCGGCCTGCAGCAGGCGCTGGGCCAGCCCGTGGTCGTGGAGAACCGTCCGGGGGCTAGCGGCAACATCGGCGCGCGCGCGGTGGCCCGGGCCGAGCCCGACGGCTACACGCTGCTGATGGTGAACAGTTCGTTCGCCATCAATCCCGGCGTCTATCGCGACCTGGAATTCTCGCCCGAACACGATTTCGCGGCCGTGATCAACGTCGCGTTCGTGCCCTCGGTGGTGGTGGTGCCGGCGGCCTCGCCGCTGGCCTCGCTGGCCGACGCGCTGCGCCGCGCCGCACCGCCGGCCGATCCGCTGCCCTTCGCGACATGCGGCAACGGCACCCCGCAGCACCTGGCCGGCGAGATGCTGCGCGAGGCCAGCGGTGCGGTGCTGCAGCACGTGCCCTATCGCGGCTGCGGCCCGGCGCTGTCCGACGTGCTGTCGGGCCAGGTGCCGCTGGGCATCGTCACAGCGTCCAGCGCCGCGCCGTACATCCGGGCCGGCACGCTGCGCGCGTTGGCGGTGACCTCGCCGCGGCGTTCGCCGCTGCTGCCGCAGGTGCCGACGGTGGCCGAACAAGGCATGCCCGGCTACGAACTGGACCAATGGCATGGCCTGCTGGCCCCGGCCGGCACGCCGCCCGCCGTGGTGCGGCGCCTGAACGAGGTGGTGGCCGGCATCGTGGCCCAGCGGCAGATGCGGCACGACCTGCTGCAGCTGGGCTACACGCCTGCGGCCAGCACGCCGGCCGAGTTCCAGGCGCTGGTGCAGCGCGACATTGCACGCTTCGGCCAGCTGACGGCGCGCATGGGGTTGCACGCGGACTGAGCGGTGGTGTGCCGCGGCGTCCGTTACATAGCGCGGCATAGGCCGCACGGCGACGCACCGCAGCGGGCAGGCCGCAATAGCGGCCCGATGCAGACGCTATGCCGCCGCCTGGGCTTGCTGCGCCTGCGTCTCCAACTGCCGCTTCAGGTCTGCGGGCAGCCGCAGCTGGCGTGCCAGTTCGTCCAGGTAGGCGCGTTCCATATAGCTTTCCTCGTCCACCATCAGCAGGCTGGCCAAGTACATTTCGGCCGCCATCTCGGGGGTGGTGGCGGCCTGTGCGACTGCCGCCGGGTCCAGCGGGCGCGCCAGCTCGGCTTCCAGCCACGCGCGGTCGCCGGTGTCGGCCGACAGGCGCAGCAGTTCGGTCTCGAGCAGTTGGCGTTCGTCGGGGCCGATGTGGCCATCGGCCTTGGCCGCGCCGATCATGGCCGACAGCACGGCGCTGCTGTGCTGCTCGACCTGTGCGGGCGGCAGGCGGTCCAGCGTTTGCGGTTCGGGCAGGGCGGCGGGGGCACCGGGCTGCTGCGCGGCCTGCTTGCGCTGCCAGTCGCCATAGGCGCGGTAGGCCAACGCACCCAGCGCGGCCATGCCACCGTACATGGCGACCTTGCCGCCGATCTTGCGGGCCTTCTTGCTGCCCAGCAAGAGACCCAGGGCACCGGCGCCGCCCAGCGTGCCAAGGGTACCCAGGCCGCCCAGGCTGTTGCCTAGACTGCCCAGGGCGCCACCCAGGTCGCCGAGATTGCCCAGGCCGCCGTGCCCGGCCTGTCCGCCCTGTGGGGCGGACGAGCCGCCTTGCCCCGGCTGGCCGCGCGAGACGTTCTGCAGCAGCCCTTGGCCGGACTGCAGGAGTTGGTCGAGAAGTAGACGGGCGCTCAAGGTGCTCTCCGGTATCGGTTCGGAACTGGATAAGACCCGCTGGGAGGGAATTGGTTCAGCTTGTCGTCAGCCCGGCGGGCGCCGAAATGCTACAACCCGGTAACGGGCGGCCGTCCCGGCCCCCGGGCATCCGGAGTCCTCAATGACGATACGAGTCCGTACCCTCGCGGCAGGGGGCATGCGCTACACCGCCACCGCCGAGTCCCACGTCCTGCCGCTGGACATGCCGCAGCCCAAGGGCGACGGTCCCGATCCCCACGATTACTTCGATACGGCGCTGGGCGGCTGCAAGGCGCTGACGCTGATGGTGTACGCGCAGCACAAGCAATACCCGCTGCAGTCGGTGGACGTGGACGTCGAGCGCGACAACAGCGAGGAGCGCAAGGGGATCTATCGCCTGACCACCAGGCTGACGCTGCACGGCGACCTGACGCAGGCGCAACGTGACGACCTGCTGGCGGTGGCCGAACGCTGCCCGGTGCACAAGCTGATGACCAGCGTCGACGTGCAGATCTCGACGGTGCTGGCCTGAGGATGGCGCGACGGTTGCGCAAAAGAAAAGGGGCGCAAGGCCCCTTGTGCTGCGCGGCGCTGCGGGCGCTTATTCCATGCCCGGCACGACGGTGGAGAAGCCCGCGTCGACGTGGGTGATCTCGCCGGTGATGCCCGCGGCCAGCTCGGAGAGCAGGAACGCGGCGGTATTGCCGACGTCGTCGATGGTGACGTTGCGGCGCAGCGGGGCGTGGGCCTCGACGTACTTCAGGATGGAGGAGAAGTCCTTGATGCCGCTGGCGGCCAGCGTCTTGATGGGGCCGGCCGAGATGCCGTTGGCGCGGATGCCGCGCGGGCCCAGCGTGGAGGCCAGGTAGCGCACGCTGGCTTCGAGCGAGGCCTTGGCCAGGCCCATGGTGTTGTAGTTGGGGACCACGCGCTCGGCGCCGAGGTACGTCAGCGTCAGCACCGACGACTGCCGGCCTTCCATCATGGGCAGTGCAGCCTTGGCCAGGGCGGGGAAGCTGTAGGCCGAGATGTCGTGCGCCACGCGGAAGGCTTCGCGGGACAGGCCTTCCAGGAAGTCGCCGGCGATGGCCTCGCGCGGGGCGAAACCGATGGAGTGCACCAGGCCGTCCAGGCCGTCCCAGCGCTTGCCCAGTTCGGCGAAGGCGTCGGCGATCTGGCCGTCCTCGGCCACGTCGCAGGGCAGCACGATGTCGCTGCCGAACTCGGCAGCGAATTCGCCCACGCGATCCTTGAAGCGGTCGCCCACGTATGTGAAGGCCAGTTCGGCGCCCTGCTGGTGGCAGGCGCGCGCAATGCCGTAGGCGATGGAACGGTTGGAAAGCACCCCGGTGACCAGGATGCGCTTGCCGGCGAGAAAGCCCATGGATGTGTCCTTGACGTTGCTGTGCGGGTTGCCTTGCGGATCGGCCCGCCATTTTATCGATGGTTGGAGGTGGCGGCCCGCGGCCGCCGCCGGCATCAGCCGCGCGCGCCCGTGCCCGGGATGCGCAGCTGTGTGCCGATCTTCAGTTGGTTGCCCTTGAGGTTGTTCAGTGCGCGCAGCGTGTCGACGCTGGTGCCGTAGTGGCGTGCCAGGCCGTACAGCGTGTCGCCGGCGCGTACCTTGTGCGTGCGCACGTTGGGGTGCGAGCCGCGCGTTGCGGGCGTGCGCGCGCGCGGTGCGCCCGAGGCGCCGCCAGGCGTACCTTCGAGCGCGTCCGCCGGAGGCGACAGCGAAGCCAGCTGGATGCCGCCTTCGGAATCGGGATTAGGCACCAGCAGATGCGTGCCCGCCACCAGGCCGCGCCGCGCGCGCAGGCCGTTGAGCTTGCGCAGTTGCGCCTCGCTCATGCCGAAGCGCTTGGCGATGCTGGCCAGGGAGTCGCCCTTGCGGGACTGGTAGACCGTCCAGTTGCTGAGCTTGCCCTTGTAGTTGGCGAGATTGGCGTTGAATACCGCGACGCGGTCGGCCGGCACCAGCAGCGTGGCGGCATGCTCGCCGCGGATCATGGGACGGTTGAACGACGGATTCAGCGCCTTGAATTCGTCCAGCGGCATCTCGGCCAGCTTGGCCGCGACCTCGAGGTCGATGTCGCGCTGCTTGGTGATCATGGCGAAATACGGCGTGTTCTCGACGGGCGGCAGCACCAGCGCGTATTTCTGCGGGTTGGCGATGAGATTCTTGATGGCCTGCAACTTGGGAACGTAGTTGCGCGTTTCCTCGGGCATGGTCAGCGACAGGTAGTCGGTGGGCAGCCCCGCGGCCTCGTTCTTGGCCATGGCGCGCTGCACCGAACCCTCGCCCCAGTTGTACGAGGCCAGCGCCAGATACCAGTCGCCCTGCATCTCGAACAGCGTGGACAGGTAGTCGAGCGCCGCGTTGGTGGACGCGATGGGATCGCGGCGTTCGTCGCGCCAGCCGTCCTGCCTCAGGTTGAAGTGCTGGCCGGTGGTGGGGATGAACTGCCACAGGCCCGAGGCCTTCGCGCGCGACAGCGCGGCGGGGTTGTAGGCACTTTCCACGAAGGGCAGCAGCGCCAGCTCGGTGGGCAGGCCGCGGCGGTTGATCTCGTCGACGATGTAATAGAGGTATTTGCCGGCGCGCTCGGCCATGCGCTGCACCGCCTCGGGATGCGAGGCGTAGTACTCCGTCCATTGCCGGGACAGATCGGTGTTCAGGTTGGGAATGGCGAAGCCGCGGCGGATGCGGTCCCAGGCATCGCGCGGGGGATTCGTGAGGTCGACGGTGCGCGAGGTGTCCTGCGCGACGTACCGGTCCGCATTCGCGGCGGCGCCGCTGGCCGAGGCCTGTTCCGGTTTTTGGCCGATGCCGGCGCAACCGGCCAGCATGGCGAGAAGTAGAGGGAGCAGGAATCGGTACAGGGTCATCGGTCTACTTGAATTCGTTCTTCCATTGTCGAAGCGCAGCGAAGACTTCGACCGGCGACGCAAGGGGCCGGCCAGCCCGGCGGGCTGCGGCCTGGGCGACGTCTGGGTGGCGGGTACGCAGAAAAGGATTGGTCTGCAATTCCTGGCCGATGCGGGAGGGCAGGGTGGGCAGATCTTTTTCGCGCAGTTGCCTGGCCCGTTGCAGCACCTGTTGCAGGGCGCGGTTGGCGGGCTCGACTGCTGTCGCCCACTTCAGGTTCGCCAGGGTGTACTCGTGAGCACAGCAGACCTGCGTGTCGGGCGGCAAGGCTGCCAATTTTGCCAGAGAATGCGCCATTTGCGCAGGCGTGCCCTCGAACAGGCGCCCGCACCCCCCCATGAAAAGGGTGTCTCCGCAGAACAGTACGGCCTCGTCCCCGGCGCGGCCGTGATAAGCGATGTGCCCCGCCGTATGGCCCGGCACGTCCAGCACCTGCAGGTCCAGGTCCAGTTCGGGCAGCACCACGCGGTCGCCCTCGGCCAGCCGCACGTCGCAGTGCGGCAGCGTCTCGCCGGCCGGGCCGTACACGGTGGCGCCGGTGATGCGGCAAAGTTCCAGCACCCCGCCCACGTGGTCGGCGTGGTGGTGGGTGAGTAGAATGGCGCGCAGCGTGATCCCGCGGTCTTCCAGCAGCCGCAGCACGGGCTCGGCCTGGCCGGGATCCACCACGGCGGCCAGGCCGCCGCGGACCACGGCCCAGATGTAGTTGTCGGAGAAGGCGGGAAGCGGAAGCAGCGCGGCACCGGAGGTGCGGCCGTCTGCGGGGGCGGACAGGGCTGGCATAATTGACAAGGACCATGCAAGTGGCAGAACAGACCCCGCCGATTGTAGAACTGGCCGAGTGGTTCCAGACGCCGCCCGGGCAATATGCCCTGGCCTGGGAGCGCGCGCAGTTCGATGCCTTGGTGGCTGACGTGTTCGGGTTCCAGGCCTGGCAGGTCGGCCTGGCCGAGTACGGCATGCTGCGCGCCAACCGCATGCCGTTCAAGGGCTGCGTGGGCACCGAGATGCCCTCGGCCGAGACGGCGGCGGCCTGGCAGGGCTGCGTCGTGGCGCAGCCCGAGGCGCTGCCCTTCGAATCCCAGACCCTCGACCTGCTGGTGCTGCCGCACGCCTTCGAATGCACCGAAGACCCGCACCTGGTGCTGCGCGAGGTCGAGCGCGTGCTGGTGCCCGAGGGTCGCGTCGTCGTCTCGGGCTTCAATCCCTGGAGCCTCTGGGGGGCGCGCAACGCCATGCCCGGCATGGAGGCCTGGCTGCCGCAGCCCGTCTCGGCGCAGGTGTCGCTGCCCCGCCTGAAGGACTGGTTCAAGCTGCTGTCGTTCGAGGTGGGACCGGGCCGCTTCGGCTGCTACGCGCCCGCCTGCCGCACCGACCAGTGGCTGCGCCGCTGGCGCTTCATCGAGAAAACCGGCGCCCGCTGGTGGCCGGTGGGCGGGGCCGTGTACGTGGCTTCGGCCACCAAGCGCGTCGCGGGCATGCGGCTGATCGGCCCGGCCTGGAAAAAGAAGCGCCGGCGCGCCGCCGCGGCCTCGGTAGTGGTCAACCGCCACGCCGATCCGTCCGGCGGGGCCTGAGGCGTCTTTTCCATTCTTATCATTTCGCGCGTCCCGCCGGACGTGACTGTACAAGGACACCATGCAATCATCAGAAAGCGGCGACCAGGTCGAGATGTGGACCGACGGCGCCTGCAAGGGCAATCCGGGGCCGGGCGGCTGGGGCGTGCTGATGCGCGCGGGCCGCCACGAGAAGACCCTGCACGGCGGCGAGCCGCGCACCACCAACAACCGCATGGAACTGCTGGCCGTCATCGAGGGCCTGCGCGCGTTGCGCCGGCCCTGCCAGGTGACCATACACACCGACTCGCAATACGTGATGAAGGGCATGACCGAATGGCTGCCCAACTGGAAGCGGCGCGGGTGGGTCACGGCCGACAAGAAGCCGGTGAAGAACGCCGAACTGTGGCAGGCCCTGGACGAACAGGTGCGGCGGCATACGGTGTCGTGGCGCTGGGTGCGCGGCCATGCCGGCGACCCGGGCAACGAAATGGCCGATGCGCTGGCCAACCGCGGCGTGGACAGCGTGCGCGGCGGTTTGGGGGGCAGTGGCACCTAGGGCATACCCTAGTTAAGGGGCCGCTGGGGCGGATAAGGCGGATTTGCGGGGGTTTTGGGGCGGTTCCCTTGTAGGCTGGCTGTAAGGGGCGGTGATAAAGTGCGAGGCGTTCTTCGCCGCCCGCCGCGGTAAACCCCATGCGTTCGTGATGAGAAAAGTCTTGTTGGTCGCCGTGGCGGCCGTTGGCCTGGCCGCTGGAGCGGCCCTGGGCATGTATGTTCCCCGCTGGCTGCAGGCGCGCAGCACCGAGCCGCCCGCCGCAGCGCAGGCGCCCGTGGCCAGCGTGCAGCCCGTGCGTGTCGAATTGGCCCGCATCGAAGAGGTGCCCTTTGCCCGCGGCATCTCGGCA
>Ga0182737_1001647_pt1 | contig 20949 bp, 18 predicted proteins | sample eDN5th30CBELigOP_FD_128878 | JGI IMG/M metagenome (GOLD analysis project Ga0182737, IMG submission 128878) | Enriched Organic Plus compost microbial communities from Emeryville, California, USA - eDNA 5th pass 30_C BE-Lig OP (version 2) (version 2) ...
CACGCCATCTTCAACTGCCGCAAGCCGTCGATCGCGGCGATCAACGGCGGCTGCGTTGGCGTCGGCGCCACCATGACCCTGCCGATGGACGTGCGCATCTGTTCGTCCAACGCCAAAATCGGTTTCATTTTCGCCCGGCGCGGCCTGGTGCCGGAGGCGGGCAGCGCCTGGTTCCTGCCGCAGATCGTTGGCCTGCCCCAGGCGTTGCGCTGGTCGATCACCGGCGCCACCTTCGGCGCGGAAGAGGCGCTGCGCGGCGGCCTGGTCGCGGAGGTGACGGCGCCGGAGGATCTGCTGGCCCGGGCCAAGGCCATCGCCATTGAAATGACGGCGGAATCCTCGCCGGTTTCCGTGGCGCTGACCCGCCAGTTGCTGTGGCGCTACGCCGCCCAGCCAGACCCGTTCCATCTGCTTTCCATCGATGGCCCCATGTCCATGGAGCGCGGCGCCCATGCCGATGTGCGCGAGGGCGTGCAGGCGTTTCTGGACAAGCGCAAGCCGGCCTTCCCGGGCAAGGTTTCGCAGGACATGCCGTCGCAGTACCCATGGTGGGAGCAGGGGGAGCCATGAAGCCAACAACGGACGCAATCGCCGCGCGCACGACTCTCGACGATCAGGCGTTGCTCACCCAGGAGCTTTCCCGCATCGCTGGCCAACTGGCGCCAGGAGCCACGGCCGTTGTCGACATGACGCGGCTTTCTGGCGGCGCCAGCCAGGAGACCTGGGCGTTCCGCGCCGTCGGCTCCGCCGTGGATGTCGGGCTGATCCTGCGCCGCGCCCCCGGCGGCTGGCGCCAGGCCGATGGCGCCGCTGGCCTGGAAACCGAGGCGGCGGTGATCCGCGCCGCCGGCGCCCGTGGCGTGCCCGTGCCGGAGGTTGTGCGCGTGCTGATGCCGGAGGATGGCGTCGGGCGCGGCTTCATCACCCGCCGGGTCGAGGGCGAAACCATTGCCCGCAAGATCCTGCGCGACGCGGAATTCGCTCAGGCCCGCACCTTTCTGGCGGAGCAGTGCGGCGGCATTCTTGCCCGCATCGCAAAGGTCGACGTCGCGGCCCTGCCGCCGCTGCGGCTGTCGCCGGCGCGCCAGCAGCTGGATGATCTGCTGCGGCGCTGGCGCGGCATGAACCTGCACAAGCCGGTATTCGAGCTGGCGTTTCGCTGGCTGGCGGAGCGCTGCCCGCCCGATCCGGCGCAGCCGGTGCTGGTGCATGGCGATTTCCGTAACGGCAACCTGATCATCGGCCCCGATGGCGTCCGCGCCGTGCTCGATTGGGAAATCGCCCATCTCGGCGATCCGATGGAGGATCTGGCGTGGATCTGCGTCAATTCCTGGCGCTTTGGCGCGCTGGACCAGCCGGCCGGCGGCTTTGGCAGCCGCGAGCAACTGTTCGCCGGCTATGAAAAAGCCGGCGGCCGCAAGGTCGACCCGCAGCAGGTGCGGTTCTGGGAGGCGCTCGGCTCCCTGCGCTGGGGCATCGCCTGCACCGGCATGATTGACACCTTCCGCTCCGGTCTCGACGCCGGCGTCGAACGGGCGATGATCGCCCGTCGCGCCTCTGAAACCGAGATCGATCTTCTCAACCTGATCGCCCCGCGGGCCTGACGCTTCTGGAGACGCCATGCAGGACGAACCCACACCCCAGGAACTGCTGACCGCCGTCGCCGCCTGGCTGCGCAACGAGCTGATGCCGGTGGCCCCGGCCGACAAGGTTTTCCACGTCCGCGTCGCCGCCAACGCCATTGATCTGGCGTTGCGGCAACTGGCGCAGGCCGGGCGGGGCGACGCCGCCGAGCGCGGCCGGCTTGTGGCGCTGCTGGGACAGGACGGCGATCTGGCCGCCCTGAATGGCGCGCTGGCGGCGGGCATCGCCTCCGGCGCCGTGAACGCGGACGATCCGGCCGTCATCGACCATCTCTACGCCACCACCCTGGAGAAGCTGTCGGTCGACCAGCCAGGCTACGCCGCCTACCGGCGTGCGGCGGGTTTGGAAGGCGGCAAGACGCCCTGACTGGCGGACATCCACGGGACGACGCCTGTCAGGGCGCTGCTTTCGCTTGACCCGCGCAGCAAACTGGCCAGGTTAACCCGACCAATAATGGTGCGGGCCGCTGCCGGCCCGCCGGGAGGAAGCTATGAAGACGTTTTTGCGCGTCCGCGCCCTGTTGGCTGGCGCGGCGCTGGTGTTGGGCGCAACCGCCGCGCAGGCCGAAGGCAAATATGGTCCCGGAACTTCTGACAAGGAAATCAAGGTCGGCCAGACCATCGCCTACAGCGGCCCGGCGTCGGCCTATGGCAATCTCGGCAAGGTCGAGGCAGCCTATTTCAAATGGCTGAATGAGAAGAAGGGCGGCATTAACGGCCGCAAGATCACCTTCATCAGCCGCGATGACGGCTACCAGCCGCCAAAAGCCGTCGAGAACGTGCGCAGCCTTGTGGAAGGCGATGAGGTGGCGCTGATCTTCGGCGTGCTGGGAACGCCGGTGAACATGGCGATCCGGCCCTATCTCAACGCCAAAAAGGTGCCGCACCTGTTCAACGCCGCCGGTTCGTCCGCCTTCAACGACCCGAAAAAGTATCACTGGACCACCGGCTGGCAGCCGAACCTGCACGACGAGGCGAAGTTCTACGCCAAACAGCTGCTCAAGCTGAATCCGAACGCGAAGATCGGCGTGCTGTATCAGAACGACGACTTTGGCAAGGACATGCTGGCGGGGCTGAAGGACGGGCTCGGCGACAGGGCCGACAAGATGATCGTCAGCGCCCAGATGTTCCAGCCGACGGACCCGACCGTCGACAGCCAGATGGTGATCCTGAAGAATTCCGGCGCCGACGCCCTGTTCCTGTTCACCTACGCCAAGCAGGCGGCCCAGGCCATCAGCAAGGCGGCGGACCTGAACTGGAAGCCCCATACCTTCCTGCATCTGGGCTCCGCCTCCATCGGCGCCACCCTGAAGCCGGCCGGCCTCGACAAATCGGTGGGCGTGATGACCGCCGGTTTCGCCAAGGACCCCAGCGATCCACAGTGGAAGGACGATCCGGCGGTGAAGGAATGGCTGGCGTGGATGAAGGAGAACATGCCAGGCGCCGACACCAATGACGCGCTTTACGCCATGGGCTACGCCACCGCGCAAACCCTCGAGCAGGTGCTGAAGCAGGCCGGCGACGACCTGACGCGTGAGAACATCATGAAGCAGGTGGCCAACCTCAAGCAGTTCCGCCCCGAGCTGCTGTTGCCGGGCAGCTATATCAATACCTCGCCGGACAATTACGCCGTTGTCACCTTCATGAAGTTGCAGAAATTTAATGGAAAAAGCTGGGACTTCGTGGATTGACAACTGATGCGCGCCTGCTTTCTCATTGATGGCAAAACAGGGCGGGCCCGGCAAAGGGCGCGCCGTCATCAGGGAGCAAACGCATGTCAGTTCACACAGGACGCGGGCGCGCATGGCTTTGCGCCGTCGCCGCGCTCGCCGGCGCGACGCTTGCCGCCGGCGCTGCTTTGGCCGGGGCCAAATATGGCCCCGGAACCTCCGATACGGAAATCAAGGTCGGCCAGACCATCGCCCACAGTGGGCCGGCGTCGGCCTACGGCCGGCTGGGCCAGGCCGAGGCGGCCTATTTCAAATGGCTGAATGAGAAGAAGGGCGGCGTGAACGGCCGCAAGATCAATTTCATCAGCCGCGATGACGCCTACCAGCCCTCCAAGGCGGTGGAGAATGTCCGGGCCCTTGTCGAAAACGACAATGTCGCGCTGATTTTCGGCAACCTTGGCACGCCGATCAACATGGCGATCCGGCCCTATCTCAACGCCAAAAAAGTGCCGCTGCTGTTCATCGCCGCCGGCTCCTCCGCCTTCAACGATCCCAAACACTTCCCTTATACGATGGGCTGGCAGCCGGCCCTGAACAACGAGGCGGCGTTTTACGCCAAACATCTGCTGAAAACCGCGCCAAACGCCAAAATCGGCGTCCTCTACCAGCACGACGACTTCGGCAAGGATCTGCTCAACGGTCTGCGCCAGGGGCTTGGCGACAAGGCGGACAAGCTGATCGTCAGCGCCCAGAGCTTCCAGGCCACCGATCCCACCATCGACAGCCAGCTGGTGATTCTGAAGAACGCCGGCGTCGATACGCTGTTCCTGTTCGCCTATTCCAAGCAGGCGGCCCAGGCGATTTCGAAGCTGGCCGATCTGAACTGGAAGCCGGCCACCTTCCTGCATCTGGGTTCGGCCTCTGTCGGCGCCACGTTGAAGCCCGCCGGGCTTCAGAACTCCAAAGGGGTGATGACCGCCGGCTTCATCAAGGATCCCACCGATCCGAAGTGGGCCGATGATGAAACCATCAAATGGTACAAGGCGTGGGGGAAGGAAAATCTGCCGAACGCTGATCTCACCGACACGCTGTACATGGCCGGCGTCGCTTACGCCATGACCCTGCAACACGTGCTGGAGAAGGCAGGCGATGACCTGACGCGCGAAAACATCATGAAGCAGGCCGCCAACATGAAGGATTACCGCAATCCGTTCCTGCTTCCTGAAGGGCGCATCAATACGACGCCGGAAAATTACGCCGTCATCACCTACATGAAGCTGCAGAGGTTCAACGGCGAAAGCTGGGATTTCATCGACTGATCCCTGCTCCGCGCCGTTCAGGGCGCAGGACCGCCTGGCGCAAAATCCCCCAGACGGAGCCGGGATTTTGCCGGGGGATTTTTGCCGGGGGATTTTTGTTTTGGGATCTCTGCCTTGAGGGATTTTCCTGACGCAGGCTGGCGCGCGCTTTGTCGGGGAAACCCGCCGGTGAGCCTGGCAAATCGGGGCGCGTCGCGCGTCCAGATTGGCCAGGCTGCGTCAGCCATAACGGGATGCATGCATGAAACGACTTGAAGGTAAGGTCGCCCTGGTCACAGGAGCGGGTCGCGGGGCCGGCGCGGCGCTGGCGCAGAAACTGGCAGCCGAAGGCGCCGCCGTCGTCGTCAACGACCTTGACGCCGCGCCGGCGGAGGAAACCGTCGCCGCCATCGTCGCCCGGGGCGGACGGGCGCTGGCCTTCGCCGGCGACGTAACCCGGCCCGGCTTCGCGGAAGATTTCATCGCCACGGGCGTCAATGGCTTCGGTGGCGCCGACATCATCGTCAACAACGCTGGTTACATCTGGAACGCCGGCGTCGGCGCCACCACCGATGAGCAGTGGGACGCCATGCAGGACGTGCATCTGAAGGCGGCGTTCCGCATTGCCCGCGCCTGGAACCCGTGGCTGGTCGAACGGGCGCGGGCAGAGGCGGCGGATCAGCAGGAGGGCGCGCGGCGCCAGGCCCGCAAGATGGTCAACATCTCCTCGGTTTCCGGCACGCACGGGGCCTGGAAGCAGATCGGCTATTCCGCGGCCAAGGCCGGACTGGTTGGCCTCACCAAGAGCCTGGCGCGCGAGTGGGGGCCGCTGGGCGTCACGGTCAACGCCGTGGCTTTCGGGTTGATTGAGACCCGCCTGACCCAGGTCATCACCGGTGAAACCAGTATCGAGGTTGGCGGCCGCCGCCACCGGGTCGGCCTGACCCGGGAAATTCTCGATAACCTGTATGCGCAAACGCCGCTGCGCCGGGGCGGAACGCCCGAGGACGCCGCCGGCGCGGTGCTGCTGTTCTGCCTGCCGGAGTCCGACTACATCACCGGCCAGATCATCGAAGCCGACGGCGGCGTCGGCATGTAGCGCCAGAAGGCAGGGCGCTGGCCGGCGCCTTGGTCAGGGGCCCGGTCAAGGTGTAACGGGCGGGCTGGCCGTGATGCTGGCGGGGTGCGGGGAGCCGGCGCGCCGCCGAAACGGACGCCGCCCGGACATCGGGCAACTCTGCCGTAGCGCCGTTCCCGTCATGGCCAGGCTCTCCCCGGCCTTCCACAACAAGCGTCGCATCTTCGGTCTGGCGCCGCCCGCCGTGGATGCCCGCGACAGGCGCGGGCTTGGCGCGGAGATGGCGCCTCTCTGGTTTCAGCGCGTCTGGCCGCCGTCCACGGGCACGATGGCGCCGGTGACGAAGCTGGCGCGCGGGCTCAGCAGCCACGCCGCCATGGCGCCGATCTCCTCGGGATGACCGAAGCGGCGTAGCGGCACCTCCCGGCGGATCCACTTGTTCCAGGCCTCGGCGCGCTCGCCATTGGCGCGGGCTTCCCAGTCGCCGCCGGGGAAAATGATGTTGCCGGGCGCGATGGCGTTGATCCGCACATTGCTGGCGCCGGCAATGCGGGCCAGCTCCTTGGTCATGTGGTTCATCGCCGCCTTGGCCGTGCCATAGGTCAACGTTGTGCCCAGCGCCCCAAGACCGGCGATGGAGCTGATCATCAGCAGGGCGCCGTCCTTGCGCGGCGTCATCAGCCGCAGCGCCCCGCGCGCCAGGCGAAACGCCGAGTCGAGATTCTGCATGAAGCCGGCGTCCCAGGTTTCATCATCGACCTCGAAGCCGGGCGGGCAGGGGTGCAGGCCCACATTGGCCACTGCCCCCCACACCGGGCCGAATTCAGCCTCCGTCCGCGCCAGCGCGTCGTCGATCACCGCGCTCTGGCGCATGTCGCCGGCAAAGGTCCACAGCCGGTCGGCGCCATACTGTTCCGCCAGTTCGGCCCGCGCCGTCTCCAGCGCTTCGGCGCCGCGCGCCGTCATGGCGACCTTGGCGCCTTCCGCCAGCAGCGTCTCGACGATGCCGCGCCCGATGCCCCGGCTGGCCCCGGCGACAAAAATCACCTTGTCCTTAAGTTGCAGATCCACCTGTCGCGTCCCCTGTCCTGTATGGATGTCTGTCCATCGCGGCTTCACGCCGCGTTTTCCGGCGCCCCTTCCGGCGGCGCCTGCGCCAGATCACGGACACTGGCGCATCCGCGCTCTCGCGCCGTTCAACCCGGCTTGACGCACGCCCTTGCCGGGCGCGCCAGTGCGCCGCCAGTGCTTCGTCAAAATCTTCCCGCCTGGCCCAGGGAGGCCGGCTCACCGGCCATCGGCCTCACGGCTCCGGTCCCACCTGCACCAGCAGCTTGCCGTCGTTGCCGCCGCTAAACAGCAGGCCAAGGCTGCTGGCGGCGTTTTCCAGGCCCTGCACCACATGGGTCTTCCATTTCAGCCTGCCGTCGCGCACCAGCGGCGTCAGCACCTCCAGCGCCTCGGCGGCGCGCGGGAAATAGTCGATGACGATGAAGCCCTTCACCGTGAGGCGACGCATCAGGATGCGGCTGAAATCGGTGGGGCCGGGCGTGGGTCCGTCGTTGTTGTAGGTGGAGATCATGCCGCACAGCGGCATGCGGCCGAAATCGTTCATCCGGCTGAACACCGCGTCCATGATCGGCCCGCCGACGTTCTCGAAATTGACGTCGACGCCATCCGGGCACAGCCGGTCGAGCGCCGCGCCCACGTCCTCGTTGCGGTAGTCGATGACCCCGTCCAGCTTCAGGTCGTCGCGCAGCCAGGCGCATTTGTCGGGGCCGCCAGCGATGCCGACAACGCGGCAGCCCTGCATTTTCGCCAGCTGCGCCACGATCGAGCCCACGGCCCCGGCGGCGGCGGACACCACCACCGTTTCACCGGGCTTCGGCTGGCCAATGTCCATCAGGCCGAAAAAAGCGGTGAGGCCGGTGGAGCCGAGCACGCTCATCCAGGCGGTGAGCGGCGCGCCGCCGAGGTCCTGCAATGGCCGCAGCAGCTTTTCCGGGGCAATGGTGTAGTCCTCCCAGGCGCCGGACGCCGGTTTGACGATGTCGCCGGGGCGAAAGGCGGTGGAGCGGCTGTCGACCACCTCGCTGATGACGCCGCCGCGCATGGGCTGGCCGAGATCCACCGGCGGCAGATACTGCTCCCGGTCGCTCATCCAGATGCGGTGGGTCGGATCAAGCGACAGATAGATGTTGCGGCACAGCACCTCGCCGTCGGTGAGCATGGGCAATGGCCGTTCAACCAGGTCCAGATCGCCTTCCGAAATCGCCTCGTCGGGCCTGCGCCGCAGCACCCATTGCCGGTTGACGGTCATCGTTTCATTCCTCCCCTGTTGCTGCGTCCTGTGTAGCGCCGGCGCCGCCGTCAGGCGAGCCCCGCAACCGGCAGGGCTCCGGGATGCCCTTACCCGTCCGGTTTCACTCCGCCGCCATGCTGCGTGGGCGCGGCGGCAGCGCCTCCGTGCCGGTGACGTCGCTGGCGAACAAAGCGGTGATGTCCGCGTCGGACAGGCCCATCATCTCGCTCAGCACGGCGACGCTGTGCTCACCCAGGGTCGGCGCGGGAAAGCGCACCGGCGGCGCCTCCCCGGCGCCGACGTCGCGGAACGGCGTGGCGGCGTGGGGAAAGTCGCCGATCCACGCCCGGCGGACAATGCGCCAGTAGTTGCGCGCCGCCAGATGCGGATCGTTATAGAGGTCGAGCGCCGGCCTGGCGCGGCCCGCCGCCACGCCGGCCTGCTGCAATGTGGTCATGGCCTGGGTGGCGGTGCGCCCGGAGCACCAGGCGTTGATGGCGGCGTCAATGTCATCCTCGCGCGCCTTGCGGCCGGCGGCGGTCGCCAGCGCCGGATCGTCGGCCAGGTCGGCGCGGCCGATGGCATGGGCCAGCGCCGGCCACATGGCGTCGTCGGTCACGGCGATCACCACCCAGCCTTCCGCCCGCGCCCCGGGCGGCGGATTGCTCGGCGCCGGCATCGGCGCGCCCTGAACCTGCCAGGACGCCGGCGCCGGGTCCGGCGCGCAGGCATAGCAGTTGTGCGGCGCGAACGCCGGGTGGCGGCTGCCGGTTCGCGGCGGCGCCGCGCCGAGCGAGGCGGCGATCATCGCCGGCGCCGTCATCGGCATCAGGCATTCCACCTGCGACAGGTCGATGTGCTGGCCCTCGCCCGTGCGCAACTGGTGCAGCAGGGCGACGAGGGTGGCTGCGGCGCCGTTGAGGCCGCCGGTGGCGTCGCCATAGGCGATGTGGCCCATGGTCGGCGGGTCTTCCGGCCGGCCCACCGTGCCGGGCAGGCCAGACGCCTGCTCCAGGGTGGAGCCATAGGCGCGCGCCTGTTTCCAGGGCCCGGACGAGCCGAAGGCGCACATGGAGGTCATCACCAGGCGTGGATTGACCTGGCGCAGGACGGCGTAGTCGAGGCCGAGCTTCGGCAACACGTCGGCCGCGTAGTTTTCGATCAGCGCGTCGGCCCTTGCGACCAGCCGCTTCAGCGCGGCGACGCCGTCCGGGTGGGTGAGGTCGAGGGTGACGCCGCGCTTGTTGCGGTTCAGCGCGCAGAAGCGGCCGGCCTTTTCGTAAAGCCGCTCGCGAAACACCTCTTCCGTTGCGTCGACGCCGCGCCACCAGTCCGGATAGCGACAGGCCTCGACCTTGATGACGTCCGCGCCGAGGTCCGCGAGGAACCGGCCGCACAGGGGCCCGGCCCAGCCCATCGAAAGATCAACAACGGTGACGCCCGCCAGCGGCAGACCCGTGGCGGCCTGGCCCGCGGGCTTCGCTGGCCAGGCGGGCAGGGCGGAGGCGCCCGTCGCCTCGACCACGCCGCCGCGCCGGGGCGGCGTGGCGGTGAGCGCCAGCGGACAGCCCGGCGCCGCCGCCGTGCGGCTGTCGACGGTGATGTCGACGATGGCGCCGCGCGCCCGGAACTGCGGATTGTTGACAATCTCCCCCATGTCCCAGACGGGAACCATCGGCAGGCGACGGCGCAGCGCCTCGGCGAACCATTCCGCCATCGGCCGCTGCGACAGGCGTTCGTTGAAAATCGCGTCCAGTTCGTTCGCGAAGACCAGGCGCATCTCGCCGGTCGCCATGTCGGCGCGGGCGGCGTAGTGCTCCAGTCCAAGCAGATTGCAGAATTCACGCCACTGCGCCGGCGTCACCACCGTCAGGCCGATCCAGCCGTCGGCGGCGCGGTAGACGCCCAGCGGGTAGGTCGGCGCGAAACGGTTGACGCCGCCGCGCGGAAACCCGGCCCCGCGCAGCCAGCCGTCGGCGCATTGGTATTCCGAATGGGCGATGCAGGATTCGAATACGCTGAGTTCGAGCGCCCGGCCGCCGCCATGGCGCGCCCGCCCATACAGGGCGCCCATGACCCCGATGAAGCCCGAGACGCCGGCGGTGATGAGCGCCTGAAACTCCGGCGCGGCCAGCGGCGGACCCTCCGCCGGACCAACATTTTCAACCAGGCCCGCCAGCGCCCGGCAGACGGCGTCAGCGCCCCGCCAGCCGGCATAGGGCCCGCTGCGGCCGAACCAGGAGGCATCGCAGATGATCAACCCGGGCCGCCGCGCGGCGATGGCGGCGATGTCCAGATGGTCGAAGGGCGGCCCATCGGAGGCGATCAGCACGTCGGCGCCGGCGATCAGCCGCTCCAGCGCCCCAGCCTGGGCGGCTTCGTCGCCTCCCAGCACGACGCTGCGCTTGCCGGCCGCCAGAAAGGCGTAAGCCGCGCTGGTCGCCGCTGGCTGTTGCGTCTGCGGCCCGTCGCCGGCGAACGGGGCCTGGCGGCGCAGGGGATCGCCCCCTGGCGGCTCGATCTTCACCACCTCGGCCCCGAACCCGGCCAGCAATTGCGCCGTATAACCAGCGGCGGGCAGACAGCCCGCCTCGACCACGCGCAAGCCGTTGAGCGGCATGTGGCTTCCTCCTGCATATGCTTGCCGGGGCTGGTCCGCGCCGCCCCGTGTCATTGATTTTCCGGCGTCGACCCGCCGGCTGGTTTGGCAACGTCTCCAGAACCGGCGCGGGCGGCTGTGGATGAACGCCATCGCCCGGATTCTTTTGGCGCTGGCCCTTGCGGCGCGCGCGCGTGGTTAGCTAAATTACGTCAATAGGTTGCTGCTTGTCCGGTTGCCGATCTGCATCCCACGCGCCTGCGTCGGGCGCTTCGGGTGAACGATGGCGCGCCTCTGCATGGCTGGCAAGCAAAATGAAATTTTGTATAACGATTTCGCATAACAGAAACGGGCCGCGCTGGCCCGTGAAGTCCGGAGCGGCGCGCCCGCCCGGCGGGGAGGGACCAGGGACTCAGCGGCCGTGACATCACGGGCCGGTTCCGGTTTTGCCTGCCGGTGAAACGCCCGCCGTCGCCGGCACGGAGGAGCGTTCGATGGTTTGGCAGGCGGAAATCGATGAGTTGCGGCGGCGCGAGGCCCTGGCGCATGAGATGGGCGGCGCTGACAAGGTGAAGCGCCAGCACGACGGCGGTCGCTTCACCGTGCGCGAGCGCGTGGAGCGTCTGGTCGACGCCGGCACGTTCCATGAAACCGGCGCCGTCGCCGGCATGGCCGAATATGATGAACAGAACAATCTGAAGGCGTTCACGCCTTCCAACTGCGTTTTCGGCCGGGCGCGGATCGATGGCCGCCCGGTGGTGGTGGTTGGCGACGACTTCACCGTGCGTGGCGGCTCCGCTGACGCCTCCATCGCCGCCAAGCCGCAGATGGCCGAGCAGATGGCCGCCGCATACCGCATGCCGATCATCCGCATGATCGAGGGCTCCGGCGGCGGCGGCTCGGTGAAAACCATCGAGACCAAGGGCCGCGCCAATCTGCCGGGCGGCATCGGCGGCGGCGAGAGCTTCGACCTGATGACCAGCAATCTGGCCGAGGTGCCGGTGATCGGCCTGGGCCTTGGCTCGGTCGCCGGCCTCGGCGCGGCGCGCCTCGCTTCCACGCACTTCTCGGTGATGTCGAAGACTTCGGCCATGTTCGTCGCCGGCCCGCCGCTGGTGGCGCGCCTTGGCCAGACCGTGGAGACCCTGGGCAAGCAGGACCTCGGCGGCTGGGAAATCCAGACCCGCTCCGGCGCCATCGACATGGCGGTGGATACGGAAGAGGAAGCCTTCGCGGCGGCCCGGCGCTTCCTGTCCTATCTGCCCAATTCGGTGCACGAGCTGCCGCCGGTGATCGCCCCGACCGACGATCCGCAGCGGCGCGAGGAAAGCCTGCTGAAGGCGGTGCCGCGCGACATCCGCAAGGTCTACAAGATGCGCCCGATCGTCGAGGCGGTGGTCGATGCGGGCAGCTTCTTCGAACTTGGCAAGATGTTTGGCCGCTCGCTGATCACCGGCCTCGCCCGCATCGACGGCAAGCCGGTGGCGGTGATGGCCTCGGACCCGTATTTCTATGGCGGCGCCTGGACGGCGGACGCCTGCGAAAAGGCCATCCGCTTCATGGATCTGGCCCAGACCTTCCACCTGCCGGTGGTCTACATGCTGGATTGCCCCGGCTTCCTCATCGGCCTTGAGGCGGAGAAGGCGGCCACCATCCGCTGGGGCGTCAGGGCGCTCGCCGCCATGAACCAGACCACGGTGCCGTGGTGCACCATGATCGTCCGCAACGCCTTTGGCGTCGCCGGCGCCGTCCACAAGCCGGCGGGCCGCTTCGGTTTCCGTTACGCCTGGGTGTCCGGCCGCTGGGGGTCGCTGCCGCTGGAAGGCGGCATCGAGGCCGCCTACCGCGCCGACATCGACGCGGCGGATGACCCGGTCGCCAAGATGGCCGAGATCGAGGACCGGCTGAACAAGCTGCGCTCGCCGTTCCGCAGCGCCGAAACCTTCTGGGTGGAGGAGATCATCGACCCGCGCGAAACCCGCCCCCTGCTGGTCGATTTCGTCAATCTGGCGTGGCCGACCCTGGAAACCGGCCGCAGCAATTTCGCCATCCGGCCCTGAGCGCCGCCAACGCGACCGCAGGGCGTTTGCCCTGCGGCCTTTTCCGCGCCCGGCCGGGAGACGTCGCATGATGACGCCTCAGCAATACGATGCGCACACATGCGACCGGCCAATTGGGCCGCCAGCGGGCGCCGTAGCCGGTCACCTCACAGCCCGCTCCTTTTCTTTCACAAGCTGTAACTCCGGCTCCAGGCTTGACCGAAGGCGGTGGGCGCCGCTGCGCAGGTCAGGAGGCCGCCATCAAGAAAATCTGGAGGCGTTGATCTGGCGTTTGCTGACCGGCAAAGACATCCGCCCTGTGAATTCCTTTGCCGCCGCCGCCGTAGCCGCCGCACGATCGTGCTTTCTTCAGAAGGAGGGCATGGATGTTTTCCTTGTTCAATCGAAAGCGCGTCCACAGGGAACGTCAGCCTGTCTCCAACCCTAACCCGGTTAATGACCCTGTGACCGAGATGTCTCGCACACACCCTTGGTACAAAGAGCTGCATCCCAACTACGGCTATTGGGGCATCGGGCCGGGGCGTTTCTATCCGCCCAGGCCGAACAATGCGTCCCATCTGCACCTGACAAGCTCGACTGTGCTCCCCGAACTGCCCCAGTTTGACGTCGTGCTTGGCGCCCAAGTGTCTGGGCGTTTCGGCTACAACCCCTATGCCGCACAGAGAGAGGGTGACCCTGGCAAGCTGGTGTACGACGCGGATACATTACCGGTGTTCGTTTCCACCTATGACGCCAGCTTGTGGCATGCGAAGTCCTGGTTCGCGAGCATGTATGAGGCGCCAGATGAAACAGATTTTCCTATCGTTCTCGCCATGAAGCGTAATTACCCCATGACCGGCGCCAACGGACAGACGCACGTCTCTACAGCACCGATAACGAGTAAAGATATAAGTACGGTTTTCGCGCCGCCGGATCGCGTCAATATAGCGAAGGATCTCCTCGGCAGTAAGACTGAAACAATCAGCGTGCAGTCCTGGCCGCGCCCGTCCAGAGCCACCCAGCGGGTCATGCGGGACGGAGAAGCTGGCTTGCAATGGTACTTACGGACCGATGGGCTCGATCTGGCCGGGGGGTGACCGGACGCGTTCCGGCCTTGAGCAATGCTGTGACGGGGCGTGGCGCTTCATGGCGCTGGCGGCGCTTGCCCCGTCGCTGTGATTTTCTTTGCCGCAGCTACCGTCGCCGCCGCGTGGATACGGCCGGCGCGCGAAATCCGGCCGTTGCTGTCGATTTCTTCAATCTGGCGTCGCCGACCCTGGAAACCGGCCGCAGCAATTTCGCCATCCGGCCAGAGCAGTTTCCAATAAATCCGCATCGGAAACCGTCCCGGATGTCTTTAATTTTGAGCGAATACTGTTCAATCAGCTGATCCCGGCTGACCGGACAACGCGCTGGACGCCCCAATGCAAGCACAGGGCGTTTGCCTTACGGCTTTTGCTGCGCCTGGACTCAGGAACCCTGCATGATGCCGCCTCAGCAATACGGAGCGCGCACATGTGTCCCTGGCCTTTTGGCGGCAGCCGTCGGGCGTCGCAGCCGGCGATTTCCCAGCCGATTCCTTTTTCCTTCACGAGCAGCGACCCGGAGCTCGACCGGGTGAGCGTGCATGTGTACGGCCTGGATGGAGGCGGCGCCACCCCCTTTGATCTTGTGAATGCCAACGGTTTGCGGGCTCCGGCAGGGGGGCGCCAGGTTCCGCCTGGGCAGATCGAGGCCGTGCTTGACCGGACCAGGGCCTACGGGCTGGAACATCTGCATTTCACCTGGGACAGCGTGTTGCCGGAAATCGCCAGTTACGGGTCGCCGCGCGGTTACTGTTTCAAGGATAGCAACCCCTATATCCAGCATTGGGGCGCAGAGGTGATTAAAAGGGGCTTTGACGCTGACGCATCGCCCATATTCGTTAGCACGTCGCGGTATGAGGAAGCGGCGTCATTCTTCGGGCCGATGGACAGGACGTGGGGGGTAGACTCCTACCCGGTCGTTCTGGGGCTGCGCGACTACCCGATAACCGGCGTGACCGGACTGACGCAGGTGTCGCGGCACGCGATCGAAAGCAGCCATATCCAGACGGTATTCGCGCCGGTCGAGCGCCTGGGCGACACGCGGAGCGCGTTGTTTGCCAAGCCCGATATCGCGGTCGAGGCCTGGCCGAAGGCGGCGCGCGGGAATCTCGCCCGCGTCGGGATCGGAAGGGTGAGATCCTATGAGAACCTCGATGCGAAGCTCGGAACGCTCGTCTGACGGTGGCCGAAGTTGCCCGCCCCGCGGGTTTTCCCGGTAAGGCCGTCTGGCATTGCATGGTTAACTATTTCGATAAGGTGCATTGAGATGTTGTCTTTTTTCAATCGAAAACGCCAACCAAAGGCGACTACTGCACCCACGATGGGGAACTCCGCGTTTTATCACCCAAGCGATCGCGTAACGGCGAGGCTGGAGGGGCAACCCAATCCAGATAACCGGGGTTTCGATCTGGTCGATCGCTTTGTCGACAGCTCCTCGAAAAACTGGTTCCAGCCTGAAGAAGCAGCGTCCCGCCTCCGTGAGCTCGTCGTGGGTCCCCTGCATTTGTCATCATCGAAGGTGTTTGATGAACTGGGTCAACTTGCTTCCGTGACGGGCGGCATGTTGAAGGATGGCCCCAACCCCTATGCCGCGCAGCGCCTTGGTCCCGTTAGTAATCCGTTTAATGCGGATGAGGCGGCTGTCTTTATCGAACAGGAAAATATCGCCAGGGCGAGTAACTGGTTCGCCTGCATGAACGGAGCGGCGACCGGCGAAGAGTACCCGATCGTTTTGGCCATGAAAAAGGAATATCCCATAACGGAGCGTGCTGGGCTGTCAGCCTTTTCTACAGAACCCATAACTGTTAAATACATCGACAAGATTCTGGCGCCGGCGGGGCGGGTCGAGGTCACAAGAGAAAAATTGAGGAACCGGGCGAAGCCTCTGCCCGTAGAATCCTGGCCACGAAGCATTGCGTCGCAGGGGAAGGTCATGCGCGTTGGGGAGGATGTCGCCCGGCTGGCCTGGGATCTGTGATGGAAATCCGCGCGAGGACCGCCGCCAGTTTACGGCGCAGATAGCTTACTTCCCAAAGTCATTTTCTTCGCCGCCGCCACCGCCGCCGCCGCATCGACAAGGCCGGCGCCGGTGTCGGCGTCGCGCCCGGCGGGACCAAGGTCCTTTGCTGTCTCCGTCAGAATCCGGCGCGCGCCGGCGGGCGTTAGCGCGGGGTCTGCCTCCAGCAGCAGCGCCACCGCGCCAGTCACATGGGCGGCGGCCATCGATGAGCCGGTGCTGAACTGGTAGGCGTCGCCGGGCGCCGGGGCGATGATGTCGGCGCCGGGGGCCGCGATGGCGATGTGATCGCCGCGACTGGCGGCGGCGATGCGCTGGTCATTGGCGTCGGTGGCGGTGACTGCGATGACATGGGGGTCGGCGGCCGGCCACGCCGGCGCCGCGTCAGGGCCGTCATTGCCGGCGGCGGCGACCAGCACGACCCCCCTGGCGGCGGCGGCCGCCAGCGCCTCCGACAGCAACGGATCGCGCGGTCCGGCGAAGCTCATGTTCACCACCCGCGCTTTCGCCTGCACGGCGGCTTCCAGCCCCAGGATGACGGCCTGGGACGAGCCTTGGCTGCCGCTCCGGTTGGCGCCGCCCTTGCCAGATGGCGGCGCGAAGGCCCGGATCGCCATGATGCGCGCGCCAGGGGCGACGCCGCTCATCTGATCGTGCGCCGCGATGATCCCGGCGATGGCGGTGCCGTGGGCTTCGGCCGGCGGCTTCTCCACGCTGGCCCCAGTGACGTCAACCGATTGGGTCACTGTTCCGGCCAGTTCCCGGTGCCGGCCATCGACGCCGGAATCGATCACCGCGGCCAGCACGCCGACGCCTTTGGCGTTCAGTTGCGCCACGCCCGCCCGCAACCGCGCCAGGCCGTACTGCGCGGCGGCGAGGCCGCCCTGGGACGGGGGCGACGCCTGCATCAGGGTGTAGAGATAGTTGGGTTGGGCCGCGCGCACCCGGCTGTCGCCTTCCAGCGCGGTGATGACGGCGGCCACCGTCCGCCCGTCCGGGATCCGGTAGCGGACCAGCAGCGCGCCGGTCAGCGCCAGCGGGCGCGTCGCCAGCAGTCGCAGTCGCTGGGTTCGCGCCAGATCACGGGCGAGCGGCTCCGCGTCCGCCGCCAGCGTCACCAGCACCTCGCTGGCGACGAAACGGCTTTCTCCCGCCGGGGGAACGCCGCTGTTGGCCCTGGCTGGCGCTGCTGGCGGGGCGGCGGGCGGCCTGCGCTGGGGCGGTTTGGCGCGCGGCCCGGCTTTCTCCGGCGCAAGTCGCGCCGGGGCGCGGCGACGCGGTTGCGGCGCCGGAAGTTCATCCGCTTCGCCCTCATCCATATAGACAGGCGCTGGATAGGGCGCCGGATAGGGAACGGGAATCACGCCGGGCGGATACGCAGGCGGCGGACCATAGGCGCCCGGCCAGGGGCGGGGCCGTGGACCATGGTGATGGGGCGCGGGCGGGCGCGGCTTACCAGGCCAGGTTTCTGGCGGGCGCGGGCGGGGGTTCCCATAAGTTTGTGAGCTATCGCGTGGTCCCCGCCAGTTTCCATGCCCATCGTGGCCATGCCAGCGCTCCGCCCTTCCGCCGTTACCGTGTTCCGCCCGGCCGGCGTTTCTGCGACCGGAGGATTCGTGGTCGTGGCCGCGCGCCTGGCCCTGGCTGCGGCTTCTGTCGTGTCGCCAGTCCGGCTGGGACTGCGCCTGCGCGAACTGCGTCATGACCAGGAGCGCGACGATCCATGTTGCGATGCGGCGGCCGACGCCGGCCCGGCGGATATCCAAAGACATGATCCGTTACCCGTCATGATCCGGCTTCCGGCGCATCATCGCGCCGGGGAGCGCCGAAAGTAAAAGTTGCGGAGCGCGATCGCGGTTCCGGTCCGCTACCCGTCGCTCCCCTCGAGCTGGCGCCGGCGCCATACCGCCAAACCTGGCCGGAGTAGGGCCTGATGTCCCACGATCGAGCGTTTTTGCTGACGCAAAGGGGGCTCGTGGGGCTCATGGCCCTGGAATGCGTGTTTCTGAAGGCCAGCGAACCTGTGTCGCGCCTGGCGCCAATCTGGTTCAAACGGGCGTTCGCATGGCGCGTGACCAAAAAATATGACCTGGAGAATGAACCGATCCCGCTCCCGTGGCGACCCATGACCATGAGGGAGACAGAGCCGTTTCCCGACCGTGGATCCTGCAAAGGGAGAGCAACCATGTTGAGGAACCTGTTCAACGCCGTTACTGCCGGCAAAACCATCCGCGCGGCGCTCGTGGCCGCCGGCCTGGCGTTCACCGCGGCCAGCGGCGCCGTGATTGCCTCCGACGCGGCGGTCGCCCGGCCGGGCCACGGCCATGGCCACGGTCATGGTCACGGTCATGGTCATGGTCATGGCTATGGCCACGGTCATGGGCATGGCCCGCATTGGGGCCATCGTCATCCCGGCTGGCGCCACGGCCCCTATTACGGCCCCCGTTATGGCTACTGGCGCGGCCCGCGTTGCGTCATGCGCCAGCATGTGACGCCCTGGGGCGAGATTATCTGGCGCCGCCGCTGCTACTGAGGCATGGGCAGGGCCTCCCGGCGGCAAGCGCCTCGCGGTGAAGACCGCATGGCGGTGAGCGCCCCGGTCCGGCCCCCGGGCCAATGGGGCAGGGCGCTGGTCCAGCTCCGTTTCAGGGCTTGACCGTGGCCGCGTCCGCCGGGGATGCTCAGCGACGGGGAACGGCTTCGCGCCAGTCGCCGCAACGCAGGCCGGCGCGTCCGGCAGGGGCTGGACGTCATCCACGCGGGGGACGTCCTGTCTGCATGGGCTGGGGGGCGCCGTGGACACGCACGCGGATGGGGAGATCATCCGGCGCATCGCCGGGGGCGACAAAGCGGCGATGATGACGCTGTACCAGCGTCACCATTTGCGGGTTTTCCGTTTTCTCGTTCGTATGGTGCGTAACGAGGCGACGGCGGAGGAGCTGGTCAGCGACGTGTTTCTGGACGTGTGGCGCCAGGCGGGGACCTTCGAGGGGCGCTCCAGCGCCACCACCTGGCTGCTCGGCGTCGCCCGCTTCAAGGCGCTGTCGCATCTGCGGCGGCGCACGACAGCGCCGCTGGACGACGCCTTCGCGGAAGCCCTGGAAGACGACGCTGATGACCCGGAGGTCGTCGCGCAAAAAACCGACAAGGCGGCGATCATGCGCGCCTGTCTCGGCCGGCTCAGTCTGGAGCACCGCGAGGTCATCGACCTGGTCTATTATCATGAGCAGGGCGTCGATGAGGTGGCGCGCGTTCTGGGCGTTCCGGCCAACACCGTCAAAACCCGCCTGTTCCATGCGCGCAAGCGTCTGGCGGGCCTGCTCGCCGAAGCGGGCGTCGACCGGGGATGGCCATGATGACCGACAGGGAGCCAACCAGGGAGCCTGCCATGACATCCGCGTCAGCGGCGACGCAGCGCCCGGATGATGATCTGGAGTTGCTGCTGCCCTTTTACGCCGCCGGCAAACTGTCGCCTCCGGAGACGCGCCGCATCGAGGCGCGTCTCACGGGGGACGCCGGGTTCCGCCGCCGGCTCGATCTGATCGAGGAGGAGCGCGGCCAGACCGTGTTGCTCAATGACAGCATCGCGCCGCCATTGTCCGCGACGCGCGAGCGGCTGTTCGCCATGATCGACGCTGAAATCGCCGCAACGCCGGCAGGTCGCGCGGCGCATCAGGGCAATCATGACGGCATCGCGGCCGGGGGGCAGGAAGGCTTGCGTGGCGGCCTGCGCGCCTGGCTGGCGGGCCTGGCCGCCGCGATCACCCCGCGCGCCATGGGCTACGCCGTCGCCGGCCTCGCGGCGCTGGCCATTGTCCAGGCCGGAGTGCTGGCGCATCTGGCGTCGGCGGGCCGGGACAGGCCGGACGTCTATGTCACCGCCTCCGCGCCGGTGGCGCCGGGCGGCGTCCATGTGCTGGCGCGCTTCGCTCCCGGCGTCACCATGACCGCCGTTGCGGCATGGTTGCGGGACAACGGCATGCGCATCGTCGATGGTCCGAAGCCCGGCGACCTGTGGCGGCTGCGCATCGCCGCCGACGCGGCGGGGAAGGAGGCGGCGATGCGGAAGCTTCAGGCCAGCCCCGGGGTTTTCGCCACGGTGCTGCCGGAATAGCCGGGGGATCCAGCTCCGGGGAGCCTGCCTGTCAACTGCGTTGCCCGCCGGGAAATGGCTTGTTTTGCCAGGACATTATCCTGAAGCGCCGCGGCTGACGCATATCTGTCATGAAATTGTCGTAACGGGCGCGGGTTCCCGGCGCGCGTACAGGAGTTGGCCCGGCATGCGTTTCATCCAGACTTTTGCGTTGCTGCCGTTTCTGGATTCGGTGGTCAGCCTGCTCGCCGCCTTCATCTGCGGCGCCATCATCGGCGTCGAGCGGCAGTTCCGGCTGCGATCCGCCGGCCTGCGCACCAATGTGCTGGTCGCTGTCGGCGCCGCCGCCTTCGTCGATGTCGCCGCCCGCATCGCTGGCGACAGGGAGTCCCTGCGGGTGATCGCTTATGTGGTGTCCGGCGTCGGTTTCCTCGGCGCCGGCGTCATCATGAAGGAAGGGATGAACGTGCGCGGCCTCAACACCGCCGCCACGCTCTGGTGTTCGGCGGCGGTGGGCGCGGCGGCGGGCGTGGACCTGCTGGCGGAGGCGTTGCTCATCACCATCTTCGTCGTCGCCGGCAACACCCTGCTGCGGCCGCTGGTCAACGCCATCAACCGCATCCCGGTGGATGAGCAGAGCGCCGAGCTGACCATTGAGGTCACGGTCACCACCACGCGCGCCGACGTCGGGCCGATCCGCGAACTGGTGGTGCAGCGGCTGAAAGACGCCTACTACCCCATCGCCGACGTCCGCGAGACGCCCCACGGCAACGGCACTGTTGATCTCATCGCCGTGCTGGCCAGCAACTCCGTCGACCCGGAGGAAATGGAAGCCGTGGTCAACGCGCTGGAGGCCGAGCCGGGCGTGCTGCACGCCGCCTGGGAGAGCAGCGCCAGCGACTGATGATAACTGGTTAGCCGGCTTCGCGCAGCTTCCACATGCCCTGACTTTTCGCCACGATGCGTTCCCCAACCGTGACGGTCGCCGAGACAAAGGCGACCGCTTTGGTGGCGCGCACCAGTTCGCAGCGTCCCTCCACGAACTCGCCCACCTTGGCGCCGCTGACGAAATGCGTGTCGAGCTGGATGGTGGCGTGCGGCCGCGCGGCGCTGTTCTCGGTGATG
>Ga0182737_1001648_pt1 | contig 20943 bp, 26 predicted proteins | sample eDN5th30CBELigOP_FD_128878 | JGI IMG/M metagenome (GOLD analysis project Ga0182737, IMG submission 128878) | Enriched Organic Plus compost microbial communities from Emeryville, California, USA - eDNA 5th pass 30_C BE-Lig OP (version 2) (version 2) ...
TCCCGAATGGGCGCAACTGGAACGGATAGCCAAAGCAGCAAAGCAAGGTCTTTGGGTCGAAAAAGATGCGACAGCTCCATGGGAATGGCGTAAACGTCAGCGACAATGATAGGCGTCGATACTTACTTCTCCGCGCGCTCGAGCGCGCAACGCAAGTTTTTCAATGATTCCGCAATACCAAATTCAGGGGATCGGGCTACGAAGCGGTTCAAATTGTAGTCAGTAACCAACAGCTTCCACTTGGCCTTAAACTCCTCAGGCGTATACCACGCATCGTCCGTGGCGACAATTCCGAAACCAGAACAACTTTGTCAACAAATTGCTTGCACGCTTCAATTTCAACACCTATCTTCGTGCTAGGTTTAGGTTGATAGCCCCTAACCCCATTGGGGCGGTCCCTGTTTCGACAGAAGCAGGGATTTTTGCTTTACACCGCCTCGATCTCCGGATTCAATCTCGTCAGTTCCGCAATAAACCCTGCTTTATCCTCCGGCGATATAACAACGCTGTCAAACCTGTTGTAAAAAATTTCGAGCCGGTCCAGCGAAGGCGCGGGAGCGCTAATGAGGGTTCGGGTTTTCTCGATTTTCCGGATGGAGGCAACGGGTATTTTCTTCCGTTTGTATAACCAGCCGCCATGGATGTTCAGCATACCGCGCTCGATGACATAATAGGTTGCCAGGAAGAGTTGTATACACAGGGCTGTACACACAATCATTATTAGCGCAATCCCAAATCCTACCAACTGCCCTGTTGGATCGGGTTGTTTCAGGGGCAAAATAATTGTCAGCAGCGTAGCGCCTAACATGATTCCTATGATCGGAATAAAAAGTGCCAAATCTACCTTCGATTTGTATTTTGTCATAGGCAACAAGATACGGGATTTTGCCAAGCGATTTTCCCAATACTATCAGAAATCTTCCTCAGAGCCGATTATAAACGGATATAAACGTTTAAAAACGTTTAGGTTTTGCTAAATTAATTATCAACTCTTATGTTTGGTCTCGATAAGTCAATACCATTTACACAATAAAAATCTAATACCTGACCTATGAATAAGCAGAATTCAAATCAACCCATTGTCGGAAGATTCATTGACCCGCTTCTCGATTTTTCCTTTAAGCGGATTTTCGGCACGGAACCGAATAAGGATCTATTGATTGCCTTATTAAACGGTATTTTCCAGGGTCGGAAGAAAATCGTCGAATTGGCGTACAATAAAAATGAACATGCCGGAGATACGGAGGAAATCGGGGGCGTCATTTTTGATCTTACCTGTACCGCAAGTAATGGCGAGCAGATTATTATTGAGGTGCAGCGGAGCGCGCAGGTCAATCTTAAAAGACGAATGCTCTACTATGGCAGCAAACTTATTTCCGATCAAGCGCCCAAGGGGCGGCGCAAAGAATGGAATTATGCCCTTCCTGAAGTATATGTCATCGTACTGATGGACGGTTTTTCCATGCCCGGTGATAGCAATGATGGCCGCTATCTGCATGATATCTGTCTGTGCAACAGGGATACCGGAAGTGTTTTTTATGATTATCTTGGGTTTATTTACTTGGAGTTGTGTAATTTTGTAAAAGAGGAATCTGAATTAGAAACGGATCTTGACGGTTGGCTCTACGTTTTGAAGAACATGAGCGGTCTGAACAAGATACCGGTTTACCTTCGGAAGCCGATATTCGAGAAGCTGTTTGATATTGCTGAATACAGCAAACTGACAAAGGAGGAGAAAGATATGTACGATACTAACTTGAAACGCAAGTGGGACAACAAAGCTGTATTGGACTATGCCAAAGAAGAAGGACGGGCGGAGGAGCGGGCAAAGGCGGATTTTCAGTTTGTAAAAAACCTTATTGAAGGTACGGATTTTAGCGATGAAAAAATTGCTGGTTTAGCATCTGTATCGGTGGAATTTGTTCGTAGGATCAAAGCCGAATTGCAGGGCAAATAGTTTTGTCACATGTACTACGATACAAGTTTGAAACGCAAATGGGATAACAAAGCCGTATTGGATTATGCGGTTAATGAAGCTTTAAAGGAAGAACGTGCTAAGGCCCACGCGGAAAAGCTAAAGTCAGCTTCAAAGTTCAAGAAAATGGGCATACCAATTGAAGACATTGCTAAGAGTTTAAATCTGTCCATTGTTGACGTGGAAAAACTTTGACCTTCATTTCTGTTAAATCAAATCGAAATACTCTCGACGAAGGCCGAGACATTCCGAAAGACAAAATCAGGTCACTGATTGTACTTTTGTATTATGAGACCCTCAATCAAAAGCAAAGTGGAAGCGATTAAGGCGATAGCTCAAAAGGCTGATTCGTCACACTTCCGTTCGGCCAAGCCGCCACGCACTTCTGGCGACAGCCTGTCGAAGGCTATCCGTGATAAACGGGAAGCGGCTATTTTCCAAGAAGAGCTTAAATTGGCATTCCAGCAATCCAAAAGGTGATTACTTTACACTTGGTAATTTCTTCGTGTTACTGATTTTACATGCGCCAAATGATGGTTGCAATGCCAGGCATACATGCCTATAGCCTCATCGAGAGCAAACTCCTGTCCATGCTCTGGGTGTGTGTATTTCCTTTTAAGCGATTCTTCGTCAAGGCTTTTTAAGAGTGTACGCCATCTGTAGTGGAGACCTTTTAAGATAAATAAAGAAGATGCTACAGGCAGCGATTTGCTATCACTTAGTTCGGCCCACGATGCTTCATCATACGGTTTGATTACCGGGTTATCTTCGGTTAGGGCAAGTTTGAAACGAACGAATGCGTTCATGTGACTATCGGCACAATGGTGAACGACCTGTCTAATGGTCCAACCCCCTTCCCGATATGGAGTATCGAGTTGCTTGTCAGCCAATAGAGCCACTTCAAAGCTCAGGAGTTCGGGGAAGGAACCGATTGTTTCAATCCATTTTTCGATTACACGCCTTGTAATAACGGTAGGTTTGTCAAATTGCCCGATCGGATACCTTAAGTAATGTCCTTCCATTTATTTAGTTAGTTTGATAACTGTTGCCAAATAGCGTGTTGCCCGTCACAAATCTCTGTTATTTTACCAATAATTCAAAAAGACAAGGCCAAAGGAGGAAATGTTTGTTGTTATTTTTTTCGTTTGTAATGCAGTTGCGTCAATCCCGTTTCAAATGTTTTTGCGGTTAAGAATTCAAGTGTTTGTTCAGGTCTTCCGTCTTTGAAAAGCCTTGTCCCATTCCCCAATAAAACTGGTATAACCGAAATTATAAACTCGTCTATTAGGTCGTCTTTCAATAGTTCATTGATTACTTCAGCACCACCGTCGCAATAAATATTCTTTCCTTTTGCGGATTTTAACCGTTTGACTAATTCGGTTATGTTCCCTGTATAGAAAGTCGTTCTGCCTACTTTAGGCCTTTCAGTTCTTGTTATGACATAAACATCCCGGTGTCCGTTGTCGTAATGGGCTGGGCCGATTTCTTTAATTACATAGTCGTAGGTTCTTCTGCCAATAATTATGGTGTCAATTTCGGACGTAAATTCCGCATAACCATAGTCTTCGCCTTCTTTTTCAACTATTTTTAAGAAACTAAGGTCGTCGTTAGGTTTTGCAATGTAGCCGTCTAAACTGATTGCAATGAAAAGTGATATTTTTCGCATTTGTTTGAAATTTTAAAGTTTCTGCAAAATTACTTTTGGACCGCCATTCGCACTTTGTAAAAATGCGACAAATTAAAGTAGCGATGGTGAGCGTCCCGTATTTCGCTTGATTTCATTGGTAAGATGCGAATGGTCATAATAGCCACACTCAAATGCAATATCTGATAAGCTCCTACAAGTACCTGAATTTTTAATTATACTCAACGCATTTTGAAACCGAATAATATTGGAATATTCTTTTGGTGATAATCCAATGTACTTTTTAAAGTTTCGCTCCAGCTGTCTTACGGTTGTGAAATTTGCTTTTGCTAGTTCGTAAATGCTGATTTGCCCATTTGCTGCGTGGATATCATTGATAACTGATTGCAATTGGTTGTTTTTGCTTTTTAATCTTTCTGAAAAAAAATGATCAAAGTAATTGAATGGGTTTTTAAGTATTTTATCAACATTAAATGAATAGTCTTTTTCAAGTTCAACAGTGTCGTTAGTCAACTCATTTTGTGAAGCATAATTGTAAAAATTAGCAAAAGTCGCAGGTTTTAGGCACACACCTAATAAATGTGTATCGCTGTCAATCAAGCTGTCTTTGAATGAAGTCATTGCACCAACTACATAGGTTTTTCCAAATTCCATTGAAACCGAGCCATTGTCTGTCAAACAAGTATCTCCCAAATTCATTAAAATGCCAGCACAGCCATCTGGAAAAACCCGTTCCCATTGTCTTTCAAGTTCGTTTCCTTTCAATTCCCAATAGAAATGAATAAGGGGCTGTAATTCTTTGTAAGGTTTTATTTTTTTGTACTCCATAGATTTTGTGGTGTCGTTCGCTACAATGACCGCGAACGGTGCGGGTACTGCGTAGCAATTTTCGGCTCTACTATGCTGAGCAATGGTTCGGAATTTCCGAACATTGGATCCGGGGTTATTTTACAGGTTTTGCAGGTAAGTGATTTTCGCTTCGTTCCAGAAGTCCATTCTCATTAAGCTCACTGTACCATGGCCTTTCCATTGGCCATCGTTATCCTCGATTTCCAATTCCCATTTACAGGCAGTTCCCTTTTTTGAAAACACTTTGATTTTGGCTGCCCCGGTCAATCCAGCAAGCAGCAAGTCCGATTTACTGGCAGGACTGCATACCACATCATTGTTCTAAAAAGGTAGTGGCATTGATAATTGGGATATTCTTATATGGGTGGAGTACAAGTAAATCTTTATCTCCAGTGATTACAGCACTCGCTTTCGCACTCAGTGCGATTTCCAGAAATTTATTGTCCTTCGGATCCCGGCAATCCGTTACGGTATAGCGTGGGTTAACATATATGGCTAGCGAATCGAAACTTTCAATAATTTCCAGTCGTACAGCAAGCGGAAGATACCGATCGAATTTGGGACGAACGAATACACCTTTAAACTCATCGGCCGTTGCTTTAGACAAGACTATATGCCCCATTCTTCGGGCGCGATTTAGCGCCTGCCTAGCGACGGAATTGGGCAATAAAAATGAACTGATTAGCGTGTTGGTGTCAAATACGAATAGCTTAGTCCTCTTCACTCAGTAATTGGTTTAGTTTGGCTTCGGTTAATCCCTTTTTTTTTGCTGTTTTCCCAGCTTTATCCAATAGCTTATCAAATTCAGCTTCCTTCAACTCACGGAGTATATCAGCTATTTTACGCTCATATTCTGCCTTCAGCGCAGGAGCACTGTTTCTCCAAGCCCGGGCCAATGCACTATCAACTTCCAATACGATGCGATCCATGATTATGTTCCTTTCTGTCAAATGCATTTATACAAATTTACAAAATGTTTTTATAAACCTAGACAAACCCTTCAATCAAAAACTGCAACGCCGCGTTGCAGTTTCGAACATGGCGAGGAAAGAACAATCACCCCAGCGCCTCCTTCAACCTTTCCTCAATTTTCAGCCGGAAAACCTCCGGCTCTAATACCTTCACTCGCTCGCCATGTGAAAGAATCACCGTTTCCAATTCAAAATTAGGGATCACGTCGATCGAAAACGTCACACCCGCTTCCGACTTCGAAACGATCCGTTGCGATCCGTGTAGTGGTGGATGAGGTGGGAATTGTGGAGGAATACATTGAGAAAAACGATGTCAGGCCTTTCTTTGCGGAATAATACTAGCCACATTTATATCTCTTTTACGAGGAGCGGACAGCGTACTTGCTCTTTCTTATTGTCTTGTGAATATTACTGTCTCACCCATTTCCAATGATAATTTGTTCTTATTTAAGAAAGCGTATGAATAGGTATCAGGTATACCGTCGTCGTCATTAGCATACGTAAGCGTTAATGTATTGGCCGAATAGTCATAAATTCCATTGATGGAGAATTGGTTGTCTTCACAATCAATTCCATGTAATTCGAAAGTTTTATCGGCATTAAAAGTAAACGTCATATTACCACAGTTCTCGCTTGTTTTTAGCCAAGTCCCTACCAGTTGTTCCCCCTTTTCTTTGCTACAGGAACTAGATATCGTTACAGAAATCCCCAGAGCCAAGAACAGCCAGAATTTTAAGAATTTGGATTTTGTCATTTTAATAAGGTTTTAAAAATTAAATAAGTTTACTTCGACTATCCGTAGCCTTTGCCGAATCTCATTCCACCCTCAGAAAAATCTCCGAATAGCCGGTCGGGCTAAAAGTAACGATTTGTTTTCTAGCGTATACTTCCCCGCTTGATTTTATTTACTATCCAGGTAGTCCAAATGTATTCGGTCATCGGCTTCAGCGTCTTTGTCGTATCAATTGGATGGGCTGCTGAGTCGGTATAGAATTCGATGCTGTCTCGCGTTAATTTGGCGTACCAAACGTTGTAGATATCTCGCTTTTTGATGGTCTCTCGCCGTGTAATCCGTTTGAAATTTCTGAACAGATTTTCATCAAAGGGCACTAGTTGTGCTTCCTCAAGGGCTGTCCAAAAGAATACACGTTTATATTCGTCGCCCGTCCAATACATATGCGTAGGCTTTATGGTCATGGCGATGCCCACTATTCCTGCAATAGCTATAACTATAATTAGCATCCGCGCCGACCTAGACCGGTCTTTTTGAGGATGCGGGTCCTTTGGCTCATCACTTTTTCTTTCTTTTTGAGCAGTAGATCCGGCTCTTTACTTCCCTCTCTAATATCTCTTTTGGATGGTTCTGCGCGCTGTTCTGGTTCAGTTGGTAGTGGCAAAGGAGCGTCCGGCTCGTCGTAACGAAATTGGAATGGCCGCGGTTCAAAGTCAATCAAATACGCCAGAAGCTCGATGTTTTTAGTCTTGGTGTTAATCGATGGTTTTCTTAAAAAGCTCACCAGCGGTCTAAATTTATCGATTTCCGTGGTCTCTATGAGTCGATAATAGTCTGCAGCACTACCTCTTGAACCGAAAAAAATTTTCAGTGATTCCTCGTCTTTTTGTGAGTGTGCTTCCCTGTATCGGTCAAGGCATTCATCGCGCAAGCCTGCCGGTGTAGGTTCGGTAAGGCGCAGCGGTAGCTGCCCGGAGGTCTTTTTTAAAATGAACGCATCGATTACTTCTTTCTTGTAGTCGTTAAATAATTTCATAGCGGTTAAGCGAATTCCCAAATTTCTGCCATCAATTTAACATCGCGGAAATTCCGATGTAAATCTACCGCACATAAAATTATTGGGTTTACGGTTTCCCGTAAGGAACGAGGCCGCAACCCATCTACTTTTGACGCTGTAGTTTACAATACAGACCTACGAAAGACAGATTTAAAACAAAAGAACCAGTGAATACCATGGACTTTAAAGACGAAATCCGCCAGTTCGGCAAGCGCGTGGATAGGCTGTTGCCGCAGATCAAAACCGAGGAAGCCACCAAAACCTCACTCATCATGCCCTTCCTGAAAATCCTTGGATACGATGTATTCGATCCTTTCGAAGTACATCCCGAGTTTATCGCCGATATCGGCATCAAGAAAGGGGAGAAGGTAGACTATGCCATTTTGAAAGACGAACTACCTGTCATCCTCGTTGAATGCAAACATTACGCAGACGGGCTCGATCCGCACAATTCCCAACTGTTCCGGTATTTCCATACCACTACTGCTAAATTCAGCCTGTTGACAAACGGGCTTGAGTACCGGTTCTATACCGATCTGGTTACACCCAATAAGATGGACGAAAAGCCGTTCTTCGAGTTCAAGATCACCGATATACGCGATAACGAAATCACCGAGCTGCGTAAATTCCACAAGACCGTCTTTGACCTCGATAGCATTTCATCCACGGCGAGCGAGCTTAAGTATTTCAACGAGCTCAAAATACTGGTCGCCGGAGAAATGCAGAACCCCGCGGAGGAGTTTGTGCGTTATTTCGCCAAGCAGGCCTACCCTGGAATGGTCACTGCAAAAATCATGGACCAGTTTACGCCACTGGTTAAGAAGGTATTCAGTCAGATCATCAACGATCAGATCAGTGAACGGCTCAAAAGCGCTTTAAAGAAAGAAACCGAAGAGGAAGAATCTACTAAGCCCCTCCAGGATCAGCAGCCCTTGGTCGTCACTACCCAAGAGGAGATCGACGGCTTCCTCATTGTTAAGTCCATTTTGCGAAAAGACATCGATGTAGGACGCATCTTTATGCGCGATAATCAATCTTACTGCGGTATCCTCCTGGATGACAACAATCGCAAATCCATCTGCCGGTTCTATTTCTCGCCCAATCGTTTACGGATAGGATTGTTCGATAAGGAGAAGAAAGAGATGCGGCACGATATCGAACGGCTGGATGACATCTACCACTTTTCGGAAGAGATATTGGAAACGGTAAAAAATTACTAGGACCTATGAGCAATATCTAACCATGAACGCAATTCTAAAATTGCTTAACCAAGAGAATCATGGTGCATATGGTGCCTCCCTATTGGATGAACGTTGGAAGAAAAAGCGAAGAGAGATTCTAACCCGGGATAACCATCAATGTGTCAACTGCAAATCTCAGGAAAAGCTACAAGTTCATCATCGCCAGTACCATTTTCAGATCAAGCTTAGAAAGTTTAAGGAGCCGTGGGATTATCCCCATACGTTGATGATTACCTTATGCGAAAAATGTCATCAACGCGGCCATCAATTATACAAAGTACCTTCAATTGTAATTTAATCAACCAAAGAAAATGGCAGGTTTATTTAAAAACATGTTCGGAAAGAACGGCACAATATCCCAACCGGGAGAAGAAAACACAGTGCAGGTAGACAGAAAAGATGTCGCCGAAGACTTATTCATCGAAAAGAAGCCGGTATTGGATGATACCTTTATGGCCAACACCAAGGGCATCCTAGCGATCTATCACTATCTGGAGAGCGACTTCGAAACCAAAGGTTTCGACGATTCCATGATTAGCCCAGACGAAAGCTACAAAAAGGAGAACATCCGATTAATTAAGTTCGACTTAGAGATCATTATTCAAAAGGTTCGAATCTATCATGATTCGCTGCTTAAAGAAATTGATTTCCATATTGCGTCGAGATCGCGCGCAGGGTTGGTCGATTTAGTCGAAGAATTGAAAAGCCGTAAGACCGACCTGTTGGAGCACATCCAAAAAGTCAACGAGATTGAAAATTCATTAAAATCTAACAGTGGCTATTGCGAGCGGGCTATTTTATCCTATCAACGGGGCTTCATGAAAGGGATGGCATCGATTACCCAAGCCAGTTTATTGTCTAAAGCATTTTGATCATGGAAAAAGAGAGTGCTTACCTCAGGTTTTGTTGCTTCCTCACTGGGTTGAGTTATCCATTAACCCGTATTTCCAGTGAACAAAGCGCCAAGAATGCAAAAAAGTATATGGGAGCTTTGCTCATTATCATGTTGGTATGGTTCTTCATTGGGTATTGCTTCGCAACGAGATACCTACACATGGGAATCGCCGGTGGCGTTGTTGGTGGTATGTTGATGTCATTTATCATCCTGCAAATCGAACGGATTATCATCCTATCACACCATATCAGCATGGGTGGCAAAGTATTCCGAATCATCCTGGGCTTGGTCATGGCCATTCTGGGAGCTATGATCATGGATCAATTTACTTTTCAAGATGATATAAATAAGCAAAAGAAATTAGGCTTGGAAAGTCAAGTAAAAGAGGCTATAAAGGAACGTGAGAGAGAAATACGATTTCAGTTGTCCGAAGTAGATACAGTATTATTTCAAGCAAACGCGAGGTTACTGGCAGTCAGCGAAGAATTACGGAAAACCCCAGTTATTGTATCCAAACGACCAAAAACTACGACCGAGAGAGATAGCATGAACAGGATAAAGACAACTGTCACGTCTATTGAAACAGTTGTGTCAGAAAATCCGCTGCAAGGCGATTTTGACTTTTTGAAGAAGCAGATCGATGATTTTAATACAAAAAAGAATAAGCTGACAGACAGCCTTGTTGAGCTTGAAGAAAAAACGAGAATCGAATTGGCTCAGCTTACGGGGTTTCTTGACGAGTTAATACTTCTTAAAGAGGTCATTGCTTCAAACTGGGTAGGCATGTTTGTTTACGCCCTATTTCTCTTTTTCTTTCTCTCCTTAGAGTTATTTATCCTCATCATGAAATTGAGCGATAAGGAATCCGACTACGACAAGCTGGTAGATCACCAAATGGACGTCCGAATCCAGATGTTGCAACGATTGAAAGCCTAGATAAAAACTGTATTTCAAACACAATATAGCATAACATGTCATTCAGATTCAGAAAAAGGATAAAAATCATCCCAGGGATATACTTAAACGTCAGCAAATCCGGTATTAGCACCACGCTTGGGCCAAGAGGTGCTACAGTAAGCATTGGCAATCGAGGGAGTTATTTAAATCTAGGAATTCCGGGCACGGGTATTTCGTACAGACAAAAGATCGGGCAACGAAAAGTGCCCTTGCAGTCATCTAATTTAGGACTTATGTCGAATCCTGTTCAGTCTCATATGGGTTCGATAATCCAACAAGATTTCTTCTTTGACAAGTCGAAAACTATTAATGTCAATATCAGCAATGATAACCTCGTTAACATCAAAACGAGTATCATTGACAGCCGGGTTGAGATGCTCGATATCATCGAAAAAGGGCAAGAAGTAGCATCCACTTTAAAAAATCTTAAACGGAGGCGTAAAAATAAAAGTAGTTGGGTAGGCCGGCTTTTTGGATCGAGGGGGGCAATAGATATCTTAGATGAACAGATCAAAGAGCAAGAGGCATATGCCGAGGAACTCAGCCAGCAGTATGACGAGGCAAAAGTGGTCATCGAAATCAACAGTGACCCAGAGATCAGTGATCAATATAAGAAGCTCAGGGAGGCATACGAAGCGTTGTTAGGGACATCCAAAACTTGGGATATTACATCCAAAGCTGTAAACCCAGCTCATAAGTCATCCGCACACAATGTCGTAGAACGAAAAGAAGTCAAATTCAAGTATGGGGATCTCGACTTCATCTACACAGAATTTGACCCGTTTCTTCTTGAAAATGCAAACGGCAACGATATCTACATCTTCCCCGGCTTTATCGTGCAGGTAACCAAATCCGGAGATATCACCATAACCGATTTCTCAGATATACAGTTTACATTCTACAAGCAACAATTTGTTGAAGAAAAATATGCGATGCCTAAGGACGCTGAGGTTATCGATCATACATGGGCAAAAGTCAATAAGGACGGAAGCCCGGATAGGCGTTTCACAGGCAACTACCAAATTCCCATTGTACACTACGGTGCGTTTGAATTCACATTTCCGAATCAAACCAAAGAAAGCTACAACATAAGCAACGTAACTTTAGCAGAAAATTTTGCCCGAGTCTTTGAAAAATACCTTGCCTATTTCAAGAAAGGCAAACCAGCAAGGAACGTCGATGATTCCGCTTCAGGGAACATCAATTTCGACCATTCCGATAAGGACACCATGTTTGAGGAGGCAGCGCGTCTTGTTGTTCAATACCAACAGGCGTCAACGTCACTGATCCAGCGCGAGCTGAAGGTCGGGTATAACCGAGCAAGCCGCATCATTGACCAGCTGGAAGTGGCGAGTATCGTAGGCCCTTCTGAAGGCGTAAAACCTAGAGAAGTCTTGTTTTTGGATGAATACTCTTTAGCTGAATATCTCGGTGCCTTACAAGGCGGGAAAGGCACGACAACAAGAAAACAGCACAAGCTGTCTGATGAAACCATAGCATTGCTGAAAGATATTGCACATAAAATGGTGGCGATGAAGAATCGTCTTATAGACGATGACACGGTTTACGATGCCATTGCAAAAAACACGGACGACCCTGCAACGGATGTGCCGGTCGTTGTGATGTCCCTTGTTTTTTACGATATCAATAATATCGTACAACGAATCAATCCCGAGCAGGATGAGCTGAAGAATTTCATAGCCTACTACGTTGTCAATGAACTCATGGGAAATCCGGGTGGTGTTCCTGAAAGCGCCGGTGAACTTAAACAGTATTATGATTTTCTGGATAAGCAAGAAGTCTCCCGAATTGTCAAAAAGACAGGGAAGGGCGTTGAAGGATTTAAATTAGAGGTAGATGAAGAGAAGCATGATTTCTCCCTTAAAACAGCCCTTTCGTTCCCGCCTTTTCTGAAAGCGAACGGAATCGATTCTTATGAAGGGTATAAGAATACCATGCATAGCTTTGCCCTTATTTTAGCAAAAGCAGACCAAACCATCTCCGCACAGGAAGAAGCGGTATTGAATAAGCTGTTTTCGGAATTGGCCCATCCATTTGAGCTGAAAGAAAAAGGTGCGAAGGTCAAGATATCAAGTCCGGATAATCAATCGTTTGAAGAGATCTTGGCCGAGCTCAATTCCCTAATCGGGTTAGGCGACGTGAAAGACGAGGTAACCAAGCTCGTCAATTTCATTAAGGTGCAGCGGGCGCGCGAAAAACAAGGGCTAAAACCCACACCGATATCTTACCATATGGTGTTTACCGGCAATCCAGGTACGGGCAAGACTACAGTCGCGCGAATTATCTCTAAACTGTACAAGGAGCTTGGTATACTATCAAAAGGGCATCTCGTGGAAACGGATCGTTCGGGGTTAGTAGCTGAATATGTTGGGCAGACCGCCACGAAAGTCAATAAGGTGGTCGACTCCGCGCTGAACGGCGTGCTGTTCATCGATGAGGCTTATGCGTTGGTAAGCGAGGGCGGAAGTGACTACGGGAAGGAGGCCGTGGCCACCCTGATTAAACGTATTGAAGATGACCGAGATAAGCTGGTGGTCATTTTTGCAGGGTATGCAGACGAGATGGAAACATTCTTGGATACCAATCCGGGTTTTCAATCGCGGATCAACAGGTTCTTAAACTTTCAAGATTTCGACGCTAAGGAGCTGGAAGCGATTTTCGTAGCGAAGTGTGACAAGTTGGACTACCGTCTAACAGGCGAGGCTTTGGAAAAGCTGCAAGTACAATTCGCGCAAGCGATACAGCATAAAGACAAATCGTTCGGCAACGGTCGGTTTGTTCGGAATCTGTTTGAGCAAACGCTAGAGCGTCATGCCAATCGTATCGCCGCAGATGGAAACCTAACGAAAGAAACGTTGACTACAATTACCGCGGAAGATATTCATTGATCACGATTAATTCTATCTTCGCGCCATGTTTAGCCGCGTCCTTGTTTTATTTCTATTCTTAACCAGCACATGCACGACCACCCAATACCTTTCCGGTGAGGTTGTTCGTGTTGCTGATGGCGATACGTTCACGATGCTGGTAGCGGGGCAGCAACAGCGCATCCGGCTGCACGGTATCGACTGTCCGGAAAAAGGGCAGCCGTACAATCGCGTGGCAACGCAATTTACCAAGGACCTACTTGCGTCAGGCAAGGTAAAGGTTCAGCAGCTGGATACGGATCGGTACGGTAGGGTTATTGGCATCGTCTTGATCAATGATACCATCAACCTCAATGAGCGTCTTTTAGAAGCGGGTTTAGCCTGGCATTACAAAAACTACGACCACAGTCCCGAATGGGCAAGAATGGAAAAAATGGCCCAAACGGCAAAGCATGGTCTTTGGGTAGAAAAAGATGCGGTAGCCCCGTGGGAATGGCGCAAACGCAAACGAACCGAACGTAGTAAATAAGGGTTATTGCGCCCAGATAGCGATAGCTGCTCAAAATTCCCTATCTTTAACCCACAAACCTTCTATGCATATGAGCGACTGGCAGGACCTTATCAACAAGCTACGGCAATTCAACGAAGCGCGTGACTGGGCGCAATTCCACAACGCCAAGGATCTGGCATTGGCGCTCAGCATCGAAGCCGCAGAGCTTAACGAACTCTTCCTTTGGAAGAAAGCCGAAGAAGCCGACCCGCAGAAGGTCAAGGAAGAGCTGGCCGATGTATTTGCCTTTGCCCTGCAACTAGCCGACAAATACAACCTTGACGTCAGCCAGATAGTAAGCGATAAGATCGCCAGAAACGCCGAGAAATACCCCGTAGACAAAGCCAAGGGGAGCGCAAAAAAATATAATGAATTATGACCGGCCAATCCGGATTTGAAATCACCCGATATCCGTTTGGAAGTCATCTTCCCAAAGCGTTACAAAATGTAGCTTTTGCACAGCAGTTCTGGCCTATTATTTATCTGCTGAGCAACGGAGGGTCAAAACAAGCCTACGTGGGCGAAACCTCGGATACCGTGTCACGGATGGTAGCCCATTTCCGCAATGAAGCAAAGGCCACCCTTACAGAAGCCCATTTAATTTATAGCGACAAGTTCAATAAATCGGCGACGCTTGATATAGAGTCCAACCTGATCAGATACCTTGATGGCGACGGAAAGTATAAATTACTCAACGGAAATCTGGGGCTTAGTAACCACAATTACTATCAAAAGCATCAGGTATATCAGCCCATGTTCAGGGCTATTTGGGAGAGCCTGAGAGATCTCAAGATCGCTACACGCACGTTGGAGCAGATTGACAACCTGGATGCCTTTAAGTATTCTCCCTTTAAAACATTGAGCACGGAGCAGCGGGACGGCGTGAAAGCCATTTTAAAGTCATTGTTAGACGAGTCTTACCGGTTCACCATGATCGAGGGCGGTGCAGGCTCCGGCAAAACCGTGATGGCTGTTTACCTATTCAAGTTGCTCAATACCTCTTTTGAGGATTTTGAGCTTTCCAATTTGCAAGGTGAGGAGTATGAAATAGCAGAGCTTGCGCTTCAGTTCAGGGCGCGGTACCCGCAACCCAAAATGGCATTGGTGGTTTCGATGTCGTCCTTCCGGGCAACACTCAAGAAAATCTTTAAACACGTTAAAGACCTGCATCCCGATATGGTCATTGGTCCAGCCGAGCTAGCTAATCGGTCGTATGACGTCTTGGTGGTCGATGAAGCGCACAGGCTGCGCCAGCGGGTAAATCTAGGTAACTACTACCGAGATTTTGATCGGGCTGCTACTGCTATGGGATTTGATAAATATACATGCACCGAGGTAGACTGGGTGGAGCTGCGGGGGCGGAAGGCGGTGTTTTTCTATGACAAATACCAATCCATACGTCCGTCGGATGCCGACGAAGCCGTTTTTGATCGGCTGCGTGATCATGCGGAAACCAACGTGGTAGATTTGTTCGCCCAATTCCGTGTTCGCGGTGGAAAGAAGTATGTGAAATTTTTGCACCGGCTCTTATATGATGGTATGAACAAGGGCGGCAAACCCTACCAAAGCAAGGTCTATGATCTGAAGCTATTTCATTATTTGCCTAACCTACGCGCCGCTATTCAAGAGAAAGAAACGGAGTGCGGCCTATCACGTATGACTGCTGGATTTGCGTGGCCTTGGTTATCAAAAAAAAACAAACAGGCGTACGACATTCTCCTCGACGGCCTACAACTCCGTTGGAACGGCACCAGTATCGATTGGGTCAATTCACCCAATGCCATTAATGAAATAGGATGTATCCATACCACTCAGGGATATGACTTAAACTATGTCGGAATCATTTTCGGTCCTGAAATCGGATATGATCCGGTTGCCGGAGAAATCGTCATCCATCGTGAGCATTACCACGATAAGAATGGGAAAAACACCGTTAAGGACCCTAAGCGTCTTAAGAATTATATTCTCAACATTTACCGTACCCTTATGCTCCGGGGTATCCGAGGTACCTATGTGTACGTTTGCGATGAAGCGCTACGCGATCATTTTGCCCAATACATCCCCGCCGCGGATGAAAAGGAGCACAAAGAAACCTCACTCATCCCTTTTGAAAATAGCGTGCCCCTGTATGACCTCTCCGCAGCGGCCGGCGATTTCAGCGAGCAGCAACAGGTAAGCGATGACGAAAAGGAATTTATCCGTGTTCCCGAGAGCGTCCGGATTACCGAAGATCATTTTGCTTGTCGTGTGATAGGGGAGTCCATGAACAAAATCATTCCTAACGGTTCGGTTTGCCTGTTCAAGAAGTACCAAGGAGGTAGCCGCAATGGACTTATTGTTTTGGCTCAGCATACCGATCGGCAAGATGCTGATTTCGGGTCACAGTATACCGTAAAAGAATATCAGAGCGCCAAATACCAGGATGATGCAGGATGGCACCATCAGGCCATCACGCTCAAACCACTATCGGACGATCCCAGCTACCAACCGCTTGGGTTAGCTGACGATGAGTTAAGTAGTTTCTCGGTAATCGGTATATTTGAACGGGTTTTAACGACGGAATAATCTAACCTAACTTATGATGGAATTAGTAAATCAACAGGAGTATCGAATACTAGTCAATCAGATATCCAATACCTATGAGCTGGGTAGGCAACGCGCTGCCCAAGCGGTAGATACGCATTTAGTAAATACCTATTGGGAAATCGGGCAATACATTGTTGAGTTCGAACAGGAGGGAGCTAGGCGCGCGACGTACGGAAAAAGATTGCTGGAACAACTGGCGACTGATTTGACTATGCTCCATGGTAAAGGTTTTAGTAGGTCTAATTTGAACTATATGAGGCTGTTGTATAGATTATACCCAATTTGTGAGGAGCTTCCTCACAAATTGAGCCGGACCCATTTGTGTGAGCTGGTTAAAATTGAGGATCCTCTAGAACGTGCATTTTATGAAAAGCAGGCAGTCATCGAAAAATCGTCAACCACAGAACTCAAACGCCAAAAGAAATCCTCCTTATTCCTCCGATTAGCTGCGTCCAAGGATAAAGAAGGCATTCTGCAATTAGCCCGACAAGGTCAACAGGTAGCCAAACCTGATGATATCATCCGGGACCCATATGTGCTGGATTTCCTGAAAATACCCGAGAGGCATCAGTATAGTGAGTCTGAATTGGAAAGCCGGATTATCGAGCACCTGCAGCATTTCCTGTTGGAGCTGGGTAAAGGATTTGCATTCATTGGCCGTCAATATCGAATTACTTTAGGCAATCGGCATCACTATGTCGATTTGGTATTTTATCACCGTATATTGAAATGTTGTTGATTGATTTGAAGCGAGAAGAAGCCGGATATGAAGATGTTGGGCAGATGAATATGTACCTGGGTTATTTTGAAAATGAAGAAAATACCGAAGGGGATAATCCGCCGATTGGTATCGTGCTGGCCAAAGAAAAGGATGAATTGCTTATTCAATACGCCATGCATAACGTATCTTCGCAATTGTTCGTTAGTAAATACCAACTATATCTGCCAAATAAAGAAGAGCTTCGCGCTGTTATTGAGGAAACGTTAGTGACGGAAAATAACCGATAAATTTTTTTATAACATGCACATTCTATTTTCAACTATAGGTAAACAGCTTTCCACCCGGATAGACGGTGCCGCTGTGCGTGAAAAAATAGCAAGAGGTATCGAGAAAAACCAATGGATTGTGCTTGATTTCGATGGAGTGGAGGTGGTTTCCAATTCCTTCGCCGATGAATGCTTCGCCAAGCTGATGCTTGATTTTGACCTACCCACGGTCAAAGCTCATACCACTTTCAAAAATGCCAGTCCATTTATCAAGGCTGTTATTGCCAATTCTTTTAAAGAGCGGTTGCATGCTATGCATACTGCGTAGTTAATCAAGATTCTGCAATCCCTAAACCTTATCATATACGGTTTCCCGTAAGGAACTCGTATCCGCGTTAGCTATTTTCGTTACGTTAAGCATTTTGCAGACAATTAAATCTACAATTATGGCAATTAGGCATGAAATCAAGTGCATCAACAAAACAGACCGTCAGAGCGCGTATGAACGAATCAGATACGTAGGAGGGACGAATTCAAATGGTACTCGTTGGAAAATTAGCCAACAGGAAGCCATTGATGGCATCGAAGGAGGCAAATGGCAGTTTTATGTAACCCGAAACGGAGCAACCGTAAATGTCATTATAGCTAAAAGTGCTAATGGTAATAAATATATTAAAACAGAAAACGATGGTGAACAACCCAACAATCTGCTGAGCTTGCCGGAATGCCCTTAGACGTATAATGTCGTTTCGCGTATCCCATTTGTCGGCAAAAACCAGCTTTTAGGGGGATGTGAATATATTTAAATATTCAAGATCTTTCCTACCTTTGCTTCATGACCCCTGTAACCACGACCCCGAAAGTCGATGCCCGTTCATTGGCACAATTGATGTCCAATGCTGGGTTCAGGCACTTGATGACCGGTTCAAAAAGGCCTGGCTATGTCAGGAGAATGAAACGGTATTTGGGGTGGGAACAGATGGAAGCAGACCGGCCGGAAACCATAGATCAATTACTTGCGACGGCTTACCAAAGCTTGCTCCGAGAATATCGCCACGAATACTTGTACAAATCGGCCCTGTTAAATCAGTATATCCTTCGGAAATATTCACTTGACGATACAATTCTGCTCAATGAGTTTCGTATAGGTAAATCCGTGGCTGATGCCGTGCTGGTAAATGGGACGAACAAAGTGTTCGAAATCAAGACCGAATTAGATAATCCCGATAAGCTTGTCACCCAGCTTGCCGACTACTATAAGGCTTTCTCACAAGTGTACCTTTTCGTGCACGAGAGGCTGGAGGCAAAATATCGCACAGCCGTAAACGAAAAGGTAGGCCTAATCCTTTTTACGGATGATGGCAAAGTATTGGAAAGTCGAGAAGCCGCGATAGAAACCAGCTTGCTTGATGCAGGCACGATGATGAAATCCTTGCGTAAAGCAGAGTATTTAGAACTTGTAAGTCGGTTGGTAGGATCTGTGCCGGATGTAACCCCCGTTCATCTTTTCAAAACCTGCTTAGCCATTTTGACCGATCTTCCCGCAGAAGAAGTCCAGCGGCATTACCTTTCCATCATCAAACGCCGTATTTGTGACGAAACCAATCGCCTAATTAGCGAATTTGACCTTCCCCACTACCTGAAATTCCCTTTTTATACCCTTGGTTTAAATGAAAATCATTATCTTAGCCTACAGAAGATATTGAAAACTAACATTTAAACCTTCGGCCTATGTATTTTCCTTACCTACGGGGCAAGCAATTTGAACTTATCGCTTTGCGCGAGTTGTCGGGTATTCTTAATCCAGATAAAATCATACCGATTATAGAGCCTTTAAAACGGAATACGAAAGGTATCGAAACGGCAATGTCCGTTTTAGCAAAAAAAGGGATAAGTGTACAACTCATTGTAAATCCGCAATACGGCGATCTTGTAACACGGCCCAATGAAGTTATTTCGTTAATTGAAAATTTGACGGGGGCTGGTGCCTCGAATATTATTCCCACTTTTTTAGTCAATTCTAATCGAGATCAATTGTTTGTTGCGGATACGATTAGCGAGCAAGGCTATGATGACACTGGGTACTCCCTTATCCATCTCAACCAGATCGGAGCAACTAATGAATTGAGTGCATTGGCGAAGGCTACAAACTGTTTGTATAATACGATACAGATTAATCAACTGTTTGCATTACAGCGTAAATATCGGCCGCTACCACTGGCATTTTTAAATGATCCATTTACTAAGCGGCAAAAAAATGCAGATTATTTGGATCCCGACGATGAGATTTTTTCGAGCGATTACCTGTATTATCGTGACGAAGGGTATGCCGCTTTTGGTGATTATCTTACCATTGGTGAGGATTTCGTAGATGGCGGTATGCTCCCCTACGCTGTGGCGATACATTTAACTTATAAAGAACAAAGGAGCGACGATATCCGTATACACCATTTCGTGTCTGATACCAACGATCACTATAATGACCCCAGTGGCAAATTTTATGAAGCATTGACTAAGCTGATAGCATTTGTGGATGATAGAAACATCGATAGTGTAGCTGTTAGGCAATTTAAAGATTATTATGACCGACAGGTATTTCCTGGGTTAGGTGTCATTAAGAAGTTATCCATCATGCATCATATCGAGCTGGTGCAATCCTTAATCTAAATCTACTAAATGAATTGTTGTGTAAACTGCTTTTCTGATCGAGGATTAAAAAGCAGAATTCAAGCAATGTCGTCAATGGTTGGAAATTGTGATTTCTGCGAATCGACGGATATTGTCATTATTGATTGTAGGAAGTTAACAGAAAGCTTTGAGCCGTTATTTGATTTGTATGTCAACCATTCTACGGCGGCTAACTCGTTGAAAGTAGATAAACCATTTTTTATACATGAGCACATCGCGACATATTGGCCCAAATTATTTGATGCCAATAGGCTTAAAAATAAAGATATCAAGCAACTAATCCATCATATTGGTCAGGAATATTGGCTTGCTACAAAAGAACTTTTTGAATCACCGGTTGAGTTTTTGGCTTTTGTAGATAGAGATCAACCCTATTCAAATGATCTCGAATTGCAATGGGATTCATTTACCGAAGGGATAAAACACAAAAACCGATTTTTCCTTTCCGACCCGCTTGATTTGAAGTTGCTAGAGTCTACGCTTTTAAGTTTTGCCAAGACTTATTCTGCGGGACATGTGTTCTATCGTGCTCGGATTAGCGACGCACCGTTGGATTGCGGTCATTTAGGTAAGCCTCCTGTTGCGAAGACTATGCCGGGAAGAGCAAACCCTGTCGGTATTCCTTATCTTTATGTATCTGATAGCGAACAAACCACGCTGTATGAGACCCGTATTGCACTTCACGAGAGTATCTCTGTCGGCCAATTTGTCTTAACTGAACCATTAAAAGTTATTTCGTTAAAAAATATTGCTGACTATGGCCCATTTGAGGTTCAAGATATGAGCTTTGAAGTTGATAAATTTATCGAAATTAGACCCTGTAAATCGTCAGCAAAAAGTGGACACGGAGAGCTAAAAACTAAGAGAGGGTTTCCATTAAACTGTTAACTTTAACGATTATGGGAACACCAAAGAAAAGCA
>Ga0182737_1001649_pt1 | contig 20926 bp, 14 predicted proteins | sample eDN5th30CBELigOP_FD_128878 | JGI IMG/M metagenome (GOLD analysis project Ga0182737, IMG submission 128878) | Enriched Organic Plus compost microbial communities from Emeryville, California, USA - eDNA 5th pass 30_C BE-Lig OP (version 2) (version 2) ...
AATCGATGCTGGCGCAAAGCAGGCTGCTGGCAGACAACAAAAAGAACGAGGTGGAGAGCGAAGTCATCCGAATATGGAAAGACCTGCTGGCTATCATTGCACGCAGGGAACATATGGGCACACAGTATGAAGCCGACATGGATACCCTGCTGACGAGCTACCACCGGAATTTTGCCGAACGGCACATCAGCCTATTGGAATACCTCGATTTTCTGGACGCGTATTTACATTCAAAAGACATCCTGCTGGTTACCGAAAAAGAATTGCGTGTGCAATACGAAGCGCTCCGGTACCACGTGGGGAGTCAACTTCCCTACTAAAAAAACATATGATAAAACGGTATAGTTGGTTTGTGCTACTGCTGGCCGCTGCGTGCGAGCCGCGAGAGCAATTGGTTGAAGAAAAGCCTACGAGCTTCTGCCTGAGCGAAAGCTTACGTGGTCAACTGGCATTGGATACGTTGCAGGAACGGGATATTACCCAACACATTACACTGACGGGTGAGGTTTCATACAATCCGGACAAGATGGTGCAATTCGTAAGCTGGGTAACGGGCATGACGATGCAGACCTATTTTTCCCTGGGTGATTTCGTGAAGCAAGGACAACTCCTGGCCACATTTAAAAGTCCAGCGCTACATTCCCTGTTGGCCGAAAAGCGAAGCATTGAATTACAGCGACGGCTTGCCGAACGCCAACTGATTGCGGCACAAGGCCTGCATGCGGACCATATTGCTTCAGATCGGGATCTCGTGGAAGCGAAATTGGCACTTGAAAAGTTGAATGCCGAACTGGGGAATATCGAGGCGAACCTGTCTCTTTTTCACCCCAATCCGGCACAGGGCACTTTTGAAATCCGCTCGCCGTCTTCCGGTTACATTGTGGAGAAAAACATCAATTCAGGCATGCCAATTAACGATGGAGACAACCTGTTTACGGTATCCGGACTCGCCGATGTGTGGGTGATGGCTAACGTGTATGCAACCGACATGCAATTTGTGAAGGAGGGCGTGGATGCCGAGATCCGCACGCTTGCCTATCCCGGAGCAGTTTTCCATGGACGTATTTCGGCACTTCCACAGGTGTTTGACCGCCATGAGCGGGTGCTCAAAGCTCGTATTGTGATTGCCAATGAGGGCCTGAAATTAAAACCGGGTATGTCTGCCGATGTTGTGGTGACCCGCCGTACCGGCAACGCAACGGTTGCCCTGCCAGCAGATGCCGTTATTTTTGACGACAACCAATATTTTGCAGTGGTATACGGCGGAGACTGCGACCTTCAACTGCGGCGTATATCCCTGCTTTCCCGCGACCAAGATTGGTGTTTCGTAAGCGAAGGCTTGAAGGCAGGTGAATGCGTGGTTACGGAGAACCATTTGCTCATTTATGAAAAAATAAAGGGATAGCGAATGAAGAAGTTGGTTCAGGGAGTGGTTTCCTTCTCGCTCAAAAATACATTTATTGTCTTTTTCTTCACTGCGCTGCTGCTGGGTGTAGGCATTTATTGCCTTGTGCATACGCCGATTGAGGCGTATCCCGATGTGACGAATACCCGTGCGCGTATCATCACCCAATGGCCGGGGCGAAGCGCGGAGGAGGTAGAGAAATTCGTTACGCTGCCAATATCCAAAGAAGTCAATACGATTCCCCGCAAAACGGAGGTACGGTCTATCTCGTTATTCGGGTTGTCGGTAGTGACCTTAATCTTCGAAGATGGAGTGGACGACTTCTATGCACAACAGTATGCATCAAACCGCTTGCAGGGGGTTGACCTACCCGAGGGGGCCACGGCGGACATCGAACCTCCTTCGGGCGCGACGGGTGAAATCTTCCGGTATGTGGTAAAGAGCGACCTTCCCATTAAAGAAGTCACAGCCATACACGACTGGGTGATTGAGCGTGAATTGGTGGGCGTACCAGGTGTGGCCGATGTGGTGAGCTTCGGTGGGGAGGAAAAAATATACGAAGTTAAGATCAATCCAACGGAACTGGTCAATTACGACCTGTCTCCATTGGATGTTTATGAAGCCGTCAGCAAAAGCAACATCAATGTGGGGGGCGATGTGATCCAGCGGGGAGATCAGGCCTACGTGGTGCGGGGCATTGGTCTGCTCGACAAAGAGGAGGATATCGAGAACATCCTCATCACGGTGAAAGGGGGTACCCCCATATTGGTGAAGCATGTTGCCCAGGTGGTGGTATCGGCCAAGCCACGGCTCGGCAAAGTAGGGTTTCAGGACGACGACGATCTGGTGGAAGGCATTGTCATTATGCTCCGTGGGGAAAATCCCGGAGATGTCATCGCACGGCTGAAAGCAAAGATCGATGAACTCAATGAGCGCATCCTACCGGTGAATGTCAGCATCGTTCCGTTTATCGACCGTACCGAGTTGGTGGGAGCGACGGTACATACTGTAAGCAGGAATCTGATAGAGGGCATCGTGTTGGTATCGGTAGTCGTCTTTATTTTCCTATTCAATTGGCGTACCACCGTTATCGTAGCCTCCGTCATCCCCCTGGCCTTTCTCTTTGCCATCGTTATGCTGCGCATTCAAGGATTGCCCGCCAACCTCATTTCCATGGGTGCATTGGATTTCGGGCTGCTCCTGGAAGGAACGCTGGTGATTGTCGAAGGCGTGTTCGTCGGCATGCGCAAGCGGGCTGATTTGATGGGTATGGAACGGTTTAACCGCTCGATCAAGCTGGGCATCATCAAAAAAAGTGTAGCCAGCGTGGCTACCTATGTTTTTTTCGCTCAGCTGATCCTGATCGTCGCCTTGCTTCCTATCTTTTCCTTTCAGAAGGTAGAAGGCAAGATGTTTTCGCCGTTAGCCTTTACCCTAGGGTATGCCCTGCTGGGCTCGCTCATTCTTAGCCTCACCTACGTACCTGCCATGTGCAAGGTACTGCTGCGGCGGAATATCCGGGAAAAAGAGAACTTCATTTCCAGCGGATTCCACCGCGGAGCTTCGCTTCTATTTGAGTGGAGTCAGCGCCATCGGCGGCTGACGCTGATTGGCTTTTCTGTATTGGTGGTTGGCTGCGGGATACGCTTTTTGTTTTATGGCTCCGAGTTTATTCCGAGCCTGAACGAGGGTGCGATTTATGTGCGAGCAACCTTACCCAACAGTGTCAACCTGGACGAATCCGTACGTTTGGCCAATGAGATGCGTCAGAAATTAAGGGCCTTTGAGGAAGTAGAATTTGTGATGAGCCAAACGGGTAGGCCGAACGATGGAACCGATCCTACTGGTTTTTTCAATGTTGAATTTCACATCCAGTTATTTCCCGAATCTGACTGGAAACGGAAGGTCAATAAAGATCAATTACTCAGCGAAATGCGTGGGGAACTGGAAGCCTATCCCGGCATCAACTTTGGGTTCAGCCAACCCATCCAAGACAATGTGGAAGAATACGTAGCGGGAGTAAAAAGTGCGTTGGTTGTGAAGATTTTTGGTGATGACCTGGGCCAGCTGGAAGACTACGCAGGTCAGGTGGAAAAGGTATTGGCAACGGTTCCGGGCATTACGGATTTGAAAGTCTATAAAAATATCGGGCTTCCGGAGCTGCGTATCCAGCTGCACGACAGCAAAATGGCTCGTTACGCAGTGAACACGGCGGATGTACAGGCGGTAGTGGCAATGGCTATCGGCGGACAGGCGGCTACACAATTTTATGAAAACGAACGGTTATTCGATGTACGCCTGCGTTTTCAGGCGGCGTATCGGGATGATGATGAAAAGATCGGTAACATCTTGATACCTACCATGGATGGGAAATCCGTTCCGCTCCGCGAAATTGCTACGATCGGGTTTCATACAGGACCAACGTTCATTTACCGCGAAGGAAGCAGCCGCTACATCGGTGTAGGTTTCAGTATCGAGGGACGGGATTTAGGCAGCACGATTACCGATGCTCAGCGCAAAGTAGCGTTGGAGACGAACATCCCAAAAATGAACAAGGTGGAATGGGCGGGCGAATTTGAAAGTAAGGAACGAGCTTCGCGTCAATTGGCTGTGGTGGTGCCGATAGCGCTGGTGCTAATCCTGTTTCTGCTGTACTTCAATTTCGGCAACTACAAAGATACGCTGGTTGCACTGGGTACCATCCCCTTTGCCTTTGTGGGCGGATTTTTATCGTTATGGGCGACCGGAACGGTGTTTGGTATCTCCGCAGGAATCGGTTTCATCATCTTGTTCGGCGTCAATACAATTAATGCCATTATCCTTATCGCGGTCATGAAAGAAAATATGTACCGTCGGAAACTGCCCTTGGCGGCGGCTATCCGTCAGGGCGTGTACAGCCGTATCCGTCCCGTCGTGATGATTGCGTTGATGGGATCTATGGGCCTGCTGCCTGCTGCGCTTTCCACTGGCATGGGGTCTGAAATCCAAAAACCTTTGGCCATTATGATTGTGGGTGGATTGCAGGTTTGCATGCTACTTTCGTTTACCGTGCTGCCGCAATTTTTTTATTGGATGTACCGGAAAGAGCGGGTAGGCTAGCTAACCGGTTTTATTTGCTATTTTTGCCGGAAATTTGATATTATGGTAAGAGTAGTCATTACCGGAATGGGGGCCGTTACGCCCTTGGGTAACGATGTAAAAACGTTTTGGCAGAATATTATCAACGGTGTAAGCGGTGCGGGTACCATTTCGCGGTTTGACGCAAGCCAATTCCGCACGCAGATTGCCTGTGAAGTAAAAGATTTTTCGCCGGAGCGTTATTTAAACCGGAATGAAATCAAGCGGAGCGACCTCTTTACGCAATATGCGCTGTATTCGGCGTCGCAGGCGCTGGAGGATTCGGGACTTGATCTTTCGACGATGGACCCGTTTGATATCGGTGTGATCTGGGGAGTGGGACAAGGCGGCATGGAAACCTTCGAACAAGAGGTGACCCAATATGTTACTGGCGGATATACACCACGTTTCAGTCCCTTTTTCGTCCCGCGATTGATCGTTAACTTGGCTTCGGGCATGATCTCGATGAAATTCGGGTTGCAGGGTATTAACTACACAGCTGTTTCGGCTTGTGCAACGTCTAACACGGCTTTGATGGATGCGTTCAATTACATCAAGATGGGCAAAGCGAAGGTGTTTGTTACAGGAGGCTCTGAGGCCCCCATCACACCGGCTTCCATTGGTGGGTTTTCGGCAATGAAGGCGATGTCTACGCGTAACGACGACCCCCAACATGCAAGTCGGCCGTATGACCGGGATCGGGACGGCTTTGTAATGGGCGAAGGTGCAGGGGCATTAATTCTGGAAGAATACGAACATGCGAAACGACGCGGAGCACCTATCTATGCCGAATTGGTGGGTGCATCCATGACAGCGGATGCTTATCACATGACGGCTCCGCATCCGGAAGGGATCGGCGCATCCAAAGCCATGGAGCTGGCATTGAAGGAAGCGGGAATATCGCCAGCGGAGGTGGATTACCTTAATCCGCACGCAACGTCCACACCCATTGGCGACATCAGCGAATTGAAAGCGGTGAGTGCGGCTTTGGGCAACACGGAAAACCTGCGTATCAGCGCGACAAAGTCGATGACGGGACATTTACTGGGTGCTGCCGGTGCCATTGAAGCGATTATTGCGATAAAAGCGATAAACGAACAGCTGATTCCGCCCACCATTAACATCGATTCGCTGGACGAGGCTGTTCCGCAGGGCATCCATATTGTGACCCATGAAGCGTTACCCCACAAAATCAACGTGGCGATGAGCAATGCATTTGGCTTTGGCGGTCATAATGCCACTGTCGTTTTCCGGAAAATATAGCAAGCCGTTAGAAATAACATTTGACCCGGTCAAGTGGTCGCCCTAACGTGACGCCCAATGTCACTTCATGCGATCCGTTTTGCAGGCCATTGAGGCGGCTCAGCATGTAGTCATAGGAATACCCAATGCGGAGCCTTTCGGTAACAAAGATCTGCATGAGGAACGAGGTGGAGTTCATGCCACTGAGGCGGTTGCCCGTGAAGCGCTGATAATCCCGGCGGAATGCGGAGACACCAGTACGGATGCCGCCGCCCAACCACAATCGGTCGCCAAAGATGGCCATTGCACTGATGTCCAAGCTGGGAGGGCCCATGAAATCGTCTTTATACAGGAGGCTGGGCCTCAGTTTGACGGATTCGTTGAGGTCTACCAACATTCCCCCGATAATATATAAGTGCCGTCTGCGCCGGATGTGGTCAGTAGTGGTTTGATCCCACCGGAACAGGTTATCGCTGCTGTTGCCCGAGAGCAGGTCCATGAGGGAAATCCCGGCATACCACCTGGCATTGTGGTAGTAGATGCCAAATCGAAGATCGGGCACGAAGTTGCTGATTTTTCCGGTGGGAAGCGCCTGATCACCATCGTCCAGCACGATAATCTTAGTACCGTCCAAGCTGTATTGGGTCACCCCTGCCCCCACGCCAAAGCTAAGCCGTTGGGTGTCCTCACGATCGAGACGAAGCCGGTATGCATAGTTGAGGTAAGCCGAGGTGGCGGTTTGCGGCCCCAGCTGGTCGGCCATGAGCTGTATGCCGCCGCCATGGCGCCGTGCGCCATAGAGATCGAGCAAGCCATCCAATGACAATAAACCGGTCTGGGGTGCTCCTTCCAGGTCCACCCATTGGCTGCGGAGTCCGAGTTGGGCAAACAGTTCCTCCTTATATCCCGCATAGGCTGGATTCACGCTCATGGAATTGAACACATATTGGGTGAACTGGATATTTTGCTGACCTTGCACGGGGAGCATGGCGTTCCAGCAGAGCAACAAGGCGAGGATTTTGAATGTTCTTCTCATATCGGTAGGCCGTCTCCTTTATTATCTTTTTACGAGCACCCACCCCTTGTGGATGGTTTCTACGCCGTTTTTGATGAGCACGAGGCGATAGTAGTATGTGCCTTCGCTTACCCCTGCTGCACCCCAATCTTGTTGATAGCTGTGGCTGCGGTATACTTCATTGCCCCAGCGGTTGAAAATGGTCAGATCGCCGTTATCGTAGTTTTCCAGTCCCTGAATGACAAACAGGTCATTTTTACCGTCGCCATTGGGCGTCACAGCATTTGGAATGAGCAATTCGGCATATGTGATTGTCATCCGGACCGTCGCAAAATCCTTCAACCCGTTTTCGTCGGTTATTTCATAGATGAAGGAGTCGTCGCCGACGTATTTGATATTGGATGTATAGGTGATACTACCGTCGCTGTTGATGAAAACCGTTCCATGTGTTGGCTGTACGACTACGCGTACCCGACCGACCAAAATGGGGCTGTTTCCAGGCAGGTCGTTTTCAAGAACGACGACGGTGAGCCGTCGACCAGAGGGCCCTTCGTGTTCATCATCGTTGGCTTGCGGCCCTCGATTGTCCGATACCAATTTTGTCAGCCAGCTGTCGTCAGCAGATGCAGTGGCTGCTGTCACCCAGTCGCGGGTGTGTGTACCCTGCGCGATTCGTTCGGTATTGCCGCCCATCCAGTTGCCGCTACCCGCATATTGGACAATCTGGGCCTGCTCATCGACGTAGGCCGTGCCGTTGGTGATGCTGTTGTGTTGTAGCGTATAGGCCGTATATACGGGTTGGTCGGCGTAGATGTGCCACACGCGATCCATTCCGGCCTGTGGTTGTTCGACCACTGCCGGTGAGGCCGCGTAATCTTGTACCGCCACGTATAAGGCAGTTTTGCTAGCCGGAGACAATGTCGCAGGCGTATAGTCGCCTTCTGCTATGCCCACGGGAAAAGTAAACGGATTGGTCATGGCATAGGTTTTCACGATGTGTCCGGTGATACTGTTGCCGGTTACGATCATCCGTTCGCGGCTGTAATTATGGAGGCTCCCTTGTTCGCCGATGTATAGGTTATGGCCGTTGAGTATTATATCGCCGCTATCTACGGCAAACTCAAAGTGGCTGTTGAGGTGGAGTGCAGCTGCTTGTGGCCTGTTGGCCGGTAGGTTGATGTGATAGCCCGGGTCGGTGAGATCGGCGAGGACAAGATTACTTGGGTTACGCAGTTCGATGGTTACACCGATGAGCCTGCCATTGTTACCATCGATTTGAGTAGGGCTGGTGGGCATGTCTTCGTAGAACGGATTGGTGCCCGGGTCGTGGATAATGATTTTGCCTGTGCCGGTAAAGGTGGCGGTCGGAGCAATCCAGATATTGCGGCTCCAGATTTCGAGTGTGCCGTTGATGATCCAATGGGCATTTGGGCCGAAGTAGGTGGTTTCGGCAAAACGGAGTTCCACGGTTTCCGGCTCAATGATGACGGTCGAGTTGTCGGCAGTGGTGCTGCCGGCGCCGGTTTGGGCATACACCAGATGCTTCGCGAGGAAAAACACCAAACAGCAAACGATATATCGACAAGCACGGCTCATTTTAGTATTCCATCATTTACGGCGATTGTGTGGGCTGTTTTACTTTTGAAGGAAGCATGGGGTTTGTTGTCGCGGGGCCTAATATATAAATGAAGTGATCTTCCACTTCGCCGCTGGATGCGACGGTCGTCGGAGACAGTATTTCGTCTTCGTTAACAGCGTACCGTATTCTTGCGTAGGTGCTCTTTGCGATGCGATTTTCGGGAATGGTCCATCTTAGTATTACGGTGCCAGTGCCTGCAGGAGCTTCGGTGGAGGACCGTTCACTTTCTTCGAATTCCCCGTTCCAGTTGAAATCTATCCATGCGACAATGCGAGCGTTTGCCGAACCTTGATAAGGAATCTCGACGGCTATCGTATTCCCTTTCTTGTACGTTGCGTTATATGACCAACGCTTGTGTGCAGCGGGCCAGGCATCTTCTTCGTTTGTCGGTCCGTCCGGATCATTATCGTCACCAAGGGCGTCTTCGCTGTATAGGGGCACGGCATCCGGATCAGGGCCAGTGGATCCAAGATAGGTGGATGGTTCCGACACGAGCGCCCCTGGGGTATAATCTGGCCTGTTTAGGTTTTCGGGCACTCCCATGGTAATTTCATCGTCACTAAGGGCGGTTCCGTCAAACAGGTGAAGCGGGGCACCGTAGGACTCCGGTGCGTCGCCTCGATCGGCATTGATCGTGAGGAGTCCTAAGGCGAGAGCGGTTGTACCGGTACCACGTAAGGTGACGTCAAAGGAAACCTCATAGTCGTCGTTGAAAGCGCCATAGGCGGAGGAGTTAAATGTGAGGAAAGATACGGCGGCTGTGTTGTCGTTATTGCCCTTTTGGAAATGAATCCGTTGTCGGGTAGTTCCTGCTTCGGTGGTTTTTTCTACCATATAGGGAGCTGTATTTGCCAGGTTTTTTTTTAATTCAACAATGTTCCATGTTCCATCGGCGGTGACGTGAAAGAATTCTCCCGAATTATTCAAGGATTCTGCATCGCCCAGCACCAAGCCGGCCAACCTTACGGGTATCCCATCCAATCTTGCTTTGCAGGTGATGGTGAAACTTACTGTTTGGCCACTTGTTTTTATACCGTTTACAAGTTGATTACTGGCGTCGGTACCTCCGATGTGGTACATGTCATCCATGGAATCGCCGCCATAATTTCCAGGAGCGTAGCTTTTGATTTCCCCACCGGGGGAAATATTGCTGATAACCGCTTCTACACAAAGGTATTTCCCGTCACCCAAGGGTATGGAGGCGTAAGAGCCGGAGCCGTTGTTTAGCGGTTGATCATGTCGACCATATTGATAGTTGTCAACGTTGCTGAGCTCCGCCCCCCATGTTAACCACAGAACTTGCTCTTTGTAAAGACTGGTTCCGCCTTGAGCGTAGGCTGCAGTGGTCGGCTGGGAAGGAAAGCACGGGGATTGCGCTTGGACTTCCTGTAATGTTAGAAATATGTACAAGCAACATCCGGTTAAAAAGGCAATGTGTTTCATAAATTTTGTTTTACGGCAAATACAATATTCATGAATGAGCCGAGGGTAACATCGGCATCGGGTTTAATTTCGTAGCGTAATACTCCGTATTCATCTACCGTTATATTTTCAAACACCATTTGGTCATACCATGTAATGTAATAGTAAAGTTCGTTAGCTGGTAATACAGGAAGGGGTTGAGCCCCAGGGCTCGAGACTTGTGGCGAACCAAATTGTTTTTGATATTTTTTATATAAATCGATGGTGCCGAATGGTTCTTCGGAAGGGTTTTCCACTTGATCCGCTGCTGTGGGGATAATAATGGAAGGCATGTAAAAGAATTTCGGCATAGCAGCTTTTAGGGCTTTTAGCTCCCCGGTTATTGCATCGGCTACGACAATTTTGTCGTCTGTTGCGGTTGAATATTCCAAGCCGGCGATGGCTAAGGTGTTGTCTGCGTCTGTTTGGATCGTAGTCTTCGGTTTTATAAGTGGGCCACCGAGTTGTATAGCTCCGCTTGTTACATCGATGTTAAGGCCATTATTGGCTTTGACGTCGATGACGTCGTCTACGCCGTCCTCCGCAGAGTAGGTGAGCCGGTATACCGCCTCGCCATCGGTATTGGTGGTTATCTCACTGCCCAGCTCGGTCACCGTCTCCAGGTGCTTCACGATGGCCGTCATGTCCAGCTTGGTGACCACCCCGTCCTCGTCCGTGTAGTCGATGTTGGTGTTGTCCGGGTTCAGCGCGATCTTGGTCAGCGTCTCCAGGTTGGAGATGTCGACAACCGTCGTCCCGCCGTCCTCGTCCGTGTAGGTGAAGGTGCCGTCGGCGTTATCAACGATCGTGGTCACCGTCTCCAGGTGCTTCACGATGGCCGTCATGGGGACGATCTGTGTTTGTCCCAACGAGTTCACGTAGGTCAGGACACCAGTGGCCGAACTATATGTTAGATCAGTAGCATTAAGTGGAATCGTCAATACCATCCCATCCTCAGCTGTATATGTAAGCGTATTCGTTGGATTATCATATGCTAACCGCCCGACATCAAGACTAAGCGCATGCGTGGCCCGGTCTTCATCAACGTACGTGAGTACATGCGTTGCTGGATCATAATTCAGAGACGTTACCGTCTCCAACTGATCAACAACATCCGAGAGGCTAAACTCCTGGAGCTGGCCCAACGTGTTGACATATCTCAACATACCCAGCGCAGGATCATATGAAAGCGAAGTGTTGTTCAACGGAATGTCCGTGGTACGACCGTCTTCCGAAGTATAATTGAGCACATTGGATTGGTTATCGAAAGCCAGCGTTCCGACATTCAGGTTGAACGTATGCGCTACTCCATCTTCGTCGATGTAATCAAGTATATGTGCAGCACGGTCATAGTCCAGCGCAGTGACCGTCTCCACCGCCTTCACCACCTCTTCCAAATGGATGACCTGTGTCTCGCCATGCCTATCTACAAAGGAGAGTTCATAGGTAACGGGATTGTAGCTGATGGATTTAACGTCGTCGATCGCTGCAACCAATATCCAATGAGAACCATTGTTGTAGTATATTCCGGGAGAGACATCATTAGCAGTAGCCGTATTGTATACCATCATACCAGCACGATGCTGCGACAACGGAGCAGCATCATCCGTACGGATGAGTTGCACCCTTGCGTGTAGCAATCCTTTATTAGTGCTTTCTAATTCCAGCAGCGCATCTTTATTGGGTAAGACTTCGCCTGGGGCGGTATTGTCTTTTATCTTTTGCTGGGCAAATGCTGGGACAAAGAAAACGGACGCTATTAATATGAAAAGTAATTTATTTTTCATAGGTAACGTTGACTACAGGCTTAAATCTCTTTTGACTTAATGCACAGGCATTCTAATTTCCATAACTAATGTTATGCGGTCGATAGAGTAACGGCGCAAGATAGCCGAAGCTTCGTGTGATTCTTTATCTTAATTGTATGTTATTCATATGTAATATGGTAGAAGTAAGGTGCAAAGGTGGGAACTTTTTACAACAAAACCATAGACAACAAGTTAATTTTTATAGGAGTGTTGACCGATGTGTGTAGTTGAGATTATTTCTCGTCATCCAACAAATCGTTATCGATTTGCTTATTGGCGCGTGCACCAAGTTTCTTAAGTTTCTCCACCTTGGTCACGACATTGCCCGGCCCGGTGCTAAGTTTGCGGGTAGCATCTTCATGAGCGCGTACCGCGCGGGTAAGATACTCGCCCATCTTTTCCAAATCCTGGAGAAATCCAACGAACTTATCATACAGCGCCCCTGCCTCTTTGGCGATTTCCAGGACGTTGCGCGTTTGCCGCTCTTGTTTCCACATGCTGGCGATGGTGCGTAAGGTGGCCAATAAGGTTGAAGGGCTAACGATGACCACCTTGCGGTCCCAGGCATCACTGAAGAGATCGGCTTTGTAGGTGATTGACATGCTGAATGCCGACTCAATGGGCATGAACAACAATACAAAATCGGGTGAATGGATTTGATAAAGGTCGTGGTAGTTCTTCGCCGATAGGCTTTTTACGTGATTTTCGATGGATTGGATGTGCTGTTTGGCGTATCCTTCGCGCTCGTCGTCCGTTTCGGCATTTACCCAGCGCTCATACGCGAGCAGCGAAACTTTCGAGTCGACCACCAAGTGCTTTTCATCCGGCAGATCGATGATTGCATCGGGTTGCAGGCGCCTGCCCTCCTCGTCTGTCAGCGCTGCTTGCAGCCGGTACTCGCGGTCTTTCACCAGTCCCGAGCGCTCCAGCACCCGTTCGAGAATGACTTCTCCCCAATTGCCTTGTTTTTTGCTGTCGCCACGCAACGCGCGCGTCAGGCTGTTGGCCTCATCCTTGATCCGGAGGCTCTGCTCCATCAGCTGCTGCACGACCCCTTTCAGGGAGTTGCGTTCGGCTGCCTCATGCTGGTACGTTTTTTCCACTTTTTCCTCAAAGGTTTTGATTTTTTCCTTGAGTGGGTTTAAAATCTGATCGAGCGATTTGCTATTGGTTTCCGTAAACTTCTGCGTTTTCTCTTCGAGTATTTTGTTGGCAATTACCTGAAATTCGGTGTTAAATTGCTGTTTGATGGTTTCGATGTCTGCTTTTTGTTCCCGGAGTTTTTCCTGCTGGGATTGGTAGTAAGCGCGGGTACTTTCAAGCGATCTCTCGGATTCGAGCAGTCGCTGTTGTTCTTCTCTTAGCAGGACGGCAATCCGTTCTTTTTCGGCAGTGAGATTTTCCACTTGCTGCTCGGCCCGAGCCAGGCGGCGAATGGTTTCCGCGTCCAACACATTGGTGGTGGACTGCGGGCGTTTGATGAACAAAATCACCGCAATAACCAGAATGACAACAGCAATGACGATGAGATATAATTCCATGGTAAGCAAAGGTAAAAAACCGACTACCTTATATCAACTTCTGATGTGTTTTCCACCACAGGTCGGGCATCTCGCCGGCAACGGCCGTTTGGTAATCTTCATAACGGCAAGGCATGAGGTGATACCGCTCGTTAATTGACTGAGATCCCGAGTACGGCACCTGCATCCACCAACGATCTGATTTTTTGCTTTTTATGAATACCAATTCGTAGGCGTCGTTGTGCACGGTGGTACGGTAAGTGATGTAGGCTGACTTTGGTACGGGCGGAGCGTCATGCTTACGGCTGTAGAAACCTTCGATGAAATACCAAATCATCTGCGCCACCAGGATCGCGGTTTGTCCGCGTTTGTCCAGCAAGGGATTGTATTCATAAAAGCCGACAGAAGTAAGCTTATCGCTCATACCCGCATATCGACATAACTGACAGGCTTCGTCGCCGAACAAGCCATTGGGGGTGGCATGGGCGTTACCGGGTGCATCCGAAAACCGAATGGCATTGATGTCAAAGCTTAGCATATCCGAGGCCCGGATGATGGGTTCCACCTGGCCTACCTGATCGGCAATCAGACCGAGACGCACGGCAGTAAAATAGAGCTTATCGTACATGGCAACGGACTCTTTACTCACAAAATAGGTTTGATAAGCTAAGTTGTTCAAATTGAAAAGGTAGTCCGGCTCGTGAAGAATAATGTGGTTGAGATAAGTCTGCGAATTAAGGGGAGCGTTTTCGGTATTGTCCTGATCGAGGTCGAACCGGGAGTCTATGAGGGCCACTTCGATTTTTTGTTCGAGTTTTTCATAGGCGAGGTACTGGGCATAAGTAATATCTTGTCCGCCACCGATAAGGACCGGGACAATGCCTGAACGGATAAGTTCCTCGCAAACGGTTTTTACCGCTGCATAGGTGTCTGTAACAGTTTCTCCGGCCTTGATGTTGCCCAAGTCGGCCAGTCGTAGTTTATACTCTCCCTGATAGAGAGGATACAGCTGCTGACGGATGGCGTTGGCGGCCTCGCTGCAGCCCGCATTTCCGAGTGCCATCCGGTCGTCCAACACACCGAATAAAGCCAAATCGGGCCTGTCGCCCTCCAAATCGGGGAATGTTTCGTCATAAACACGCAAGGAGGCACCGATCTGCGAGCGGAAAAAGCCCGTTTCTGGCGTGAAATCTCCAAGGGAAATAGAAGAAAAGAAAACCGAGAGGGACATGGGCAGTTGTCTATTGTTTGGCAAATTATTCGGCAAAGGTACAGGAAGTTTTTTACATTTTAATTCGGTATAGGTAATATCCATTTATTACCTTACTTTTGAGGCGTTATATCAACTATTCTAAGACGGTGGTTTTAGTAACAGGCGGGACAGGTTTTCTGGGCTCCATTCTTATCAAACAATTGATCGCAGCGGGATTTCAGGTCCGGGCTACGAGGCGGGAGACGTCTACAATTCCGCAGTTGCTTGACGGACTACCGGGGGTGGATTGGGTTCAAGCAGATGTAAACGACTTCTTTGCCTTGGCCGATGCATTTGAAGGTGTAACACAGGTATACCATTGTGCGGCGGTAATTTCTTATCATACAGCCGATCGTAAGCGGATGAGTGTGGTGAATGTGGAAGGCACGGCACAGGTGGTTACCCTTGCACTCGAGCGGGGAGTACGCTTGTTGCATGTCAGTTCCATTGCTGCTGTGGGGCGGGGAAAGAATGGGCGTGAAATAACGGAAGACGATCTATGGGAATACGATAGCGATCAATCTGGCTATGCGATTGCCAAATATGAGGCCGAGATGGAGGTATGGCGGGGAGTTGCCGAAGGGCTGGACGCCGTGATCGTGAATCCGGCATTGATTATCGGTCCATCGGCTCCACTTGAAGGAATCGGAAGCAGCGGGTCTATTTTTGCCCAACTGCATGATGGCCTCAACTTTTACACGGCGGGTTCGGTTGGCCTGATCGACGTCGAAGATGTAGCCAGGGCGATGATGTTGTTAATGGAAAACAAAGCAATCAGCGGGCAGCGATATCTGTTGAGTAACGTGAACATGACGTACCAGGAGTTGATGGCACGGTGCAGCGCTTACCTCGGTCGGCCCGCTCCTAAGTTCAAGGCGACGCGCTTGATGCTGGGAATGGCTTGGCGTGCTGCCAAGGTGCTCTCACTCTTCAGCGGCAAACGGCCGCTTTTGACACGCGAAACCGCCCATGCCGCAAACCAGCAGATGCGGTTTGCAAATAAGAAAATCCTAGATGCAACGGGCATCGCATTCAAACCGATTGATGAGACGTTGCGCGAAATATGTAGCAGACTTTTAACCGTACAGTAAATTGGACAATTATTACATTATCGATTTTGACAGTACCTTTACCCAGGTAGAAGCGTTAGACGAATTGGCTCGCATTTCGTTGGCCAATCATCCAGCAAAAGAGCTGATTTATGCAGAGATCGACCGGCTGACGAACCTATCCATGAATGGCCAGCTGTCTTTCCGGGAGAGCCTTTCGGCCAGGGTACGGTTGCTGGAGGCCAATCGGGAACACCTGAAGAAATTAATTAGCATACTCAAGAGGAAGGTTTCTCCATCATTTCTACGCAATCGTGAGTTTTTCAAGAAACACAGCGATAGTGCATTGATTGTATCGGGGGGATTCAAAGAGTTTATCGTGCCTGTAGTGAGTCCCTACCATATCAAGCAGGAGAATGTCTATGCCAATACCTTTACGTTTGATGAAGAGGGGAAGATAACCGGATACGATGAAGGCAACCCCTTATCGGAAGAGGGGGGCAAAGTGAAGCTTCTACGGCAGTTGAAGTTGCCAGGCAAGATTTACGGTATCGGCGATGGCTATTCCGATTTCCAGCTGAAAGAGTCGGGGCTTATTGAGCGTTTCTTTGCGTTCACCGAAAATATTGAGCGGAAGAGCGTATCGGAGAAAGCCGACCACGTTACGCCCAGTTTCGATGAATTTCTATACGTGAACGACCTTCCACGGGCGATCTCTTATCCTAAGAACCGCATCCTTTGCTTGATTGTGGGCAGTGTGCCTGAAATTTCGGCCCACATACTCAAGCGAGATGGTTTTTCCATCCGGGTAAAGCAGACGTTTGAGGAAAAATACGTCAAAGATGTGGGGATGTTGCTGTTGGGAAAAGACGTGAAGCTGGACGACGAACAGCTGGTGAAGGCAGACAAGCTTAAGACAATAGGCTATTTAGGAGACAGCAAATATCAGGTAAACCGGGAAATTTGCAACGAGAAGGGGATTGTACTTTTTGACGACAAGAAAGGTAAGAAGCGCAACAACGAATTCATCCCGCGGCGCATGGCTGACTTTATCAACAAAGGGGATACGTATATGAGTCGTAATTTCCCAAATTTGTTGTTGCCCAAGATCGAAAAAGCACATAGACTGCTTCATATCCATCGGAATGTGCCCGGCGTAATGGCGCACATCAATCAGGTTTTCGCGGAAAACCAGATCAACATCGTTGCCCAGTTTTTGATGACCAAAGGAGATATCGGCTATGCAGTGACGGATGTGGATACCCAGTACGACAAGCGGCTGCTGAAGCAACTCAGACAGATAGAAAACACAATAAAGTTCAGGGTGCTATACTAAACGTCCAAACCTGCCGAGGGGTTATGCAATAATCGAGCGGGACATCGAAGGCGTCTATGCCGGTGATGGCCGGCTCCGCATCAAACAGCGAAAGGCCGATTTTGATCGTTTGAGGACCGCATTCGGCCAGGAAACGATCGTAGAACCCCTTTCCATATCCTACGCGGTTCCCGTGAATGTCAAAGGCAAGTAGGGGAACAAACACGGCGTCTATCTCTTTGGCGGAAACAGCTACTCCATTCTGCGGCTCCGGTATGCCCCAATGGTTTTGTTTGAGGATGGTAGAATCATCCCATATAACGTGGTGCATACGGTGATTGATCCGATCTGTCCGGGATAGTACCAATCGTATATACGGGTAGGTATGCCGTAGCCATTCAGCGATTGCATAGGTATCTGGCTCGCGGTTGCCTTCGATGGGAAGGAAGAGATGCACCGTTGAAACCCGAGCAACATCCCATTTCCGCACCCGACTTATCAACTCACCATTCAGCACCTGAAATTGTTCGTTGGAAAGGTTCAACCGTTTTTCTCGGTATATTTTTCGTAGTTCCTGTTTACTTATGGATTGCATCGCCCAAAAATACTCACTTGCGGGTATTTTTTGGTGCTTTGGGTCCTACTAAATTAGCAGCATCAGAAAAACAGTTTATAATTTAAATTCTAAATCAATGAAATTTTTAAATCGAGTAGCCATTGCGGTGGTCATTCTTTCCTTTGCCTTTGGATGCAAGAAAGACCCCGTGACTCCCCCGGAAGAGCCTCGGGAGCCGGAGGAAGTAATTGGTAATGTCATCAGCAACCTGGAAACAGCAGATACCATCAGCGTATTTGTCGACGCATTGAAAGGACTCGAGCTCTCTGCCACAGATGTGGAAGAAGGTATCACCGTGTTTGCACCGTTGAATGATGACGAAGCGCGAGCACAGCAAGCGCGTATGATGGGCAGCAAAAGGTCTTCCATACAAGCTTTTGGAACCGAAGATCTTACGTCGTCAGTGTTGAAAGACCATATCGTGAAAGGAGTTATTAAACTTGCGGATTTAACGAACGATCGAATGCTAACCAGCCTAAGCGGAAAAGAACTAAAAGTAAGCCGTGTTGGGAAGAAGATCTGGATAAACGGGGTTCAAATTGGAAGTGACGAGATCGGAGCGACGGATGATCAGGTCGTCTATACGGTGAAGACCTTGCTTTCGGGCACCTCCGTTGATGACGAACTACAGACCACTTCACTGGAAGTAGTAGTTTGGGATGCAACGGCTTGGACACCGGAAAAGCCGAAGGGGGTCCGGGCAGAAAGCGGCACGGTTTGGCTGTATGCCAGTCAGGAAGACTATGCGAACAGCGTGGTGGCGTATGAAGCAGCAATTGACACCGGGAAGGCGATATTTGAGGATATTAAAGCGGGCACTTACTATGTAGAGGTGGAGTATGGAGATAAGTATAACATCTTTTATGAAGGTGAAGAAGCTCAAGACGGATATTATTTTGGGATGGCCGCAGCAGGGATCTTTCAGTCACAAAGCGACGTTGATGGATGGGCTGAGCAGCCGGATGCAGCAGTGGGCAATTTCAAATGGACAGATTCCAATTCGGATGGTGTGATTAATGCCGGCGACATGGTAAAAATGCCCTACGAGAATGCCGAGATAAAGGATGGAAGGGTTAAAACCGTTGAAATATTTGTCGGATATGACAACAACGCTGCACAAAAACCATTGACACTGGAGGAATTTGATGCACAGCTAAATACGGCTCATGACCGAATTGGGGGATGGCAAAAGGAACTAGCGGTGGCCGATGCGTTGCTGGGAGGGGAGGCAGTTTCAGACACATTAGGTGCGGCGTTGAATGGTCAATTCGGACCGCTGAACAACTTTTCTTTTACACCGGCAGTCCCAGTAATCAACCAGCTTTGGCAAGGCGGTTATTCGGTTATCCACTCATTGAATGCGATGGAGAGCCGTGCTCCGCAGGCGGCAGAATTGGGAACATTACGGTTATTCAGGGCTTATATCTATATGCAACTGATGCATTATTTTGGAAAGGTCCCCCTGCTTACGGTGGAAACTCAAGGAGCCAGCCTTTCCAATTCCGACCCGGACGCGGTTTATAATTTTATTGTTGCAGAGCTTGAACAGGTCAGTGGGCAATTACCTCAACAGGCTGCGGATGGTGGTGTTTCCAAGGGAGCAGCACAGGCGCTGCTGGCGAAGGCCGCTTTGTTCAAAGGCAATTCCCAGCTTGCTATTACGTTGACGGACCAGATTATCGCTTCGGGAGCTTATGCGTTGGCGGCCAACACAACCCAGATTTTCAAGCCGGGCGGCAGTGAGGTTATTTGGGATCATTCTGAAACGATGAGGGAAGATATAAAACGGTTCTTCTATAACCGCAGTGTGTTTCCCATCATTCGGTATACTGAAGTGATGCTCGTGAATGCGGAAGCTAAGGCCGCGAGCGGCAAGCTGACAGAAGCCGGCCAAGTTTATAATCAACTGGCTTCTCGGCGCGGAATTCCTCCGATTGGTGAGGCCGTATCTGCTCAAGCATTTGCCGATCAATTGCATACGCTCTGGAGAATTGAAATGCCAAAAGAGGGGGGCCGGTTTGTGAACTTAGTCCGTTGGCATAAGGCTGCCGACGAGTTGGGCAGCAAGGGATATATGGAAGGTAAAAGCAACGTGTTGCCCATTCCCCAAGTGGTTATCGATGCAAACCCGGGAATGCTGCAAAATAGCGGCTATTAAGATTACAACCTAAAATTTCGTTTGTGTTTGGAACCCGGCCTATTCATTGGAATTGGTCGGGTTCTCTTTATTGAATTGGTCGGGTTCTCTTTTCTTCAAAAAAACATCGGCCTTGAAGCGGGGAGCCCCAAGACCGAATAATCAACCTAAACCTAAAAATTTAATTTCGTTATTTCACCCGTTCAATATACTCACCCGAGCGCGTATCAACCTTCACTTTATCTCCCTGGTTCACAAAAAGTGGTACCCGTATTTCTACACCTGTTTCTACTGTCGCACTTTTTAGCGCATTTGTAGACGTATCACCTTTTACGGCTGGCTCTGTATAGGTGATTTCCAATTCTACCGTAGTGGGCGCCTGTGCCATAATAGGCTCATCACTTTCCATCGCCACCAGCACCTGCATACCCTCTTTCAAAAAACGTGCCGAACTGCCAAATAGGTGCTTTGGAATATTGAACTGTTCAAATGTGTTGTTGTCCATGACAACGAAAGTGTCCCCATCTTCGTATAGGTACTGGTAATCATTGGTTTCTACCCGGGCAATTTCCACTTCCTCGTCGGTCCGAAAACGGTATTCTACGAGTTTTCCGGTTTTAACATTGCGCATTTTGGCTTGGTAAAATGCGCGGAGGTTACCCGGTGTCCGATGGATGTATTCATCAACGGACACCAATTCACCGTTGAAGCGTAAGATGTTGCCGGTTTTTACTTCTGAGGCTTTGGACATACTATTAAATTTATGACAATGTATAATGTGGGATCAAAGATACAAAACAGGCTTCCTTTTTACAATTTGTAATCTATAATGTTGATTACCTGCTCACAAAATCCGTATTCCTTTTCTTGGTTTGAGCAAACGATGACCAAGCGTGTGGCCCGTGTTTCGGTCACCAGATTGAGGTACCAGTCTACCCCCTGTTTGTCTAGGTTACTCGTTGGTTCGTCCAATAATACAAGCGGGGCGTCGGAACAGCAGGCCAGGGCTAGTTTTACCCGTTGTTTCATGCCCGAAGAGAAGTGCCGGATTTGCCGGTCTTTGGCGTGACGGAGTCCCAGCAGTTCCAGGAACGCTTCTTCGTCGAAGCCGGTTAGGTAATTCCGGAGGGCAAAATGAAAGCGGATCTGTTCGATGAGCGTGAACTCTTCGATGAGCTCCATGTAAGGAGCCGCCAGCGAAAGGTGCTGGTAAAGTGAATCGGGTTCGATCTTTTTTTCGGCGGCCATATAACGAATATGACCAGCAGAAGGGATCAGACTGGCGGCAATGACCTGCAAGAAAGTAGATTTGCCCGACCCATTCGGCCCCAATACGGCGTAGCTTTGGCC
>Ga0182737_1001654_pt1 | contig 20898 bp, 19 predicted proteins | sample eDN5th30CBELigOP_FD_128878 | JGI IMG/M metagenome (GOLD analysis project Ga0182737, IMG submission 128878) | Enriched Organic Plus compost microbial communities from Emeryville, California, USA - eDNA 5th pass 30_C BE-Lig OP (version 2) (version 2) ...
ACCTCGCCGCTCGGGTACGCCGGCAGCGAGGACGCCTGGTGCACGGTGCCGCTGCGCCCGTCGGGGACGGCGTGCAGCGCGCGGAGGCGCTCGGCGACGTCGTCGGAGAAGCCGCGCGCCGCCTCGATGATCTCGTCGAGCTGGAGGTGGAGGTCGCGGAAGTTGCGGCCGACGACGCTCCAGTGCGCCTGCTTCATCTGCGAGGCGAGCTCGATGAGATCGACGAGCACGCTCTGCAGGTGGCCGATGAGCCGCGGGGACGCCGTGAAGCCGCTCTCGGCGTTCTCCAGCTTCGACGGCTTCGCGGCGCTGCCGCTCGCCGTCCGGGTGTCCGAGGCCTTGGTGTGCGCGCTCCGGGCGCCGCGCTTGGTCGCAGTTGGCATGACGTTCTCCAATCGTCGGGAACCGATCCCGAACGTACGCCGCGCGCCGCCCGCTGCCAAGCGCCTTGACGCTCCGAAACCCCGGTGCTAGCCGACCTCGGCCCCCGAGCGAGCGCCGCCTCCCCTCGATCCCCGAGCGAGCGCAGCGAGTCGAAGGGCGCCCCGCGCCATACTGATCGCATGAGCGACGGCGAAGTCCTCCGGATCCTCCGCGATGTCGAGATCCCGATGCGCGACGGCACGATCCTGCGCGCGAACGTGCACCTGCCCGCCGCCGTGCCGGACGGCGGGGTGCCCGCGCTCGTCACGCGGACGGCGTACGGCAAGGACACCGGTCTCGCGATCGGCGCCGACCTCGACCGGCTCGTCGCCGCCGGCACCGCGGTCGTCGTGCAGGACAAGCGCGGGCGCTTCGCCTCGGACGGCAGGTACACGATCCTCCGCGACGACGGCGACGGCTCGCACACGCCCGGCGGCCACAGCGACGGCCACGACACGGTCGAGTGGATCGCCGCGCAGCCGTGGTGCGACGGCCGGGTCGGCGCCTTCGGCCTCTCCTACCTCGGCTACGCGACCATCGGCGCGGCGATCACCGACCCGCCGCACCTCGTCGCCGGCGTCGTCGAGCAGCCCGCGACCGACGAGTACACGGACCGGACGTTCACCGACGGCGTCCTCTTCCTGCGGAACGTCGTCGACTGGGCGGCGCTGCCCTTCGTCGCCCCGGACCTCATCGCGAAGCTGCCGGAGGAGCGGCGCCCGGCGGTCGAGCGAGACCTCGAGGCGCTGCGCGCCCTCGGCGAGGAGCGGTACGGCGTGCTGCCGCTGCGCGACATGCCGTACCACCGGCTCCTCGACTCGGCGTGGGGCGGGCCGCTCGCGCACCGGGAGGACGAGGCGTACTTCGCGGAGAACCGGGTCGGCGGACGCGAGGCGGCGCGGATCCGGGTGCCGATCCTGCACGTCGGCGGATGGTTCGACTTCTTCACGCGGAACACGGTGCGGCAGTTCGAGCTGTGCTCCCGGCTGTCGCCCGCCGGCGCGCAGCACCGGCTCGTCCTCGGGCCCTGGGCCCACGCGCAGCTCGCGAGCGGTGCCGTGGCGGGGATCGAGTTCCCCGACGCCGCGATCGACGAGACGGCGATGATCGCCGAGTGGTTCGGGCACTGGGCGGCGCCCTTCGACTCGCCTGCGGCTCGCTCAGGGACCGATGCCGGGCCGCCGCTCACCGATCCGTCGGTCCCTGAGCGAGCACAGCGAGTCGAAGGGCCGCCGCCGCACGAGTGGACGGCGCTCGTCTACGTCCTCGGCGCGAACCGCTGGCGCGCCGAGCCCGCCTGGCCGATCCTCGGCACGGAGCGCCGCGCCCTCGCCCTCCAGCCCGACGGCACCGCCGCCTTCGAGCCGCCGGAGCCCGGCACCCGCTCCTTCCGCTACGACCCCGCGCACCCCTACACCGGGCCGGCGGTCTGCCTCGGTCCGCAGGACGCGAGCGCGCACCTCGGCGAGCACGCGCTCGTCTACGAGACCGCGCCGGTCTCGGCGCCGCTCGAGATCACCGGCTGGCCGCGGGCGGAGCTGCGCGCCGCGACCACCGGGACGGACGCGGACTGGCTCGTCGAGCTGCACGTCGTGCGCGCCGACGGCACCGCGATGCTGCTCGACGAGGGCATCGCCCGCTCCCGCTACCGGCACGGCCGGGCCAACCCCGTCCCGACCGAGCCCGGGAAGGTCGAGCGGATCGAGGTGCACCTGCGGCCGGTGTCGGTCGAGCTGCAGCCCGGCGAGCGCCTCCGCGTCGTCGTCACGGGCGGCAAGTTCCCCGCCTTCGAGCGCAACCCCGGCGCCTTCGTCGACCTCAACGCGGCGACCGAGGCCGACTTCCAGGCCTCGACGCGCACGATCGTGTCCGCGAGCGTCGAGCTGCCGATCGTGCCGGCCTCGGCGCGCGGCGAGTGGGTGGCGAACCCCTGGCCCCTGGTGTAACCAGGATATCGCCTGCAGTTCAGCGTCCGGGGAATGCGGTGTCGCACGCGCGACTTACCCTTGAGCGATGCCTCCTGAAGCCGCCGCCCCCGCCTCCATGACCGCCCGAGACAAGCTCGTCATCTATCTGATCCTCGTCTCGGCGTTCGTCGTCATGCTCAACGAGACGATCATCTCCGTCGCCCTCCCGCAGATCATGCTGCACCTCGGCGTCGACCCGGCGAACGCGCAGTGGCTGCTCACCGCGTTCATGCTCACGATGGCCGTCGTCATCCCGCTGTCCGGCTTCTTCCTCCGCCGGTTCACCACCCGGCAGGTCTACATCGCCGCGATCGCGCTGTTCTGCGCCGGCACGCTGCTCGCCGCCGTCTCCGGGAGCTTCGGGATCCTCCTCGTCGCGCGCATCGTGCAGGCCGCCGGCACCGGCGTCATGGTGCCGCTGCTGATGACCACGATCATGAACCTCGTCCCCCCGCACGAGCGCGGCAAGATGATGGGGAACATCACGATCGTCATGTCGGTCGCCCCCGCGCTCGGCCCGCTCGCCGCCGGCCTCATCCTCAACTCGCTCGACTGGCCGTGGGTGTTCTGGCTCGTGCTGCCGATCGGCCTCATCGCGCTCGGCCTCGGCATCTGGAAGATGGAGAACGTCACCGAGACGGAGCGGGTGCGCGTCGACCTGCTCTCCGTCGCGCTGTCGGCGCTCGCGTTCGGCGGGCTCGTCTACGGCCTGTCCGAGATCGCGAACGCGGTGCGCGGCGAGGTGCCGCTGCAGCCGTGGATCCCGATCGTCATCGGCGCGGTCGCGCTCGGCCTCTTCGTGTGGCGTCAGCTCGTGCTGCAGCGCGTCGACCGGCCCCTCATGGACCTGCGGACCTTCGCGCAGCGCGGCTTCCCCGTCGCGATCGGGCTGCTCGCCCTCGTCGTCGCGGTGCTCTTCGGCGCGATCATCCTGCTGCCGATCTACGTGCAGGACGGCCTCGGGCTCGAGCCGATCGTCTCCGGGCTCGCCGTGCTCCCGGGCGGCCTGCTGCAGGGCGTCGCCGGGCCGTTCGTGGGTCGCCTCTACGACCGGCTCGGGCCGAAGCCGCTGCTGATCCCGGCCGCGCTGCTCACGCTCGCGGCGCTCTGGGGCTTCGCGCTGTTCCTCGGCGAGGGCACGCCGATCTGGGTCGTCATCGCCCTGCACATCACGCTCTCGCTCGGGCTCGCGTTCACCTTCCCGCCGCTGATGAACTCGGCGATGGGCTCGCTGACGCCGAAGCTCTACCCCTCGGGCAGCGCGGTCGTCGGCACCTCGCAGCAGCTGTTCGGCGCGGCCGGCACCGCGGCGCTCGTCGTGCTGTTCACGGTCTCCTCCTCCGCGGCGGCCGCGGGCGGGGCGACGCCCCTGAGCGCGGTCGTCGCGGGCGTGCACACCGCGTTCCTGTGGGCCGGGATCATCGCGTTCGGCATCCTCGTGCTGGCGTTCTTCATCCGCCGGCCCGCGAGCGAGCTCACCGGTCCGCCGGCGCACGACCCGCAGAACGACATCGAGTTCCCTGAGGGCCAGCCGGTCCTGCACTGATCGGGGGAATGTCCCGCGCGGTGGGGGCGTTCTGGTCGACATGGCCACGATCGCCCTCACCAAGGACATCCACGACGAGACCGTCAACAAGGACGGCATCGTCCTCATCGACTTCTGGGCCGCATGGTGCGGCCCCTGCCGGCAGTTCGCCCCCATCTTCGAGAAGTCGAGCGAGACGCACCCGGAGATCACCTTCGCGAAGGTCGACACCGAGGACCAGCAGCAGCTCGCCGCGGAGTACGGCATCTCCTCGATCCCGACGCTCGTCATCTACCGGGACGGCATCCCGATCTTCGGCCAGCCCGGCGCGCTGCCCTCGCAGGCCCTCGAGTCGGTCATCGAGCAGGTCCAGGCCCTCGACATGACCGAGGTCCGCGCCACGTACGAGGCGGCGGTCGCCGCGAAGGAAGCCCAGTCCTGACCCTGCCGCGCCGCCGGTCGGAGAGCCCGCGAAGCGCACACTCCGCCGGTCGGAGAGCCCACGAAGCACACACACTCCGCCGGCCCAGGAGCGCGCAACGCACACACCTCGCTGGTTGAGGAGCGCGCGAAGCGCGCGTCTCGAAACCAGCCCCTCGTCGAGGCGATCCCGAGACGACCGCTACGCCGTCACCTCGATCACCGCTTGCGGCGCTCCCGCACCCGCATGTTGACGACCACCGGGGAGCCCTCGAAGCCGAACACCTCGCGCAGTCGGCGCTGGATGAACCGCCGGTACTGCGGGTCGAGGAACCCGGTCGTGAACAGCACGAAGGTCGGCGGCCGCGTCGAGGCCTGCGTCCCGAACAGCACGCGCGGCTGCTTGCCGCCCCGCACCGGGTGCGGATGCTGCGCCGTCAGCTCCGCCAGGAACGCGTTGAGCTTGCCGGTCGGGACGCGGGTGTCCCACGACTCGAGCGCGGTCTCGAGCGCCGGCACGAGCTTGCCGAGGTGCCAGCCGGTCTTCGCCGAGATGTTCACGCGCGGCGCCCAGGTCACGTGCCCGAGGTCCTGCTCGATCTCCCGCTCCAGGTAGTAGCGCCGGTCGTCGTCCAGCAGGTCCCACTTGTTGTACGCGAGCACGAGCGCTCGGCCCGACTCGAGGACGAGGTCGATGATCTTGAGGTCCTGGACGCTGATCGGCTCGGTCACGTCGAGCACGACGACCGCGACCTCGGCGCGCTCGAGCGCGGCCGAGGTGCGCAGCGTCGCGTAGAAGTCGGCGCCCTGCTGCAGGTGCACCCGGCGCCGGATGCCCGCCGTGTCGATGAACCGCCACGGCTTGCCGCCGAGCTCGACGAGCTCGTCGACCGGGTCGCGGGTGGTGCCGGCGATCTCGTTGACGACGACCCGCTCCTCTCCCGCGGTCTTGTTGAGCAGCGAGGACTTGCCGACGTTCGGGCGGCCGATGATCGCGACCCGGCGGGGGCCGACCAGCTCGGGACGGGCGACCGCCGACTCGGCGGGCAGCACCTTCAGGACCTCGTCGAGCAGGTCCGCGACGCCGCGCCCGTGGATCGCGCTCACCGCGTGCGGCTCGCCGAGGCCGAGGTTCCACAGCGCCGCCGCCTCGGGCTCCTGGACCACGTCGTCGATCTTGTTCGCGACGAGCAGCACCGGCTTCCGCGCCTGCCGGAGCAGCCGGACCACCTGCTCGTCGGTGCTCGTCGCGCCGACCATCGCATCGACGACGAAGAGCACCACGTCGGACAGGTCGATGGCGACCTCCGCCTGCGCCGCGACCGCGGCGTCGATCCCCTTCGCGTCCGGCTCCCAGCCGCCGGTGTCGACGACGGTGAAGCGGCGGTCGTTCCACTCGGCGTGATAGCTCACCCGGTCGCGCGTCACGCCCGGCGTGTCCTCGACGACCGCCTCGCGACGGCCGATGATGCGGTTGACGAGCGCCGACTTGCCGACGTTCGGCCGGCCGACGATCGCGACGACGGGCAGCGCGGGGCTGGCGAGGACGTCGCCCTCGGGGACGAGCGCGCCCTCCAGGAGCTCGACGTCCTCGGGCGCGAGCTCGTACTCGTCGAGCCCGGCCCGCAGCGAGGCGGCGCGCCGCGCGGCGAGCGCCTCGTCGAGGCTGCGGAGCCGCTCGGCCTCGGCGTCGTCGAGCGCCGGCACCGCCGCCTCGTCGAACTCGCGCTCGTCCTCGCTCATGCTGCTCCGTCCGACGGTTGAGGAGCCACCCCAGGCGGCGTCTCGAAACCCTTGGGTTGAGGAGCCGCCCCCGGCGGCGTCTCGAAACCAGCCTCCCGGACCAAGTCGACGATCGCCTGCACGGTCTGCCGGAAGTCGAGCTCGGTCGAGTCGACGACGTGGACGCCGTCCTCCTCCGCCGCCTTCATGAAGTCGACGGTCTGCCGATCGCGCTCGTCGCGCTCCCGCATCGTCTCGAGCGCCGCGGCGATCCCGTCGGCGTCGTTCGCGAGCCCGAGCTCGGCGACGCGCCGCGACGCGCGCACCTCGGGCGCGGCGGTCAGCAGCACCCGGACGTCGGCGTCGGGGGCGACGACCGTCGTGATGTCCCGGCCCTCGACGACGATGCCGTGCTCCTCGGCGTCGATGATCGCGCGGAACCGCTCGTTCACCCGGCGGCGCACCGCCGGGACGCGCGCGACCCGGCTCGCGGCGGCCGAGACGCGCGGCTCGCGGATGGCCCGCGTGACGTCCGTGCCGCCGACGAAGACCCGGCGCTCGCCGGTGTCGAGCGTCGTCTCGTACTCGAAGCCCTCGAGCACGCCGAGGACCGCCGCCTCGTCGTCGGGATCGGCCCGGTGCTCGAGCACGAGCCAGCCGAGCGCCCGGTACGCGGCGCCCGTGTCGAGGAAGTCGAACCCGAGCCGCACCGCGGCCTCGCGCGCGACCGAGGACTTCCCGCTGCCGGCCGGCCCGTCGATCGCGACGACGATCCCCGAGCCGCTCACGCCGCCACCCGGTCCCTGAGCGAGCGCGGTGGGCCGAAGAGCCGACCGCCCACGCCCGCTCCCGCTCCCTGAGCGAGCGCAGCGAGTCGAAGGGCCGACCGCCCACTCCCCGCTCCCGGTCCCTGCGCGAGGGCAGCGAGTCGAAGGGCCGCCGTGCGCCGGTCGAGGCGCCCGCTCACTCCGCCGCCCCGATCCGCCAGCCGGCCGCCGTCAGGTCGGCGACGAGCCGCGCCTCCGCCTCCGGCAGCACCGCGATCTCCGCGAGGCCGACCTGCGCGCCCGGCGAGTGCTCGAGCCGGAGGTCCTCCATGTTCACACCGAGCGCGCCGATCTCGGTCAGCAGCCGGGCGAGCTCGCCCGGGCGGTCGTCGACGAGCACCGTGATCGAGGCGAAGCGCCGCGAGGAGCCGTGCTTGCCGGGGATGCGGGCGACCCCGGTCGCGCCGGAGGCGATGATCTCCGCGATCGCGCGGCGGGCGCCGGCGGCGGACTGGTCGGCGAGCGCCGCGATCGCGACGTCGAGGTCGGCGCGGAACTCCTCGAGCAGCTCGACGACGGCGGGCGCGTTCGCGCCGAGGATCTGCACCCAGAGCGCCGGGTCGCTCGCCGCGATCCGCGTCGTGTCGCGCAGACCCTGGCCCGCGAGCCCGATCGCCTCCTCCGAGCCGCCGAGCAGCCGCTTCGCGAGGATGCTCGAGACGAGCTGCGGGACGTGGCTGACGAGCGCGACCGCCGCGTCGTGCGCGAGCGCGTCGAGCCGGACCGGCGTCGCGCCGAGGTCGAGCGCGAGCGCCTCCACCGCGCGCCACGCGGTGACCGCCTCCTCCGGCGCCGCGATGACCCACGGCCGCCCGATGAAGAGGTCCGCGCGGGACGCGACCGCCCCGCCGCGTTCTCTCCCGGCCATCGGATGCGAGCCGACGTAGCGGGTGAGGTCCGCCCCGGAGGACTGCAGCTCGAGCAGGATGCCCGACTTGACGCTCGCGACATCGGTCACGACCGCGTCGGGGTGCATGTCGAGCTCGGCGAGCGCCACCTCGGCGGTGACGTCCGGCGGGACGGCGACGACGACGAGCCGCGGCTCGTCCTCCGGCGCGGCGGGCCGGCCGGCGCCGTAGTCGACCGCGAGCGAGAGCGCGGAGCGGGAGGCGTCGGCGAGCGCGACGTCGACGCCGAGGGCGCGCAGCGCATGCCCGATGCTCGCGCCGAGCAGCCCGGTGCCGACGATGCGGACGGTGCCCTGCGTCCTCGCCGTCATTCGTCCTCGTCCCCTCGCGCCTCGCGCCGCTCCGCCTGCCGCACGAGCTTCAGGAGGGCGCCCAATTCTACGGGCGTGACGTCGCGCGAGCGCCCGGAGCCGAGGCTGCCGAGCCGCAGCGGGCCGAACTGCCGCCGGACCAGCTCGAGCACGGGATGTCCGACCGCGTCCAGCATGCGCCGGACGACGCGGTTGCGCCCCGAGTGGATGGTGAGCTCGACGAGGCTCGTGTCGCCGCTGGTGCCGGTGACGCGCGCGGCGTCGGCCGCGATCGGGCCGTCGTCGAGCTCGATGCCGGCGCGGAGCCGGGTCACCGTGGCCGGCGCGACGCGGCCGCGGACCTTCGCGACATAGGTCTTCTCGACGCCGAACGACGGGTGCGCGAGCACGTGCGCGAGCTCGCCGTCGTTGGTGAGCAGCAGCAGCCCGCTGGTGTCGTAGTCGAGGCGGCCGACGTTGTAGAGCCGCTCGGGGTAGCCGGCCGTGAACTCGGCGAGGTCCCGGCGGCCGCGATCGTCGGACATGCTCGAGACGACCCCGGTCGGCTTGTTGAGCACGACGTAGCGCTGCTCGCCGTCGAGCTGCACCGGGGTGCCGTCGACCTCGACGTGCTGCTCGGGGGTGACCCGCTGACCGAGCTCGGCGGTGCGTCCGTCCACGGTCACGCGCCCCGCCGCGATGTACTCCTCGACGACGCGCCGGCTCGCCACCCCCGCGGCGGCGAGCACCTTCTGCAGCCGCTCCCCCTCGCGGGCGGGGTCAGGCGTCGACGTCGAAGCCATCGCGACCGTCCTCCAGCAGGGGCGAGATGTGCGGCAGCTCCTCGATCGAGTTGATCCCGAGCTGGGCGAGCAGCAGCCCCGTCGTCTCGTAGTGGATCGCGCCCGTCTCGGCGTCGGTGAACGCCTCCGCGACCAGACCGCGGCTCACCAGCGTCTTGACGACGGTGTCCACGTTGACGGCGCGGATCGCCGCGATCTGGGGGCGGGAGATCGGCTGCTTGTACGCGATCACGGCGAGGGTCTCGAGGGCGGCCTGGGACAGCCGGGTCGGGGTCTGGGTGAGCACGAACTCCTTGACCGCCTCGTCGTGCTCGGGCCGGACGTAGATCCGCCAGCCGCCCCCGACCTCGCGCAGCTCGAAGCCGCGGCGCGGCCCGCCCGCCTCGCCGTCGTAGTCGTCGCGGAGGCGCTCGACCGACTGCCGCACGGCGGGCACCGGTGCGCCGAGGGCCGTCGCGAGGGTCACGAGCGCCTGCGGCTCGTCGGCGACCATCAGGATCGCCTCGATCCGGCGTTCGAGCGTCGAGCTCGCCGCCGCGCGCTCGGGCGCGTCGGCCGTCGGCTCGTCAGTTGTCATAGTCGGCCCCCAGGTTCGCGAGCGCGTCGTCGGACCACTGCTCCGCCGTCCAGCGCACGGTCAGCTCGCCGAGCGGCTCCAGCTGCTCGAACGCGACCGCCGCCCGCCGGTACAGCTCGAGGATGGCGAGGAAGCGCGCGACGATGACGCCCTTCTGCTCGACGCCCGCGACGAGGCGGCGGAACGTCATCGGCTCGCCCGCGCGCAGCATCGCGGCGACCTCGGCGGCCTGCTCGCGGATCGAGACGAGGGGCGCGTGCAGGTGCTCGAGCCCGACGACCGGGATCTCGCGCGGGGCGAGCGCGAGCGCCGCGAGCGCCGCGAAGTCCTCGAGCGAGGTGGTCCAGTGCAGCTCCGGCGTCTGCTGCCGGAACCGCTCCTCGAGGCGGACGGCGCGCCAGTGCCGGCCCGTCTCCGCGTCGAGCCGCTCCTCGAACCACTTCGCGGCGAGCTTGAACGCGCGGTACTGCAGGAGCCGGGCGAACAGCAGGTCGCGCGCCTCGAGCGCGGCGACGTCCTCGGCGTCGACCAGCTCCCCCTGCGGCAGCAGGCCGACGATCTTCATGTCGAGCAGCGTCGCGGCGACGACGAGGAACTCGCTCGCCCGGTCGAGCTGCTCGGGCCCGTCGATCGTCCGGACGTACTGGATGAACTCGTCGGTCACGACGGAGAGCGCGATCTCCGTGATGTCGAGCTCGTGCTTCGCGATCAGGCGCAGCAGCAGGTCGAAGGGCCCGTCGAAGTTGTCGAGCGTGATCGAGAACGCGTCAGCGGAGCCCGGCGGCTCGGGGACTCGCGAGACCGGCGTCTCGAGACCCTCGCTCCCCTTGAGCTCCGCCGTCCCGGCAGTGCGCGCCATGAGTCAAGTATCGGTGATCGAGCCCGCCGGGATCACGCGACGGCCCGGCGGAAGATGAGCTCGCGCCCCACCTGCTGGTAGGCCTTCGACGCGGCGTGCTCGGGCGCGTAGACGCTCACCGGGACGCCGGCGACGCTCGCGTCGGGGAACTTCACGGTGCGGTTGATGACGGTCTCGAGCACCTGATCGCCGAAGGTCTCGACGACCCGCTCCATGACCTCGCGCGCGTGCAGCGTGCGGTGGTCGTACATGGTCGCGAGGATGCCGTCGAGCTGCAGCGCGGGGTTGAGCCGGTCGTGCACCTTCTCGATCGTCTCGACGAGCAGCGCGACGCCGCGGAGGGCGAAGAACTCGCATTCGAGCGGGATGAGGACGCCGTGCGCGGCGGTGAGCGCGTTGACGGTGAGCAGGCCGAGCGAGGGCTGGCAGTCGATGAGGACGACGTCGTACTCGTCGCTCACGGCCCGCAGCACGCGCGCGAGGATCGACTCCCGCGCGACCTCGTTCACGAGCTGCACCTCCGCGGCCGAGAGGTCGATGTTCGCCGGGATGACGTCGAGCCCGTCGACGGCGGTGTGCCTGATGGTCCTCCGCACGTCGCGCTCGGTGCCGACGAGGAGGTCGTAGACGGTGGGACCGTCGTGGGCCGGGATCGCGAGGCCGGCCGTGAGCGCGCCCTGCGGGTCGAAGTCGACCGCGAGCACCTTGCGGCCGTCGGCGGCGAGGCTCGCACCGAGGTTGATGGTCGTGGTCGTCTTGCCGACGCCGCCCTTCTGGTTGCACATCGCGATGATGCGTGCGGGGCCGTGCTGCTTCAGGGGTGCGGGCTCGGGGAACTCGCGGAGGGGCCGACCGGTCGGGCCGTACTTGACGCCGGACTTCCGCGGCGCCTGGGCGCCGTCGATCTGCTCGAACTGTCCTGCGGGCGCGCCGGGCTCGAGCCCCGGCAGCACCGTCTGATCAGGATTCGCGTTCATGCCGCGATGCTAAGCCCGCCCCCGCCACGAGCCGGGCACGCAACGCGCGCCACCCCAGGCTCGCCTAACCCTCAAGTGGAGCTTGAACCCGCGCCGGCGCCGGGCCGCGTCGCAACGGTGCACTTGCGACTGCTCAGCGACGGGGACCATGCCGGGGAGTCGCAAGTGCACCGTTGCGACGGACGGGGGGGCGGGAGCGGAGAGCGGAGAGCGAGAGGGCGGGCGGGGGGGCGCGGTCAGCGGGCTCGGGGGTGGGCGAGGACGTAGGCGTCTCGGAGGGCGTCGGCGGTGACCTTGGTGTAGATCTGCGTCGTCGCCACCGAGGCGTGGCCGAGCAGCTCCTGCACCACCCGGACGTCGGCACCGCCCTGCAGCAGGTGCGTCGCGAAGGAGTGCCGGAGCGTGTGCGGCGAGAGGTGGTCCGCCACGACGCCGGCGCGCGCCGCCGCGTCGCGGAGGATGAGCCAGACGTGCTGGCGCGAGAGCCGCGCGCCCCTCGCCCCGAGGAAGAGCGCCGGCGTGCCCCGGCGTCCCTCCGCGAGGGCCGGCCGGCCCCGCACGAGGTACGCCTCGAGCGCCGCGCGCGCGAAGGAGCCGAGCGGCACGATCCGCTGCTTGCCGCCCTTGCCGGTCAGCCGGACGAGGCCGAGCTCGAGCGCGGCCGTCGCGTCGTCGACGTCGAGGTCCACCGCCTCGGACACCCGCGCGCCCGTCGCATAGAGCAGCTCGAGGAGCGCCCGGTCGCGCAGCGGCAGTGGCTCGTCGCCGCCCGCCGCCTCCAGGATCGCGGCGACCTCCTCGATCGAGATCGCCTTCGGCAGCCGCTGCGGCGCCTTCGGCGGCCGGACGTCGACGCTCGGATCGTCCGCGACGACCCCCTCGTCGAGCGCGAAGCGGTGCAGCCCGCGCACGGCGCTCAGCGTCCGGGCCACCGAGGTCGGCGCGAGCGGCGCCTCGCCCTCTCGGAGCGACCGCGCGAAGGCCTCGACGTCGTCGCGGGTCGCGCTCGCGAGATCCGCGCGGCCGGCGCCGGCGAGGAACGCCGTGTACCCGGCGAGGTCGCGCCGGTAGGCGGCGACGGTGTGCGGCGAGCGGCCGAGCTCGACGGCGAGGTGCCGGAGATACCGGTCGACGATGTGCACGGCTTCCCTCCGACTCGCCCGCGGCTCGCTCAGGGCACGATAGCGGTCAGCGGCGATGGCGCGGGTGGCGGGGCCACGGCGCGTCCGCGTCCCCGAGCCCCGCCCAGCCGCGCTCCCGCTCGAACCAGGCGGACAGCGCGGCGACGACGGTGATCGCGTTCTGCACCCGGCCGGCGCGGACCGCCTCGACGAGCTCGTCGAGCGGCGCCCAGCGCACCACGAGGTCCGCCTCCTCCGCGACGCGCTCGAACGCGGTGCCGGTCGGCGCGAGGCCGCGCGCCAGGTAGACGCGGATCGCCTCGTTCGAGCCGCCGGGGCTGTTCAGGAAGTCGGCGAGCAGGTGCCACTCGGATGCCGTGAGGTCGACCTCCTCCGCGAGCTCGCGCCGCGCCGCGGCGAGCGGCGACTCGCCGTCGACGTCGAGCAGGCCCGCCGGGAGCTCCCACTCGCGCAGGCGCACCGGATGCCGGTACTGCTGGATGAGACACGCCCGATCGGACTCGTCGAGCGCGAGCACCGCGACCGCGCCCGGATGGTCCATGAAGTGACGACGGAGCTCGCCGTCGCCGTAGCGGAAGGCGTCCTCGCGGACGTCCCAGACCCGGCCGCGGTAGGCGAGGGCGGAGTCGAGGAGCTCCGGCTCGAAGGGCTCGTCCTCGAGGCGGCCCTTCGACTCGCCTGCGGCTCGCTCAGGGACCGAGGGCCGGGAGGCGCGCTCAGGGACCGACATAGTCGGCGACGGGGATCGTCGAGGTGACGGTCGGCACCTCGCCGGTGTCGACCTCCGACTGCTCGACGTCGAACAGCTTCGAGGCGCGCTGCCGCTCGAGCGCCGCGCCGACCAGCCCGCGGAACAGCGGATGCGCCCGGTTCGGCCGCGAGCGCAGCTCCGGATGGGCCTGCGTGCCGACGTAGAACGGGTGCACCTCGCGCGGCAGCTCGACGTACTCCACGAGCGTGCGGTCCGGCGAGATGCCGGAGAACACCATGCCGGCGTCCGCGATCCGCTGCCGGAACGCGTTGTTCACCTCGTAGCGGTGCCGGTGGCGCTCCGCCGCCCGCTCCCCGCCGTAGAGCTCGGCGACGATCGAGCCGGGCTGCAGCGCGGCGTCGTACAGGCCGAGGCGCATCGTCCCGCCCAGGTCGCCGTGGTCGAGGATCTCCACCTGCTCCGCCATCGTCGCGATGACGGGATAGGGGTTCTCCGGGTCGAACTCGGTGGAGGAGGCGCCCTCGAGCCCCGCGACCTCGCGCGAGAACTCGATGACCATGCACTGCAGGCCGAGGCAGAGCCCGAGCGCCGGGATCTTGTTCTCCCGGGCGAAGGTGAGCGCGCCGAGCTTGCCCTCGACGCCGCGCACGCCGAAGCCGCCGGGGACCACGACGCCGTCGACCTCCGAGAGCGCCTTCGCCGCGCCCTCGGGCGTCTCGCAGTCGTCGGCGGTCACCCAGCGGACGTTCACCCGGGTGTTCTGCGCGAAGCCGCCGGCCTTGAGCGCCTCCGTCACGCTGAGGTACGCGTCGGGCAGGTCGATGTACTTGCCGACGAGCGCGATCGACACCTCGTGCGCCGGCTCGTGCACCGCCTTGAGCAGGTCCGCCCAGCCGTTCTCGCCACCCCAGTCGACGTCGTGCGCCTGCGTCAGGCCGATCTGCCGGACGATGTAGGCGTCGAGGCCCTGATCGTGGAGCATCGTCGGGATGTCGTAGATCGAGGGCACGTCGACCGCGTTGACGACGGCGTCCTCGTCGACGTCGCACATGAGCGCGATCTTCTTCCGGTTCGCGTCGGAGACCGGGCGGTCGCTGCGCAGCACGAGCGCGTCCGGCTGGATGCCGATGCTGCGCAGCGCGGCGACGGAGTGCTGCGTCGGCTTCGTCTTCTGCTCGCCGCTCGCGTTCATGAACGGCACGAGGCTGACGTGGACGAAGAACACGTTGCCGCGGCCGAGCTCGTGGCGGACCTGCCGGGCGGACTCGATGAACGGCTGCGACTCGATGTCGCCGACCGTGCCGCCGATCTCCGTGATGATGACGTCCGGCGCCGGCTCGCCGTTCGGCCCGGGCTGCGCCTGGAGGCGCATCCGGCGCTTGATCTCGTCGGTGATGTGCGGGATGACCTGGACGGTGTCGCCGAGGTACTCCCCGCGGCGCTCCTTCGCGATGACCTGCGAGTAGATCTGGCCGGTGGTGACGTTCGCCGCCTGGCTCAGGCTGATGTCGAGGAAGCGCTCGTAGTGCCCGATGTCGAGGTCCGTCTCGGCGCCGTCGTCGGTGACGAACACCTCGCCGTGCTGGAACGGGTTCATCGTGCCCGGGTCGACGTTGAGGTACGGGTCGAGCTTCTGCATGACGACGCGCAGGCCGCGCGCGGTGAGCAGATTGCCGAGCGAGGCGGCGGTGAGGCCCTTGCCGAGCGAGGAGACGACGCCCCCGGTCACGAAGACGTGCTTCGTGACGTGCGAACCGGGCCCGTGCGAAGTGTCCACCACGGGATTCCAGCATAAGCGACCGACATGGGCCGGGGCGACCCGCCGAGGGCGCTCCCAGTACGCCCGGAGCGAATGCCCGGCGCGAGCGCTATCGCAGCGCGAGCAGCTCCCGCGCGTGCGCGAGTCCCGACTCGGAGTCGGCGAGTCCGCTCAGCAGCCTCGCCATCTCGCGCTCGCGCGCCTCGCCGCCCAGCCGCTCGACGCTCGACTCGGTGAAGCCGCCCGCGGTGTCCTTGAGGACCCGCAGGTGGTTGGTCGCGAACGCGGCGACCTGCGCGAGGTGCGTGACGACGACGACCTGGGCGTGCTCGGCGAGCCGGGCGAGCCGGCGCCCGATCTCGATGGCCGCGGCGCCGCCGACGCCCGCGTCGACCTCGTCGAAGACGAAGGTCGGGACCGGGCCGACGCCGGCGAGCACGACCTCGAGCGCGAGCATGATGCGGCTGAGCTCGCCGCCGGAGGCGCCGCGCCCGATCGGCCGCGGCTCCGCGCCCGGGTGCGGGACGAGGGAGAACGCGACCTCGTCGCGACCGGTCGCGGTCAGCCGGTCGAGCGGTTCGATGGCGACCTGGAGCCGCGCGTCCGGCATCGCGAGCGCGGCGAGCTCGGCGCTCACCGCTTCGGCGAGCCGTGCGGCCGCGTCGCGACGGAGCTCGGTGAGCCGGAGCGCGAACGCCTCGGCGCGCTCGAGCGCCTCGGCGACGGCGTCCTCGAGCTCGGCGATGCTCGCGTCGGTGCGGTCGAGCGCGAGCAGCCGCGCGCTCCCGGTGTCGAGCAGGCCGATGACGTCGTCGAGCGTCGGCCCGTGCAGCCGGATCAGCTCGCCGAGCTCGGCCCGGCGCGCCTGGATCGCGTCGAGCCGGGTCGCGCCGTCGGCGTCGAGGCCCGCGAGGTAGCCGGAGAGCTGGACGGCGGCGTCGCCGACGCCGTAGACGAGCCCGGCGAGCGCCTCCGCGATCGGCCCGAGGGCCGGATCGTGCTCGGCGGCCCGCTCGACCGCCCGGCGAGCCGTGCCGAGCAGGGACGCGGCGTCGGGGCCCTCGTCGTCCTCGGCGCTCAGCAGCTCGTGCGCCTCGGCCGCCGCCTGTCGCAGCGTCTCGAGGTGCGTGAGCCGTTCGGCCTCCGCCGCGAGCGCCTCGTCCTCGCCCGGGCGCGGGTCGACCGCCTCGATCCGCTCGATGGCGACGCGCAGCTCGGTCGCCTCGGCCGAGCGGCGCTCCCGCGCCGCGAGGAGCGCCTCGAGCTCGGCGGCGGCGGACGACCAGCGGGCGAACGCCGTCGCGAGCTCGCCGCGCAGCTCCCCCGCCCCCGCGAAGCGGTCGAGCGCGTCGCGCTGCGCCGCCCGCGAGCGCAGCCGCAGCTGCTCCGACTGCCCGTGGACGACGACGAGCCGCTCGCCGAGCTCGGCGAGGACGCCGGCCGGGGCGCTGCGCCCGCCGACGAAGGCGCGCGAGCGCGCGGCGCCCTCGGCTCCGCGGGCGAGCGTCCTGGCGAGCACCAGCTCGCCGTCCTCGATCCGGCCGCCCGCCTCGTCGACCCGGGCGGCGATCTCGACGGCGTCCTCGGGGATCGCCCAGACGCCCTCGACGGCGGCCTGCTCCGCGCCGGCCCGCACGGCGCCGGCGTCGGCGCGCTCGCCGAGCAGCAGCCCGAGCGCGGTGACCACCATGGTCTTCCCGGCGCCGGTCTCCCCCGTCACCACCGTGAACCCGGGGCCGAGCGGCAGCGTCGCGTCGGCGATGACGCCGAGGTCCCGGATCCGCAGCTCCTGGATCATCGCCGGCCGCTCCCCCGCCATCCCGTCACGGGGAGGTCGAACTTGCCGACGAGCCGGTTCGTGAACTCGCCGCGGGTGAGCCGGGCGAGCCGCACCGGGGTCGCGGAGCGGGTCGCCTCGACGCGCGAGCCGGGCGGGAGCTCGGTGCCGCGCCGGCCGTCGCACCAGAGCGTCCCGTGGCTCGCGGTCGTCTCGGTGATCTCGACCGCGAGCACGGTGTCCGGCGCGACGACGAGCGGCCTGGCGAACAGCGCGTGCGCGGAGAGCGGGACGAGCAGCATCGCGTCGATGTTCGGCCACACCACGGGCCCGCCGGCGCTGAACGCGTAGGCGGTCGAGCCGGTCGGCGTCGCCATGACGACGCCGTCGCAGCCGAAGGTCGACAGCGGCAGGCCCCCGACCTCGATGACGACCTCGACCATCTTGCCCGGGTTCGCCTTCTCGACGGTCGCCTCGTTGAGCGCCCAGGTGCGGTAGACCTCGCGGCCGTCCGCGCCGAGGACGACGACGTCGATCGTCATGCGCTCCTCGACCTCGTAGTCGCCCGCGATGGCGCGGCGCACGACCTCGTGCAGGTCCTCGCGCTCCGCCTCGGCGAGGAAGCCGACGTGCCCGAGGTTCACGCCGACGATGGGGATGCCCGCCGGCCGCACCACCTCCGCCGCGCGAAGGATGGTGCCGTCGCCGCCGAGGACGATCGCGAGCCCGATCTCGTCGAGCGCGACGTCGATCCCGAGCGTGCGGCACGCGCCCGCCGTCGGCTGGCCGTCGAGGAGGACCGCGGCGTCGTCCGCCGGCAGCACGGGCACCGCGCCCGCCCCGACGAGGCCCTCGATGGCCTCGCGCGCGGCGCGGACGGACTCGTCGCGGCCCGTGTGGGCGAGCACCAGGAACGGGCGCACGCCCGCGGATGCCCCGCTCGCAGGCTGGCCCATGTCACCCTCCCGAGAGCTCGGCGATCCTTCCGCTCCATTCTGACGGAGAACCGCCGACACTCGGGCCGAGATGCGCGAGGACCTCGGAATTGCCGTGGGTGCCGAGGATCGGCGACGGCGCGAGTCCGGCGACGCCGAGACCGGCGTCGTGCGCGGCCCACAGCACGCCCTCGATCGCCTCCGCGCGGAGGCCGGCGTCGCGGACGATGCCCTCCCGCACGCCGCCGCGCCCCACCTCGAACTGCGGCTTGATGAGCACGACGAGCTCGGCGCTCGGGGCCGTGGACGCCAGCGCGGGCAGGACGAGTGTGAGGGAGATGAACGACAGGTCCGCGACGACGAGCTCGATGGCGCGGCCCCGCGTCTGCGGCTCGAGCCGAGCCGCGGTGAGCTCCCGGACGTTGACCCCCTCGAGGCTCACCAGCCGGCCGCTGCGCAGCTCGGGCTCGAGCGCCGGGGAGAGCTGGCCGTGCCCCACGTCGACCGCGATGACCCGGTCCGCGCCGCGCGCGAGCAGCACCTGGCTGAAGCCGCCCGTCGAGGCGCCCGCGTCGAGGCAGAGCCGCCCGGCTGGGTCGATCCCGAACGCGTCGAGCGCGCCGATGAGCTTCGCCGCGGCTCGGCTCACCCAGCCCTCGTCCGCGTCGACGCCGATCTCCTGGGCGTCGGCGACGGGCGCCGCCGGCTTGGTGACCGGCCGGCCGTCGACCGAGACCCGGCCGTCCCGGATGAGCGTCGCCGCGTGACTGCGCGAGCGTGCGAGCCCGCGAGCGACCAGTGCCGAGTCGAGCCGGCCGGCGCTACCGCTCATCGGCGGACTCGAGCGCCGCGCGGAGCTCCGCGACGACCCCCTCGTATGCCTCGGCGCGGGCGTCGAGCGGCTGCTCCTCGATCACGCGGAGCCGCTCGATGAGCGCCTCCTGGTCCTGCTCGTCCGCCACGGGAGCCATGCTAGCCGCGCCGATCGCGTTCTCCGGCGCGGTGCTCTCGCGCGGCGCTCTCGCGCGCGCTCCCGCGCGCGCTCCCGCCGGGACGGTGCACTTGCGACCGTTCAGCGGCGGCAACCATGCCGGGCAGTCGCAAGTGCACCGTTGCGGCGAGGTGGAGCACCGTCGCGGGGAGGGAGGCGGAGGTCAGCGCAGGTAGACGAGCTCGGGGACCTCGAAGGCGTAGATGGCGAGGCCGGAGCCCCAGATCACGGCGCAGGCGGCGCGCACGAGATCCGTGTGCCGGGTGCCCGGCGCGACCACCTCGATGCGATGGCCGTCGAGCCGGATCGCGGCGTCGCGCACCCGCACGAGACCGTCCTCGACGGTCGGCATCGGATACGGCGTGCCGAGCTCGCGCAGGTCGTCGAGGATGAACGCCGGTCGCTCCTCGGGCCCCGCGGCGAGCAGCTGCTTCGGCCCGTCGATGCCGGTGAGCACGAGCGCGGACGCGATCCCCGCGCGATTCGCGCCGACCACGTCCGTGTCGAGCCGATCGCCGACGAACAGCGGGTGCACGGCCCCGAAGCGCGCGACCGCGGTGTCGAAGATCGGGCGCTCCGGCTTGCCCGCGATCAGCGGCAGCGTGCCGGTCGCGGTGTGGACGGCCGAGACGAGCGTGCCGTTGCCCGGCGCGACGCCGCGGGAATGCGGGATCGTCCAGTCCTGGTTCGTCGCGATCCACGGGACGCCGAGATTGCGGATCGCGAACGACGCCTCCGCGAGCTGCGTCCAGCCGACCGTCGGGTGGAAGCCCTGGACGACCGCCTGCGGCCCGTCGTCCGCGCTCGTCGTGACCTCGTAGCCGGCCAGCGCGAGCTCGTGGGTGATGCCCTCGCCGCCGACCACGAGGACGCGGGCCGGCGCCGGCACGATCGTGCGGAGCAGGTCCACCGCCGCCTGCGGGCTCGTGACCACGTCCTCCGGCGCCACGTCGAGTCCGAAGCCGCGCAGCTGCTCGGCGACCCGGGCGTCGATCCGCGCCGCGTTGTTCGTGATGTAGCCGATGCGCACGCCGTCCGCGACTGCCCGGCCGATGGCCTCGACCGCGTACGGGATCGGCTCCGCTGCGGCGTACACCACGCCGTCCAGGTCGGCGAGCAGGACGTCGACCCCGGCGAGGGGCGATCCCGGCTCGATCACTCCTCGTCCTCGGCCGAGTCCCCGGGCTCCTCGACCTCGCTGATCACGATGACGTCGTCCCCGGTCTCGGCGTCGTCCTCGCCCTCGAGCGCCGCGGTCGCCACCTCGGCGCGGCGGAACCACTCGGCCGCCTCCGCGCCCCGGCCGAGGTCCTCGAGCACGGTCGCGTAGGCGTCGAAGAGCCCGGGACTCCACGAGTACGCGACGTCCGGGTCGAGCTGCGGGATCTCGAGCTCGGCGAGCGCCTGCTCCGGCTGGCCGAGGTCGAGGCGCGCGCCCGACATCGCGATCGCGAGCTCGACCTGGACCGGGACCGGGAGCGTGCCGCGAGGGACGCTGCGGCCGAGCTCGAGCGCGCGCTCGGGTCGGCCGAGGCCGCGCTCGCTGTCGACCATGAGCGGAAGCTGGTCGTCGCGGCCGGTGATGCGCCGGTACGTGCGCAGCTCCCGGAGCGCGAGCGCGTAGTCGCCGGTCCGGTAGGCGGTGATGGCGAGGGTCTCGCGCACCACGCCGAGCCGGCCGCCCCGCCGGCTCGCGCACAGCGCGTGACGATGGGCGGTCTCCGCGTCCTCCTCGATGAGCCGCGCGGTCATCACGAGGTGGCGGGCGACGTACTCCTGGTTCTCCGCCGTCAGCGTCTTGAGATCGTTCCGGACGTCCTTCGGGAGCTGCTCGGGCGTGACGTCGTCCGGGATCGGCGGCTCGTCGATCCGCGGCCGCACCGACTTGTTGTCCGGCTCCGCCGTCTCCCCGCGCCGCACGCGGGGCGTCATCGAGGGATGCGGCTTGCCGCCGTGCGTCGGCTTCCCGCCGCGGCGGGGCGGCTGCTTCGGACCCGCCGAGTCGCCCCGGCGCCCCCGCTCGCCATCGCGGCGCGGCGGTCGGTGATCGCCTCGGGGGGTGTCGTTCACGGCGTCAATCCTTCCACGGTTGCGACGGGCCGAAACTCGTCCGGAAACACGAAAGGCCCGCTCCACGAGGAGCGGGCCTTCCATGAAAGAAGTCCGGCGGTGTCCTACTCTCCCACAGGGTCCCCCCTGCAGTACCATCGGCGCTGAGAGCCTTAGCTTCCGGGTTCGGAATGTGACCGGGCGTTTCCCTCTCGCTATGGCCGCCGAAACACTA
>Ga0182737_1001657_pt1 | contig 20853 bp, 19 predicted proteins | sample eDN5th30CBELigOP_FD_128878 | JGI IMG/M metagenome (GOLD analysis project Ga0182737, IMG submission 128878) | Enriched Organic Plus compost microbial communities from Emeryville, California, USA - eDNA 5th pass 30_C BE-Lig OP (version 2) (version 2) ...
CACCCTGCCGCAAAGCCGCCTCTCGCAGATCCGCCGCGCCATTGACCTCATCCGGCGCGATTTCGAGAAACCCCTGCGCATCCACGAGCTCGCCCGCGTCGCCGGCATGAGCGTCAGTTCCTTTCACCGGCACTTCCGCGCCATCACATCGGTCAGCCCGCTGCAATTCCAGAAACACCTGCGCCTCCACGAAGCCCGCCGACGCCTCATCTCGGAAGCCGCCGACGCCGCCAACGTCGCCTTCGACGTCGGCTACCAAAGCCCCTCGCAATTCAGCCGCGAATATCGCCGCCTCTTCGGCCTCCCCCCAACCCGCGACGCCGCCCGCGCCCGCGAAGCCCTGCGGTCGGGCGAAACCCGCTCGTCAACCGTCGTCTCCGCTTAGGACGCGCCGGTCGAGCGTGGAAAGCCGCAACTCCCAACCGGCAACCGGCCCCGCCCCAAACCTCCTGCTCATGCCTTCTGCCTCATGCGTGCGAGAGCACTGCGCCCCTTGTGCCTCTTTGCGGCAAGCCTTCCTCCCCGATCGGCGCGAAGCGCCCCTCGACCTTTAGACCTTTCAGCCCCTCGACCTTTCCTCCTCTCGACTACCTCCCACTCCGTGCGGCGATCCTCCGCCGGATGGTGAGCCCGAGGATCACAACAAACCCCAGAGCAATCACGGAAGGCTTCGGCACGGCAATAAGCGTGAATTGGAGGGTCTGGTCCACGATCGCGAAGTTTCCGTGGAATCCGCCGCCGTTCGTGTAGCTGAAATCGCTGGCGGCGAAATTCGTGCTGCCGAACAGGATGAGCGTATACGTCTGGCCAGCTTCCCATCCGTCATCGAGGAACGAGAAGGCGAAGAGCCCGGTGTCGTCGTTCCTGGTGAGGGCACCGGAGAGACCGAGCTCGTCGCTGGCGCCGTCGCCCAGGCCGAAGGCCAGCGTCGCACCGGGATTCCAGACCAGCGAAGCTCCGTCGAGGCAATCGACTGGCGTGAGAATCGCCCCGCTTTCCAGCGTGATGTCCCCGACAATGCCGTCCCCACCAAACGTGGCCCCACCCTTCACCGTGACCGCGCTGGTGATGGCCCCATCCACCAGGAGCGTGCCCGCGACGACCGTGGTCGGCCCGGTGTAAGTGCTCACGCCAAGGAGATTGGTCACCCCGGTGCCGCGATGGATCACGCTGCCGTCTCCGGAAATGTCCGCCTCGAAGACGATGGCGTCGGTTTGGTTGAAATTGAGGACGCCGAAGCCGGATCCGAAAACCACCGCCTCCACATCGAGCACGCCCGCCGTGGTCGGGTTCAACAAATCATACGCTCCGATATTCACGGTTCCGGTGCTGCCGGATTGCTCCGCGATGGTCAGCGTGCCAGTGCCGTCTGCCGCGCGGACGACGCCGCCATTGGACACCGTGAGCGTGCCGTCGCCTCCCGCGCCGACGGTGAGCGAATCCGAATTCGACCAAAGCGAACCCGCGCCGCTCACCACCACCGTGCCCGTGCTGCCCGCGACATCGCCGATCGTGCCGGCCGTATTGGAAACGGCACCGCCGTTTTCGATCGTGAGCAAGCCCACGCCTTCGCTTCCCACGATCATCGTGGAGGAATTCGTCCAACGGGAGCCACTGCCGGTCACGGTCGCCGTGCCATGGCCGGTATCCCAGCTGCCCACGTAACCTCCGACAGCGGAAACCTCGGCGCCGTCTGAAATCGTCAGCGTGCCGGTGCCGCGGCTGCCCACGCTCATGTTGAGAGCCACCGCCCAGGTGCTTTCGGCGCCGGTGATCGTCGCTGTTCCATTGCTGCCCACGCTCAGGCCGATGAAACTCGTGTGGCCGCTGGTGACCCGCCCGCCATTCTCGATCAGAATCGTCCCGGTGCCTTCGTTGCCGATCGACAGGGAGGTCGCACTTTCCCAGAGGGAATCCGTGCCGGTCACCGTCACCCCACCGGTCGAACCCGCGAGATAGGCAACATAACCGAAATCACCGGAGACCTTGCCGCCGTTGGAAATGGCAAGCGAACCGGTGCCGCTGTATCCGACGGAGAGGCCATTGGCGCTCTGCCAATGCGATCCTGCACCGCTCACTTCAGCCGTGCCGACCGGAGCCGGCCCGCAAACCGACGTAGGAATGGGCGCTCGAGATCTGGCCGCCATTTTTGACCTGCAGAGTGCCGTCGTCGCCATCCAAATCCCCGACGAAAAATCCGCCCGAGGGATGCGAGATCGAGGCCCCGGCACCGTCGACCGCCAGCGTCCCCTGCTTGATCGTCGTCACGCCATCGAAGGGCGCCGACGTCGTGAAGGACACCGCGCCGGTGAGGGTCGTCGTCCCGCTGCCGCGCTGGACGATGTGGCCTTTGCCGGACATCGGTTTGGCGAAGAGAATGTCATCGGTCTGATTGAAGCTGATGACACCCGTGCCACTGCCAAAAACGATCGAGGCTACATCGAGCGATCCGGCCGTTGTGGGGTTCAGCAGGTCGGGCGAGCCGATATTTACGACACCCGTGCTGCCCGACTGATTGGCGACGGTCAGCGTTCCGGCTCCGCCGTCCACGCCCGCCCCGCCACCCTCGGAGACCGTCAACGTCCCGTTCCCCCGGTCGCCGACGTAAAGCAGCCCGGTGTTCGCCCAGAGGGAGCCGGTGCCCGACACCACCGCCAGGCCCGTGCTTCCGACATCGTAGCCGACATAGCCGCCGGCGTTGGTCACGCTGCCGCCGTCGAGAACCCGCAGCGTGCCATTGCCGCTGTAGCCCACGGCAAGGCTGTTGGCATTGGACCAGCTCGAGCCGCTGCCCGTGACGGTCGCCGAACTCACGGATCCGGCGCGCGTGCCAATGTAGCCGTAGGTATTTGTCACGAGGCCGCTCGCCGGAACAGGACGGCTTGCGATGTCATAGGGTTTGAGAGCTCGAAAAGGGTCGCGGGGAAAATTCCGGGAACGCTGGAGAGCCCTCTCCCGGGAAATTCACTGCATCCGGCCACACGCCGGAAGAACACGCGCCAGGAAACCAAAGTCCCGGCATCGCGGTAATCAAGCAGGTCGTCGAAGCGTTCGCATGTAGCTGGTCCCGCACGGGAAATCGAGACCAATTTGCGGACATATAGAGCCACCATTGAATCGGTCACGAAAACGGGTTCTGCGCACCGAAGCCGTCGAATCCGGCAAACCCGGCCCGAACGCCCCCTCCCCACATGACGGGCGCGAATTTTGCGGAACCGACACGCTCCGCAAGCCGTCGTCGATGACCTGGCCACCCACGGCTTCGGTCAACCTTCGAATAGCTCGCTCTGCGTCGGCTTCGGCGGCGGGAGTTCGCGCACTTCGATCAATCCATCGGCCACCTTCGCCAGCGGGCCGTCGTGCGTGTAGAGGATGTCGGCTTTGCGAACGAGCGCCGTGGCCAGAATCATGATGTCCGCCTTGATCTTCGACTTCTCCGTCCCGGGGAATGCTTCCCGCACCTGCTCGCGCAGATGTGGGTTGCGTTCAGCGGCATCCCGCCAGAGACCTGCGGCGACTGCGGCGGTGCGCACATCGAAGGGCGGCAGCTGAAATCTCCGGTTCAGCACGTCGAGGAGGCTGGTGTGCTGCGGCTTGGGGACACCGGAAAGAAACTCCGACACGACCACCGATGGAACGAGGACCTGTGCATCCGACTCGTCCAGCTCTTCGAACAATGCCTGCGCCCGGTGAATCATCTCCTCCTGTCCCGCAGTTGCGATCCCGCGCACGCCCCAGATGAGGATGTGATTGTCGAGGCAGACGCGCTTCATGGCAGGTCACCCTCCCGGATGCGCGAGGCGAAGAGATCGACGTCCTCCACATCGTCATAGGCACCTTGGGCGGCTTTGCGCAGTTCCTCGAAGGCTCTGCTCACATTGCCGCGTTGATAGCGGAGAATCTCCTCCACGCGGAAATAGACGATCGTCCCATCCTGCGCGTCCCAGGTCGCGCGTCCGCGCAATGCCGCTTCGGAATACAACCGGCTGCCCAGCTCGCGACTCTGCTCCTCGGAGATATCGCCGTAAACCACCTCGCGCTCGGAAACCCGCAGTCGCACCCGTGGCTTCACGCCGCCCACGCGCTCGATCTTCCCGTAAAGAACCGTCTCGCCGCGCTGATACTCCGGCGCCGGCACCTCGATAGCGAAATCCGGCTCCAGATCCAGCAACGGTCGGTCGCCCTCGCCATTCCAGAATTGGGTGCGCCCTCGATGGTCCCGCGAGAATCGCGTCAACGTGCGCAGACCTTCGAGGCTCCGGGCGGGCAGGCCGCGGAAATTTCGGTTCGACGTCGCGGTGACCAGCTCCGTGTAGGCGGAGAGAGCGACTTCCGCGCGATTGCTGGCAAAGGCAAAGCCGATGCTTTCATCCTTCACCTGCGAGAGCCCGACGATCAACTCCTCGGCCGCGTCCGGATGCTCGCGCGCCGCGATCGCCAGCACCGTCTGCTCGGCGGCAACGAGAAGCTGCGCAAGATCGCTTGCCGGAATGAGGTGGGGCCGCACGCCCTCGCCCGTCAGGCGGATGGTGAAAAGTGGCTTTTCCGTGTCTGCGGCCATCAACCTAGTTCGTTTCCGTGAAACAACAAGCCACCTTCGTTACTGCGAAGCCGCGAGCAAACATCGAGGGTGCAAGCGCGGGAGCCCATGCTTCCGAGAGTAAAAGATTTATTTAGGAATGCGACCACTCATCCGCCAGCGCTTCAGCCTGCTTGAGCACGGTGACCACCGCGGCCTCCTGCCCTTCGGGCGGTCTCACTTCGGAAGGACCGATTGGGACAACAGGCCCTCAACAGCTTACTCCTCCCGCACTGCTACCCGTCGCAAGGCGCGCTCCGCTTTTTCGTATTCTCCGAGGTGTGCCCGCATGAGGGCCTTCCAGAGCTTGCCGTGGTTCGGGACGGAAAAGTGCAGCAACTCGTGGACGATGAGCGAAAACCGCGAGAGGATTTTCCGATAGGCTTCCGCCTGTCATTTCCCCGGATCATGCGTCAACGTCGCTTCGAGCAAGAGCTCTTCCGTTTTGAAACGCTGAAACAACACCCCTTCCGAAACCCCCGACCGCCGCGCAATAACCGCTGTCGTGGTCAGCGCACCCTGCTCGAAAAATATCCCGCGGGCCGTCTCCGGTCAAAGCACCTACGTTCGCGATTTTTTCGCAACGCGGGACGACTGCGCCGTCACGCACAGAATCTCGAATAAAAGCTGCGCACCCAGCAGCGCGGTCATTCCAGTGGGATCATAAGGCGGCGACACTTCCACGACATCCGCGCCGACGATGTGCAGATCGCTCAGGCCCTGCAGAATCTTCATCGCTTCGCGCGTTGTGAGGCCACCCATCACCGGCGTCCCCGTGCCAGGTGCCAGCGTAGGATCAATCGCATCAATATCAAAACTCAGATACACGGGCCGATCCCCAACCACGCTGCGGATCGTCTCGACCACCGCGACCACTCCCATCGTATCCACATCGGTCATTTCAAGGACGGTCACCCCTGCCTCCTTCGCAAACGGAATCGTCAACTCCCAATAAGGATCACGAATCGCCACCTGAACACTGTGCGCCGCATCGATCACCCCATCCTCGATCGCATTCCGGAACGGTGCGCCGTGGTGGAACTTCGTTCCCTTCAATGGCGGAGCCATGTCCAAGTGCGAGTCAAAATGAATCAGTGCCGGCGCCCGCTTTTTGCCCAACGCCCTCAGGATCGGATACGAAATCGAATGATCTCCCCCAACCGAGAGCGGCACAATCCGCGCCTCCACGATCCGTTCATAAAAGGCCGTGATTTCGTCGTTGAGCAGCTGAAGATCGAAGACATTGTAAATCGGCACATCCCCCAGATCCGCAATCCGCGCGTGCTCGTAAGGAATCACCTTCGTCATGGGATTGATGTAGCGGATCAACCCCGACTGCGCGCGCACGCTCTGTGGACCGTAACGCGCCCCGGATCGATGGCTCAAACCCGCATCCGTCGGCACCCCGATCAACCCGATATCAACCTTCTCCCAATCCTCCGTAAAATCAGCACGGAAAAACGTGGAAAGTCCCGCATGGGGCATCTCCGTGAGATTCTTTCCGTAACCCGTTATACGCTGCAAAATGTCCTGCGATGAATTCATAAAAAATCCTTCGAATAAAAAATGATGTAGGTAAAAACTACGAGCTTACCGGACATGTCAGTAAGCCACTTCCCGAACATGTCAATATACCACTCCCCAAACCATACGGGACAAGGCAAAACGCGATTGCCAAGATGAGATACAATAAAAAATCGGATAGTTCACCAATTTCTACTTAGCGTGACATGGACGATGTCAACTCACCGGAAGACATGGATAACTGCGTGGATGACGGGTTCGCGGACCTTCGTGCCGAAGATGTCTTTTCAATGACACATATATCGGTCTGGATATTCTCAATCACTTCCACGCGCACAAAATACAGCAAGCGAGGCCTGAGGGAAGATGCACGCAGCACCTCCCCCACCCTGCTCTTCCACGATCTCTTCGGTGTCACAGCTGCCAGATCTGGCGGGCAACCACTCTCAAGACCGCCAACATGGCGGCCAGCCCGGCAGCCTATGATGCGGACGCCTTTTTACGGGCCACCCCCTCGGCCATGATCGTGACGAGATCATGCATGATGGCACTGATGTGCAGGGCTGTGACCTGCGACGGATCCAGATGCGGAACAAAACAGACGATGTCACCACCGATGACATCCAGCCCGCGCAGGCCACGCAGAATCCGCTGCATCTCCCGCATCGTCAATCCACCTGCTTCCGGATCGGCCACAGCGGGCGCGTCACTCAACGTCAGGACATCGATATCCACCGTGACAAATACCGGACCGTCTCCGATGACTCTACGGATTTCCTCAATGGTCGCCGGAATCCCGATGTTTTCAATCTCATTGAGGGTGAGCATGCGATAGCCTGCCTCGTAGGAGAAGGCGTCCATGTTCAGATCCGCCATGGGCCCATTCAGCCCCACATGTACATAGCGCTTGGGGTCAATCACCCCCTCTTCAAGGCCGATACGGAAGCCATTGCCCGCGTGACAATGAACACCGGCAAAATCTCCGTAACTATCCGAATGGGAATCGAAGTGAATAATCCCCACCGGCCCCTTGCGTCGGGACTGCTTGCCGGCAATGGCCCGCAACACCGGAAGGGTGCAGGCATGGTCGCCCCCGATGGTGAACGGGATTGCTCCAGCCGCGTCGAGCTTTGCGTAGTAGCGCTCCACCTCCAGCACCGCCTCATCCAGGAGTGTGGGCTTGGAAAGCGGAACATCACCGAAATCACGAATCCGCGCCAATTCAAACGGATTGACACCAAATTCGCGGTGGCAGCGATGATAAGCTTGCGAACGATGACGCACAGCCCGGGGCGCCAGATACTGGGTCCGCTCGATGGGATTTCCGGTCAGCGGAAGTCCCACCAGCGCAATATCGGCCTTGGCAAAATCCGTTTCAATTTCACAGCCCAGAAGTCTCGGAAACCCGCTCCAGTAAAAATACTTCTGAAGCATGGCGAGTGTTTCATCAGCATCGGGGTTAAAACTCATGATCAATCAAGAATTCGGATGAGTGGTTAGGTTTTAAACAAAAGCCGCCATCGTATTCCCAAACCGGCTTCTGTCCAAGGGAAATCCACTTCATTCCCGACATGGGTTTTCCCCCACTCCACCGCAAAGAAAACGCAGCGTAGGAAACCCGCTATTTATTGAAACCGAAAATCCATCACCAATCCCGAGCAGCTCGTCATTAAATCTCAGGGTGCCCGCGGTCGAACAGGAGGCCCATTTGCGGCGCATCGGGCGGATGTAGATGGCATGGGCCTCCACCTCGAGCTTCCGCGCCCACTCGAGCACCCGAGCCTTGAACTGTTCCCGGTCGCGCCAGCCCCTCATTTCCGAAACGCCTTGTTCAACAGCGAAAACAGCGCCTCCACCGTCGCTGTCACCTTGTCCAGATCCTCTTCCGCAGAAAACACGGCGAAGGTCACTTCTTTCCGCAGCTCGCGCATCTCGGCATCGCTGCTTTTCCATCCCGGATGTCTGGCGAAGGCCTCGCGGATCTTCCCGCTCACCGCCTCCGCGTTCGGGATCCCGTCCTCGGTCAGCTTGCACAGCACGAAGTAGCTCAGGCCATCCAGCCCCTTCTCCGCCTGCTCCTTCTTCCGCCGCTCGTTCTTGGCCACTTCCGCCAGCAGATCCTCGAGCGCCTTCTCGGTCGTGCTCTGCCGGTCCTCGAAGGCCTCCTGCACCGCCCGCGCCCGTTGCGTGAACCCTTCACCACACAACGACGAAAAAGGACGTGAATGCGGATCGCGGAACGCTGCGTTCAGGACGAGAGCCCGGAAGGGACCACCAGAAAGCGGACGCCCGAGTTGCCTTCCGCTCTTCTCCGCAGAGCACCGCTTACATCACCACACTGCGCAAACCGTCCGCGTCACTCACAACTTTTGAGCTTCGAAGAGTTGTGCTCGATGAGAAACCCGAAAGGGCGCTCATGGTTCTTTGCGCGGTGTGAGATATCCGGCCACCACCGCACGACAAGTTGAACGATGTCCCAGTAATTCCATCCCTTCTTTGGAGGCTTGATGAAGAACACGCCAATCTTGTTTGCGCGGCAGAGTTCCCACTGCGCACGGGTTCGGTGGATGTTCAGATCCTGTGTGATCACCACACCATGCCGTTTGGCGATGCCGGGAATCCACTCCTCATCGGGAGCCCCTCGCCCGAACTCCTCCGCTACGGAGCAAACCATAATGTCATCACTGCGACGTCCGTCCTGAATCCGACGCAATCCCTCGACGAGACCGGGGGAGAAATTCTCGTCGAAATAAATTCTCATGCGGCAAGCCGCTCTTCGAAGTGCCACGCGCTCTCAACCTGCTCGCGCGACAGCTGGTATTCCGACGCAATGTCGTCCAGCGACTCTCCTCCTCTGACGAGACTAGCCACCGTTTCGGTCGGCAGGTTCGTTCCTGCAATTACGGGCCGGCCAAACGCGTGTGCCGGGCTCACAACGACAGGGACTTCCCGACCCAGCGGGAAATAACGTGCAGCCAGCTGACTCGTGGCGTCAAAATCCAGGCGATGACAAAACGGCGCCACAACCGCTTCAAAGGCGGACTGCCCGCCAGACCCGAGTTCTAGCAGTGCCTTTTCGTTCAGTTCCTTCAGCAGGCGGCGCCCATCTGTAAGAAGCCCGCGAAGAGCAAAAGGATATGGGGTCGAAAAGCGCTCAGCGAGTTCCTCTCGGCTCACTTTCAGCGTCTGCATCGACACGCCGAGTTGCCTGAGCTGGGCAACCGTAAACAGCTCGATCAGGGTATGGAAATCGATGTGCCGATCCCGGCCTTCCGCCCGGATTGCAAAAGGACCAGTTGGGAATCGTCGTGCCGAGTTCTCCGGCAGACCGCGCACCCACCTCCGCAGGCGATCCAGCGGAAATCTCAGAAGCCGGGCTGCGTCGGGAAGCGTGTAAACTCCCGCTGAAAGTGGGTGATTCTGGAAGGCGAAAGACACGTTGAATGCAAAACGAACGATAGCAGGGAATCAACAATCCCGAAAGGAACTCATCACGGCAGCTCTGGCAAACCGAGTTGCTTCAGATAATCGTTATGTTTCTCTTTGGCGTCTCGAATGGATTTTTCGATCTCGAGCAACCGTGAGTAGTTGTCAGCGAGTTTGATTTCGGGTTCCGCCTGCGCCGTGCTGATGTAGCGCGAGATATTGAGGTTGTAGCCCTCCTTTTCGATCTCGGCCATGCTGACGCGCTTCGAGTAGCGCGGCTCTTCCAAGCGGTCGCGGTAGGTCTCGACGATTTTGTCGATGTGGGCGTCGGTGAGATAATTCTGGCGTTTGCCTTTCTCGAAGTGCTCGGCGGCGTTGATGAAGAGGACGTCGTCGGGCTTCTTGCACTTTTTGAGGACGAGGATGCACACAGGAATGCCGGTGGAGTAGAAGAGGTTCGCGGGGAGGCCTATGACGGTGTCAATGTGGCCGTCTTTGAGGAGCTTCGTGCGGATGCGTTCCTCGGCGCCGCCGCGGAAGAGCACGCCGTGGGGCAGGATGATGGCCATGACGCCTTGGTCCTTCAGGTAATGGAATCCGTGGAGGAGGAAGGCGAAGTCGGCGGCGGATTTCGGGGCGAGACCGTAGTTTTTGAAGCGCACGTCCTCGCTCATTTCCTCCTTCGGCTCCCAGCGGAGGCTGAAGGGCGGATTGGCGACGATGGCGTCGAACTTCGGCATTTTGGCCGGGTTGGTCTCGCGCAGGAAATCCCAGTCGTTGCTGAGCGTGTCGCCGTGGTAGATCTCGAACTCCGTGTCCTTCACCCCGTGCAGCAGCATGTTCATGCGCGCGAGGTTGTAGGTGGTGATGTTCTTCTCCTGGCCGTAGATCTTGCCGATCGTGCCGCCCTGCTTTTTGAGCCGGTGACGCACATTGAGGAGCAGCGATCCGGAGCCACAGGCAAAGTCGAGGACGCTGCCGAGGTGTTTCACCGGACCGGTTCCGGGCTCCTGGCTGTCGAGGGTGACGATCGCGGAGAGAATATCGGAGACGCGTTGCGGCGTGTAGAACTCGCCCGCCTTCTTGCCGGAGCCGGCGGCGAACTGACCGATAAGGTATTCGTAGGCATCGCCGAGTGTGTCGGAATCGGTCGAGAACTCCTTCAGGCCCGTGGCGATCTCCTTGATGATGTCGCAGAGCTTCTTGTTTTTGTCGGCGTGGGTGCGTCCGAGCTTTTCGGAGCCAAGATTGATCTCGGAAAACAGGCCTTGGAACGTGCTCTCGAAGGATTCGTTTTCGATGTATTTGAAGCCCTCGCGCAGCGTATCGAGCAGGTCCGGGCTCTGATTCTTCGCAAGATTGGCGATGTTGGCCCAAAGGTGCTCCGGCTTGATGACGTAATGCACCTTTCGGCGCATCTGTTTCTCGAAGTCAACGACGTCGCCCGGATTGTTCGCATACCAGACTGCGAGCGGCACATGGGAATCGTCAGCGCCGAATTGCGGATAGTCGGAGCCGAGTTCCTTCTTCGCCGCGGCCTCGTAATTGTCGGAGAGGTAGCGCAAGAAGAGGAAGGCCAGCATGTAGTCGCGGAAGTCGTCCGCGTTCATCGCGCCGCGGAGTTGATCCGCGATGGCCCAAAGAGTTTTGCCGAGGCGTTGTTGGTCGGAGGCGGTCATTTGGGAAATCAGTGTTTGGGGCGGCGCTTGAGCTTCGCTTCGAGGGATTTCAACTCCGCCTCGTCGGCTTGGTCGGCGGCGAGGGCTTCCTGTTTTTTGCGACGGGCGTCGAAGTCGAGGTAGAGCGCGTGGGTGGAGGCCTCCATCTGTTCGTGGCTGACGCGGCCGTTGCCTTCCAGAAGGGGGAAGCCGTTGGAGGCGATGATCTGGTCGATGTTTTCCTTCCAAAAACTCATGCGGGTCTCCTTGCGGTTTTTCGCGCGCAGTTCGGCGGTTTCGAGGAAGATGACGACGAGGCGGTTGAGGGTGTCGATTTCGTCCTCGGTCAGGTAGTTTTTGGCGACAAAGATGTCGGTCTTACGGACCTTGTCTCCCTTCCAGGTGAGCAGCCCGAAGTGCGGGTCGTGAGGATTGGCGCGCGCCGTGATGAGCTCCGCCGCCGTCATCCGGGTGACGGCGTAGAGCAGGGCGTTCTGGACGGTGGCGAAAAACTGCTGGGTGGAGCGGTCGGTCTTGTCGTAGTCGGTGCTGAGAGCGAAGAGGTCGCGGACTTTTTGATAGAAACGTTTCTCCGAGGCGCGGATATCGCGGATGCGCGCGAGCATCTCGTCGAAGTAATCCGGCCGGCCGTCGGGATTTTTGAGCCGCTCGTCGTCCATCGCGAAGCCCTTGATCAGGTATTCCTTGAGAACGGTGGAGGCCCAGCGGCGGAACTGGACCCCGCGCGGCGAGCGCACGCGGTAGCCGACGGCCAGGATGGCATCGAGGTTGTAGAGCGTGACGGGGCGCCGAACCTCGCGGCCACCCTCGATTTGAACTACCGAGGATTCCTCGGTAGTTGCCTCGCGGGTGAGTTCACCGTCCCCGTAGATGTTCTTCAGGTGCAGGCTGATGTTGTCGGTGCTGACGTCGAAGAGTTGGGCCATTTCGCGCTGGCTGAGCCAGACGGTGTGGTCCTTGGCGCGGAGCTGGATTTGGCTCTTCCCGTCTTCGGTGGTGTAGAGGATTAGCATGGGTGCTTAACGGATGCTTTCCAGCACGCGGTGGATACGGTCTGTTTCATCGTAGCCGCAAAACAGCTCGCACTTGGTTTCGCCGATGTGGCGTTCGTAGGCATCCACCATTTGCGTGTTACGGTCGTAGAGCATCACGGGGGCAAGGCCTTGATAGGCCTTCCTTAATTCATCCCAACGGAAGCCCCACTTCTCCATCGTGCCGGTGAAGTCGCTTTTGTTTTTGATGATCTGGACCGCCAGTGGACGCCGACGCTCGACAAAATAATCGACGGTGACTTTGCGCTCTTTGGTGATGAAGAGCTTGTGGTTGTGCTCGGGCTCCAGCCCGGCGTCGTGAAAAACCCGGCGCACGGTGATGTCGGCCACGTTTTCCTCGGCGGCGCGGTGATCGTGCAGGATGTCGAGGCGCGAGATGGCGACCAGGCCCTCGGCGAAGACATGGATGTCCGTGGGATCGAGGGGCGCGGAAAGCCAGCGGTGCAGCACGCCGTGCTCCATCGCGATCTGGTGTTCGGCGCAGAAACGCTGCAGGTGGGCCTTCACGGCGTCGGTCTCGATGTTCTGGCCGCGCCCGCAAAGCCAGGCGAGGGTCTTGCCCCGGTCGCTCAGGTAATACCCGCCGGGAGTCTTCTGACTGAGCTCCAGCACGACCTGCCAACCGTCCGGATACGACACGGGCATGGTGAACACGAGGCCGCGCGCGGTGGTTTCGATTTCGAGCGAGCCGTCCCAGAAGGTGGTGAGCAGCGCGCGCAGGGAGTCGGGAGAGAGTGAAGAGTCGCCGCTCATGAAAATAGCTCCGCTCCCCATTCCCAGCCAAGGTCGATTTTCCACATGCCGGCGGTCTGGCCGATGAAGTCGTGGAAGTCGCTGACGGTGAACCCCGGCAATGGGTGGTGAATGTTTTGTCCCGGATCGTTGGTCGCCAGATTCGGGTCGCACACGTTGAGGTGCCAGCCCTTGGGGATGCGCCGCTTGAAACGAAAATTACTGCGTCCGACTTCGTTGTAGCCGACGCCGCGCACGCGCTGGTTGGCGATGAGGAAACTGGCATCGTAGCTCGTGGGATCGTCCAGCACGGGAGCTTTGCCGAGATAGCGAAGATCGACGAAGGGGCCATCGACGAGCACCGGACGCGTGTCAAAGGTGCGACCTCCACCGCTGCCGGAGCGTTGCAGCTCCAGCGTGCCGCCGGGAGGGAGGCATTTCGGCTTGTCCACGATTTCCTGAATCTGGTGCGTCGGATGGGGGTAGCTCATAACGAAGCATCGGCGAAGGACGGGAAGGGCGGCGGCAGGAGGTCTTATTGGCGGGGCCCGAAGTCATCCGCGTTCATCGCACCGCGGAGCTGGTCCGCGATCGCCCGGAGGGTTTTGCCGAGGCGTTGTTGGTCTTGTGCGGTCATGATTCTGTAATTGTGGATGTTGACGACTGCGCTGCGGCAGGAGCAGTGGGAAGCATCGCTTTATTAAAAGGATAGAATTCAAGAAAATCGTCCAAAACCTTTTCGAATGATTCCTTGGTTTCCGGAAGCATTGCGGTTGGACTGTAATAGGAATAGTTTCCGTGACTTAAAATATTAAGTATCCGCCCGAAAAGCGTTTCGTCGGGGTCGTCATCGGTTCTCTTAATGCACGTTGAGAACTTTGAGTGACCGTGGAAGGTTGCTGCCTTTTCGAGCAGACCGCGCAATGCATTAAAATGATGTGTGCACAATTCGTCGGCATAGCGCGCCTCACAGAGCTCCTTGAGCAATGCCAGATGATGAAAGAACGGCGTATCGCCGGTGTAGGCGATAGTATACTCGCCGGTCTTTCGCGAACGTGTCAGGAAGTATGGGGCGAAGCCCTTCCGATCAATTTCCCGAAGCTCATTCCACATCACATTAAAAAACAGGGAGTGATGGGAGGAGAGGACGAACTTGATGGTGTGATTCTTCTGTTTGATGAATTGCGCCAAATGATGCCCGATGGCGATGGCGTTATTCTCATCTAATGAAGAAATCGGATCATCAACGTAGATGTATTTCACCCATTCATAAGACTTCGCGCCATCCAGCGCCAATTGGGCAATGGCCAGAAAGAAACACCAAATAAACAGATTCTCTTCCCCCCTCGACACCTTGATCGGAATCGGATCGCTATTTTTGTCTCGTTCGCGAAAAAAGGAGACTTCCCACTCGTCGTAATCGATATAAAAGTTATAGTCGGCGTAACGTTCCAGCAGCTTGCCGATTTTTACGTCCATCTCCAGCTCCTTCAACCCGGCGAAGAAGCGGGAATCACGATTGAGCTTGAGCACCCGCTCACGGTCGTTTGCCAAGTCGTTGTCCCACCAGAACAGGTCTTCGGTGAATGCGTTGTAATAGAGGGTGTCGCGCTCGTCGCCGTTCTTGCCGAGATTCTTGAACTCGATCGAGAGCCGCGTTTTGCCCGTACCGTTGTAGGCGTAGAGCAAAATGAATTTTTTGTTCTGTAATTCCTGGCGCAGGTGAGTTGCCAGCGTGGTCAGATCTGGAAACGAAGTCGCGCTCATGATTCAACTTCTGATGAGGATGGGAAAAGCTGCTGCAGGAGGCCTTGCTTGTGGGTTTGAAGCGCGGAAATCCGGTCGCTTTGGGCGGCGATCAGTTCGTCGAGCGAACTCAGGCAGGTGGCGATGCGGTGTTGTTCGTCGGGCTTCGGGAATGATACAACAAGTGGCGAAAATCCCGCTCGAGTGATTTGTGGTTGCGCCGAGCCACTGATTACCGACTTCAATCCGTGGTTCTTAAAATAGTGGAAGATGAAGTCCTTGCTTAAGCTTTGGGACTTCGGCTTTACAACCATAGCGTTTCCGGTGATCCAAGATTTCGGCTTAGTTTTCGTTACCTCTCCACAGGTGGCACCTCGGCAAGTTACGGCGATTTCACTATCCTCATGATTATATTGGTTATGGCTTCCGATAATACCGTTTGCCCCATAGACTAAATATTCTCCGGTCATACTAAGCTCAGCGGAAGACAGCGTGACAGGCTGATAAAGGTCACAAACCGAACCCAATTTGTCTGTCTCCCACTCCGGGGCGGACTGAAACTCGGGGAAGCGGAGGCGGGGGAGGGTTTCGCCTTCGCGGGGGAAGAGCTGCTGCATGAGCCCTTTTTTGTGGGCCTTGAGCGCGTCGAGTTTCTGGCTTTCGGCTCCGATCAGCTCGTCCAGCGTGCTCAGGCACTCGGCGATTTTTTGTTGTTCGGCTAGCGTGGAGGGGATGTGAACGAGAAACGGCGAAAATCCTTGCCGTGTAATCTGTGGTTGGGCGGAACCAGAGATAATCGGCTTCAAGTTGGCTGCGCTAAGCAATCTATACAGAAATGGCTTTTGAAGGTCGTCCGTTCGTGGCGCAACGACCATTGAGTTGCCTGTGATCCAGCTACGTGGTTTTGTGAAATGCACCTCTCCGCAAACTCCACGACAGCTGACGATCACCTCCTCATCTTCGTGGTTGTAACGATCTAGCCGTCCGACGACTCCATTTGCGCCGTAGACGAGATGTGCTCCATTGGGGATAAACTCGGACGAAGAAATCGTCTCTGCTTGATACAGCCTGCAAATTTCTCCGATTTGCTTCTCTTGCCACCCCGATGAGTTCCGAAACTCCGGAAAGCGCAGCTTGGGCGTGAGGACGGGCTTGGAATCCTTCGGCATGTCGGTCGGTTGCGTCATGATTCGTAGGCGTTGAGGCCGGAGAGGGGAGGAAGTGAGAATTTAGAAGTGGGAAGTGAGAAAGAATTCCCGGGTTCGGAGTTTGCGGAGGATTTTGGCGGGCGTGGCGGCATGGCAGTCTTTCTCATTTCTCAATTCTCACTTCACCCTTCGTAGGCCGACAGGCCGGAGATCTCTCTTCCGGCGGCGCGTTTTTTGAGCAGGGGCACGAGGTCGTCCATGAGGGCGAGTTCGGCCACGCGGCGGGCCTTCCAGTTGAGGCCGAGCGGTTCCATGAGTTCGGTGAGCTGCTCGCCGTCGAAGACGAGGCGTTGGAGGATGAGGTCCACGAAGGCCTGTAGGCGCTCGACGGGGAGGCCGTGTTTCTCCGCGACGCGGGCGAGCGCGGCGGCGTGGAAATTTTCGCGGAAGCGTTGGTAGCCGGCGGTGATCTCGGCCTTGTCGAGGCCCTGGCCGGGCTGGAGCTCGTTGACGTAGGCGGTGATGATCTCGCGTTCGTCGATGAACTTGGCGTCGGCCTGGATGAGGCCGATGAGCTGCTCGCGCGTCATGGTGCGCGGGCCGGGCGCCTGCTGCGAGTAGCGGGCGAGCAGGCCCATGATGTAGTCGTAGTCGATCTCGGCGGAGGCGAAGAGGACGAACTCGAAATCGAGCGTCTCGACGATGGGCGGCGGGGGGGTGTCGCCTTTTTTGTCCTGCAGCTTTTTCAGCTCGTGCGCGGTGGAGAGGTAAACGCCGCGGTAGGCGTTGAGCGTGTCGGGCGGCAGGACTTCGTTGATCGCGGCGCGTTCCTCCTCGGGCAGGTCGATGTATTGGTCGAGCTGGGTCTTGAGGCGCTGCACCTCCTTGAAGGATTTGACGAACTGGGCGCGGGCCTCGTCGCCCCGCAGGGCGGGCACGGACTCGGGAGCGGGCGGCAGGCCCTGCGATTCGAGGAAGGTGTTGAGGTCGGCGACGGCGTCCTTGAGTTTTTTGGCGACCTCCCTGGCGGGCTCGACGAGCCAGATCTGGCGGGCGTCGGTGCCGCCGCCGAGGCCGGAGAACAGATTGATCGCTTCGTCGACGGCCTCGCGCTGGGCGCGGAAGTCGAGGATGTGGCCGTGCGGCTTGGTGTCGTTGAGGACGCGGTTGGTGCGCGAGAAGGCCTGGATGAGACCGTGGTATTTCAGGTTCTTGTCGACGTAGAGCGTGTTGAGGAACTTCGAGTCGAAGCCGGTGAGGAGCATGTCCACGACGATGGTGACATCGATCTTATGGGCGTGCTTCGCGTTGGGGTAGGCCTTGCGCAGATCCTCGTCGGAGAACTTTTGGTCTTTGATGCGCTGCTGGACGTCCTGATAGTAGAGGTCGAACTCGGAGACGGAGTGATGGGTGCCGTAGCGGGCGCTGTAGGCCTCGATGATGGCGATGAGGGCGGCCTTTTTCCTCTCGGGCTCCCTGGCGTTGTCCTCCTGCTCCTGCTGGAGGTCCTCGGCGAGCTGGGCGATGTCCTTCCGCTCCTCCGGCGTTTGGGCGAGCTGGGCGGGCGGCGAGAAGACGCAGGCGATCTTGAGCGGGACGAAATCGGGATCGGCGGCGAGGCGCTCGGCTTGGATTTCTTCGAACAGCGCGTGGTAGGCGATGGCGTCGTCGATGGAGGCGGTGGCGAAGAGCGCGTTGAAGCGGCGGGAAGCCGTGACGGCGTCGTGGGTGGCGAGGATTTTTTCGACGATCTTCCGCTTGCGGACGTCCTCGGTGATCCTGGCGGCGTCCTCGCCCTCGGGCGCGTAGTAATCGACGTGGAATTTGAGGACGTTCCGGTCGTCGATGGCGTGGGTGATCGTGTATTTGTGCAGCTCGTGCGGGAAGACGTCGGCGGTGGTGCGAAGCGTCTTGGTTTCCCCCTCGGCGCGGAACTGCGTGGCGTTTTTCTCGAAAATGGGCGTGCCGGTGAAGCCGAAGAGCTGGGAGTTCGGGAAGAACTTTTTAATCGTCTCGTGGCTCTCGCCGAACTGGGAGCGGTGGCACTCGTCGAAGATGATGACGACGCGCTTGTCGCGGAGCGGCTCGAGGAGTTCGCGGTAGGTCTCGCGGCCCTGCTGCTCGCGCTGGCGGTTGCGCCTGCTGTTTTCGTCGAGCGCGAGGCTGAGCTTCTGGATGGTGGTGACGATGACCTTGTCGGCCTTGTCGTCGGAAAGCAGACGTCGGACGAGCGAGGCGGTGTTGGTGTTGGCCTCGACGCAGCCTTCCTGGAAGCGGTTGAACTCGTCGCGCGTCTGGCGGTCGAGATCCTTGCGGTCCACGACGAAGAGACACTTGTCGATGGCGGGATTGTCGCGGAGGAGCGTGGAGGCCTTGAAGGAGGTGAGCGTCTTGCCGCTGCCCGTGGTGTGCCAGATGTAGCCGTTGCCGCTGCGCTGCTCGATGCTGTCGACGATGGCCTGGACGGCGTAGATTTGATACGGGCGCATCATGAGGAGCTTTTGCTCGCTCTGGATGAGCACCATGTAGCGGCTGATCATGCGGCCGAGGTCGCACTTTTGGAGAAAGGCGTCGGCGAAGAGATCGAGATGGCTGATGGGCGTGTTGTCCTTGGTCGCAAATTTATAGACCGGGAGGAATTGCTCGTCGGCGGCGAAGGCGAAGTGGCGGGCGTTGTTGTTCGCGAAATAGAAGGTCTCGGTGCGGTTGGAGACGATGAAGAGCTGGATGAAGCAGAGGAGCGTGCGGGTGTAGCCGTTGCCCGGATCGTTCTTGTAGTCGACGATCTGCTCCATCGCGCGGCGCGGGCTGACGCCGAGGGTCTTGAGCTCCACCTGCACGACCGGGACGCCGTTGATGAGGAGAATGACGTCGTAGCGGTGGTGGCTGTAGTCGGTATTGATGCGGAGCTGATGGACGACCTCGAAGTCGTTTTTGCACCAGTCCTTGATGTTGACCAAGGTGTAGGTCAGCGGCGTGCCGTCGTCGCGAATGAAATCGTTCTTTTCGCGGAGGCGGACGGAGTTCTTGAAGACGTCGGGCGAGACGAGGTCGTCGAGGAGGCGGGCGAACTCGGCGTCGGTGAGCTGGACGCGGTTGAGGGCCTCGAATTTTTGGCGAAAGTTCCGCTCCAGCGCGGCCCGGTCGCGGATGTCAGGGCGGTAGGTATATTTGAGGTCGCGAAGCTTCGCGATGAAATCGGTTTCAATGTCCTGCTCGTTAACTCGTGGAGCCGGAGCAACCGGCACGTTCAAATAACTGGTATCTGAGGACATGGGTAAAAGAGTCGAGAGCCCCGAAAAAGAGCTTCCGGAGGGACGCCGCGCGGAAATTGCTTAGCAGCCAACGGAAGGAAAATCAAGCGGGCGAGCTGAAAGCGAAAAGCGCAGCGTCGACTTGGTGCGGATTCAGATCGACCTGCGCACCAGCTACCGCGCCCGCAAGCTTGTCCACGCTGTCGGAGGGGCTGCGCTTGGTCAGCTCATAGGCAAAGTATTTGGCGTGGTAGTCCGTAAACTGCATTGCTCAAGGCTTTAGGCCACCTGCCAGCCAAAGTTCTGATCCGAGGAAGGTAACATAGGAATGAAATCCTTCGAAAGGGCAGTAAAAGAACGAGAACGTCGGGCGGATTGCTTAGCAACCAATTGAAAGATCTGGAAGGAAAAACAGGGCGCTTCGCGCGCAGGAGGCACGCGGCAGAAGGCATGCGGCTCGGGGAGTTGCTGGCTGCGCATCTGCGCAGGTTGCATGTTGCAAGTTGCAGGTTGCTGCCCTCGCCCCTCGACGCTCCGGCTCTCGACCCGCCTCCCTCGTCCCTCTTCCTTCGTTGACCCCGAGCTTCGCAGAGCGAAGCTGCTACAGTTTCCCCTCGTCTCTCGTCTCTCTTCCTTCGTAGACGCCCCGAGCTTCGCAGAGCGAAGCTGCTACAGTTTCTCCTCGTCTCTCGACTCTCGTCGCTCGACGCTCGACCCGCCTCTTCCCTCGACGCTCGTCCCTCTGCTACGGCGCCACGCCATGGCGGCGCTGTAGCAGTTATTCACAAGTGTCTGAAACCGTGTGAATAACTCAACTCGGAGCAACTCCGGAGACAGGTTCGCGAAGTTCGCGAACATCGCTTTTTACCCCCTCGATGTCCACAGATTGTGGTTGCGAGTTCGATCATCCACTACATATGGAACTTTTTACTTCCCAAATGTCGCAGAATCTGCGAGCTTCGCGAGGTATGCAGACCTTCGGAGAATTCGTGCGGGAACAACGACGCCGCCTCGGGCTTACGCAGCGTCAGGTCGCGCAGGCGCTCGGGCTTCGCTCGATCGCCTACTGGTCCGATGTCGAGGCTGACAATCGCCGTCCTTCGCGGGAGCTTCTTCCGCGGCTTGCACGGGTGTTGAACCTCTCCCTTGCCGACCTCGAGGCGCACGACATGCGCGCCCCGCTGGCAAAGGCGCGCGCCCTCCTCCAGCGCCACCCCGAGTATGCGGTGGCGTTTTGCCGCGTGCTGGACCACTCCAGCGAGATCGGCTTCGACGAAATCCTCCGCCGCATCGAGCAGGCGTCGCCGTCCCCAACCGCCGCCACCGCCGAAACACCGGCACCCGCTTCCCCTGTCCCCCAGTCCCCGGCTCCCTCCTCGAAGAAAGCGCGCGAACGGCGCAAGCCTCCCCCGATGGAACTGCCCGGACTGGAGTTATGACCGCACTGCCGACCCTTTCACGCCTCTCCGAGAAAGACCTCGAGCGTCTTGCCTTCGAGGCGCTGCGTGACTGCGGTCTGGCCCCCGAAAAGATTCGTCCCGTGCCGGTGGACCTCCTCGTCGAGCGGCGCTTCGGCTTCAACGAAACCTACGTGCCGCTCGATCCCGGCGTGCTCGGCGAGATTCGTTTCGACATCGACGGTCCGCGCGAAATCCGCCTCGCCGAGAAGCTCGGCGATCTTGACGATCCCTCGCGCGACATCGTTCGCCGCCG
>Ga0182737_1001658_pt1 | contig 20852 bp, 26 predicted proteins | sample eDN5th30CBELigOP_FD_128878 | JGI IMG/M metagenome (GOLD analysis project Ga0182737, IMG submission 128878) | Enriched Organic Plus compost microbial communities from Emeryville, California, USA - eDNA 5th pass 30_C BE-Lig OP (version 2) (version 2) ...
CCGCATCACCCCGCTCCACCGAGACATCGAGCACCGTGCCGTCGAACGGGGCCCTCAACGTCGCGGCCTTGCGCGCGAGCTCCGCCTCCTTCAACCGCGCCTGGGCGGTGTCGATCGCCGCCTGGTCCTGGGCCAGGGTCGCGGCCGTCACGGTCGCCCGGGGTGCGTTGGAACCCGCGTCCGCCGCACTGGTGTTGCCCGAGCCGCTGCTGCCCGAACCGGCCGAGGAGGCGGGCGTGCCGCCCATTCCACCGAGGGTCTCGATCGCGGCGGTGAGCGTCGTCGCCAGGTCCTCCAGCGCCTCCTGGAGGGCGTCCTGCTTCTGAGCCACCGCATCCTGCGCGGCCTGGGCGGCGGCGAGCGCATCGGCGCACGCGGCCGGGTCGTGCGATGCGCCGTTCTCACCGTCCTGGCACGCGGTGACACGTGCCGCGACGGCGGCCTTGGCCGCGGAGATCGCCTCGGTGGCCTCGGTCTGCGTCGTGGTCACGGCGCTCTGCTGCTGTTTCAGCATCGTGAGGTCCGCCGATGGCGCGGCCGGGCCGGTTGTCTTCTGGCCCGAGGCCTTCTGGTCCGGCGTGTTCCGGCCGCTGGCCGCTGCGACCGTCGACGACTGTGACGACTGATCGGACTCCAGCTTCGCGCGCGCGGCGGCGAGGGCGGCCTCGGCCTTCGTGACGGCCGTGTCCAGATCGGCGGCGTCCAGCCGGGCGAGGACGTCACCGGACCTCACCGTCTGTCCTGCCTCGGCCTTGACCGAGGCGACCGTGCCGCTGCTGCCGAATGTCAGGTCGCGGCGCGATGCGGCCGTCACGGTGCCGGACAACGACATCGTGCTGTCGACATCGGCCGTCGTGACCTCGGCCGTGCGGTACCTGGTCGATGAGCCGACCACCGAACTCGCGACCGCGAGGCCACCGCCGGCCACGAGCAGCGCGCCGATCGTCGCGACCGCGAGCACCGGCCGGGTGAGGCGCGGCGCCTTCACGCGTCGCCGCCCTGACCCCGGTTCGGACCACCGAAGCGCATCACGACGCCGCACTCGCCGTCGCTCTTCTGGCTGATCGCGATCATCGTCGCCGTGATCGCCCCGGTGTCGTCGGCCTGGCCCGTGCTGGTCACGCACGCACCGACCTTCACATCGGACGCGGATGCCTGGGCGGTCGTGAGGAACCTGGTGTCATCGGTGGTCGAGACCGTGACCGAGATGCCGTCGACCGAGCCGGGACGGTTCGACTTCACGACCAGGGCGCTGGCGGTGACGCTCGTGACCTGACCGAACGCTCCCATGACTCGTCGACGCGCCTGGCCGTCGGACGCATCGCCGCTGGGTCGCCCGCCCTCGGGCAACATCCTCTGCTCCCCCTCCGGGAGCCCGGACGGACGGCCGGCGCTGCACTGGCCATCGGTCGCGGGCAGCACACGGACCGTTCCCGCCGTGATCTCGTCGTCCGAGGCGCCGGTCGCGTTCTGCCCGGCGGGTTGCACCATGACACAGCTGCCGACCTTCACGTCCGCGGCCGATCCAGCCACCTCTCGGGTGAAGGTCGTGTCCTTGGTCCAGCTGACGGCGACCTGGCCCGATCGGCTCTGGACCTGAGCGGTCGCCCCGTCGACCTCCACGACCTCACCCGAGCCGCCCGGGAAGCCGGCACCGGGCCCGTTCTGGACCGATTGCGCCCCGCCGTTCGATGCCGGTGCCGCCTGCCCTCCGCCACCACCACCGCAGCCGGCGAGGATGAGCAACAGCGCCGAGGCCGCCACGGCCACACGTGTCTTCGTCATGGTCATCTCCTGGTGGTCGTCACTCGCTGCGGAGTGCGTCGATGGGGGTCAGTCGCGCCGCACGGTCGGCCGGATAGACGCCGAAACCGATGCCGAGCGCCAGTGCGGTCAGCAAGGCGCCGGACGTCGCCAGGAGCGACAGCGAGACGGGTTGGTCGATCAGGGGTGGGAGCGCGACGCGGCCGAGCACCGCCAGCAGGACGCCCAGCGCTCCCCCGGCCAGACCGAGGATCGATGCCTCGACCAGGAACTGGCGGCGGATCACCTGAGGAGTGGCGCCCAGGGCCTTCCGCAGACCGATCTCGCGGATCCGCTCGGTGACCGAGACGAGCATGATGTTCATGACGCCGATGCCGCCGACCAGCAGCGAGATCCCGGCCACGCCGCCCAGCAGGATCGTCAGCGTGCGGTTGGTCGAGTTCGCGGTGTCGAGGAGCGCCTCCTGACTGCTGATCGTGAAGTCGGCCTCGGCGGCCGTCACGCCGTGCAGGTTCAACAGCAGAGCATGGATCTCCGCGTAGGCGGCGCCCAGCGTGTCCTGACTCGCACCCTGGACGTAGATGGACGAGATCGAGGTCCCGGTCGTCCCGGTGACCGCCGCGGCCGTCGACAGCGGCGTCACGGCAGTGTCGTCGAGGCTCGCCTCCGACGAGGAGCTGCCCGACGGCTTCAGGACGCCGATGACCGTGAGTGCCGTGCCGTTGATCGTCACGGTCTGGCCGACCGGCTGGATCAGGCCGAGCTCGCTGGCCGTGTCGGGGCCGAGCACCACGACGCGGGCACCCGACTCGGCCTCGGCCGTGGTGAAGAAGCGGCCGCTCTCCAGCGTGCGGGACCTGACGTCGAGCCAGGTTGTGGTGCTGCCCACGAGAGAGCTGGTCCAGTTCGTCTCACCGTTCACGATCGACACGGACGCCGCGGTCGTCGGCGCGACCTGGGCGACGTCGGGCACGGCGGCCGGATCGGCGATCGCGTCGGCATCGGCCAAGGTCAGCGATGACGCGGTACCGAAGCCGCCGCGCACGCCGGCCGATGACGTCGTGCTGCCCGGTGAGACGACCAGCAGATTGCTGCCGAGCGCATCGATCTGCTCCCGCACCTTGTCCTGGGCTCCTTGCCCCAGGCCGACGGTCAGGATCACCGACGAGACTCCGATGATGATGCCGAGCATCGTGAGCGCAGAGCGCAGCCGGTGTGCCTGCACCGCCTCGAGCGCCGTGCGAAGGGTCTCACGAAAGCTCATGCCACGACCTCCAGCACGAGGCCGTCTCGGACCTCGATGGTGCGCGACGCATGGGCGGCGACCTCGTGTTCGTGCGTGATCAGCACGATCGTGCGGCCTAGCGACGAGAGCTCGTCGAACAAGTCCAGGATGTCGGCGGTCGATGCCGAATCGAGGTTTCCCGTCGGCTCGTCGGCCAGGATCAGCGACGGCTCGGTCACGAGCGCCCGCGCCACGGCCACTCGCTGCTGCTGCCCGCCGGACAGCTCGCCCGGCTTGTGGTCGCCGCGATCACCCAGGCCCACCCGGTCGAGTGCTCGCCAGGCACGTTCGCGCCGCTCGGCCCGATCGATCCCGGCATAGATCAGCGGCAGCTCCACATTGCGCCAGGCCGTGAGGCTCGGCAGCAGGTTGAACTGCTGGAACACGAACCCGATCCGCCTGTTCCGCACCTCCGCCAGCGACGCTTCGGTCATGGCGGAGACGTCTTCGCCGGCCAGGCGGTACGTCCCCTCGGTCGGCACGTCGAGGCACCCGAGGATGTGCATCAATGTGGACTTACCCGATCCCGACGGCCCGACGATCGCGACGTACTCGCCGTCGTCGATGCTCGCGTCGATGCCGCGCAGCGCCTCGACCTGGATCGCTCCGGTGTCGTAGACCTTGCGGACGCCGGCCAGTTCGATGATCCGGGTGTTGTCGTCACGCGTCATCTCACCGACCTCCCTGGAAGCTGCCACCGGGAAGGCCCCCACCTTGGACGATCCGATCGCCGCTCCCGGGCATCCCGCCGCCCGGGAAGCCGCTCGGGCCTCCTTCTCGCTGCCCGTTGCCTCCGGTCGTGCGCCGGATCGTGCCGAGCGTCAGTTGAACCTGGTCGCCTTCGGCCAGCCCGGACGTCACCTCGGTGGACTGACCGTAGGTCTGGCCGATCTCGATCCTGGTCTTCGTGACCTTCGAGCCGTCGACCTTCTGGACGTAGGTGACGCCGTCGTCGGTCGTGACGGCGAGCGTGGGCACCGTCAGCACGTCGTCGAGCTGCTTCACGACGATCGAGACATCGGCGCTGGTTCCGGCATACAAGGCCTTCTGCTCACCGGTGATCTTGATCGTCACCGGATACGTGGCCGCCCCTGAGTTGCTCGTCTCGGCGACCTGGCCGATCTCCGAGACGGTGCCGTAGACGGCCTCGTTCGCGCCGCTCGGCGTGACCGTCACCTGGAGGCCCGGCTTGATCTGCTCGACGTCGGCCGCTGCGACACTGGCGTCGACCACGAACTTCTTCGGGCTGATGACCGTGACCGCCGCCGTCGACCCGGACGAGTCGGCCCCACTCGAACCAGAGGCACCGGGGTCGGCCGATCCGCCGCCGTTGCTGCTCGCTGAGCCGATCTGATCGCCGGCCTCGATCGTCACGTCGGCCACGGTGCCGGCGAACGTGGCCCGCAGCGTGGCCGCCTTCAGATTCTGCTCGGCCTGAGTCACATCGGCCTCGGCGGCGGCCACCGATGCGGTGTTGGCCGCCTGCTGCGCGCTCGACTCGCCGCCGTCGTTCGCGGCCGTCGTGCGGGCGGCCGTGAGCTGGGCGTTCGCCGAGGCGAGGGCGGCATCGAGCGCGGCCGTGTCGAGCCGGGCGAGCACATCGCCCTTCGCGACGACGTCACCGGGCTCGACATCGACCTTCGTCACCCGACCCGAGACGCCGAAGTCCAGATCGGCCTGCTGCTGCGGCTGGATCGTGCCGCTACCGGACACCGTCTGCTGGATCGTGCCTCGGGTGACCTCGACGGTCTGGGACTGCACCGCCGCCGTCCCAGCGCGGCCCAGCTGCCACCAGACGATGCCTCCGATCATGGCGACCGCGACGACACCGGCGACGACCTGGGTACGCCGCGACCCATGCGCGACGCGCGCCCTTGCTCGGGGAAGAACTCTCACCTGGTCACCGTCGCTGGTCCCGCTGTGGTGCCGCCCTCGCGGGCCTGTGCGGACCCTGTGAACCCCGTGCGGCCAGCCGTCCGGGAATGCGCAGGACCGCCTTGACAACTTATGCATATCTGCATAAGTCTGGGTCGCATGACTCCCACGACCGACGTCAGCGCGCTCGCCCAGCCGTTGACTCTGCCGAACGGCACCGTGCTTGCGAACCGCGTCGCCAAGGCGGCGCTCAGCGAATGCCTGGCCGGCGACGACTTCTCGCCGGGCCGCGAGATCAAGGCGCTGTACCGCCGCTGGGCCGGCAGCGGCCAGGGCCTCACCATCACCGGGAATGTGATGGTCGACCGCCGCGCGATCGGCGAGCCGGGCAATGTCGTGGTCGAGGACGAACGGCATCTGGCCGATCTCAGCGAATGGGCGTCGATCGTGAAGTCGGGTGGCTCGATCGGCCTGGTCCAGATCAACCATCCGGGCCGCCAGTCGCCGCGCACGCTCAGCCGGCATCCGGTCGCTCCGTCCGCGATCGCGGTCCCCGGCACCGCCGGATCGTTCGCCAAGCCGCGCGCCCTGACCGAGGCCGAGATCGAGGACCTCGTGCAGCGATACGCCACCACGGCTCGCATCGTGACGCAGGCCGGATTCGACGGCGTCCAGATCCACGGCGCCCACGGCTACCTGGTCAGCCAGTTCCTGTCGCCGCTGGCCAATCAGCGCACCGACGCCTGGGGCGGCACGCCTGAGAAGCGTCGCCGATTCGTGCTCGAGCTCGCCCGGGCGATGCGGGCTGCGATCGGCGACGACAAGGTGCTCGCGATCAAGTTGAACTCGGCGGACTTCCAGCGCGGCGGATTCGGCGAGGACGAGTCGATCGAGGTCGTCCACGCACTCGCCGAGGAGGGCATCGACCTGCTCGAGGTGTCGGGCGGCACCTATTCGTCGGCGGCGATGCTCGGGGTCGACCCGTCGCTCAAGGAGAGCACTCGACAGCGCGAGGCGTACTTCCTCGATTACGCCCTGCGCGTGCGCGACGAGCTGCCGCAGTTGCCGCTGATGCTGACGGGCGGCTTCCGCACCGCCGCCGCGATGAGCGAGGCGGTCGCGTCGGGGGGCATCGACGTCGTCGGTCTCGGCCGCCCGCTGACACTCGAGCCGGACTCCCCCGGCGGCCTGATCGACGGCAGCCTCGACCACACGACCGTGAAGGTCCGGCGCAGTGGCATCCGGCTGATCGACAGCTTGAGCGAACTGACCTACTACACGGTCCAGATGTGGCGAATGGGCGATGGTCTGGAGCCCGACCCGAACCGGCACCCGGCACGGAACGTCGGCCGCTACATGCTCAAGCACGGCATCGATGCCGTGCGCCTTCCGTCGCGGGCCAAGCCGTGAGCAGGGCCGGGTCGGCGACCCGCGCGCGGGTCGTGCAGAGCGCCAAGGAACGCATGCGGCGCCATGGCGTGGGCGCCACCTCGATGCTCGATGCGATCGCCGACGCGGGCGCCTCGCGTGGCTCGTTGTACCACTACTTCCCAGGCGGCAAGGCGCAGCTGATCGACGAGGCCACCGCTGCCGCGGCTCAGGAGTACACCGACGCGTTCTCACTGGTCACCGACCTCGACGCGGAGCAGGCGCTGCCACTGGTCGTCGCCTACTGGCGCCAGCAGGTGCAGGATTCCGGCTTCGAGGCCGGGTGCCCGGTCGCGGCCGCGGCGCTGGGCGGATCCGAGGTCGCCTCGGCCCGCGCCATCGCGGGCGACGCGTTCAGTCAGTGGACCACCCTGATCGCAGGGGTGCTCCAGAACTCCGGTGTGCCGGACGAGCGCATCGCCTCGATGTCCTCGCTCGTGCTGTCGGCCATCGAGGGGGCCGTCGTGATCGGCCTGGCCCAGCGGTCGGTCGAGCCGATGGAACGCATCGCCGACGAACTGCTGGCCCTCGTGCGGTCGGTTCAGTAGCAGTTCCGCACCGAAGGAAGGCCTACCATGGCGCCATGGCCGTGCGTATGGACAACATGGGCATCGTGGTGGAGGATCTCGATACGGTCGTCGAGTTCTTCACCGCCCTCGGGCTCGAACTCGAGGGTCGCATGGCGGTCGAGGGCGAGTGGGCCGGCCGTGTCACGGGTCTGGGCGATCAGCGGGTCGAGATCGCCATGATGCGCACGCCTGACGGTCACAACCGCCTGGAACTGTCGCGTTTCATCGAACCGGCCGTCGTCGCCGACCACCGTCGCGCCCCGGTGAACGCCCTGGGCTACCTCCGCGCGATGTTCGCGGTCGACGACCTCGACGACACCCTGCACCGCCTGCACGCCCTGGGTGCTGAGCTCGTCAGCACCGACGTCGTCCGGTACGAGAACGTGTACCGCCTCTGCTACGTCCGTGGTCCCGAAGGCATCCTGATCGGCCTGGCCGAGGCCTTGCAGGGCTGACGCTGCTGTGTCACGCATCAGGGGGCACGTACTCGTAGGCCGCGTCGAACACGGGCCCGAGCCCGGTGATGAGCTCGTCGAGCTCGTCGGCACTCAGCGCCGCATAGGGGGCCGTCGCGAGCGTGTCGGTCAGATCCTCGACGGCCTGTCTAAGCTCGCAGCCCGCCTCGGTCAAGGCGCCCTCGCCGTCCAGCAGGCCGCGCTCGACCAGACCTGAGGAGACGCGCGCCAGCCGATCCTGGGGCAGATGGTGGGTGCGGCCGAAGGTCTGGAGCGTCAGGCCGAACGTCGTCGCCAGGAGGGCGTGGCACTCGATCCCGCCGATGTCGTGAGCCATCAGGACGGCGATGTGGCTCTCACCTCGATGCTCGCGCAGGAGCGTGGTCGCGTGCCAGAGCCGCGCCACGGGCTCGTCCGGTACCGCGATCTCACGAAGGCCCGCATACAGGACACGGCCTTCGACCGGTGCGCTGATCGCCGCCCGCGTGGCGAGATCGGCGATCCGGGCCAGCGCCGGATCGTCGGCGAGGTCGGCACCGAGCTTGGCTCGCAAGGTGTCGGCGCTGGCCCGCTCGCGCAGCACGATCGCGTCCTCAGGCGTGATCCGGCTCCACACCCACGGGATGTGACGGGCCACCTCACCGGCACCGAAGTTGTAGAACGCGGCGTGGACGACCGCGGCGGACGCCGTGCCCAGCGGCGCCGCCCGGCCGGCGAAGTAGCCGTCCCAGAAGTTGCGCATGCCGACCTCGCGGAACGCACGATCCACCGGCTCGGAGAAGCTGACCGTGGCGATCGGCTCGATCAGCTCGAACAGGCGACGGATCTTCTCCTGCGAGTGGTGAAGCGTCATCCCAGCCCCCCATCGACCCAGCCCCATCGACCCAGCCCCCATCGACCTGACGTCGAACCGACACTACAAGAGCGCGGTCCGGGCGTCCCGGCTCGAGTGATGCCAGGATGGCGCTGTGCGTCGTGCCGTGGCTCCCCTGCTGGCCGTCACCGTGGCGATGGTGCTCGCGGACTCGGCAGTCGTCACGCTGGCTCTACCCGACATCCTGCAGCATCTGAACGCCACGGTCGGCCAGGTCGCGTGGGTACTGATCGCTTACAACATCGTGCTCGGCATCGCTGCGGTGCCCTCGGCGGCGCTGCTCAGGGCCGGGCGTCCCGAGCTGCTCAGTGCCCTCGGTATCGCGGCGTTCGCCGGATCGTCGGCGGCGTGCGCGGCAGCGGGATCGATCGAGGTACTGCTCACCGCACGGTGCGTGCAGGCGCTCGGCGGAGCCCTGGCGCTGGTCGGCTGCCTGTCACTCCTGGTCGCCGACCGGGGCGAACGACAAGGGCTCGCCGTCTGGATCACGGCCGGCGTGATCGGCACCGCGATCGGCCCCGTGGTCGGCGGCCTGCTCACCCAGGCGATCTCGTGGCAGGCGATCTTCGTGGTGCAGGTGCCGTTCGCTGTGCTGGCCGTCCCCGCAGCGCTGGCCGTGAGGCCCGGCGAGCAGCCCCGCACCGACCGCCACCGTCCGGCACTGAGAGCCAATCTGACGCAGGCGCTGCTGTCTGCGGCGCTGACCGCCGCGCTGTTCCTGCTCGTGCTCCTGCTTGTGGAGGGCTGGCGACACTCGCCCGCGACGGCGGCGTTGACCGTCTCGGTCGTGCCGATCGCGGCGCTCTGCGCGGCTCCACTGGCCCGGCTCTTCGGTACGCCGCACCACGTCGAAGTGGCGGTCGGCTGCTTCCTCGTCGCGGGCGGTCTCGCGGGCCTGGCGATCCCGCCGTCGTCGAGCCTCGTATGGACGGTCGCGCCGCAGGCGCTGGTGGGCCTCGGGCTCGGACTGACGGTCGACCGGCTGACCACGATGGCCATGGAGGCCCGCCTTCCTCAGGCGACGCACGCTGGGTGGACCATCGCGGCCCGTCACGTCGGTGTCGTGGTCGGTCTGGCGATCCTCACACCCATCTTCACCGCGGATCTCGCGGATGCGGAGGATCCCGCCCAGCAGGCCATCACGGCGCTGGTACTCGACGCTCCCCTGCGGCCCGAGACCAAGATCGAGGTCGCTCAGGCCCTCGGCACCGAACTGTCCTCGCAGGGCGGCCAGGTGCCTGACCTGAATCGCGCGTTCGACCGGCTGCACGTCGCTCCCGACGAGCAGGCGACCACCGACCGGCTCGAACACGATCTGACCGACCAGCTCGAACGAGCCGCCACCCGCGCCTTCCGCGATTCCTTCCTCGTCGGCGCCGGATTGGCGCTCCTCGCCCTCCTGACGGTGCTCGTGCCGACCCGGCGGAGGTCGTCATGACAGCCCTGCCCCGCTGGGTCGCGCTACCTGTCGCAGCCGCCATCGCCGTGGCGGTGGTCCTCGGCATCCAGCTGGCCCGAGGCGGAGGCACGTACGAGCCCCTGCGCTCTCCGCCTGCCTGTGCCGATCGGACCGTCGACAGCCAGGCCGAGGGTCTGGACGGACTGACCGAGCGGCTCGTCCTGCTCGGCCTGGCCGACGCCGCGTGCTCGCTCGGCGTCTCGCGTGAGGAGCTCACCCTCCAGCTGGCTCAGCAGGGGCCCATCACGGATCGCGAGGTCGAGTCGTTGCGGTCCGGGCTCGTGGCGGCGGTCGGCGAGATGAAGCGCGACGGCAGCCTGCCGCAGGCCTCGGGCCTGATGGACGAGGCGCTGGCGAACGCCGGCCTGAATCGGTACCTCGAGCGCGCGATCAGGGCGCTCCCCGACCGTGTCGTCGACTCGGCGGTCCAGGTCGACGACGTGTTGCGCCGTGCCATCGGCTCGCTCGATCTGCGGGCGACGCTGAACTCGCTCGACGACCCGAACGCGCTGAACCGGCAGGTCGAGACCGCCGTGACTCAAGCGGTGAAGGACTCGCTCATCGCCCGGATCAAGGGGCTGCTGCCCGGGGGGTAGACCCCGTTCTCAATGCGCGAGCTTGAGGCCGATGACGCAGCCGATCAGCCCGCAGATCAGGGCGATCTTGAGCCAGCTGACGTCCTCGGCCCCTGTCACCATCCCGAACACGACCGTCAGCGAGGCGCCGATACCGACCCACACCGCGTACGCCGTGCCGATCGGCAGCGACCGCATCGCGTACGCCAGGCCGGCCATGCTCACGATCAGGGCCGCAGCGAAGACGGCGGAAGGCCCCCATCGGGTGAATCCCTCGGATCGGCCGAGCGCGATCGCCCACACCGATTCGAACACTCCGCTGACGACCAGCACGATCCACGCCATGACCACTCCTCGTGGCCGTCTTGTCGCGCTCCGGGTACGGCTCCCTCGTCCGGCGGCCCCGTGTCAGGGGCCATGCCTTCATGGTCCCAGAGGGGGTCCACGACGCCAAACCCGTCACCGAGCCGCGGCTCCGCGCGTTTCCTCGCGCTCGGGTGCCGGCTCGGAACTCTCGTCCGGGTCCAGACCCAGCCGGTCGGAGATCGCATCGACCTTGCGTTCGAGGCGCTCCATGTCCTCGGCATCGACACGGAACAGCCAGTGCTTGGCCCCCAGGAGCAGGATCGCCTGGAAGATCAGCTGCAGCCATTCGCTCTGCCAGTTCTCGAACGTGCTGGACAAGAACTGCGGCCAGTAGTCGGCCCACGCGAACGAGACCCCGTGATCGGCCTGCTCGCTGCGGAACTCCGACAATTGCATGACGAACTGGCCCAGCCACGAGCCGGCGAACAGCAGGCCCAGGACGTAGACGGCACCCCAACGGCGGACGTGTCTCATCGCCATCTCCTCTCGTGCGGTGATCGCGAGAGGCGTACCCTGTTTGGGCCCCTGGACACCGGGTACCTGATCGTCACCGACGAGCCGGGCGACCGCACGAGTTCAGACCTCCAGGGACAGTTCCGGACCGAAGACGTCGCCGGGTGGCGAGCTTCCCCACGACTCCTCGCCACCGGCTCGTCGGTCCATCAGGCCGGCTGTTCCTTCATCAGGTGGATCAGCCAGTTCTGATCGGTCTTGATCAGGGCGTACCGCTTGGGGTCACCACCCAGACCGCCGTCGCGCTGACCCGACAGCACCGCGATCACCTCGTCGTCGCGCCACTTCTCGACGTCGATCGTGCCGTGGTCCCAGATCTCGACCCGCCCTCCGCCGTACTCGCCCCGCGGAATGTCGCCCTCGAACGTGGCGTATTCAAGTGGATGGTCTTCGGTCGGCACGGCTAGCCGGTTCTGCCGGACGCTCGTGGGTACTCCCTTGGGGAGCGCCCACGACACCAGCACGCCGTCGCGTTCCAGGCGGAAGTCCCAGTGCAGACTGCTCGCGTGGTGCTCCTGGATCACGAACACCGGCTGTCCGGTGCCGCGTCGGCTCCCGCCTCGCGGTACCGGTTCGGGGGTGCGTGCGGCGTCTCGCTTGGACCGGTACACCGACAGCCGGTCAGCCGACGGCTGCGGTCCGGCCAGGTCTGCCATCGGGTCGTCGCGGCGCTTCATGCGTCGCAGGACCCGGTCGTACGTCAGCTGTTCGAGGCGCGGTCCGAGTTCGCGCCACGTGCGAGGCACAGCGACGTAGGGCCGGCCTTTGCCGCGCAGCGAATAGGGGGCGACGGTGGTCTTGGCGCCGTTGTTCTGGCTCCAGTCCACGAGCACCTTGCCGGTGCGGTCCTTCTTCCGCATCGACGACACCACCAGGTCCGGCAGCTGCGACTCCAGGCCGCGCGCCAGCTCGTGCGCGAACCGGTTGACGTAGTCCGCATCGTGCGATTCGTCGAGGCCGGCATACAAGTGGATGCCCTTGCTGCCGCTGGTGACCGGGATCGGTTCCAGCCCGACCTCGCGGAGCACACCGCGCGCAGCTCGAGCGACCTCGACGCACTCGGCCAGCCCCGTCGACGGCCCGGGATCGAGGTCGAGGACGAGCCGGTCCGGGTGGTGATGCCCGCCGCGCGGCCCGACCCGCCACTGCGGCACGTGCAGTTCGAGCGCGGCCATCTGCCCGGCCCACACCAGGCCGGCCACGTCCTCGATGACCGGGTAGGTGTTGGTGTGATCGCGGTGTTCGATGTCGACCCGGCGCAGCCAGTCCGGTGCCGAGTCGGGCAGGTTCTTCTCGAAGAAGACCGGTCCGCCGGTGCCGTCGACCCATCGTTTGCGGGTCACGATGCGTCCGGCCACGTGCGGCAGGAGGTACGGGGCGATCTCGGTGTAGTAGGCGATGACATCGGCCTTGGTCGTGCCGGTCTCCGGGTACATGACCTTGTCGAGATTCGTCAGCTCGAGCCGATGCCCGGCGATCTCGGTCTTCGTTCCCATCGGACCACCTTTCCGCAGTACCGCTGAGGAGTACCCGGTGACCCTCGACCGAACCCGACGCGTGTGACCAGCCCGAACTGGGTAAGCACCCAGGGACGGAGCGATCGAACAGGGAGGTCGACGTGAAGAAGCTGATGCTGCTCGCCGCGGGACTCGCGGGCTATGTGCTCGGCACCCGCGCCGGACGCGAACGCTATGAACAGATCAAGCGGCAGTCGTCGAGGGTCTGGCATTCCTCCGCAGTCCAGGCCGGTGTCGACGAAGCCGAAACGGTCGCCAAGCAGGCGGCCGACCTGGCGGGCGAAAAGGTCGCCGAGGCCGCGAGCACGGTCGGCGCGAAGGTCAAGGACAAGGTCACTCACGACGACCCGCCCGACCCGCCTATCCCACCGACTCCGCGCGTGGTCGATCAGTGAATCACGGGGCGGCCTGCTCGCTCAGACGTTGAAACCCGAACTCGACCGCGTGACGTGAGAGATCAGCGTCGACCCCAAGACCCGGCACGCTGGGGAGCGAGCCCGTCCACCACCCGCGGCGTGCCGGAGCAGGAATCAGACAGTGCTCATTCGACCACCGAACGCACGATCTCAACGATGCGCTTCTCGGTCGCCTCATCCACGGTCTCGAAGTACCACGCGGCCGGCATCAAGGCCCCATCGGCGCCGCCCGCCGCCCGAAACGCGGCCTTCTCAGTGACCGCGAGATTCAGTCGCTCGTCGTTGCGGAGCGAGATCAGCGCGGGAGTGCTCGCCGACTTCGCATAGGCTGGCATCCCGTACCAGATCCGCGGCTTGAGAGTCGGCGCTGCAGCCACGATGACCTCGTGCACACGACGCATGACCGCCCGGCGCGGCTCCTCCATATTCGAGATCTTGTCGATGACCTCGGTCAGGTTCTTCTCATCCTTCGGTGACATGTCATGTCCTTTCGTCGGCCGATGTCGCATCGGCAGGAATGAAGTTGGCGCATCATGCGCCGCACCCCATCCGGACATGTTCTGAGCGACTCAGAGCTCTCCGCGATGATTCACGTGTCCTCACGTGGAAGCACAGACGGTGGCGTACACCACCGTCAGGCTATCTACCTTGATGAGCGAGTACAACCGATCTGACGCGGCAGCCTAGGGTGGCCCGTCATACCGGTCACACGTTGAAGCGGAACTCCACCGCGTCGCCGTACTCGGAAGCATCTGCTGCCGGTGGCTCGCGCTCGGTGCCGAGTCCGGTCACCCACGAGCCGGGACAGCAACTCGTTCGGCACGGAGGGCCCGACACCTGTCATGCGACGACGAGTGGGGAGATCCCAGCGATCCTGCCCGCCAATGCACGGCGCTCGAGTCGCAGCTCATAGTTCGACTGCAGGTTCATCCAGAACTCCTCGGACGTCCCGAAGTACCGCGCCAGCCGGATCGCCGTGTCGGCCGTGATCCCACGCTTGCCGTGCACGATCTCGTTGATCCGCCGCGGCGGCACCCCGATTGACACGGCCAGCTTGTTCTGGGTGATCCCGAAGCCCTCGATGAAGTCCTCCATCAGGATCTCTCCCGGATGGATCGGCTCGATCAGGTCGGGCTCAGTGGGAGTCGACGAGTTCGACATCTTCTGCACCTCCATCTCTCCAGACGAAGCAGATGCGCCACTGCGCGTTGACCCGGATGCTGTGCTGGCCGCGACGATCGCCCACCAGCTGCTCCAACCGGTTCCCGGCGGGATCCGGAGATCCTCGACATCCTTCGCCGCGTGGATCAGCTCGAGAACCGTCATTAACGCTATACGTTAAACCTGAACTCCACGACGTCGCCGTCGGCCATGACGTAGTCCTTGCCTTCCATGCGGACCTTGCCGGCCGACTTGGCGGCGTTCATCGAACCGGCCTCGACCAGGTCGTCGAACGAGACGATCTCGGCCTTGATGAAGCCCTTCTGGAAGTCGGTGTGGATGACCCCGGCCGCTTCGGGCGCGGTGTCGCCCTTGCGGATGGTCCAGGCGCGGGCCTCCTTGGGACCGGCCGTCAGATAGGTCTGCAGGCCGAGCGTGTCGAAGCCGACCCGCGCCAGCGCATCCAGGCCCGGCTCGTCGACGCCCATGTCGGCGAGCATCTCGGCGCGCATCTGCTGGGCCTCCTCGTCGTCGCCCAGCTCGACCAGCTCGGCCTCGCCCTTGGCGTCGAGGAAGATCGCCTCCGATGGCGCGACCAGATCGCGCATGCGCTGCTTGAGGTCGTCGTCCTGCAGTTCGTCGGCATCGCAGTTGAAGACGTAGAGGAACTTCTTGGCGGTCATCAGGTGCAGTTCACGCAGCAGGTCCAGGTCGAGGCCCGCGCGCAGGACTCCGGTGCCCGCGCCGAGCGCCTCCTGTGCCTTCTTGGCCTCCTCGAACAGCGGCACCAGCGCCTTGTCCTTCTTGGAGTCCTTCTCCAGCCGCGGCAGGGCGTTCTCGACCGTCTGCAGATCGGCCAGGACCAGCTCGATCGAGATCGTCTCGATGTCGTTCGCGGGATTGACGTCACCGTCGACGTGCGTCACGTCCTCATCACGGAACACGCGGGTGACCTGGCAGATGGCATCGGACTCACGGATGTGGGACAGGAACTTGTTGCCCATGCCCTCGCCCTCGGAGGCGCCGCGCACGATGCCGGCGATGTCGACGAACTGCACCGTCGCGGGCAGGATCCGCTCGGATCCGAAGATCTCGGCCAGCTTCGCCAGTCGCTCGTCGGGCACGCCGACGACACCCACATTCGGCTCGATCGTCGCGAACGGGTAGTTCGCCGCGAGCACGTCGTTCTGGGTCAGTGCGTTGAAGAGGGTCGACTTGCCGGCATTGGGCAGGCCGACGATGCCAATCGAGAGAGCCACGAGGTGCAAGCCTACCGGGGCGACACGGCAGGGCCTCCCGCGCGTTGCAGCCTGAAAGCACGCAACGTCAGGTCGTACCAGTCGCCCCGGAGACCGAGGTCGGTCATGCCTAGACGGCGGCACACGCCCTGTGACCGGACGTTGTCCGGATCGGTCACGGCGTACAACTCAGTGCAGCCGTGGGCGAAGCCGTGCTCGGCCATCGCGCGACCCGCCTCGGTGGCGTAACCGTGTCCCCATGCCGACGGGCGGAAGTGCCAGCCGATCTCGACGTCGTCGCTCGCCGCATCCTCCCTGGCGGAGTCCTGGCTGGACGGCAGCGGAACCACGATCGCGATACCGGCGTCGGCGCGGGTCTGGCGTACGCGCGCTACGAAGACGCCTGCCCACGATCGAGCTCCGCCGCGGGTGAGATAGCGCTCGACGCGTGCCTCGGCCTGGGCGCGCGATGTCATGACCTGACCATCGCCGCTCCACGGTGCGACGAGCGGATCGGAGAACAGGTCGAAGACCAGATCCACATCGGCTCGCGCCACCGGACGGAGCATGAGTCGGTCGGTCTCGATCATCGTGCCAGCCAGGTCTCGCGGGTCACGCGGTAGAGGCGGCTGTCTCCCTCGTACCAAGGGTCCGGCTGCACTCCGACGAACGGCAGGCCCACCTTCTCGGCCACCCGCTGCGATGCCTCGTTGTGCGGGTACATGCCGCACCAGGCGGCGTCGAGACCGGCCGCGAACGCCCAGTCGAGCACCGCGAGCGCCGCCTCGGTCGCGTAGCCGTGGCCCCACGAGTCGGGAGCCAGATGCCAGCCGATCTCGTGCTCGCCGACATAGCCGCCCTCCTTGCGCGTCAGCCGCGCCAGCAGGACGGAGCCGGCCACCAGCCGGCTGTCTCGCACCTCGATCGCCCATCGCTGATCGAACGGGTCCTCGGCGGTGCGAGCGGCCCACCGGTCGATCGACTCCCGCGCGGCCTCCGGCGATGCCATCGGACGATGCGGCGGGTCGTCGAGCCACGGATAGACCTGGTCGTCGCTGAGGATCTGGTGGAGCCGCTCGGCGTCGTCGTAGTCGTAGGGGCGAAGCACCAGACGTGCGGTTTCGATCACGTCGCCCAAACTACGGCGGTTCAGACTACGGCGAGCATCAGGCGTCGTCGGGCAGTGCGGCGAAGTCGGCCTGCGCCTGCTTGTACCACTTCATGCCCCAGACCGGATTGCGCCAGCGGCGCTTCATGTCCTCGCGAGCGGGCACGTGGGCCTCATCGCCGGCCTTGACGACCTCCTTGAGGTGCTTGTCCTGAGCCTTGATCACGTCATTGGCGTCCTCGCCCTGGAACGCCTGGTCGCATGCGCCGCCCAGCTGGCGGCAGGTCATCGTCTTCATGTCCTCGACGCTACGGTCCCCACCGTCCAACGCGCTTCTCGAAACCTGCTCGATCGCCCGACCACTGCCGACACCTCGATCGAAGCATTTGTGTCCGACCCGCGTCGCACCATGGTTCGCATGGAAGCCTTCCCCCTCCTGATCACCGCGATCCTCGCCCTCACGGCCGGCCTCGCGATCGGCCTGCTGCTCGGCCGGCGCGATTCCGGCGCCGACCCGGCGGCCACTGCGCGAGCCGTCGATCCGGTTAAGCAGAGCCTCGACCGCTTCGGCGACCGCCTGCGCGAACTCGAGCACAGCCGCATCGAATGGCATGCCCAGCTGCGGGAGCAGGTCGAGGCCGTGCGCCTCACCAACGACTCACTGCGCCGGGAGACCGCGTCGCTGTCCACGGCCCTGCGGCGCCCTCAGGTGCGAGGGCGCTGGGGCGAGATGCACCTCAAGCGCACCGCCGAGCTCGCCGGAATGCTCGACCACTGCGACTTCGACCTGCAGGTCACCAGCGCGCACGACGACGGCCTGCTGCGGCCCGACATGGTCGTCCGGCTGGCCGGCGGCAAGTCCGTCGTGGTCGACTCCAAGGTCCCGCTCAACGCCTATCTCGACCTGGTCACCGGCGACGGCGCCGACGCCGACGAGCACCTGCGCCGCCACGTCCGCCAAGTGCGCACCCACATCGACCAGCTCGCCGGCAAGGCGTACTGGGACCGGCTCGAGTCGTCGCCCGAGTTCGTCGTGCTGTTCGTGCCCGGCGAGGCGATCCTGTCCGCCGCGCTCGAGGCCGAGCCCGCCCTGCTGGAGCATGCCGCCGCGAAGAAGGTCGTGCTGGCCACACCCACCACGCTGATCGCGCTGCTCCGTACCGTCGCCTACGCCTGGACCCAGGAGCAGCTGGCCGACAACGCACGCCGCATCTGGACCGAGGCGCGCGAGTTGTACGACCGGATCGGCACAGTCACCGAGCACGTCGACCGCCTGGGTCGCTCCCTGGAGAACAGCGTCAAGGCCTACAACGACGCGATCGGATCGATCGAGTCGCGCTTCCTGGTCTCCGCACGCCGCATGGCGGCCCTGCAGGTCACCGACGAGCCCCTCGAATCGCCCAGGATCGTCGAGGCGACACCCCGCCAGATGACGGCTCCCGAGCTGCTCGACGGGCTACGGTCGTAGACATGACGCATCCGGCGTCCGCCATGCTCCGCAGCCGCCGCAACCCCGCTCACGGGCTCGCGGCGCAAGACCTCACGGTCCGCGGCATGATCACAGCGGGCGCCGCGGCGATGGTAGCCGTCTCGGCGCTCGACCTGATCGACGGGCGCATCGGCCTGGTGTTCTCGCTCGGCTTCGCCCTCGTCGTCGTCACGCTGGCGATGGCGGTCGACGCTCGCGATCTGTTCCCGGCCGGCGTGGTGCCGCCGTTCCTGCTGCTCGGCACGCTGTTCGTCCTGTGCGTCGTGAAGTCGAGCAGCATCGAGGTCGACGGCCTGGCGGCCGATGCCGGCTTCGTCACGCGCTACATCGCCTCGGTCATCGATCACGGCCTGACCCTCGTGATCGGCCACGGGCTGGCACTCGCGGTCATCGTCTGGCGCATCCTGCGCGGTGTGTGATGGCCTCCATCGACGACGTCCGCCGCATCGCCTCCTCCTTCCCCGAGGTCACCGAGAAGCCCGCCTGGGGCAACGCCACATGGCGGGTCGACGACAAGATGTTCGTCTGGGACAGACCGCTGCGCCGCAAGGAACTCGACGAGTTGGGCGACGCTGTTCCCGCAGGTCCCGTGATGGGGGCTCGGGTCGAGGACCTCGGCGAGAAGGAGGCACTCCTGACCGCCGATCCCGAGACGTACTTCACGGTGTCGCACTTCGACGGGCACGCCAGCGTCCTGGTGCGTCTCGACGCCGTCGACAACGAGCGGCTGACCGAGATCATCGAGGATGCCTGGCTGGCCCGAGCACCCAAGAAGCTGGCCGAGCAGTACCTCGCGCGCTGAGCCGGTCACCGGCCAGGCATCATGTCCGCATGGACGAGAACGCGTTCCAGTTCGCCTGGTTCAGTCGCGAGCAGACCCCCGACGGCGACATCTTCCACCCCGAGCCCCTGGCCCGATCGGCGTGGAGCGACGACCAGATGCACGGCGTCGCCGTCAGCGGACTTCTAGGCCGCGCCGTCGAGCATCGGGTCGCCGAGGCGGGCCGCACCGACCTGGTGCCATCGCGCTATCAACTCGACATGTTCCGCCCCGCTCGCATGACCGCCAGCACCACGCGGGTCGACATCGTCCGCGACGGACCGCGCCTGATGCTGCTCGACGCCTCCATGGAACAGGACGGCGAGGTCGTCGCGCGCGCCAGCGTCACGTGCCTGAAGCCGGCCACCACGCCGGCCGGCGAGGTCTGGTCGCCACCGGCCGCCGAGCGTCCGACACCACCACCGGCGGAGCTACTCCCGCCACACGGCCAGCATCACGTGCCGTTCTTCTCCAGCGCCGTCGGCTGGTCCGACGACTTCCGTGCACATCAGAACTCGGGGCGGCACCAGACCTGGCAGACCGCCGTCCCGATCGTCGCCGGCGAGGAGTGCACACCATTCCAGGCGGTCACGTCGATCGCCGACGCCACCAGCATGGTCACCAACTGGGGCGACTCCGGCGTCGAGTACATCAACACCGATGTCGGGCTCGCCTTGTCCAGACCCCCGGTCGACATCCTGCTCGGCCTGCGCGCCACCGATCACCTCAGCGCCGACGGCCTGGCGGTCGGCGTCGCCGAGGTGTACGACAGCCAGGGCGTCCTGGGCGTCGCGACCGTCACGGCGATGGCCAACACGCGGCGCACCGTCGACTTCACCCGCGCCGAGTTCGAGGCGCCGAACGCCTGATCAACCCTCGAGTTCCGCGATCGCCTTGCCGATGCGCCGGTCGCGGGTCGCCTCAGCCTTGGCCTCGGTCACCTGCCGTGCGTACTCCTTGCGCTTCGACGGCGCGAGCACGTCCCAGGCGGCCTGCGCCTTCGGGCTGCTCGCCAGCGCCTCGGCCAGCGCCGGCGGGGCCTCGTAGACCCGCGGCTGGTCGTCGAGTTCGATCACGACGTCGACGACATCGCCCGTCTCGACGCCCAGCTCAGCCCGTTTGGCCTTGCTGAAGCCCAGCAGGATGTCATCGCCCATCCGCCCAACGCGACCCTCGACCGTCGTGCCGCCGATCGTGACCCGCACCGCCGGGGACTTGCCGCCGCCCAGTGACGCGACCTGTTCGCCGGTGAGCATCACGGCAGCAGCGGGTCCGTAGGGTTCCAGCGTGGTGTGCAAGTGGAGTGCCGCCATGTCAGCCCATCTCCTTCAACGATCCGATCCGGATCTTGTTGCCGAACGGGTCACGCACCCCGAAGTCCACGCCGTAGGGCTTCTCCGACGGTTCGTCGGTGAAGTCGACGCCCTTGGCCTTCAGGTCCTCCGCGGCCGCATACGCGTCGTCGACCGTCAGCGCGAACCAGCCACCGCCGGCGCCCTTGGTCAACGAGTCGCGCACCTGGTCCGCGGTCTCGGGACTCATGGCCGGCGGGCCGGGCAGCTCGAGCAGCAACTGACGGTCGTTCTGCCCCGGCAGGCACACGGTCAGCCACCTCATGAAGCCCAGATCGACGTCGGAGGCGACTTCGAAGCCGAGCTTGCCGACGTAGAACTCGAGGGCCTCGTCCTGGTCGAGCACGTAGATCTGCGATTGGCGGAACGTCATGTTGTTGGTCATGAGAAACACGCTATTGCGGATCGAGCGACGACGTTGTTCCGAAACTGCTCAGTGCGGTGCCGGCCGGCACAGTGCCCTACGGCGCCGGCCGACGCCAGGCCTTCTCGAAGCACGACGGCACCGCGGCGGTCGAGGCGTGCGCGCGGTGCGCGGCCGGCGTCTCGCCCATGATGCGGGTGAAGGTGCGCGTGAACGTCGAGAGG
>Ga0182737_1001660_pt1 | contig 20844 bp, 14 predicted proteins | sample eDN5th30CBELigOP_FD_128878 | JGI IMG/M metagenome (GOLD analysis project Ga0182737, IMG submission 128878) | Enriched Organic Plus compost microbial communities from Emeryville, California, USA - eDNA 5th pass 30_C BE-Lig OP (version 2) (version 2) ...
ACTTACTGCCTCATGTCCAACCACTTCCATCTGTTGGTGGAGGTGCCGCAGCGACCCGAGGGCGGCATGTCAGAAGAGGCGCTGCTGGCGCATATTGCAGCTTGTCATGGCAAGGCGCGTGCCTGGCGTGTGAATGAAGAAATTCGTCAATATCGCGCGGTGGGTGCTCATGCAGCAGCGCAACAGGTCATCGAAGCGTGGACCTCGCGCATGTGGGACCTCAGCGCGTTCATGAAGACGCTGACACAACGCTTCACCCAATGGTACAACAAACGTCATGGCAGGCGTGGCACACTGTGGGAAGAGCGCTTCCGCAGCACCTTAGTCGAAGGCAACATGAATGCGCTGGCAATGGTCGGCGCTTATATTGATTTGAACCCAGTACGCGCAGGCATTGTGGATGATCCCAAAGACTATCGCTGGAGCGGTTATGGCGCAGCAGTGGCAGGTGTGAAGTTAGCCGTAAAAGGGTTGGAACGCGTCTTATCTCACGAGGAAGACATGGATGCTTATGCCGCGCATGTGAAGGTAACAAAGTCTAACTCTAACCCAGCCACTAACTCACTGCGCAAACCCTTAAAAGGCCAACGTGCCCTGGCAAGATATCGCGTGGTCATCTACAACGAAGGCGATACTGGCGATGCTGCGACACGACAGATGCAATCCCGCCTCGGCAAAGGTGCTAAGGGCAATCGTCGCGGATTTGATCGTGCCGAAGTGCTGGCCGTGAGAGAAAACAAAGGCACCTTAACTCGCGCACAGATGTTACGTTGTCGCGTACGTTACTTTGTAGATGGTGCAGTGCTGGGCAGTCGTGCGTTTGTGAATCGCGTGTTTGAAGAACAGCGGCATCGATTTGGAACCACCCGCACCGATGGAGCGCGGGCGATGCGTGGCGCTGACTTTGGCGGGTTATGCACCCTGCGTGACTTGCGCAAAGAGGTGTTTGGTTGATCAAGCCAACTAACATCCGATGGCGAATGAGCTAGTTCATGATCCTCTCTTTGTATCTCAAGCGGCTATCATGTGATTCAAAAATGACGATCCGTTGTTAGCAGACGCAGGAGTACACTTATCACTTAATCTTAGCCAGCTTGTCCTGAGTCCATTCAAGTCCTTGTTGGATCATATCATCGCCTCCGTATTTGGTCTGAAGGGCATTCCATTGGGTAGAGGCCTGACCGTAAGACTCCCTGGCAGCGTCCATGTTTTTGGCAGATTCAAGCGAATAACCCAGGGTGCCCAGGCACTGTGCAAGCAGTATGCCATAAGTACGTTGATCGAGGTTATCCAGGGTCGTTCCACGCTCATTCATCAAGGCTTGCAGCCCGGTGACAGCTTCCTGAGCAAGCGTCACAGCCTCCTTGGGTTTACCCAGCTCACACAATAACATGGCCTGCCGTTCTTTCTGTCGGGCCAGTTCGCTGATGAAACGGGTGTTTTGCGGGTTGTCCTTGCTCAGATCCGCAAGCGTCTGCACAGCCGTCGTCTGTTTGCGGATGGCTTCAGGGCCATTGCCAAGATCGCGCTCCAGGCCAGCCACCTCACCATAGCTGCGGGCCAGCAGGTATCTCGCCTCTGCCCACTGAGGATGCACCCGCAGCAGTTCCATCAGAATCGCCTGCGCTTCGTTCTGCGCTTCCTTGGCATCAGCACTGCCAAGCTTGCCAGAGATGGTGCCGCCAAACTCCACATAAGCCTCTGCCAATGTCAGCGCCTGTTCCTGGTTGTTCGGGGCGGCACGCTCCACCAGTTTGACCATGACTTCCATTGCTTCAAACAGCACTTTCATGGCATCATCAAGCTGGCCCCTGTCACGCAGCGCCAATGCCTGTTCAATCTGACTACGCGCCACCAAAAACTGTTCTGCTGTGGTCAGGGGATCATTATTATTGGCAGCTTCCAGGTCTTTTTTCAGAATCACCGGCACCTTGTCCAGAGCCAGCACGGCAGACTCCACATCGCCATCGCGTCGCTGACGCTTGCCCAGTTCATAAAACGCAGCGCCTGCCTCTTCCGTTGTAGTGCGATTGGTCGGATCTGCCTGCCAGGCGGGCTCCAGGTATTGCACCGCCTCTTTGTAATAGTTCAGCGCGGCATCACGCAGGCCTTCTTCAGCCTTGAATGTACCAAGCCAGCGGCAGGTTCTGCCCAACAAGGCCTGCCTGCGTGGCACATCCACATGGGATGGCTCTTTTTGCATCAGCTTCAACAGCACCTCCCTAGCTTGTTGAAAAAAACTCAGTGCCTCCGCACGGTTCTGCTGACGCATGAGCAACTGGGCCGAGTTAAAATAGTTCCGCGCACGTTCAGGCAGCAGGGCTTCATCATCCTTTAATCGCTCACGTTCTTTTTCATAAAATGTCAGCGCCTCCTGAATGGGTTTGTCTGAGAGATCTGAATCAAGTCCCAGGCCCGCAGGCATTTCCAAAATCTGAGTCAGCAGACTATCCACCGCCACCTGGGACATCTGCAGATTGGCATTTGCCACCCGCTCAGCCTCCTCCGCGGCCTTTAACTGCTCCGACCTGTCTGTCAGCGTCAGCTCAAGTGCAGTCACCTGTTTCAGGTTGTCCGCCGCATTTTCAACAATGGTCGTCTCGGCTGTTTTCGCACGATGCAGGGTCCGCACATAGGAATAAGTGCCGTACACCACCGCCCCGATAAAAGCTGTACCAAGCACCACGGCGGAAGTCCACAGCAGTAATACTCTGCGCGCCTGTCGCTTTTTCTCCTGCTCGATTTTCTCCCGCGCATCCTCAAGAAGAAAATCCGCCTCCAGCTTTTCAAACTCGCGCATCACCTCACGCAGATCAGCCCAGCGTTCATTGGGATCCAGCGTCAGGCAGGCATCAATGATGACACGACGCCTTTCATCCCACTTATCCACAGGCTGCGCTGGCCAGGCCACATCTGGCTGTTGCTTGACTGCTGCTAGAATGGCGGCCCCATTGATGGCGTAGGTAAACTGGCTTTGACGAGCCTGTTGCAGTTCCCACTCATACACCTCTCCCCCGCGTGGAAAGCTTCCAGTCAGCAAGCGATACGCCAGCACACCAAAGGCGTACACATCCCATCTGGGGCCATTCACGGTAATCTGGTCGGCGTGCTCCACCTGCTCCGGCGGTATGTGAACATAGTGATCTGTCGGATCAAAGTGGTGTATCCCCTGAATCAAACCCTGTAAGGGATCGCCAATGCGCGTGGCGCTAGCCTCGCTGTTTTCCAGCAGCACATTCCTGGGGCGAAGGTTACAGTGCACCAGGTTGTGCTTGTGCAGCCAGGCCATGGCATCGCAGACTTCATACAGATAGCGCCATGCCACCTCATGACTCACCTGACCGCAGACATTTTCCAGCGTCGGTGTATCCCACACCTTGTGCCCCTTGTCATCCGTGGTCATAAACCCGGTCAATGGCACAGCACAAAAATAAGGACTGCGATCAAAATCAAAGGCAACAGGGCGCAGCAGGCCAGGATGTTCCGGCATGGTATCCAGCGTTTTAAGCGCCAGATTGAGCAACTTGCGATTGATGCTCATGGAACTGAAAACCTTCACCGCGCAAGGTTCCCCGGAATTCACAGATATAGCGCGATAGACCGCGCCGCATGTGCCGCTGCCAATCAAGTCCTGAAGCTCTAAACCTGAAATTTGGGGCAAACTCATAAATTGATACCTATCAAATAAATAATAACAGATTATAACGTCGGAGTTTAGACAATCCGTTCGTCATTATTTGTCACCTTTGCCACAACATTTGTTGTGGCAACCCTGAGGCTCACCGGGTGGATGTCCTTATGCTCAGCCCTCAAGCTTCCAGGCTCAAGCCTTGGTGATGATAATCGCAGCCAGTGGAGGAATGGTCATGACCAGGGACCATGATTGGCCCTGCCAGGATTGATGCTGCGCTTCCAGTCCGCCGCCATTGCCTGTATTGGAGCCGCCATAGCAGGCAGCGTCGCTGTTTAAAATTTCAGTATAGTACCCGCCCTCAGCCACGCCAAGGCGGTACCCATGACGTGGAACCGGGGTGGCATTGATCACCACATAGGCTGTGCCTCCTCCGGGAGCACAGCGTGCAAAGGCAAAAATGCTGTCTTCCCAAGCATTGGCATCCAGCCACCAGAAGCCGCCAGCCTGGTGATCCAGCTTATGCAGGGCAGGAAATTCGCGATACACACGGTTCAGGTCTCCCACCAGCCTCTGCAAGCCACGATGCTCCTCACCATATAAAACGGACCAGTCCAGTTCGCGCTCGTGGTTCCACTCCCGCCACTGCCCGATTTCCCCTCCCATGAACAACAGTTTTTTGCCCGGATGAGCCCACATCCAGGTGTAAAACATGCGCAGGTTGGCGAACTGCTGCCAGCGATCTCCCGGCATCTTGTCCAACATGGATTTTTTGCCATGTACCACTTCATCATGACTCAACACCAGGATGAAGTTTTCATCATAAGCATACAGCATGGAGAAAGTCGCCTCGCCATGGTGAAATTTACGATGGATCGGCTCTTTTTCCATGTAACGCAGGCTGTCGTTCATCCAGCCCATGTTCCATTTGAACCCAAATCCCAGGCCTCCAGCGCTGACAGGACGCGATACGCCCGGCCAGGCGGTGCTTTCCTCGGCAATCATCATCACGCCGGGATGTTGCTCATAACAAAGCTGGTTCAGCTCACGCATGAGAGCGATCGCCTCCAGATTCTCGCGCCCGCCATAGGCATTCGGCAGCCACTGCCCCGCCTGACGCGAATAATCCAGATACAACATCGAGGCCACTGCATCCACGCGAATGCCATCAATATGATAATGCTCCAGCCAGAACAACGCATTCGCAATCAGGAAGTTCTTCACCTCATTACGACCGTAGTTAAAGATCAGCGTGCCCCAGTCCGTGTGCTCCCCCTGTCGTGGATCCGCATGTTCATACAGCGCCGTGCCATCAAAGCGGGCCAGTCCGTGGGCATCTTTGGGGAAATGCGCAGGCACCCAGTCAATGATAACCCCCAGATTTGCCTGGTGGCAGCGGTCAATAAACTCGCGGAAATCATCCGGATTGCCAAAACGGGAAGTCGGCGCGTAATAGCCGCCAACCTGATAGCCCCATGATCCGTCAAAGGGAAATTCACTGATGGGCATCAGTTCCAGATGGGTAAATCCCAGGCTTTTGACATACGGAATCAGTTGATCCCCCAGCTCCTTGTAGCTCAGCGGTTCACCGTGTTTGCCTTTTTTCCAGGAACCCAGATGCACCTCGAAAATGCTCATCGCCTCCTCGTACGGCGACCACTGCGCACGCTGGTTCATCCAGCCTTGGTCACGCCACTGATACCGGTTGTAATCCCAGGTGAGCGAAGCCGTTTGAGGACCATTCTGTGAGAAAAACGCAAAGGGATCCGACTTGTTAAACAGCTCTCCGTGAGGTCCTACAAGCTCAAACTTGTAATGCACAAGCTGGCCGATGCCTGGGATGAAAATCTCCCACAGCCCCGCTTCAAGACGCTTGCGCATCGGATGCACGCGGCCATCCCACTGGTTAAAGTCTCCCACCACAGAGACTCGTCTGGCATTCGGTGCCCAAACTGCAAAAAGCGTCCCTGTAACACCATCAATCTCAATGGGATGCGCCCCTAACACATCATAGAGACGCCAGTGACGGCCTTCACAGAAATAGTGCATGTCCTGCTCACCCAGGCAGAGGCCAAAGGCATACGCATCCTGCTGAATAACGCTTTTGCCGTCAGCAGCCGTCCATACAATCTCATAGGGCTTCTGCCAGACGCTGCCGGGTAGATTCGCCTCAAATAAACCTTCCTCCCGCAATTTGTTCGCCGGAAAAACCTCACCCGAATCGCTTAATTTAATCTCCAGCGACTCAGCGCCCGGACGGAAAACCCTGACTTTTACAGCACCATCCTCTGTCTGATGAGGCCCCAGGTAGCTGAACGGATCGGCGTGGCACGCACCGAGAATTTGCTGGGCTTGTTCATCGAGAGAGTGAGTGAAATCCGACATAGGTAAATCTGTCTTAACCTTCGTTTAGCAATGGCTCAAGATAATCCTCGTAAATGCGAGTCCAGCTATATCGTTGCATCACCTGCTGACGCGCCTGTTTCATCGTGCCCTTTGGCACAATTTTACGCACCAGGGCCGCCACCTGCGCCGGTGAACTGCCCAGATCAAAAAAATGCGCATTTCCCAGCGCCACCTCACGATGCGGCGCAATATCAGAGCACAGCACCGGCAGCCTGTGCAAAGCCGCCTCCAGCAGCGGCAGGCCAAAACCTTCTGAGCGGCTGGGAAAAAACACCAAATCCGCCAGAGCATAAAGCGACCGCATCTCGCTTTCACTGGCCACCCCATCGCTCCCCACAAAAATCGCCGCATCGGTCAATTCGAGCGATTTCATCTGTTCCTGGAGAAACTGCGCATAAGCTGCTGAACTCGGGCGATGAGGATCCGGCGCCCCGGAAACCAGATACATAGCATCCGCCCCCTGCCTGCGGAGTTCTGAAGTGACCGCCAGCCCCATCTCCATGTTCTTGCGTTGCAGCACTCTGGAAGGATGAAACAGCACCAGCTCACGTTCCATTAAACGATGCTCATGGACCAGTGTCTCTACTCTTGCAGACCAGCCAAGTGTCTTTGCAGGGTTAATGCCATTCGGGATCACTTTTGCATCCCCCACCCCCAGCTTCTCTTTTAGCACAGTGTTGCGTGAGTCTGATACCGCAACGTTTTGGGCTTTTAGATGAAGTGACTCAAACCACTCACGTGGCACATCCACATCATGCACCCAATTTACGGTCCGCCATTCATGGCTCAGTCTGGCCAGCACCACTGCTGCGTCATTGTGAAACGGCATGGTAAACATGTTATGCACGATCACAGCATCACATCCCTGCAAGGCTTCACGCAGTTCATGTTCCTGCCATGAAGATGAGATGATGCGAATCTCTGCGCCGGACAATGCAGCGTCTTGATTTGCACAGACGATCACGACCTCGTGCCCATGTTGAAGCAGGAGCTGAGTCTGCTGCTCAATGATTCGCTCCACACCCCCTACCACAGGCGGTGCGGCATAGTGAACCAGAGCCAGACGCATGATGGAGATAAAGACACAAGATTCAAGATGGCAAGATGCAAGTGGCACAGGTTTTCAACCTGTGAGCGCAACCGGCAATTACACACCAATATCTACTCAGTTCGCCACAATGTTCAACAGCTTGCCAGGCACATAGATGACCTTGCGAATAGTCACACCCACCAAAAACTCCTGAACTTTTTCGATCTTCATCGCTTCCTTCTCGATCACCTCCTTGTCGGTGTCTTTCGGAACGATCACACGACCGCGCAGCTTGCCATTCACCTGCACCACCACCTCGATTTCATCCACCACCAGGGCAGATTCATCAAAGGTCGGCCAAGTTTGATGCGCCAGCAGACCATCTTTCTTGTAAGCCGGGAAAGCCTCACCAATGCGGGCTGCCAGCTCTTCAGTCAGGTGCGGTGCAAACGGGTTCAGCACCTGCAACAGAGTCACGATGGAAGACACAGGACGCACCTCCGCCTGGGTCAGCGCGTTGGTCATCACCATCATCTGGCTGATAGCCGTGTTAAAGCTCAACTTCTCAATGTCATCGCCCACCTTTTTGATGGTTTCATGCACCACCTTGTTCAGCTTCTTGTCAGCGGCAATATCCTGCAACTGCGGCGACAGGTTCCACTCGCCCTCTTGATTGATCTCAAACACCAGACGCCAGACACGGGCCAGGAAGCGATACACGCCTTCCACGCCTTTCATGCTCCATGGCTTCACCTGCTCCAGCGGGCCCATGAACATTTCATACAGGCGCAGGGAATCCGCGCCGTATTCTTCAATGACATCATCCGGGTTCACCACGTTGCCACGGGACTTGGACATCTTCTGGCTGTCCTCCCCCAAGATCAGACCCTGGTTCACCAGACGCTGGAAGGGCTCAGGCGTGCAGACATGACCCAGATCAAACAGCACCTTGTGCCAGAAACGGGCATACAACAGATGCAGCACCGCATGCTCGGTGCCGCCCACGTACAAATCAACACCGCCCGGCTTGCCGCCTGATCCCATCCAGTACGCATCGGCTTCTTTGGAGATGAAACGCTCGCTGTTGTTTGGATCACAATAACGCAGGTAATACCAACAGGAACCCGCCCACTGCGGCATGGTGTTCAACTCACGGGAGGCAGTTTCTGAATAGCGCACCCAGTCGGTAGCTTTGCTCAGCGGAGGCTCAGGTGTACCTGTTGGCTTGAAGTCATCCAGATCTGGTGGCAGCACTGGCAGATCACCGACAGGCACCGCCTGGTGTTTGCCATTCTCCCAATAGATTGGGAATGGCTCACCCCAGTAACGCTGACGGCTGAACAACCAGTCACGCAGCTTGAAATTCACCTTGCCCTTGCCCAGCTTCTTCTCTTCCAGCCAGACAATCATCTTGCGCTTGGCTTCAGGAGTGGTCAGGCCATCCAGGAAACCTGAGTTCACAGCGGTGCCATCATCAGTGTAACCTTGCCAGTCTTTGCCTGCTGGCGGCTCCACCACCTGCACCACAGGCAGATCAAATTTTTGCGCAAATTCAAAGTCGCGCACATCATGCCCCGGCACGGCCATGATCGCGCCCGTGCCATAGGTCATCAGCACATAATCAGCGATCCACACTGGGATCTTCGCACCATTCACTGGATTGATGGCATAGCCACCTGTGAAGACGCCGCTCTTGTCTTTGGCCAGTTCGGTACGTTCCAGATCAGACTTGCTGGCAATGGTTTTACGGTAGGCTTCAATCGCGTCCTTTTGTTCAGGCGCAGAGACGGAATCCACCAAAGGATGCTCAGGAGCCAGCACCATGTAGGTCGCGCCAAACAAGGTGTCTGGACGAGTGGTGAACACCGGCACATTTGTAGCCAGACCATCCAGCTCAAAACTCACCTCAGCGCCTTCGCTGCGGCCAATCCAGTTGCGCTGCAACAGCTTGATGCTCTCCGGCCAGTCCAGGCCATCCAGATCATCAATCAAACGCTGGGCAAAGTCGGTGATGCGCAGCATCCACTGGCGCAGCGGACGGCGCTCCACAGGGAAACCGCCCACTTCGCTCTTGCCATCAATCACTTCTTCATTGGACAACACAGTGCCCAGTTCAGGACACCAGTTCACTGGCGCTTCACTCACAAAGGCCAGACGTCTGGCATCCATCTCCTCACGGCTCAGCCCTTTGGCTTCCAGTTCAGAGATTGGGCGCGCTGTCTTGGTCTCCGTGTCGAAATAGCTGTGATACAACTGCAAAAAAATCCACTGCGTCCATTTGAAATAGTTCGGATCCGTGGTGTTGACTTCACGATCCCAGTCATACGCAAAGCCCAGGCGCTTTAACTGACCACGAAACCCATCAATGTTTTTCTCCGTGGTGACACGTGGATGCTGCCCGGTCTTGATCGCGTACTGCTCCGCAGGCAGGCCGAAGGCATCCCAGCCCATCGGGTGCAGCACGTTAAAGCCGCTCATGCGCTTGAACCTCGCCATGATGTCGGTGGCCGTGTACCCTTCAGGGTGGCCTACATGCAGACCCGCACCGCTGGGATACGGGAACATGTCCAGCACGAAGTATTTAGGCTTGGAGGCATCAAAATCCGCCTCGCCAGGGCCAGACGTGCGGAAAGACTTCTTCTCATCCCAAAGCGCCTGCCAGCGGGGTTCAAATTCTTCAAAAGGAAACTGCTTGCGGCGTTCGTTGCTCATGGTGGTCAAAAAAGAGGGCCGGTAGGAAACCCCAAGTTCGCCAAATCGCAACCGCTCATTACGTCTGCTGCTGATTCCCCTCTAACAAACGAGGGCATCAAACCCAAATCAGGACAGGACAAATTCCGACAAAAAAGAGCGGCAAGCTTTTATGGCTTGCCGCTCCATCAAAATCCTATAACTCGCTTTTATCCTACTGCCCCTTGCTCATCGCTTCGCGAATCCAGCCGATGACTTCATTTAGCGGCGCGGGCTTGCCTTCTTCCACCGTTTTAACAAAACGCTCCAGCGGCTCTTTCGGCAGTTCATTGGCATGCGTCACGGCGTCTTTGGCTGTTGCCAGGGCATCCTCTTTATCACCCAGTTGCCATTGCAAATGGGTCAGCTGCAGACGCTGAACAACCACCATGGGGCTGCTATTATCAAGGGTTCCCTTCAGACGCGTGGCCACCTCGCGTTTCAAATTTTCTGGATAACCTCCATCCGGCATCTGCACAAAACGGGCCGCCAGGGACAATACCGCCATCGGTTCCTGCTCCTTTTTCATCTCCTTCAGCATCACCATGATCTCATCCCATTTTTTGCCCGCGATCGCCTGCTCAATCTTCATCATCGCCAGCATCTGATGCTCTGGATCAATGGCGGCTATTTCAGCAATTTTGGCGCTCATGGTCACTTCATCGCCAGCCTCCGCCGCTTTCACAAACTCCATCATCAGCGGCTGCAGCTTTGCCTCATTCTCCTCCTTCTTCGCCATATCCTGCACGGCTTTTTCTGCTTCCTCGCCGCCTTTTAGCAGTTTCTCAATCAAGGCTTCATCCAGCTGCATCGGATGCGTCTTGAGCAGCAGCTTGCCGTCTTTCACCACAAACGCATTGGGAATTCCCTGCACCCCTGCCGCAGTCATCCAGTCCTTGTCAAAATCATCACCGCGCACGGAATGCACAATCGGGTAGGACATCCCCTCACCCTGCTTATTCACAAATTCTACAGCGGCGGCCTTATCCTCCTCCCAGACATTCACGCCGAGAATTCTCAGGCCTTTGTCCGCATACTTTTTATGCAGTTCATTCACATGCGGAATCGCCTTAATGCACGGCCCGCACCAGGTGGCCCAGCACTCCAGGATGTACACTTTCCCCGGCTCCCAGGCTTTGACAGTTTCACCTTGAATCACCTCCAGCTTGCCCAGTGCATCAGCCTTGACCTCACCCCCCGGTTGCAGCGCCAGCGCTGATGAAGCGAATGCCAGCCCCATAAGACTGACGATGAGTGATGGAAGCGATTTTAGTTTCATGATGCAATGATTCGAAATTTGATCTTACAGAACCGTTCAGATAATACGATACCTAAATGATGATGAGCTTGGGAAGACGGTGATGATGGCTCATTCAGCAAAGCCGCCTCCTATCCTTGTATATCGCGCCTTCACCACTTCATTCTGTAGTCTGTAATCTTTTATCTGTTATCTCTTAACCCACAGATATGCCTTGAGTGAGTTCCCATAAAAATACTTCTCCAGCGCCGACTGCCCCTTTTCGCTGAAGTAACCCCTCACAATAGCGAACATCTTTTCATAACTCGTGCCCTTATCAGACACCGGCCAGTTGCTGCCATAAATGACACGATCTTCACCAAAGCAGTTCCACACATGATCTAACACTGGACGATAATATTCAAGATCCGTGCGTGCCTGCCCCCACTCTGCCTTGGTCTGCTCCGGCAGGCCGGAGACTTTACAGAAGATGTTGGGCAGGGCGGCGGCCTGCATCATTTCCTCACGCCAGTTCACCGCTAAATTTGCCGGATCCCCAGCACCTCCCACATGATCAATCACGATGCGCAAATCCTTCACTTTCCCGGCCAGCGCAGCCGCCGCAGGCAGCAAGGGCGGCCCCCCATTCACATCCAGCGACAGATCCTTTTCCGCCAGCAGTGCCATCGCCGCCACAAAGGAAGGTTTATCGACGTTTTCATGAAACTTTTTCCCGCTGACTCGAATCCCCCTGAACAAAGGACTGGCCGCAAAACGATTCAGATGCTCAGCAAACCGTTCTTCGGAGGGATCAAGATTGCCAACAAAACCGACAATGCTCTTGTCCTTCTCGGCAAAGTCTAAAATCCACTGATTGTCCTCCACCCAAGGGCTGGCCTCAACAATAACTGTGTGCGTCACCCCACAGGGCCCGGCCACGTCCCGCCAGTCATCGGGCAAAACAGGGCGATACAGCGGCGAATTCTTCTGGGGCCAGGGAACACCACCCTCCCTCTGTGGATCATAAAAATGAGTGTGGGTATCCACGACCATCTCCGGCATGGCAGGAGATGTCTTATCTTCCGCAAATAATTTCGTGGCGGGGCCAGCAATACTTGCAGCCAGAGCAGTCGCACTGGTTTTAATAAAGGTGCGTTTTGTCAGCAATGAAGAAGTATCTGCGCGCATTACAATTTTACGCGCATGGATTACAATTTCTCCCTTGATTTGCACGCCTTTGCAAAAGAACTGGCAAATCTCGGTTCGTGCTGGTCAAAGCCGCAATCTTCCGCTGTAATAACCCGCTCGCAGCCACAGCGCCACATGACTGCCCCTCGCCTACTACTCCTGACATTTCTATCTCTGCTCACCTTAAGCCATACCGTCGCCAGCGCCGAGGAAAAGGTCCGGGCGGGACGTCTCATCACGCTTGAAGAGGCCTACGACCTTGCCCTGGCCAGTGATCAATCCATTGCCATCGCCATGATTGGCATTCAACAGGCAAGGCTGCAACCTGCCAGCGCCTGGGTCAAACTCACGCCCACCGTAGGGGCGGACGCCTCGCTCTCAATCCGTGATTCGCTCAACGTGGCCAACCGTCGCTACACCAGCAGCGGCGGCGTGACTATTGATCAGCCGATCTTTGACCCCACTTTCCTTCCGGCGCTGCGCCGTGGCAAGCTGGCTGTCGAGGCGGCCGGCATGGACTACCACCGGCAGATTCGTGAAACCCTTTTTGGCGTGGCCCAGGCTTATTATGACGTGTACACCCAGCAGAAAATCATTGAGGTGGACAAGGAATCCCTGCGCCTGGCCCGTGAGCAGCAGGAGGCGGTGCAGGTGCGGTTTGAAGTGGGCGAAGTAACCCGCGCGGAGGTACTGCGGGCTCAGGTGACAGTGGAAAATGCCCGACGCATCCTGATTGAAGACACCAGCGCCCTGGTTTCACTGAAGAACATCCTGGCCAACATTCTAAACCTGGAGCAGGGGGAGGCCTTCCGTGTCTCAGAGCCAGCCGCGCGTTCCAGCCCCGTTCCCAAGTTTGAAAACCTGCTGAAACAGGCGCTGACCCAGCGTGAGGACATTCGCAGCCAAAACCTGCTGGTTCGTCAAAATGAAGAACGCATTACTGAAGTGCGCTCCAGTTACCTGCCCAGCGTAGTGGCGCAGATTGACGCCTCCACCAATGACAACACAACGGGCAATCCCCGCTATCAAAATGATGTACAGGGCAACATAGGCCTGCGTATTCCCCTCTACAGCGGCGGACAGAAAGCCATTGATGTAAAAGGCGCGAAACTGGACACCGCCCAGTCAAAACTGCAAATGCAGCAGCTCATCAAACAGGTGGAACAGGAAGTGAAAGATGCCTGGCTGGATGCCAGACGCCTGCGTGAAACGCTGGAAATTCTGAAAGCCCAGGTGGAAGCCGCGGAGGTAGGCTACCGCGAACTGCAGGATCAGTTCAGGGCCGGCCAGGCCAGCAACCTGGATGTGCTGGCCGCGCTGAACGAACTGATTAATGCACGTCGTGATCTCACCGTTGAAACGTATCGTGAACAACTGGCACTAAGAAATGTGGAGCGTGCCGCCGGTAGCTTCCAAACGGATCGTGTGCAGAAAGCGAAGGTTCCGTAATCGCTCCCTTTTAACTTCGACAGCTCTATTCTCCTTCCCTTGTGAAAAAAATTTTTGTCATGCTTGTGATTCTCGCCGGAGCTGGTTACGGCGGCTGGTGGTATTATCAGAAACAGCAGCGCAGCCTTGAAGTCACCTATGTCACCTCGGAAGTGGATCGCTCCACTCTGACCCAGCACGTGACCGCCACAGGCATCCTGAATCCTGTGATCAACGTCCAGGTGGGCAGTCAAATCTCTGGCAACATCAAGGAACTGTTTGCCGATTTTAACAGCCCGGTAAAAGCCGGTCAGGTGGTGGCGCAACTGGACCCGGCGGTATATCAGGCCGTGGTCGCCCAGCAGCAGGGTGAGGTGGCCAATGCCAAAGCCACACTGGAACTGGCAAAAGTGACGGCCAAACGTAAACAAGAGCTGGTGGAAAGAAACGCCGCACCCCAAGCTGATCTGGACAGCGCTCTGGCGGAACTGGCACGCGCGGAAGCACAGCTTCAGGTAAGGAACGCCAACCTGGAAAGGGCCAAAGTAGATCTCAGCCGCTGCACCATCTACTCACCTGTGGATGGCACCGTGATTACACGTGACGTGGACGTAGGCCAAACCGTGGCCGCCAGCATGAGCGCACCCGTCTTGTTCACCATTGCCAATGACCTGACCAAGATGCAGATCAACACCGCCGTGGCTGAGGCAGATGTCGGCACGGTTAAAGACGGGCAGGATGTGGATTTTGCCGTGGATGCCTACCCTTACGAAACCTTCCACGGCAAAGTGACGCAGGTGCGTAATGCCGCCACCACACTGAACAATGTGGTGACTTATGATGTGATCATTACAGTGGATAACACCGATCTGAAGCTGAAACCCGGCATGACAGCCAACGTGTCCATCATCGTCGCCCAGAGCAAGGACGCCGTTCGACTGCCGAATGCCGCGCTGCGATACAAACCCGCCAATGCAAATGAGGAATCCAACGGCAGACGCGAGGGCGGCGGCAGAAGCCGGGACGGAAATTCCCCCATGGAACTAGGTGTACTGCAAACAGAACGCACGGTGTATGTGCTGGAAAACAATGCCCCCGCCCCCGTTCCGGTGACGATCGGCATCAACGATGGCGTGTACACAGAAGTGATCAAAGGTCTGGAGGAAGGCGCGCTAGTCATTACCGGCCAGTACGGCGGCAGACCTGATCGCGATGAGGAAGGCAGCAGCAATCCCTTCGGGGGTGGCGGCTTTCGCGGCAGACGTTTCTAATCCGCAAAAGCCAGATTCCGCGCATCAGTCGCCTCATTTTTCAACTCCAGGCCCACCCATGCAGCCCGTCCTCAATCTGGAAAACATCCGCAAGACCTACCACAGCGGAGACGTGGATGTGCACGCCGTGCGTGGGGTGACACTGACCATTGAACGCGGTGAATTTGTGGCCATCATGGGCCCCAGCGGCTCGGGAAAATCCAGCATGATGAACCTGCTGGGCTGCCTGGACAGACCCAGCGACGGCAAGTACCTGCTGGATGGGATTGATGTCTCCAAACTGAACCGCAATGAACTGGCAGACATTCGTAATCTGAAGATCGGCTTTGTCTTCCAAGGTTTCAATCTGCTGTCCCGCACCTCGGCGCTGGAAAATGTGGAGTTGCCCATGCTTTATGCAAAACATCCACGCCCACTAAAAGATCAGCACAGCATGGCGATGAAGGCGCTGGAGCGCGTGGGCCTGGGGCAGCGGGTGCACCACACGCCCAATCAGCTTTCCGGGGGCCAGCAGCAGCGCGTGGCCATTGCCAGGGCGCTGGTCAACGAACCCGCCCTGTTGCTGGCAGATGAACCGACTGGCAATCTGGACAGCCGCACCAGCATCGAGATCATGGCTTTGTTCCAGGAGCTTAATGATCAGGGCATTACCATTGTCATGGCGTCGCACGAACCAGACATCGCGGAATTCACCAAACGAAACATCGTCATGAAGGATGGCGTGATCGTGGAAGACGTTTGGGTGAAGAAACGGAAAAACGCTGCGGCTGAATTAGCCATTGTAAATCGCGAATTAGACACTACATCATCCTCTCCCTAATTTTCCCAAATCCGCCCTGCGATGTCCGACGACGCCACCTCATTCTACACCAGTTCCGCCAGCCAACACAAAAATGAGCCCGCCAAAGGCCACACCTACAAGCAGTCCGGCGTGGATATCCGTGAAGCGGCTGCCCTTGTTGGCGACATTGGCCAACTGGTAAAGCGGACGCAAAAACAACGCCAGCTTGCAGGAGCTTTTGGCCTTTTTGCTGCGGCCTACGACCTGAGCGCTTACAAACATCCAGTGATCCTCACCGGTTGTGATGGCGTAGGCACGAAAATTGAGCTTCTGCTGCAACACGATCTGCTGGAGAACGCCGGCAAGGATCTGGTGGCCATGAACGTCAATGATGTGCTGACCACCGGCGGTGATCCCATCATGTTTCTGGACTACGTGGGCATTGGCCGTCTGGAAAAAGACAAAATCACCCGCTGCATCGCTGGCATGGTGGAATACCTGGAAGCCTGCGGCTGCATCCTGGCCGGGGGTGAAACGGCAGAAATGCCCGGCATGGTTCCCGATGGCGTGATTGAACTGAGCGGCTTTGCGATTGGTGCGGCTGAAAAATCCAGCCTCCTCAATCCTGCGACCATTCAGCGCGGCGACGTGCTCGTAGGCTTCCCGAGTGCAGGTTTCCACGCCAACGGTTTTAGCCTGGTGCGCCGCGTCATTGAAGCCGAAAAACTGGAATTCAGCGCCGCTGAGTATCGCGACCTCCTGGCCGCCACCCTGCTTTACCACGAAGAGGCATTCGCCCTGCGCAAGAATGTGCCAAGCCTCCGCGCCATGTCTCACATCACCGGCGGCGGTCTTCCTGAAAACCTGGGCCGCATCCTGGTCTTTGGGGGGCACGGCGCCCAGATCAAACTGCCAAAATGGGAAAACGAAGTCGTGCAGAAAGTGCTGGCTCATGTTGATCCAAATGATGCCCTGCACACTTTCAACAGCGGTTTTGGCTGGGTGGCTATCCTGGCTGCCGATGATGCTGACAAAGCCCTTGCCTGTGGCAAAGGTGCCGTGGTGCTGGGCGAGATCAACAACCTCGGCGACGTACAGATCGAAAGAATCTAGTCACCTCGTCTGATTCAAGGCACTTCTTGAGCCTGCGTGATGCGTCGCCCTTCCTGGGCGTCTTTATTGATCTGCGCACGCAGTTCATCAATTCCATTGAACTTACGTTCATCACGCAATTTCTCTAGGAACGCAACCTCAAGCAACTGACCGTAGAAGTCGCCTGAGACGTCAAACAGATGCACCTCCAGGCTACGGTTATCTCCATCCACCGTCGGGCGGGTGCCAAGGTTGGCGACGCCATGGAATGATTTGTCCCCCAGCATTGCCCGCACAACATACACGCCGTTGGGAGGTAACTGCTCGCTTTCCACAGCCACGTTCGCAGTGGGAAACCCCAACTCACGCCCTAACTGCCGGCCTTTAACAACCTCACCCAGGACGGTATAATCACGCCCCAGAAGACGTTTCGCCATGGAGAAAGCTCCACTGTTTACGGCCTCCCGGATACGCGTGCTGCTAACCACGGCCTCATCCATTTTAACTTCAGGTACACCGTAAACGCCGAAGCCATGGGTTGCGCCGAGTTCCATGAGTTGATGCACATTCCCTGCGCCACCTTTGCCGAAGCTCCAGGAGTAACCCACGGAGATGAAGCCGAGGGGATGGCAGGATTTAACCAGACTTTCAACAAACTGTCTGGCGTCTGTGCGTGCCATCTGTTCATCAAAGGGACAGACCAGGGTATATTTAACCCCCATGCGTTGGAGCAGCAGCAGTTTGTGCCGGGTGCTGCAAAGCATGGACGGAGCCAGATCAGGACGGAGCACACGCATGGGGTGCGGGTCAAAGGTCATGACCACAGCGGTTCCGTGATGTTGCGCGGCGTATTCCAAAGCCGCGCCAATGACTTCTTTATGGCCCAGATGCACGCCATCAAACACGCCAATTGCCAGGGCCACCGGTCCTTGAACGGATGAAAGTTGTTCGATGGAATGGATGGTCTGCATGAGCTTTATATGAGAAGGGCGGTCCAAACATGACCGCCCCCTTCATTGAATGACTACGCTCCGCGAAGCTTGGAGACTTCGTATAAAGAGTACATGGCCTGCTCCACCTCTTCACGGCGCCCTTCCTTCAGCATGTCAAAGGTGACGCATTTGCCAGGCTGTAAGGTGAAGCTGCCGGAACGGGTGCGGCGCAGCGCGCTGAGGTGGGCACCGCAGCCAAGTTTTTCACCGATGTCATTGGCATAGGTGCGGACGTAAAAACCCTTGCTGCACACCACGCGAAAATCTATCTCCGGCAGTTCAGTGCGGGTGATTTCATAATCGAATACGTGAACCAGACGCGGTTCGCGCTCGACAGTCTGCCCCTTGCGGGCCAGCTTGTATAAAGGCACGCCATCCTTCTTGATGGCGGACACCATCGGCGGGAGCTGGTAGAAGTCGCCACGAAATCCTTCGAAGGCGCCTTTGATCTGCTCATCAGTAAAGGCCGCTACAGGGCGCTCCTCCAGCACCTCTCCCTCCTTGTCCTGGGTGGATGTGGATTTGCCCAGAGAAGCTGTGCCAAGGTATTCCTTTTCCTCACTCATGAGGAGATCCTGAATGCGGGTAGCCCGTCCAATGACCAGAATCAGCATGCCGGTAGCCATGGGATCAAGTGTACCACAATGACCAATTTTCTTGGTGTTTAAGCAGCGGCGCGCAACGGCCACCACATCGTGCGAGGTCATGCCGGGGGACTTGTCCACCAACAGCACGCCATCAAGCGAGTCGTTTAATTTCATCTTCTAATACTTCTAAAAATCGTCTTTCAGCATCTTCCAAGGGGCCGGGAAGCCGGGCGCCTGAAGCCATGCGGTGTCCACCTCCGCCAAAGGTGAGGCAGACCTTGGAAACATCCAGCCGCTCATCCTTGCTGCGAACACTGACTCTGATACGGCCGTCTGGCAGTTCATCAAAAATGACGGGGCTAAGCACGCCTTCAATACCACGCAGAATATCAATCAGTCCTTCGGTGTCGCCGGGTTGAATGCCTATGGACTTTTGAAGTTCCTGGCTCATGGCCCAGCTCGCGATACGATTGCCTGCGCTGAGCTTCATTTCATTCAGCAGGGCCTTTTGCAGCATCAGGTATCGCAGCGGATGGGTATGATAGAGGCGCAGGCAAAGCTCTGAAAATTCGCTGCCAGCCTCCATCAGCTCTGCAATGATGCGCAGCGTGTGGGGTCCGGTGTTGCGGAACTGGAATGATCCAGTGTCAGTGCTGATGGCAGTGTAGAGGCTCTGCCGGATGGTTTCATCAATGGGCAGATTTTGCGATTTCAGAAAATTATAGACGATCTGTCCTGTGGCTGGTGAGGTGGACTCTATGTAATTGATGTCACCATATTGAGGGTTGGTGCCGTGATGATCTATGTTGACCCAGGTCTTGGCCTTGGCAAAAACGCGGTTTACCTCCAGCCCGAGGCGATCTTGCACGGCTGTATCCAATGCGATGGCGACATCCAGATCAGCGATTTCCTCACCTGGTAATTCAATGATCTCCACGCCGGGGAGAAATGACAGGTTTCCCGGCACCGGGTCTTCACAAATCAGACGGGCATTTTTGCCGGCGAGGCGCAGGCTGTGTCCAAGGGCGATCAGGGAGCCAATGGCATCCCCATCAGGTCTGGCATGACAGGCGAGTGCAATGACATCTGCGTTGTGGATAACGTCAGCGATCTGCTCAAAAACTGGAAGGGTAGCCGGTGACATGCCTGTTATTTTTTGTCGGAGTCTTCATCGAGAATCCGGCTGTCATCATAATCACCCTCTGGAAGCGGCTCTGGCAGGCTTTCAATGGCGCTTAAAATCTGCACGCCTCTTTCTACGGAGGTGTCGTATTTAAAGTGCAGGGTGGGGGAATTTTTCAACACCACGCGTTTGTAGAGTTCACGCTGCAGCACGGCGCGGATGTCATTCAGTTTATAAACGATTTGTTTGGGATCGCCCTGCGCCCCAAGCACACCGATAAAGATGAAGCACTGCTTTAAGTCGGGCGTGATGTCCACATCATGAATGGTCACCAGCGCGCCTTCGAACTTGTGGTTTTTCTCCAGAATCATCCCCAACTCACGGCGGATGAGTTCTTTTACTCTAAGGAGACGGTGGTTCATAGGGAAACGTCGGGGTTAAGGAGGTTTACGTCAAGCGGTGGGATGTAGAGGCTTTGGCGAATGCTATCAAGCAACTGACTTTGCGCGCCCAGGGCAGCGGAGTCGGTGAGGGACTGCTGTCCGACCACCAGTGTGGCAAAACGCAGTCTGCGATTGATGTTCCGTGGCAGACTTACCCGCGATGCAATACAGACCTTACAGGGTCTGCTGCATTTTCTCGAGTTCGTAGCACTCGATGATGTCTTCCTCCTGATAATCGTGATAGTTGGCAACGCGGATACCGCACTCGAGGCCATTACGAACCTCTGGCACTTCATCGTGGAAGCGGCGCAGTGTATCCATGTGTCCGTCGAAGACGGGCTGGCCATCTCGGATGACGCGCGCACGTCCTTTACGGTCAATACGACCATCAATGACGGCACAACCGGCGACACGACCACGGGTAAGTTTGAAGACCACCTTCACACGTGCATGACCGATGACCTTCTCACGGGTAAGCGGATCAAGAAGGCCGAGCATGGCTTCTTTCATCTGATCCAGCAGTTCGTAGATGATGCTGTAGAGTTTTACCTGAACGCCTTCACGTTTAGCGGTGGACACGGCGTTGTTTTCAACCTTGGTGTTGAAGCCGATGACAATGGCGTCAGAGGCGCTGGCCAGCAGGATGTCACTTTCAGAGATGGGGCCTGCGGCGCTGTGCAGGACCTGCACTTTTACCTTGTCACTCTTGATCTCATGAAGCGATTTGGTGATGGCTTCCAGGGACCCTTGAACGTCGGTCTTAAGAACAATTTTGAGGGCTTTTTTCTCGCCGTCAGAAATGTTGGCAAACAGGGTTTCCAGGGTGCTGCGACGTGGGGCGGCCAGCTTCTTCTGACGAATCTCCTCCAAACGCTCTTCACTGAGACGTTTGGCGGTTCGTTCAT
>Ga0182737_1001661_pt1 | contig 20834 bp, 15 predicted proteins | sample eDN5th30CBELigOP_FD_128878 | JGI IMG/M metagenome (GOLD analysis project Ga0182737, IMG submission 128878) | Enriched Organic Plus compost microbial communities from Emeryville, California, USA - eDNA 5th pass 30_C BE-Lig OP (version 2) (version 2) ...
ATCGAGATGGAGCGCGCCCCCAAGGGCCTGTCGGAAGACACGGTGCGCTACATCTCGGCCAAGAAGGGCGAGCCGGACTGGATGCTGGAATGGCGGCTGGGCGCGTTCCGCCGCTGGCTGACCATGAAGGAGCCGGACTGGGCGCGGGTGCATTACCCCAAGATCGACTATCAGAACGCCTATTACTACGCCGCGCCCAAGAACACGCCCAAGAAGCAGTCGCTGGACGAGGTCGATCCCAAGCTGCTGGAAACCTACAACAAGCTGGGCATTCCGCTGCACGAGCAGATGGCGCTGGCCGGGGTGGCGGTGGACGCGGTGTTCGATAGCGTGTCGGTCGCAACCACCTTCAAGGAAAAGCTGAACGAGGCGGGCGTGATCTTCTGCCCGATCAGCGAGGCGATCCGCGACTATCCGGACCTGGTGCGGAAATATCTGGGCACGGTGGTGCCGGTGACGGACAATTACTTCGCCACCCTGAATTCGGCGGTCTTCTCTGACGGCACCTTCGTCTATGTGCCCAAGGGCGTGCGCTGCCCGATGGAGCTGTCCACCTATTTCCGCATCAATGCCAGCGAGACCGGCCAGTTCGAGCGCACCCTGATCATCGCCGACGACGCCAGCTATGTCAGCTATCTGGAGGGCTGCACCGCGCCCAAGCGCGACGAGAACCAGCTGCATGCCGCCGTGGTCGAACTGGTGGCGCTGGACGATGCCGAGATCAAATATTCCACCGTCCAGAACTGGTATCCGGGCGATGAGAATGGCGTCGGCGGCATCTTCAACTTCGTCACCAAGCGCGGCGACTGCCGCGGCCGCAAGTCCAAAATCTCCTGGACGCAGGTGGAGACGGGATCGGCCATCACCTGGAAGTATCCGTCCTGCATCCTGCGTGGTGACGGCAGCGTGGGCGAATTCTATTCCATCGCCATCGCCAACAATTTCCAGCAGGCCGATACCGGCACCAAGATGATCCATCTGGGCGCCAACACCAGGTCGCGCATCATCTCCAAGGGCATTTCGGCGGGCAAGGCGCAGAACACCTATCGCGGCCTCGTCAGCGTCTATGGCAAGGCGAAGAACGCCCGCAATTACACCCAGTGCGACTCGCTGCTGATCGGTGGCGCCTGCGGCGCCCATACCGTGCCCTATATCGAGAGCCGCAATCCGACGGCGCGGATCGAGCACGAGGCGACGACCTCCAAGATCGCCGAGGATCAACTGTTCTATTGCCTGCAGCGCGGCATCCCGCAGGACGAGGCGGTTTCGCTGATCGTCAACGGCTTCTGCAAGGAAGTCCTGCAACAGCTTCCGATGGAATTCGCCGTGGAAGCGCAGAAGCTGGTGGGCATTTCTCTGGAAGGTTCCGTGGGTTAGTCATGCTGGATATCAAGAATCTGCACGTCGCGGTGGACGGCAAGGAAATCCTCAAGGGCCTGACCCTGCGGATTGAGCCGGGGCAGGTACATGCCATCATGGGCCCCAATGGGTCGGGCAAGTCCACGCTGTCTTATGTGCTGGCAGGCCGCGCCGGGTATGACATCACCGAAGGCTCCATCACCTATAACGGCGAGGACCTTGTGGCGCTGGCCCCGGAGGCGCGCGCCGCCAAGGGCGTGTTCCTGGCCATGCAGTATCCGGTGGAAATCCCCGGCGTCACCACCATGACTTTCCTCAAGACCGCGCTGAACAGCCAGCGCCGCCAGCGCGGCGAACCGGACCTGGATGCGGTAGGCGTTCTGAAGCTGGTGCGGGCGAAAGCCAGGACGCTGAATGTCACCGAGGAAATGCTGAAGCGCGCCCTGAATGTGGGCTTTTCCGGCGGCGAGAAGAAGCGGCTGGAGATTCTCCAGATGGCGCTGTTCGAGCCGAAACTAACCATCCTGGATGAAACCGATTCCGGGTTGGACATCGACGCCCTGCGTCTGGTGGCCGAAGGCGTGAACACATTGCGTTCGCCCGAGCGCGCCATGCTGGTCATCACCCATTACCAGCGCCTGCTGGATTACATCGTGCCCGACCGCATCCATGTGCTGGCCAAGGGCCGCATCGTGGCGGAAGGCGGCAAGGAATTGGCGCTGGAACTGGAAGCCAGGGGCTATGACCATCTCGTGAAGGACGTGGCATGACGCTGGCCGCCGCCACCCGTGACGCCGCCGCCGCGCTGGTCGCCGCGCGGGGTGTGCCGCATCGCCGCGTGGAGGAATGGAAATATTCCGACCTGCGCGCCGCGCTGGGCGAACCGGGCCTTGGCACGGAAACGGCGCAATGGTCGGTGGATGCGCCGGACGGGGTCGAGAGGTTCGACCTGTCGCAGCCGAATCCGCCCGCCTGGGTCGCGGATCATTTCGGGCGCGATGGCGGCAATGTGATGAGCGCGGCCAGTCTTGCCTTCGCCAGCGGCGGTGTGGCCTTACGCGCGCCCGCGGGCGCGGCGATCGGCCGTCCGCTCAGGCTGGATTTCGCCGGCGCCGGTCATGTCCGTGCGCTGCTGGTGGTGGAGGCGGGCGCCGCGCTGACTCTTCTGGAAGGCGTGGGCGTGGCGGACTTCCGCAATGCGGGCCTGGAGATCGTGCTAGGCGAAGGCGCATCCCTGGAACATGTGCGGGTCTCGCCGGAAGCGGGCGACGCGGTGCTGGTGGAGGAAGCCTTTGTGCGCCTGGCGCGCGGTGCGCGCTACCGCGCCCATTTTGCCAGTTTCGGCAGCAAGCTGTCGCGCATGGAGCTTGCCATCACGCTGGCGGGCGCGGATGCGCAGGCGCATCTGTCGGGCGTGTCGGTGCTGGACGGCAAGCGGCACAGCGACGTCACCACCCATCTCATCCATGCGGTGGGCGATACGGTCAGCAGCCAGCGTTTCAAGCATGTGGCGGGCGGCCAGTCCCGCGCCATCTATCAGGGCAAGGTCACGGTGGCCCAGGGCGCCAACGGCAGCGATAGCAACCAGAGCGCCAAGGCGCTGCTGCTGGGCGAGACGGCCGAGGCCGACCTGAAACCGGAACTGGAAATCTTCGCCGATGACGTGAAATGCGCCCACGGCGCGGCGGTGGGCGATTTGGACGCGGAATCGCTGTTCTACTTGCGCGCGCGCGGCATCCCGGAGGCCGAGGCGCGGGGTCTGTTGTTGCAGGCGTTCCTGGAAGACGCGGTCGCGGAAATCGCCGACACCGACCAGCGCGAGCTGGTGCGGGTCGAACTGCTGACCGCGCTGAAGAGGCTGGCATGAACGCGCCCGCGAATATAAAGCCTTTCGACGTCGAATCCGCCCGCGCCCAGTTCGATATCCTGTCGCGCACCGTCTATGGCAAGCCGCTGGTCTATCTGGACAGCGGCGCGTCGGCGCAGAAGCCGCGCGCCGTGCTGGACGCGATGCGCGAGTTCGCCAGCAGCGAATATGCCAATGTTCATCGCGGGGTGCATTTCCTGTCGGCGGCGGCCACCGACCGTTACGAGGCGGCGCGGCGCACACTCCAGACATTCCTGAATGCCCGCGACGAGAACGAAATCGTCTTCACCAAGGGCGGCACCGAGGCGATCAACCTGGTCGCCTACAGCTATCTGATGCCCGTCATCCAGCCCGGCGACGAGATCGTGCTGTCGGTGATGGAGCATCATTCCAATATCGTGCCCTGGCATTTCCTGCGCGAACGCTGCGGCGCGGTGCTGCGCTGGGCGGATGTGCGCGATGACGGCAGCCTGGATGTCGAGGCGCTGGACGCGCTGATCGGGCCGAAGACCCGGCTGGTCGCCATCACCCACATGTCCAACGTGCTGGGCACCATCACGCCGCTGAAGGACATCGTCGCCCGCGCCCATGCCAAAGGTGTGCCGGTTCTGGCGGACGGCTGCCAGGGCGCGGTGCATGAGATCGTGGATGTGCAGGCGTTGGACATCGATTTCTACGCCATCACCGGCCACAAGCTGTACGGCCCCACCGGCATCGGCGCGCTGTATGCGAAGAAGGCGCATCTGAAGGCCATGCGGCCCTTCAATGGCGGCGGCGAGATGATCCGCGAAGTCACGATGAACCGCATCACCTATGCCGATCCGCCCGCGCGCTTCGAGGCGGGCACCCCGCCGATCATCGAAAGCGTCGGCCTGGCGGCGGCGCTGGAATGGCTGTCCGGTTTCGACCGCGCCGCCATCGCCGCGCATGAGCATGATCTTCTGGAACATGCCCGCGCGCAGGTCGGCCGGTTCAACTGGCTGCGGGTGATCGGCGATGCGCCGGGCAAGGGCGCGATCCTGTCTTTCGAGGCCGATGGAATGCACGCGCACGACCTGGCCACCATCCTGGACCGTGAAGGCGTGGCGGTGCGCGCCGGGCATCACTGCGCCCAGGTGCTGATGGAACGCTTCGGCGTCGCCAGTACCAGCCGGGCCAGCTTTGCCTTGTATAACACGCGCGCCGATGTGGATGCGCTGGTCGCGGGCCTGGAAAAGGCGCGTGGGATACTGACGTGAGTTTTGGCATGAAGGCTTGGCGTCATGGATAGCGCGCTGCGCGAACTCTATCAGGAGGTGATCCTCGATCACTCGCGGCACCCGCGTCACTATGGGCCGCTGGACGGCGCCAGCCACAAGGCGGAAGGCTACAACCCGCTGTGCGGCGACCGCGTCACCGTCTATCTCAGGCTGGATGCGGACGGCCGCGTCGCCGACATCGGCTTTGAAGGCAAGGGCTGCGCCATCAGCCAGGCATCGGCCTCGATGATGGTGGAGATGCTCAAGGGCCGTACCGCCGCCGAAGCCGACCGCCTGATGCAGGGGTTCCTGCATCTGGTGAAGGGCGAGGAAGCCGGGGAACTGTCGGAGGACGATCGCGAGCGCCTGGAAGTGATGGGTGGGATCAGCGAGTTCCCCATGCGGGTGAAATGCGCCACCCTGGCCTGGCACACCTACAAGAATGCAGCGGAGGAGGGCGCGGTATGAGCGACGCGGCCCAGAACAGTGCCGGAAATGCCGCCGAAAACACGGCGGAAACACCTGTCGAAGCCGCGGCGGTGTCCGGCCTGAGCCAGCAGGAACTGGACGACTTCACCGGCAAGCTGGTGTCGGCGCTGAAGACCGTCTACGACCCGGAAATCCCGGTTGATGTCTATGAACTCGGTCTTATCTACAAGGTGGATGTGAGCGACAACAAGGATGTGGCCGTGGACATGACCCTGACCGCGCCCAACTGCCCCGTGGCGGGCGAAATGCCCGGCATGGTCAAGGCGGCCCTGGCGAATGTGGACGGCATCGGCGAGGTGACGGTGAACATGACCTTCGACCCGCCCTGGACGCCGGACCGCATGAGCGAGGAAGCCAAACTCGAACTGAACATGTTCTGATGGAAACGCCAGCCCCCGACAGCAATACGCCGAAAGCGCGTCGTGAGCGTCCAAAACCGGTCAAGCTGACCGACGCCGCCGCCGCGCGTATCCGCCAGATCATGGATGGGGCGGACGGCAAGTATCTGGGCGTGCGGGTGGGCGTGACCAATGGCGGCTGCGCCGGCATGAGCTACACTATGGACTATGCCGCCGAGGCAAAGCCGTTCGAGGAGGTGATGGAGGACAAGGGCGTGAAGATCTTCATCGATCCCAAGGCCATCCTGTTCCTGATCGGCACCGAGCTGGATTTTGTCCAGGAAAAGCTGGGCGCGCGCTTCGCCTTCAACAATCCCAACCAGACCAGCGCCTGCGGCTGCGGCGAATCCGTCCAGATCACTCCTGCCAAAGGCTAGCCTCGTCTCGAGCCCGGCATTCCGCCGGTCGTCCTTCCATATTCCACCAGCTTCCTTCCCCCTTTGCGCGTAGCGCATGAAGGGGGAAGGTATCGCAGCAAGGTGTTTGCGGAGCAAACCCGCGCTGCGACGGATGGGGGTAGAAAGATCAAGCCGCGCTGGATTCCAGCGCCGCCATGCGCGGATCGTTCTGGTGCACGACCAGGTTGCGGCCGTGATGCTTGGCGCCATACAGGCAGGCGTCGGCGCGCCGGATGACGCTTTCGGCGGTTTCGCCGGGACAGAACTGCGCCACGCCGATGGAAATGGTGATGGCGCCCAGGATGTCGCCGGTCGATTTCTTCACCAGCTTCTTGGTTTCAACCGTCTGGCGGATCTGGTCGGCGACGCGGGTGGCGGCGTCGAGGCCCACGCCGCGCAGCAGCACGGCGAATTCCTCGCCGCCATAGCGCGCGGCGGTGTCGCGGCCCTTGACGTTTTCCGACAGGCAGGCGGCGACCAGACGCAGCACCTGGTCGCCGGTCTGATGTCCCCAACTGTCGTTGAAGGTCTTGAAATGATCGATGTCGCACAGCAGCAGCGACACATCCTCGCCATCCTGGTTCACCTGCGCCAGTGCGCCGGCGGCGGCATCGTCGAACGCCTTGCGGTTGGCGATGCCGGTCAGGGGATCGGTCAGGCTTTCCTTGCGGACATTGTCGAGCTTGGAGCGCAGTTCGCTCACCTGTTGCGAAGAGGCCTGCAACTCGTTTTCCAGGCTGCGGGTCCGCTGTTCCATGGCGCGGGTGGCGGCGACCAGTCCTTCCACCAGGCTGCGCAGGCCGTCGGGGGAGTTCTCGCCGCCCAGCTCGCCGCTGACGGCGGTCAGGGCATTCTTGTATTCCTGTGTGTCGCGTCCCGCGCTTTCCAGTTTCCGCAGAACGTCATCCATGACGACGTTCATGTGGCTGCTGACCTGATCCATCGCGGCGGCGGCGCGCGCCCCGGACAAGCATCGCAGGCGCATGTCGTTGAGCGCGTCGGGCGTGAAAGCCGTGCCGGACGCGATCATGGCGCCCATCAGCCGGCTGAGCGCGGGGTTTTCCCCCGAAGCATGGGCGTAGAAGAGTTCGAAATTGTCCGGAGTCGCCGTGACGCCGCATTCGTCCATCAGGACGAGTGCGGACCTGGCAAACGCCTGTTCGCGATCCGGCTTGTACACACTATTCCCCGTAGCCCGCCGGCGTGTGCCGGCTTTCCTGGGCAACTTTGCCGGGTACGCTGCGAAAAAAGGGTTAAGCGGGATCGTGCACGGGGCGAAAAAAGCCCCGCAACCGGCATTTTTCCCGAAATGGGCTGCCTAATCGGCCTGCGGCTCCGGCTTGCGGACCGGCACCGGGCGGAACAGGAAGGCAGGCAGTTCGCTATGATCCACCGGCTCGGGGCGGGCGGCGCGCTCATTGTGCTGCCGCTGGCTGCCCCGTTCGCGCTTTTCGCCGCGTTCGCGGTTTTCCGTCCGTGGACGCTGTTCGCTGCGTTGTTCACCACGGGGCTCCCCACGGGGACGGTCCTGGCGCGGCGCTTGTTCGGCGCGCGCGGGCTTTGCCTCCTGCGGCGCGGGCGCGGCTTCGGCCGTCACGGGTGCCGCTTCGGGGCTGGCGGCGGCGGGCTCCATGCTGGCGACATGGTCGTGGAATTTGCCGTCCGGCGGGCGGCGGTCACGACTTTTGCCGTCACGGCCCCGGCGGCCCTTGTCGCGTCCACCACGGCCGCCGCGCCCATCCTTGTCGTAGTCGCGGCGCGGGCGCACATCCTCGCGCACTTCGATGTCCAGCATCTCGCGGCGGGCCATCGGCTTGCCGGTCAGCTTTTCGATGACGTCCACATATTTGGTGTCCTTGGGCGTGGACAGCATATAGGCCTGTCCCGAACGCCCGGCGCGGCCGGTACGGCCGATGCGGTGGACGTAATCGTCCGCATGGATCGGCACGTCGAAATTGAAGACATGGGAAACGCTGGGCACGTCCAGCCCGCGCGCCGCCACGTCGGAGGCGACCAGGATTTTCAGCTCGCCGCCCCGGAAACGCTCCAGCGTCTTCATGCGCAGAGACTGGTCCAGGTCACCGTGAATCGGCGCGGCGTCGAAGCCGTGCTTGGCCAGGCTCTTGGCGACCACATCCACATCGCGCTTGCGGTTGCAGAAGACGATGGCGTTGTTCAGCGTCGGCTCGGCCTCGCGGATCAGGCGGCGCAGTGCCTCGCGTTTGGCCCAGTCGTTCTGCGGCACTTCCACCAGTTCCTGGGTGATGGTGCTGGCGGTGGTGGCGGGACGCGCCACTTCGATGCGCGCCGGATTGTGCAGGAACTGGTCGGTCAGCCGCTGGATTTCCGGCGGCATGGTCGCCGAATAGAACAGCGTCTGGCGGGTGAAGGGCAGCTTCTTGCAGATGTCCTCGACGTCGGGAATGAAGCCCATGTCCAGCATGCGGTCGGCTTCGTCGATCACCAGGATATTGACCTGGGACAGCAGCAGGCGGCCACGATTGAAGTGATCCATCAGGCGGCCGGGGGTGGCGATCAGCACATCCACGCCGCGATCCAGCTTCTTAATCTGCTCGTCCATCGCCGTGCCGCCGATCAGCAGCGCGTGGGTGAGCTTGGAATATTTGCTGTACTTGTCGAAGCTTTCCGACACCTGGTCGGCCAGCTCGCGGGTCGGCTCCAGCACCAGGGCACGGGGCATGCGCGCCTTGGCGCGGCCCTTGGACAGCATCTCGATCATCGGCAGGGTGAAGCTGGCGGTCTTGCCGGTGCCGGTCTGGGCGATGCCGATCACATCGCGCCGCTGCAGCGCCAGGGGAATGGTCTGGGCCTGGATCGGCGTGGGTGTGGTGTAGCCGCTGTCGGCCACCGCCTTGAGAAGGTCGGGGGAGAGACCCAAGGCTTCAAAGCCGGGCGTTTCCGGCTGGGTGGCGGGGGGCGTCTCGTTCGTCGAAGTCTGAGCAGTTTCAATAACTTCGAGGGTTCCGGCTTCCGCGCCGGAGGTCGTCACACTGGTCGTAGCACGCTCCTGAGAAAGGGGCGCGACATGTGGCGCCCAGGCCGTGCGCCCGGATGGCGGCACGACTCTTATCGCACTGCAAAATAGGGATATTCCTTCAAAATGCAAGATATCCCTGTATTTATGGACCCCACAGGGAACCTGGGGCGGAAAATTGGGGCGAATCTGGGGATTGGCGGCATTGGCGGTGGGCGTCTGGCTGCTGGCGGCCTACGGCCAGCACCGGCCTGCGCCCCTGGGGCTCGACGCGCCCGCCACACAATTCTCGGCGGCCCGCGCCGATGCCGCGCTGGCCCGGTTTCTGGGAGACCAGGCCCCGCATCCGGCGGGGTCGCCCGCCGCGATGGCGGTGCAGGCGCGTCTGCTGGCGCAATTGGCCGAGCTGGGCGTTCCCGCGCGGGGCGAGACCGTGACGGGGTGCTTTTCCAAAACACAATGGGACGGCATTCCCTGCGGCACCGTGCGCAATATCATCGCCGATGTCGCGCCGGGCGAGGGCAAAGCCATCGTGCTGATGGCGCACAGCGACTCCGTGCCCGCCGGGCCGGGGGCGGGCGACGACGCATCGGGCGTGGCCACAATTCTGGAAACCATCCGCGCGCTGAAGGCACGGGGTGGAAAAGGCGGTGGCCATCCGGTGAAGGCGGTATTCACGGACGGCGAAGAGCCGGGGCTGCTGGGCGCCTCGCTCTGGCTGCGCGATCCGGCGGTGCGGGCGCAAATCGGAGTGGTGATCAATGTCGAGGCCCGCGGCACCAACGGCCCCAGCTACCTGTTCCAGACCAGCCCCGGCGATGCGCGGTTGATTGACGCCTATGCGAAAAGCGTTTCCCATTTCGCCACATCCTCGCTCTATGCCGAGATTTACAGGCGTATGCCCAACGATACCGACATGACGCCGGTGCTGGCGGCAGGGCTGACCGGCTACAACTTCGCCTTTCTGGGCAATGTCGCCCATTACCACACGCCGCTGGACCGCCGCGAAAACCTGGACCCTCGCAGCCTGCAACAGCATGGGGAGGCGATGCTGGGGCTGGTGGAGACGTTGCGAAACGCCGATTTCACGCAACTGAAAAGCGGCGATGCGATCTATCTGGATATTCTGGGGCGCTGGCTGCCGCGCTTGCCCGCGGTCCTCGCATTGCCTTTGTCGCTGGGCGCATTCGCGATGATCGCGCTGGCCGGTTGGCTGACCCGGCGCGAGCGGCGGGCACCGTCGAGGCCGCTGTTGGCCCTTGTCATGCCGGTGCTGCTGCTGCTGGGCTGCGCGGGCATCGGCTTTGTGCTTCACGGGCTGGCGGCTTGGATATCGGGCGAACCCGATCCGTCTTTTGCCCATCCGCTGTATCTGCGGCTGTCGCTGGGCTTCGGCGTTTTCGCCGTGGGACTGCTGACGGCGCAGGGCGCGGGGGGCATCGCCTGCTGGCTATGGATGGCGGCGCTGGCCATCGCCTGCGCCATCTGGGCCCCTGGAGTGACGCCCTATTTTCTCTTTCCTTCGCTGGCCGCCGCGCCCTTGCTGCTGGCGACGGTGCGCAGTGGGCGCCGGCCTGCCTTGCTGGCGGCTGCGCTGACGGGCCTGCTGGTCTGGATCGGCCTGGCCGCCAGCGGCGAAGTCATCATGGGCCTGAAAATGCATTTGCTGTTCACGGTCAGCGCTGGTTTCGGACTTTTGGCCTTGCTGCCCCTGCTGACGCAGACCCGGGCCTGGGGCTGGTCGCTGGCGGGATCGTTGGCGCTGGCGGTCGCGTTGGCGGCGGCGGCGGGCTTTCAGCCCGCTTTCAGCGCCGCCGCACCGCAACGCCTGAACATCAATTATGTCGAGCAGGACGGAAGGGCCCAGTGGATAGCCAGCCCGGTCGCGCATCTGCCTTTGGACTTGCGCCGTGCCGCCAGTTTCTCGGCGATGCCGCAATCGGGCACGGAGTCCGGTTATGCCGCGCCCGCGGGACCTTCGCGGTTTGTGCCGCCCAAGGCGCGTGTGACGCGCAACGGCGATACGGTGCATGTGGATATACAGGCGCCGGGCGAGGCGGTGATGTTATCGGTGCCCGCCGAGGCGCGGCTCCGATCCGTCACCCTGGCCGGCGCCACCACTGAGGCCACAGGCCGGGCGGCAACCATACTGTGTGCCACGCCCGAATGCGGTACGGCGCATTTCGTGCTGCGGCTGGGTTCGGGCGCGCCGTGGAAGATGTTGCTCAAGGCTACCCGCATGGGATTGCCGCCATCGGGCGCGAAGCTGCTGGCGGCGCGGCCTGCCACCGCGACGGCGTCACAGGCGGGCGACCGCACCATTCGCGTGGTGACCATCCAGGTGCCGGGTGCTTAAACGTCAGGAGCGTCGCCGCAAGGCGGAGCGATCAAAAGGCAGCCGCGTGTGAGACATCAGACGTCAACAGCCTCGCGCGCGAACTCCGCATTCTCCTGGATGAACTGGAAGCGCAGTTCCGGCTTCTTGCCCATCAGGCGCTCGAACAGGTTTTCGGTCGCCTTGCCGTCACCTTCGGGTATCCGGACCTGGAGCAGGGTGCGCTGCCCCGGCCGCATGGTGGTTTCCTTGAGCTGGGCGGGCATCATCTCGCCAAGACCCTTGAAGCGCGAGACGTCCACCTTGGCGTTGGCGCGGAACTCGGCTTTCAGGATGCGCTCGCGGTCGGCATCGTCGCGGGCATAGACGGTCTTGCTGCCCTGGGTCAGGCGATAGAGCGGCGGCATGGCCAGGAACAGCTTGCCATCGGCGATCAGGCCCGGCATCTCCCGATAGAAAAAGGTCAGCAGCAGGGACGCGATATGCGCCCCGTCCACATCGGCATCGGTCATGATGATGATGCGGTCATAGCGCAGGTCGCCCGCGCTGTATTTCGCGCCGGTGCCGCAGCCCAGCGCCTGCACCAGGTCCGACAGCTCCTGATTCTGTTGCAGCTTGCCCGCGGCCGCGCTGGCCACGTTGAGGATCTTGCCGCGCAGGGGCAGGATGGCCTGGGTGGCGCGGTCGCGCGCCTGCTTGGCGCTGCCGCCCGCGCTGTCGCCTTCCACCAGGAAGATTTCGGTGCCGTCGGCCGCGCCCTTGGAACAGTCGGCCAGCTTGCCCGGCAGGCGCAGCTTGCGCGTCGCCGACTGGCGCTTGGTTTCCTTTTCCTGGCGCTTTTTCAGCCGGTCCTCGGCGCAGTCGATCACGAAGCCCAGCAGGCGGTCGGCCTCGGCCGGGCTTTCCGCCAGCCAGTGATCGAAGTGATCGCGCACCACGGTTTCCACCAGGCGCTGCGCGTCGGGGCTGGACAGCTTGTCCTTGGTCTGGCCCTGGAATTCCGGTTCGCGGATGAAGACCGACAGGACCGCGCAGGCGGCGTCCATCACATCGTCGGCGGTGATCAGCGCTGTCTTGCGGTTGTTGGTGCGCTCGCCGTGGGCGCGCAGCGCCTTGGTCAGGGCGTTGCGAAGGCCCTGTTCGTGCGTACCGCCCATCGGGGTGGGGATGGTGTTGCAATAGGAGCGGGTGAAGGGATCGCGGCTGGGCGCCCAGGTCACCGCCCATTCCACGGCACCACGGCCATCCTTATTTTCCGTGCGGCCCGCGAAGTCGCGCTGGTTGACGGTCTGGGCCTTGCCGATTTCGCCGCGCAGGAAGTCCAGCAGGCCGCCGGGGAATTTCAGCGTGTCCTGCGCGGGCGTGCCGTCGCTGATCAGCGACGGATCGCAGATCCAGTGAATTTCCACGCCCCGGAACAGATAGGCCTTGGACTTGGCGGCGCGATGCAGCCGCGCCGGAGAGAATTGCAGGTCACCGAAGATCTTTTCGTCGGGGCGGAAGGAGACGATGGTGCCCCGGCGGTTCACCGCGCCCAGATCCTTCAGCTTGCCGATGGCATGGCCGCGCTCGAAGCGCATCTTCCAGGCATGCTTGTCGCGGGCGACCTCGACCTCCATCCATTCCGACAGGGCGTTGACGACCGACGAGCCCACGCCATGCAGGCCGCCGGAGGTCTCATAGGCCTTGCCGTCGAACTTTCCGCCCGCATGCAGCGTGGTCATGATGACTTCCAGCGCCGACTTGTTCTTGAATTTGGGATGCGGGTCCACCGGAATGCCGCGGCCATTGTCGCGCACGAACAGGATGTTGCCGGGCTTCAGTTCGATTTCGATGCGGCTGGCATGGCCCGCCACGGCTTCATCCATCGCGTTGTCCACGATCTCGGCCGCCAGATGGTGCAAGGCGTTGGTGTCGGTGCCGCCGATATACATGCCGGGGCGGCGGCGCACGGGTTCCAGCCCCTCCAGCACCTCGATATCCTTGGCGGTATAGGCCTTGGAGGCGGTGGAGGAATTGTCGAACAGGTCGGGGTCTGATTTGCGGGCCATGACGATCGTGGTGAGCAGGTTTCGGAACTAAAAGCCGCCGGACCGCGAATCGGATGTCCGGCGGCCTATTTTTACGGTCCATCAACCATCAAAAGCGAGCCGAATCCCGGCAGGTGCCATCGGCCCCGGCCAGCCGATCGGCAGCCACAGGCAGAGAAGCAAATATTAAGACGCCCGGCGGGATAATGACCCCATTCGCGTACCGGCTTTCGAGGTATCAGTGGCATCCAGTCCCTCCAGCGGGCATTCCAGCAGCGATCACGCCGGAACGGGCGCGGCGCGCGATCCGCGCGTGCTGAAGGCGCAACTGGATCTCGCCGCGCGCTCGATGCATGCCACCCGCATCACCTCGCCGATCTGGGCGGTGTTCGCGGCCCTTTTGTGCTCCGGCCTGTCCGGCATCTTCGGCAATGCGCCCGTATCCAGTGTCATCCTGCTGCCGCTGGCGGTCGGGCTGGTGATCGGGGCCAGCGTGCTGATGGCCACGGCCTATGAACGCTATGGCAATTCCGAGAACGACGCCGCGTCCTGGCTGCACTGTTTCGTGGTGATGCAGGCGGCGGGAAGCGCCGCCTGGGGCCTGATGCCCTGGCTGTGCTGGGAACCCGGCAATTCCGTCAACCACCTGTTCCTGGCCGCCGCAACCATGTCGGTGATCGCCGCGCTGGTGGTCAGCCGGGGCAGCAACATGCCGATGTATGTCGCCAGCCTGGCGCCCATCACCGCCATGACCTCGGCGCGCTTCCTGACCGGCGACAGCCTGGTGGACATGGTGATCGGCGCGCTGGCGCCCTTCATCGCCTTCCAGCTCTGGCATACCGGCTCGCCGCTGGTGAAGCGGATGGACGAGGATTCCCGCCTGCGCTTCAAGGTCGGCGACCTGGCGCGCGAATTGGAGGAGGCCCGCGACGACGCCCTGCGCAAGCGTTTCGAGGCGGAAGCCGCCAATGCCTCCAAGACCGCCTTCCTGGCCAATATGAGCCATGAACTGCGGACGCCGCTGAATGCCATCCTGGGATTTTCCGAGATCATCTCGCAGGAGTGTTTCGGCCCGGTGGGATCGGACCGCTATCGCGACTATGCCGGTGACATCCACTCGTCCGGCGCGCATCTGCTGTCGCTGATCAACGACCTGCTGGATGTGGCCAAGATCGAGGCCGGGCGTATGGAGATCGCACCGCACGAACTGGACGCGGCGCGAGTAATGGACGTCGCCCTGAAGCTGATCGGCAGCAAGGCGCGGGAAAAGGGGCAGGAGCTCATCATCTCGGTGGCGCCCGGCGCGCCCGCGCTGCATGCGGACGAGCGCGCGCTCAAGCAGATCCTGATCAACCTGGTGTCCAATGCGGTCAAGTTCACGCCGGAAGGCGGCCGCATCGAGGTGACCGGCAGCCGGGCGCCGGACGGCAGCTTTCAGATTCTGGTGCGCGACACCGGCCCTGGCGTTCCCGCCGACAAGCTGGACAGGGTGTTCCATCCCTTCAACCAGGTGGACAACCGTTTCGACCGCCAGGCAGGCGGCACGGGGCTGGGCCTGTCGCTGGTGCGCGGCCTGGCCGAGCTGCATGGCGGCCGGGCCTGGATGGAAAGCGAATATGGCAAGGGCTGTTCGGTCTTTGTCACCCTGCCGGTTCCGGCGGACGAACGCCGGGCGGCGGTGGCCTGACAGAGGCTCGCCGGATGCAAGCAAAAAGGGCGCGGCATGCGCCGCGCCCTTTGAAGCTTCGCCTGAACAGTCCTTAGACCGAATAGTACATCTTGAACTCGATCGGATGCGGCGTGTGCTCGAAGGCATACACGTCTTCCATCTTCATCTCGATATAGCTGTCGATGAAGTCCTGGCTGAACACGCCGCCCTTCTTCAGGAATTCGTGATCGGCCTTCAGGCTGTCCAGCGCTTCGCGCAGGGAGCCGCAAACCTGCGGCACCTTGGACAGTTCTTCCGGCGGCAGGGCATAGAGGTCCTTGTCCATCGGACCGCCCGGATGGATCTTGTTCTCGATGCCGTCCAGGCCCGCCATCAGCAGCGCCGCATAGCACAGATAGGGGTTCGCGCCCGGATCGGGGAAGCGGACCTCGACGCGCTTGCCGTTGGGCGAGGGCGAGAAGGGGATGCGGCAGGAGGCCGACCGGTTGCGGGCCGAATAGGCCAGCAGGACGGGCGCCTCGAAGCCGGGGATCAGCCGCTTGTAGCTGTTGGTCAGCGGGTTGGAGAAGGCGTTGATCGCCTTGGCATGCTTGATGATGCCGCCGATGTAATACAGGCAGGTGTCCGACAGGTCGGCATAGCCCGAACCGGCGAACAGCGGCTTGCCGTCCTTCCAGATGGACTGGTGCACATGCATGCCCGAGCCGTTGTCGCCATAGACCGGCTTGGGCATGAAGGTCGCGGTCTTGCCATAGGCCTGGGCGACCTGGTGGATGACATACTTGTAGATCTGCATGTAGTCGCCGCACTTGGTCAGCGTGTTGAACTTGAAGCCAAGTTCATGCTGGGCGCTGGCGACTTCGTGATGGTGCTTTTCCGGATTGATGCCCATGTCCTTCATGACGGCCAGCATCTCGCCGCGCATGTCCTGCTCGGAATCCACCGGCGGAACGGGGAAATAGCCGCCCTTCACCTTGGGGCGGTGGCCCAGATTGCCCTCCGGATATTCCGTGCCGGTGTTGGTCGAACTCTCCTTGGAGTTCAGATAGTAGAAGCCGGCGCTCATGCCGACATCGAAGCGCACGTCGTCGAAGATGAAGAACTCCGCTTCCGGGCCGAAATAGGTGGTGTCGCCGACGCCCGAGGAGTTCACATAGGCCTCGGCGGCCTTGGCGATGGAGCGGGGGCAGCGGGCATAATTCTGGCCGGTCATCGGCTCCAGCACGTCGCAGACCAGGATCAGCGTGGTCTGGGCGAAGAAGGGATCGATCACCGCGGTATCGAGGTCCGGGCGCAGCAGCATGTCGGACTCGTTGATGGCCTTCCAGCCCTCGATCGACGAGCCGTCGAACATGGTGCCTTCATTGAGGAAATCCTCATCCACCATCATCAGGTCGAAAGTCACATGGTGCCACTTGCCGCGCGGGTCGGTGAAGCGCACGTCCACATATTTGACCTCCTTGTCCTTGATCAGCTTCAGGATGTCGGCGGCAGTCGTTTTCTTGTCGGCCATTTCGTTCGGTCTTTCCTTCAACGTTGAACTGGATTTGCCGCGCTGTCCGGCGCGGCGGCGTCAGATGGCGTCCGCGCCGGTCTCGCCGGTGCGGATGCGGATGGCTTCCTCGACATGGAGGACGAATATCTTGCCGTCGCCGATGCGGCCGGTGCGCGCGGCCTTCTGGATGGCCTCCACGCTGGCGTCCTGGCGGTCGTCATTGATCACGATCTCGATCTTCACCTTGGGCAGGAAGTCCACCACATATTCGGCGCCCCGGTACAGCTCGGTATGGCCCTTCTGGCGGCCGAAGCCCTTGGCTTCGGTCACGGTGATGCCCTGAACGCCCACTTCCTGCAGGGCTTCCTTCACTTCGTCGAGCTTGAACGGCTTGATGATGGCTTCGATCTTTTTCATGTGCTCCTCCGCGCGGCAGGGGCCGCGACGCTCGTTAACCCGTTAGCAGGACTTGTGCCGGTTTTCGTCGAAAAAACATGCAACGATCACAATGGCTTACGGAACTGCCCAAAAGATGGCAGGAAAATATGCACGTAATATAGGCATATTGCACCCGGATTGTGCTGTTTGGAGGGCCCGTCCGGCGCCCGCCTTGCCAGTGGGTCCGCCCCCTGTAAGGTGGGCGCGCGTTCCGCGATCCACTTGCCATGCCCCAGCTCAATCCCGTCTTCGCCGGTCTGCCGGTGAGTATCTTCCAGCACATGACCGGCCTGGCGCTGCGCCACGACGCCATCAATCTGGGGCAGGGCTTTCCCGACCAGGACGGCCCTGTGGGCCTGCGGGAGGTGGCGGCCAGGGCGCTGCTGGATGGCCCCAACCAGTATCCGCCCTCCCGGGGACTGGGCGAATTGCGCGCGGCGGTCAGCGCCCATGCCCGCGCATTCTACGGCCTGGACTATGACCCGGAAGACGAGGTGGTGATCACCTCCGGCGGCACCGAGGCCCTGGCCGCCTGCATCATGGCCACCGCCGTGCCGGGCGACGAGTTCGTGCTGATCGAGCCCACTTATGACTCCTACCGGCCCATCGTGGAATCCACGGGCGCGGTGGTGCGCGCGGTCAAGCTGTCGCCGCCGGGCTGGCGGCTGACCGAGGAGGCGTTGCGCGCCGCCATCGGTCCGCGCACCCGCGCGGTGCTGATCAACTCGCCGCACAATCCGGCGGGGCGGGTGTTCAGCCGCGCCGAACTGGAAATCCTGGCCAGGGTGGTGCTGGAAACCGATGCGGCGGTGATCTGCGACGAGGTTTATGAGCATCTGGTGTTCGACGGCCTGGCGCATGTTCCGCTCGCCACTCTGCCTGGCATGCGGGAACGCTGTGTCCGCATCGGCTCGGCAGGCAAGATATTCTCGCTGACCGGCTGGAAGGTGGGTTGGATCACCGGGCCGCGCCTGCTGGCGGGTACGGCGTTCCGCGCCCACCAGTTCCTGACCTTCACCACGCCGCCCGCCCTGCAACTGGGTGTGGCGCATGGCTTGGCGCAGGAGATGGATTTTCCCCTGGCCCTGACCCGGCGGCTGCAGAAGAACCGCGATGTGCTGGCGGCGGGGCTGACCCGTATGGGCTTCGCGGTGCAGCCCTGTGAAGGCACCTACTTCCTGACGGCGGGCATTTCCAAAATCACCAACGAAAAGGACTTCGCCTTCTGCGAGCGGCTGATCCGCGAGGCAGGGGTGGCGCTGATCCCGCTGTCGGCCTTCTTCCGCTCCGGCACACCAGACAGTTTCGTGCGCTTCGCCTTCTGCAAGCAGCAGGCGCTGATCGAGCAGTCGTTGGCGCGGCTCGAAAAATACTTCGCCCAGGCATGACCGGGAAAATGGCATGAGCGGCGAAATCCTCACCACCGTCGAAATGGCGAAGGCCGACGCGCTGGCGGTGGCGTGGGGCGTGCCGTCGCTGACCTTGATGGAGAATGCCGGGCGCGCCGTGGCGGACGCCATCGTGGCGCGCTTCCGGCCCTGCGCCGTCACCGTGTTGTGCGGCCCCGGCAACAATGGCGGCGACGGTTTCGTGGTGGCGCGCCTGCTGGACGAGGAGGGCTTTACCGTTCGTGTCGCCAGCGATGGCGGACAGACCGGAGACGCCGATCATATGGCGGCGCGATGGAGCGGCCTGACCGTCGCGCTGACACCGGAGGCGTTATCGGGGGCGCGGCTGGTGGTGGACGCGCTGTTCGGCGCGGGCCTTTCCCGCCCGCTGGAGGGCGCGGCGGCCCAGGTGGTGGACGCGCTGGGCGGTCTTCCCGTGGTGGCGATAGATGTGCCGTCCGGCGTGTCGGGCGATAGCGGCCTGCCGCTGGGGCAGGCGCATGTGACGGCGGCGCTGACCGTCACGTTCTTCCGCAAGAAGCCCGGCCATCTGCTGCTGCCGGGGCGTGCCTTGTGCGGCGAGATCGTGCTGGCAGATATCGGCATTCCGCCAGAAGCCGCAGAAACGGCGCTGTATGAAAATACGCCCGCCTTGTGGCGCTATCCCTGGCCGCAGGCGGCGGGGCACAAATACAGCCGGGGTCATTGTCTCGTGGTCAGCGGTCCCGCACACGCCACCGGCGCGGCGCGGCTGGCGGCGCGGGGCGCGCTGCGGATCGGCGCGGGGCTGGTGAGCGTCGCTTCGCCGCCGGAGGCGCTGGCGGTGAACGCGGCCCATCTGACAGCCATCATGCTCAAGCCGTTCGAGGGCGCGGCGGGTCTGGCGGCGCTGCTGGAAGACAGGCGGCTGAACAGCGTGGTGATCGGTCCTGGAATAGGTGTGGGCGGGGAGACGCGGGCGCTGGTGGATGCGGTGCTGAAAAGCGGCGCAGCCGCCGTGCTGGATGCCGATGCCCTGACCTCCTTCCGGGACGATCCGGAGGCCCTGTTCAACCGCCTGCATCAGGACTGTGTGCTGACGCCCCATGCCGGGGAGTTCGAACGGCTGTTTCCGGGCCTGCTGGACGACAGCGCGGACAAGGTGGCGGCGGCCCGCGCCGCCGCCGCGCGGGCGGGCTGCACCGTGCTGCTGAAGGGGGGCGATACCGTGATCGCAGGGCCGGATGGAAAGGCCGCCATCACCGCCAATGCCCCTCCCTGGCTGGCGACCGCCGGGGCAGGGGACGTGCTGGCGGGCTTTATTGCCGGGCTGCTGGCTCAGAAATCACCGGCTTTCGACGCCGCCTGCGCTGGAGCCTGGCTGCATGGCGATGCCGCCGCCCGGTTCGGACCGGGCCTGATCGCCGAGGATTTGCCGGAAATCCTTCCAAAAAGCCTCGCCAGACGCCTAGCCACCCCCGGCGACACTTGATATAGGGCACGGCCCATAAGGCGGACATGGCGGAACTGGTAGACGCGCTGGATTTAGGTTCCAGTGACGAAAGTCGTGGGGGTTCAAGTCCCTCTGCCCGCACCATCCGCGGTGGAGCGGCACGCGACGGCGCGGATGCCAAGACCGCCCGCGCGGCAGCGAAAAAGGGCGGCCGCGGCAGGCGTGGCAACGAATTTGAGTGTTTGAAAGAGAGAAGTGACATGCAGATCAGCGAGACCCTTTCCCAGGACCTGCACAAGCAGTTCACGATCACCGTGCCGGCCGCCGATCTGGACAGCCGCGTGAACGCCCGCCTGGAGGAGATGAAGGGCCGCGTGAACCTCAAGGGCTTCCGCCCCGGCAAGGCGCCCGTCTCCTTCCTCAAGAAGCAGTTCGGCAAGTCCATCATGGGCGAGGTGGTCGAGGCCGCCGTGAACGAGGGCAGCCAGAAGGCCATCGCCGACAACAAGCTCAAGCCCGCCTTGCAGCCGCGCGTCGAGCCGGTGGGCGATGTGCAGGCCGTGGTGGACGGCAAGGCCGACCTCACCTTCAAGGTGATCGTGGACCTGATGCCGGACTTCGAGACCTCCGACGTCTCCAAGATCTCGGTGGAGAAGATCACCTCCGACATCACCGATGCCGATATCGACGAGGCGCTGGAGCGCCTGGCCAAGAGCGTGCGCAACTATGTCAACCGCGCGGAAGGCTCGGAAGCCCGCAAGGACGACATCGCGGTGATCGACTATCTGGGCAGCGTGGACGGCGTGCCGTTCGACGGCGGCGCGGGCAACGACTATGCCCTGACCCTGGGGTCCGGCACCTTCATTCCCGGTTTCGAGGACCAGGTGATCGGCGCCAAGGCGGGCGACAAGCGCGATGTGAAGGTGACCTTCCCCACCGAATATCATGCTCCCGACCTGGCCGGTAAGGAGGCCGTCTTCGCCGTCACCGTCAAGGAAGTGAAGGAAGCCGAGGAAACCAAGATCGACGACGAGCTGGCCAAGAAGCTCGGCCTGGACGATCTTCCCGCCCTGAAAGAGCGTGTGCGCGAGCAGCTCAAGAGCGATTTCGCCGCCGCCAGCCGCATGCATCTCAAGCGCCGGGTGCTGGACGCGCTGGATGCGTCCCACACCTTCCCGCTGCCGCCCGCGATGGTCGAGCATGAGTTCGCCAATATCTGGGCCCAGGTCGAGGACGAACTGAAGCGCGAAGGCAAGACCGCCGCCGACGAGGGCAAGACCGAGGACGAACTGAAGGACGAGTA
>Ga0182737_1001662_pt1 | contig 20831 bp, 18 predicted proteins | sample eDN5th30CBELigOP_FD_128878 | JGI IMG/M metagenome (GOLD analysis project Ga0182737, IMG submission 128878) | Enriched Organic Plus compost microbial communities from Emeryville, California, USA - eDNA 5th pass 30_C BE-Lig OP (version 2) (version 2) ...
GCGGCACATTTTGACCGGGCCGATGGGGCTAAAACCGCCAACCGCCTGTTACAGCGACTCCAGCAAATCGGCTACCAAGTCACCATCACGACCGCTCCCGCCAGCTAAGTTTCACTTCAGACATCCCGCAGGGTGTCTGACACCTTCCGTACAGGCTCGCCCGCCATAAACCGGCATCAATCCCGCTTGCGCGCGAAGTCGCCCGGCGCGAAATCGTCCACGGCCACCACCTGCGCGATGGCCGCTTCGGCGGCTTCGATCTGGCGGGCCTGCTCGTCGCTGAGGGCGCCGCCGCGGTGGGCGTCGCGCCAGTCTCGCACGCCTTCGCGGCGCAGGCGATCGTGCAGGGGCTGCACCGCGCTGACCAGCGCGAAGGCGCGTTCCAGTTGCGCCAGGACGTCGTCGCCATCGCCGCGCTGCAGGTCGGCCGACAGCCGGTCGCGCGTGGGCGACGGGGCCAGCAGCAATTCGGCGCAGTCGCGCGTCAGGGCGTCGCTGGGGCCGCGGTTCAGCCGCACCGGCAGCACCACGGCGCGCAGCGCCCAGGCCAGCGGCCGCGACGGCAGGTTGGCCAGCACCTGGTCGATGCGGGTCTCGATGCGCGCGCAGCCGTCGTCCATGCACCACTGCACCAGCGGCAGGTCGGCATGGCAGCGCCCTTCGTCTTCCCAGCGCTTGAGCACCGCCGACAGCAGATACAGTTCGGCCAGGATGTCGCCCAGCCGCGCCGAGAGCATCTCGCGGCGCTTCAGCGCCCCGCCCAGCGACCCCATGGCGGCGTCGGCCAACAGCGCAAACGCCGACGCATAGCGCCCCAGGCGGCGATAGTGCCGCGCGGTGGGGCCGGTGGACGGCGCGCGCGCCAGCAGGCCGCCCGTCCAGGCGCGGCCCCAGGCGCGCAGGCCGTTCCTGGCGGCGTGCGCCAGGTGCTTCCAGAACACCTCGTGGAACGCCTGGGCGCCGCGGGCCTCGTCGTCGTCGCCCAGCGCCAGCACTTCGCGCATCAGGTAGGGGTGGGCGCGGATGGCGCCCTGGCCGAAGATGATCAGGCAGCGCGTCAGGATATTGGCGCCCTCGACCGTGATGGCGATGGGCAGGGCCCGGTACAGCGAACCGAGGTAATTGGCCGGGCCGTCGATGACGGCCTTGCCGCCGTGCACGTCCATGGCGTCGTTGACCGATTCGCGCATGCGCTCGGTGGCGTGGTATTTCATGATGGCCGACACCACGGCCGGCTTGTGGCCCTGGTTCAGCGCCGCGCAGGTCAGCCGGCGCGCGGCCTCGACCAGGTAGGCATTGCCCGCCAGGCGGCCCAGCTTTTCCTGCACGCCCTCGAAGCGGCCCACCGCGATGCCGAACTGCTGGCGCACGCGGGCGTACATGCCGGTGACGTGGGCGCTGTACACGGCGGCTGCCGCCGACAGCGACGGCAGCGAAATGCCGCGGCCGGCCGCCAGCGCGCTCATCAGCATCTGCCAGCCGTGGCCCGCCTTGGCCGGCCCGCCGATCAGGGCGTCCAGCGGCACGAAGACGTCCTTGCCCTGGTTGGGGCCGTTCTGGAACACCTGCATGGACGGCAGGTGGCGCCGGCCGATGGTGACGCCCGGCGTGTCGGTGGGCACCAGCGCCACCGAGATGCCCACGTCGGCCGGCCCGCCCAGCAGGCCGTCGGGGTCCTGCAGCTTGAAGGCCAGGCCCAGCACCGTGGCCACCGGCCCCAGCGTGATGTAGCGCTTGTGCCAGTTCAGGCGGATGCCCAGGACTTCCCGGCCGTCGACCACCTGGCGGCAGACCACGCCGGTGTCGGTCATCGAGGCCGCGTCCGAGCCGGCTTCGGGGCTGGTCAGGCCGAAGCACGGCACGTCGGTGCCGTCGGCCAGCCGCGGCAGCCAGTAGTCGCGCTGCTCGGGCGTGCCGAACTGCAACAGCAGTTCGCCCGGCCCCAGGGAATTCGGCACCATGACCGTGACGCCGGCGGTGATGGAATGCGCCGAGATGCGGCGCACCACTTCGGAATGCGCGTAGGGCGAGAAGCCCAGCCCGCCGTATGCCTGCGGGATGATCATGCCGAAGAAACGCTGTTCGCGCAGGAAGCGCCAGACGGGCTCGGGCAGGTCGCCGCGGTTCCAGGTGATGTCCCATTCGTCGAGCATGGCGCACAGCTGCGCCACCGGGCCGTCCAGGAACTGCTGCTCGGCCGGGGTCAGGGTGGCCTGCGGGACGGCCAGCAGCTTGTTCCAGTCGGGGTCGCCGGTGAACAGGTCGGCGTCCCACCAGACGTCGCCGGCCTCGATGGCCTCGCGTTCGGTGTCGGACAGGCCAGGCATGGCATCGCGGGCCCAGCGGTAGGCGGGATCGGAAATGCGGCGGCGGCGCCAGGCGTTGAAATCCATGTTCAACCTTTTATGAAGTGCACGTACCGGGCCAAGTTAACAGAATTGCCGCACGGCCGACATCCCCATAGGGCCAAGTCTGCGACAATGGGCGTCGCCACGACCGGCCATTTTTCCGCCGCATTGTCTTCCGTCATGCTCAATAAACTCTGGTTGAGTTTCTTTCTTGCCGGCGCCGCAGCCGGCCTGTACCGCTGGCTGGCCATCGGCGACGCCGAGGTCTTCCGCCAGATCGTCGCCAGCCTGTTCGACATGGCGCGCGTCTCGGTCGAAGTCATGGTGCTGCTGTTCGGCACGCTGACGCTGTGGCTGGGCTTCCTGCGCATCGCCGAGGCGGCCGGCCTGGTCGAAAAGCTGGCCGCGCTGCTGGGCCCGCTGTTCGCGCGCCTGATGCCCGACGTGCCGCGCGGCCATCCCGCCATCGGCCTGATCACCCTGAATTTCGCGGCCAACGGGCTGGGCCTGGACAACGCCGCCACGCCCATCGGGCTGCGCGCCATGCGCGAGCTGCAGACGCTGAACCCGTCGCCCGAGACCGCCAGCAATGCGCAGATCCTGTTCCTGGTGCTGAACGCGTCGTCGCTGACGCTGCTGCCCGTCACGCTGTTCATGTTCCGCGCGCAGCAAGGCGCCGACGACCCGACGCTGGTCTTCCTGCCCATCCTGCTGGCCACCAGCGCGTCCTCGCTGACCGGCCTGCTGGCGGTGGCGGCCTGCCAGCGCCTGAAGCTGTACGACCCGGTGGCGCTGGCATGGCTGGGTGGCGCCGCGCTGCTGCTGGGCGGCTTCATGGCCTTGCTGGCCGGCATGTCGGCCGCGGCCATCGCCAGCCTGTCGTCGCTGCTGGGCAACCTGATGCTGTTCGGCGTGCTGCTGGCCTTCCTGCTGGTGGGCGCCTGGAAGCGGGTGCCGGTGTACGAGACCTTCATCGCCGGCGCCAAGGACGGCTTCGACGTCGCCAAAAGCTTGCTGCCCTACCTGGTGGCCATGCTGTGCGCGGTGGGCGTGCTGCGCGCCTCGGGCGCGCTGGACATCGTGCTGGACGGCATCCGCTGGCTGGCGCATGCGGCCGGCTGGGACACGCGCTTCGTCGACGCGCTGCCCACCGCGCTGGTCAAGCCTTTCTCCGGCAGCGCGGCGCGCGCCATGATGCTGGAAACCATGACCCATTTCGGCGTCGACAGCTTCCCGGCGCTGCTGGCCGCGGTAATGCAGGGCAGCACCGAAACCACGTTCTACGTGCTGGCGGTGTACTTCGGCTCGGTCGGCATCCTGCGCGCCCGCCACGCCGTGGGATGCGCGCTGGCGGCCGACCTGGCGGGCGTGCTGGCCTCGATCGGGGTGTGCTACTGGTTCTTCGGGTAGGCGATACGCCGGGCATCGGGCAGGTACCCAGCCTGCCCCGGGGTCAGACACCTTCCGGCGGCGGAATTACTCCACCATCAGGATCTTCATCCCGTTGGTGCCGCCGCTGTCGCGGTAGAAATCGCCCTTGGTCAGGATGATCCAGTCGCCGGGCTGCACGCGGCCGCGTTTTTTCAGTTCGTCGATGGCGGCGTTGCTGAGGTCTGCCGGGTCGTAGGCCGACGGGTCGAACGGCACGGTGTACACGCCGCGGAACATCGCCACGCGATTCTGCGTCTGGCTGTGCGGGCTGTAGCAGTAGATCGGCACGCCCGAGCGGATGCGCGACATGATCAGCGGGGTATGGCCGCTTTCCGTCAGGGCGATGATCGCCTTCACGCCCGGGAAATGGTTGGCGGCGTACATGGCGGCCAGCGCGATGGTTTCGTCGCAGCGGGTGAAGGTCTCGCCCAGGCGGTGGTGCGAATGCGTGGTGGTGGGATGCTTTTCGGCGCCCAGGCAGACGCGCGCCATGGCCTGCACCGCCTCGACCGGATATTGCCCCGACGCGCTTTCGGCCGACAGCATCACCGCATCGGTGTAGTCGAGCACGGCGTTGGCCACGTCCGACACTTCGGCGCGGGTGGGCAGCGGGCTGGAGATCATCGACTCCATCATCTGCGTGGCGGTGATCACCACCTTGTTCAGGGTGCGCGCATGCTGGATGATGCGCTTCTGGATGCCCACCAGCTCGGCGTCGCCGACTTCCACCCCCAGGTCGCCGCGCGCCACCATGACGCCGTCGCTGGCGCGGATCAGCGAATCCAGCGCCTCGTCGTCGACCACGGCCTCGGCGCGCTCGATCTTGGCGATGATCCAGGCCTCGCTGCCGGCGGCCCGCACCAGCTGGCGCGCCTCGTCGATGTCGCGGCCATAGCGCGGGAACGACACGGCCACGTAGTCCAGTTTCAGCTCGGCCGCCACCAGGATGTCGGCGCGGTCCTTGTCGGTCAGGCTGGGGGCCGACAGGCCGCCGCCGCGCCGGTTGATGCCCTTGTTGTTCGACAGCGAGCCGCCCACCAGCACCGTGGTATGCACCGCGTCGTCGGCGATGCGGTCGACCACCAGCACCACGCGGCCGTCGTCCAGCAGCAGTTCGTCGCCCGGCTTGCAGTCTTGTACCAGCTCGGGGTAATCGATGCCGACGATGGTGGCGTCGCCGGCGTCCTTGGGATGGCTGTTCGACAGGGTGAAGGGCTGCCCCGCGTGCAGCACCACCTGCCTGTCGGCGAAGCGCGCAATGCGGATCTTGGGGCCCTGCAGGTCGCCCATCAGGGCCACGAAGCGGCCTTGCCGCGCGGCGATCTCGCGCACCAGGCGCGCGCGCTCGCGATGGTCGTCGGCCGTGCCGTGCGAGAAATTGAGCCGGGCGACGTCGATGCCGGCGCGCACCAGGGCCTCTAGTTGCTCGGGCGTGGACGTGGACGGCCCCAGCGTGGCAACGATTTTGGTGCGGCGCAATACGGACATGGAAACCCTCTCGCAAAACAACGAAATCGCTATGGTACGCTGCCGGCCCCGCGCGCGGGTATTATGGGCATCCTTCGTCCGACTGCGTTGCCCGCCCGCCACCGACCGCCGTGAAAATCGTCATCGCCCCCGACTCGTTCAAAGAAAGCCTGTCCGCCCCCGCCGCCGCCGCCGCCATCGAGCGCGGCGTCAAGCAAGCCTTTCCCGGCGCGCAGACCCTGTGCGTGCCGATGGCCGACGGCGGCGAAGGCACGGTGGCGGCGGTACTGGCGGCCACCGGCGGCCAGTGGCGCAGCACCGCCGTCAGCGGCGCGCTGGGCGAACCGCTGGATGCCGCGTGGGGCTGGCTGCCCGACGCGACCGCCGTCATCGAAATGGCCGCGGCGGCCGGGCTGGAGCAAACCCCGCCCGCCAGGCGCGACCCGTTGCGCGCCGGCAGTGGCGGCGTCGGGCAGCTGGTGCGTGCCGCGCTCGACGCGGGCGCGCGCCGCATCATCCTGGGGCTGGGTGGCTCGGCCACCAACGACGGCGGCGCCGGCCTGCTGGCGGCCCTGGGGGTGCGCTTCCTGGATGCGGACGGCCGCGACCTGCCGCCCGGCGGCGCCGCGCTGGCCCGGCTGGCACGCATCGACACCCAGGGCATGGACCCGCGCCTGGCCGGCGTGCAGGTCGATATCGCCTCGGACGTCGACAACCCCTTGTGCGGCCCGCAGGGGGCCTCGCACACGTTCGGCCCGCAGAAAGGCGCCTCGCCCGCACAAGTGGCCTTGCTGGACGACAGCCTGGCGCGGCTGGCCGACGTATGCGCGCGCCACCTGGGCCGCGACTGGCGCGACGCCCCGGGCGCGGGCGCGGCCGGCGGGCTGGGTTTCGCCGCGCACGCGTTCCTGAACGCGCGCTTTCGTCCCGGCGTCGAGCTCGTGGCGGAATTGGGCAAGCTGGCGCAGGCCATGGAAGGCGCGGCGCTGGCATTCACCGGCGAGGGCCGCATGGATGCGCAAACCCTGCGCGGCAAGACGCCGGCCGGCGTGGCCCGCATCGCGCGGCAGGCCGGCGTGCCGGTGGTGGCCCTGGCCGGCTCGCTGGGCGACGGCTACCAGGACCTGCATGCCGGCGGCATCACCGCGGCCTTCAGCCTGGCGCCGGGGCCGGTCACCTTGCAACAGGCATGCGACAACGCCGCGCAATACCTGTGCGACCGCGCCCGCGACGTCACGCAGTTGTGGCTGGCGGCGGGCAAGCGGATGCTGTAGGTTTTCGTCGCGTCGCCAAACGGTGCCGGGCAGCCGGCCGCGCTCGAGCCACGCGACGGGCCTTGAATGGCCGGTGTCGGGTCAGGCAGGCACGGCGCCGGCCCGCAGCAGCGCATCGGTCAGGCGGATGAACTTGTCCACCGGCACTTCCTCGGCGCGCGCGGTGGGCGCGATCTCGAGCGCGTCCCAGGGCACCAGCGCGGCCCAGTCGCCCAGGGCGCGGCGCAGCATCTTGCGGCGCTGCGCGAAGGCCCGCGCCACCACGGCCTGCAGCGCGGCCTCGCTGGCGGGCCGCAGGCGGTCGGCGGACAGCGGCACCATGCGCACCACGGCCGACACCACGCGGGGCGGCGGGTCGAAGGCCTCGGGCGGCACATCGAACAGCTTTTCCATGCGATAGCGCGACTGCAGCATCACCGACAGGCGCCCGTAGTCGGCGCTGCCCGGCTCGGCCACCATGCGGTCGATGACTTCCCGCTGCAACATGAAATGCTGGTCGCGCACCGCGTCGGCCGCCGCCATCAGGTGAAACAGCAAGGGGCTGGAAATGTTGTAGGGCAGGTTGCCCACCACCCGCAGCCGTTCGCCCAGGCCGGCGAAGTCCACCGTCAGGGCGTCGGCCTCGACCACCGTCAGGCGGTCGGCCGGATGCTGGCCGCGCAGGCGCGCCGCCAGGTCGCGGTCGATCTCGACCACGGTCAGGTGCGCCAGGCCGCGCAGCAGCGGCTGGGTCAGCGCCGACAGGCCCGGCCCGATCTCGACCACGCGGTCGTCGCGCGCGGGCGCGATGGCCCGCACGATGGCCTCGACCACGCTTTCGTCGGTCAGGAAGTGTTGTCCGAAGCGCTTGCGCGCCTGGTGCTTGGCCATGGTGGGTTCGCGGCGGCGCTCAGCGGTTGTTCTGCTCGATGCGCTGCTGCTTCTCGAGGCGGTTGTCGATGTAGGCCTCGTTGCGCAGCTGCGCCAGCCAGTCTTCGAAGGCCGGCTCGGCGCGGCGCTCGAACAGGATCTGGCGCGCCTGCATGCGCTGCAGTTCGTCGCTGACGTCGTGTTCGCGCCGCTGCTCGACCTGGATCAGGTGCCAGCCGAACGGCGACAGCACCGGCTGGCTGATGCCGCCCACCGGCAGCGCATTCATGGCCTGCTCGAAGGCCGGCACCATCTCGCCCGGGTTGACCCAGCCCAGGTCGCCGCCCTGCGGCGCATTGGCGTCCTGCGAGTACTGGCGCGCCATGTCGCTGAACGAGGCGCCGCCGTTGACCACGCGCTGGCGGATCTGCTCGAGCCGCTGGCGGGCCTGGTCGTCGGTCATGACGGCCGAGGTCTTGATCAAAATGTGGCGGGCATGCGTCTGCGTGACCTGCACCGGCCCCTGCTGGGCCGGCATGCCGGCGCCCGGCTGCGGCGCCATGGGAGCCTGCGGCGCGGGGGCCGGCGCGGGCCGCGCGGCGCCGCCGGAGCGGTCGAGCACCTTCAGGATGTGGAAACCGTTGCCGCTCTGGATCAGGCCGCTGACCTGGCCCTTCTGCAGCGAGGCCACGGCCTTGATGAACAGGTCGGGCCAGCCGTCCAGCGGACGCGCGCCCATGACGCCGCCCTGCAGGGCCTCGGGCCCGTCGGAAGCCGCGGCCGCCAGGCTGGCGAAGTCGCCGCCCTGCTTCAGGCGCGCCAGCAGGTCTTCGGCCTTCGTGCGCAGTACGCCGACCTGTTCCGGGCTGGCGCCTTCGGGCACGCGCACCAGGATCTGCGCCAACGCCACCTGCTCGGGGCCGGACTGCACCGGCCGGGCCGGCTGCGGCGCGGGCTGGCCGGGCGCCGGGGCGCCCATGCCCTGGCCGGCGGCCGGGTTGTGCTCGCGGTCTTTCAGGAACGCGTCGACCTCGGCGTCGGTAATGACGATGTTCGAGTCCACCGCGCGCTGGCGCAGGCGGTTCATGCGGATATCGTTGGACAGCGACTTGCGGTACTGGTCCCAGGTGACGCCGGTCTTTTCGATCTCGGCGCGCATCTGCGCCACCGGAATGCGGTTGCGCGCGGCGATGGACTCGATGGCCTGGTTGACCTGTTCGTCGTTGACGCGGATGCCCAGGCGATCGGCTTCCTGTTTCTCCAGGCGTTCCATGATCAGGCTTTGCAGCACTTGCCGGCGCAGGACGTCCTGGGGCGGCACCTGGATGCCGCGCTGCTTCAGTTCTTCGGTGGCTCGCTTCGCGGCGCCGTCGACTTCGCGCAGCGTGATCACGTCTTTGTTGACCACGGCCGCGATGCCGTCGACGAACTGCTCGCCGCCCTGCTGTGCCGGCCGGGCGGCCGGCGCGCCAGCCGCGGGCTGCTGCGCGTAAGCGGCCGGCGCCGCCGCGCACGCGGCCAGTACCAGCAGATTGCCGGGCAGCCGGCGCAAGGAGTGCAAGCTACGCATCATTCATACCTTTCAAATGTCGTGCCCGGAGGCGTCGGAGGCGTCACGGCCTGATACCCGGGAATGCTCTTGTTCAGCAGGCTCATGGGGTCGGTGCCCAGCGAGCCCAGGCCGGTCAGTTCCAGCTGGAAGAACAGCGCGGTGTTGGCGTCGGACGCCGATACGGCATAGCGCTGGAACACCACGCGGCCGGTCCAGCAGCAATCGCCCTTGTATTCCAGGCCGGCGATGGCCTGGGTGACGCGGGGCGATTCCTTGGCGGCGGTGGCGGTGGCCGGTTCGGTGCGCAAGGAATAATCGATGCGGCCCACGCCGTACCAGCGTTCGCTGAACGGCCACTGGAACGCCAGGCTGATCTGGTCTTGCCCGCGCGGCTGGTACGCCACGCCCGGCAGCGGGTCGCGCTGATAGCGGTACGACAGCGCCACCGACGTCAGGCGCTGCGGGCGCCAGCGGGCGCTGACCAGCCCGCGCGACCAGTTGTTGCGATAGGGGTCGTACTGGGCCGCCACTTCGGTGCTGAGCGTGTCGGTCAGCGCCGCGCTGGCCGCCACCAGGAAGTCGGACCGCACATTGTCGCGCGGCGTCTCGCCCGGCAGGGTGACGCGCTGGTCTTCGAAGTACAGGCGCTGCGCCGCCGACAGCGACAGGCGCTCGAAGCCGGTGCTGGCGTCGAGCCAGCGGGTGGTCAGCGCCGCGGTCAGCTGGTTGGCGTTGGCGATGCGGTCCCAGCCGCCGGTGTAGATGTTTTCCTGGAAGGCCTGGTCGAAACTGAAGTTGGCCAGCGTGGTGTCGTAGACAGGCAGGTCGGACTGGTCGCGGTACGGCACGCGCAGGTAGTACAGGCGCGGTTCCAGCGTCTGGATGGAATCGTTGCCGAACAGGGTGGTGTCGCGCTCGAAGATCATGCCCGCGTCCAGCGAGGCGATGGGCAGGGTGCGCGATTCGGTGCGCGGGTTGTTGGACAGGCGGTACCAGTCGGTCTGGTACTGGGTGTAGTTGACGCCCACCTTCGGGATCAGGAACCAGCCCGGCCGCACGATGGGATAGGCCGCGGTGGCGTAGGTCTGCAGGCGGTCGCCGTCGGGGCCCAGGCGCACGCCGTCGAGCAGCGGGCGCTCGAAGCGCACGGCGGTGTTGGTCCATTCCAGGTCGAAGCCGCCCACGTCGTAGCGCGCGCCCTTCAGGTACAGCTCGGGCACCTTGTTGTACGGCGGCGCCAGCGGCGCGTCGGGATCCTGCAGCGTCTGGTACTTGTAGACCTGCGCGTACGACTGCCAGTAGCGGCTGGTCCAGCCGACCCGCCCGCGCTGCGGCAGGTACGTGGTGGACGCCTCGTTCAGCCCCAGCGTGGAGAAGTCGCGGAAATAGTTGTCGTCGGAAACCTTGGCGAAATCCCAGTCGGTATAGAAGCCGGCGCCCAGCAGCTGCTGGTGCCGCGAGCGGAACATCCAGCGCGAATCGCCGGTTTCGCGGTCGCTGGACAGGTACGTGCCCACCAGGTTGCCGGTGTACGAGCGGCCCAGGTAGCGGAATTCGCCGCCCAGTTGCGGGCCGCGCTTGCTCAGGTAGCGCGGCTGCAGGGTCAGGTCGTAGTTGGGCGCCAGGTTGAAGTAATACGGCAGCGACAGGTCCAGGCCGCTTTTGCTGGTCATGCCGTAGGTGGGCACCAGGAAGCCGGACTTGCGTTCTTTCTTGACCGGGAAGGTCAGGTAAGGCGATGCCAGCAGCGGCACGTCCTTGAAGTACAGCACGCCGTTGCGGGCCACGCCCTCGTTTTCGTCGAAATCCAGGTCGACGCTGTCGGCCTTGATGTACCACGACGGCTTGGGGCATGGGCAGCCGCTGTACTGCACGGTGGTCAGCCGCATCTGCGACCGGCTGAAGATCTCGGCCCGTTCGGCGCGGGCGAAGCCGCCGCTGGCGCCGATCCAGAAATCGGGGGATTCGATCTCGCCGCTGTCGGTATCGATGTTGAACTGCGCCGACGGCCCGGTGACCAGGGTGCCGTCGCGCATCAGGCGGGCGTTGCCCTGGATGTCGACCTGGCCGGTATCGCCGCGATAGTCGATGCGGTCGCCCTTGGTCACGCCGTCGATGCGGCGCACTTCGGCATCGCCCGTCAGGGTGACGTTGGAATCCGGGTCGCCTTTCATCTGGTCGGCTTCCAGGTAGGCGGGGATCTTGTCGTCGGGCAGCCGGTGCACGCGCAGGCCCGGCGAGGTACGCAACTGGGGCGACACGCGCAGGCCGGGCGCGTCGGCGGCGGGCGGGACCGTTCCCTGGCTGCCCTGGGCGTGCACGGCCCCGGCCAAGCTGACAGCAGAGAGGATCAACCACCGGACCATACGCACCGTGAACGCAAACCTTATCGACAGAAACACCCGCCCCGGCGCGGATGCGCCAGGCGGCGATGGCGGCCCGACCGCGGCGCGCGGGCGCGCGTGCCGACGGGAACGACCCGGTATTATAGAGAAGCCGCGCGCGATCCCCGTCACCGGGCGCGCGCGGTTCGCAACCAAACCCTACCGCACTGCGAGACGGCCCTCTTGAGCACCGATCACGATCCCCGCCTGGCCCAGGTCCACGCCTGGCTGCGCACCCTGCCCGCCAGCCTGGAGCTGGCGCCCGACACCCTGCAACCCGCCTCCAGCGACGCCAGCTTCCGCCGCTATTTCCGCCTGGAAGCCGGCGCCGGCACGGCCATCGTGATGGACGCGCCCCCGCCGCACGAAGACGTGGGGCCGTTCCTGCACGTGGCCGGACTGCTGCGCGAGACCGGCCTGAACGTGCCGCGCATCCTGGCCCAGGACCCGGCCCAGGGCCTGCTGCTGCTGTCCGACCTGGGGCGCGACACGTACTACCAGCGCATCCAGGACGGCCTGGCCGACGCCGCGCTGCAGGGCCTGTACCGCGACGCCCTGGCGGCGCTGGTGCGCCTGCAGCGGGCGCGCACCGACGGGCTGCCCGCCTACGACCGCCCGCGCCTGGCGGCCGAGCTGGAACTGTTCCCCGAATGGTATGTAACGCGCCACCATGGCGTGCAGCTGGACGACAAGACCGCCGCGGCGCTGCAGCATATTTTCGGCCTGCTGTCCGGCGCCAATGCCGCCCAGCGCACGGTGCTGGTGCACCGCGACTTCCATTCCCCCAACCTGATGGTGTGCGACGACCCCGCCTACGGCCCCAACCCCGGCGTGCTGGACTTCCAGGACGCCCTGGCCGGCCCCATCACCTACGACCTGGCCTCGCTGGTCACGGATGCGCGCACCACCTGGGAAGAACCCCAGCAACTGGACTGGGCCGTGCGCTACTGGGAAATGGCCCGCGCCGAAGGCCTGCCCGTCGACAGCGACTTCGCGGCCTTCCACCAGGCCTACGAATGGATGAGCCTGCAGCGCAACCTGCGCATCCTGGGCGTATTCGCCCGCCTGCACCATCGCGACGGCAAGCCCGCCTACCTGAACCACATGCCGCGCGTCAACGGCTACGTGCGCCAGGTGGCGCAACGCTACGGCGCGTTCGCGCCGCTGCTGCGCCTGCTGGACAAGCTGGACAACCGCGAGGCGCGCGTGGGGTACACCTTCTGATGCGCGCCATGATCCTGGCCGCCGGGCGCGGCGAGCGCATGCGGCCCCTGACCGACCACACCCCCAAGCCGCTGCTGCCGGCCGGGGGCAAGCCGCTGATCGTCTGGCACCTGGAACGGCTGGCCGCCGCCGGCATCCGCGACATCGTCGTCAACCACGCCTGGCTGGGCGAACAATTGCCGGCCCGCCTGGGCGACGGCAGCCGCTATGGCGTGCGCATCGCCTATTCGGCCGAGGCCACGGCGCTGGAAACCGCCGGCGGCATCGTCCAGGCCCTGCCGCTGCTGGGCGGGCAACCCTTCCTGGTGATCAACGGCGACATCTGGTGCGACTGGGACCCCGCCCAGGCCGGCGCGCTGGCGCGCCAGCTGGATACGGCGCGCGCCGACGCCTGGCTGCTGCTGGTGGACAACCCCGACCACCATCCCGCGGGCGATTTCGCCCTGGCGGCCGACGGCCGCGTCGGCGCCGAGGGCGCGGCGCGGCTGACGTTCGCCGGCATCGGCCTGTACCGGCCGGCGCTGTTCGCCGGGCTGCCCCCCGCGACGCCGGCCCCGCTGGCCCCGCTGCTGCGGGCGGCCATGGCGCGCGGCGCGGTCCGGGGCACGCATCACGGCGGCTACTGGACCGACGTGGGCACGCCGCAACGCCTGGCCGCGCTGGACGCCCGCCTGGCCGCAGCGCCGGCGGCGAGCTGAAAACAAGGTGTTTCCAAGCCCGTATGTACGCAACCAGACTTGTCTGTCGTAACCTACATAGTCACGCACACGTTATTCTCTAGGGTTTTGGCCGGTTGCATGCCGGCCGCACACGCAAATACAGGGTTCTACGCATGGGGATGTTCGGACGCTCGCAACGGGCCGTTTTCAAACCGTCGGTCTACCAGCCCGGCAAACGCACGCGCCGCATGCCGCGCTGGCTGGTGCTGCTGCTGGTGGGCATCGGCCTGGGCGCCGGCGGCGTGCTGTTCCTGCAGGCCAACTACGGGCCGCAGCGCCTGACGGCCGAACAATCCGAGCAACTGCAGTCCGAGCTGAACGCCGCCAACCTGGATCGCCAGCGGCTGCGCACCCAGCTGGGCGAGGCCACCGCGCAGCGCGACGCCAACCAGACGACGCGCGACCAGGCCACCACCGAACTGGCTCAGGCGCGCGCCCGCATCCAGGCACTGAACCAGGAATTCAAGATCTTCCAGGACGCCATCCCGCCCGACCCGCGCGGCACCGACATCGGCGTGCGGTCGGGCTCGTTCAGCCGCGACCCGGGCAAGCTGCAGTACCAGGTGCTGCTGATGCGCGAAAGCCATGAAGGCGCGGCGTTCAAGGGCACGCTGCACCTGGCGGTGCAAGGCGTCTACCGCAACGGGCGTTCGGGCACCATCGAACTGGACCCCATCGAGGTCAGCCTGGGCCGCTACCAGGTCGCGCAAGGTACGGCCGACATGCCCGAAGGCTTCACGCCGCGCGCCGTGCGCATCCAGGTGCTGGACCCGTCGCAACGCCAGCAGGCCATGCGTATCTACTACGTGCGCGGCTGAGCAACAACGGACACATAGGTGTCGGACACCCTCCGGGGTGTCCGACACCTTTCAACGCGAAACGCCTTTCTCACGCGGGTATCCGACACCTTCACCCGCCGGCACCCGTGGTCGGCCAATCCATTCAAACCGGCGCCGACGTCCCCGCGGCGCCCATGCGCGCGGCGGCGTCGTCCATGAAGGTAGCCAGGCGCACGTCCAGCTCGGTCACACCGCCGGCCGAATGCGTGGCCAGCACCACGTCCACGCGGTTGTAGACGTTGAACCACTCGGGATGATGGTCGAGCTTTTCGGCGCACAGGGCCACGCGCGCCATGAAGCCGAAGGCGGCATTGAAATTCTCGAACCGGAAACTCTTCTGGATGGCGTCGCGCCCGGCGTGCGCCTGCCAGCCCGCCAGGCCGGCCAGCGCGGCCTGGACGTCCAGCCGCGGCAGGGTTGCTTCGTTCATGATGACTCCCGGAAAAAAGGCCGCGGGCGCGAGGCCCGCGGCCGCCCGCCGCGGCGCTATTGCTTGACCGCGTACAGGTAGACTTCCACCCGCCGGTTGGCGGCGCGCCCTTCGGCGGTGCCGTTGTCGGCGATGGGGTCGCGCGCGGCGCGGCCTTCGATGGTCATGCGGCCCGGCGCCACGCCCTGCTTGGCCAGGTACGTGGTCACGCTGCGGGCGCGATTTTCCGACAGCGTCTGGTTGTGCGCGGCCGGCCCCGTGCTGTCGGTATGGCCGACCACCTTGCTGCGCAGCTCGGGATGCTGGTTCAAGGCGCGCGCCACGCTGTCCAGCACGGGCAGCAGGGCCGGCTTGAGTTCGGCCTTGTCGGTGTCGAACGACACATTGCTGGGGATGTTGACCTTCAGGCTGCCGTCAGGCATTTCCACCACATCGATGCCCAGCGAGCTGGCGCCGGACTGCTGCACATCTTTCTTGACGCCCGACCAGTTGTAGCCGATCAGGCCGCCGGCCACGGCGCCGATGCCCGCGCCAATGGCCGCGCCCTTGCCATGGCCGATAAGCGCGCCGATGCCGGCGCCTGCCGCGGCGCCCGCTCCGGCGCCCACGGCGGTGTTGGTCTGCTGCTGGGTCGCGCAGCCCGCCGCCAGCAGGGCGGCGGCCGCGATGGCGGCAATACGGGGGAGTGTTCTTCTTGCTTGCATGGCAGCCTCCAGTGACGCTGTTGATGGTGCCGGATCGATCCGGCCAGACCATGCTAGCAAGGCGGCAGGCTACCGCTGCAACTTTTTGTACCCGATCGTCGAATTGATGACAGGACCGGCTGCGCTCAGGCGTTGACGCGCAGCCTGCCGAGCAGGCCCGGCAGGAACAGCACGGCCAGCGCCAGCACGATCAGGACGACCGACAGCGGCGACGACAGCAGCACCAGCGGGTTGCCTTCGCCGATGGACAGCGCCCGGCGCAGCTGCGTTTCCGCCGACGGCCCCAGGATCAGCCCGATCAGCACCGGCGCGATGGGGAAGTCGTACACGCGCATCACATAGCCGGCCAGCCCGATCACGAACATCAGCAGCAGGTCCATCCACGACGTGCCCACGCCCCAGATGCCCACCATGGCGAAGATCAGGATGCCGGCGTACAGGTACGGGCGCGGGATCAGCAGCAGCCGGACCCACAGCCCCACCAGCGGCAGGTTCAGGATCAGCAGCATCAGGTTGCCCACGTACAGCGAGGCGATCAGCCCCCACACCAGGTCGGCGCTGTTGACGAACAGGAACGGGCCGGGCTGCAGGCCATAGCTCTGGAACGCCGCCAGCAGCACCGCGGCGGTGGCCGAGGTCGGCAGGCCCAGCGTCAGCAGCGGCACCAGGATGCCGGCGGCCGCCGAGTTGTTGGCCGCCTCGGGCCCTGCCACGCCCTCGATGGCGCCCTGGCCGAATTCTTCTTTGTGGCGGCTGAGCCGGCGTTCCAGGGTGTACGACAGGAAGGTCGGCACCTCGCTGCCGCCGGCCGGCAGCGCGCCGATCGGAAAGCCCAGCAATGTGCCGCGCAGCCACGGCTTCCACGAACGCCGCCAATCCTGCCGCGTCATCCAGCGGCCGCCCGACAGCGGGTTGACCGCCGGCGGCGCATTGCGGAAGCGGCTGGCCACATACAGGATTTCGCCCACGGCGAACAGCGACACCAGCACCACGGTGATGTCGATGCCGTCGAGCAGGTCCGGCGAGCCGAACGCCAGGCGCGCCTGGCCGCTGGGACCATCGATGCCCACCACGCCCATCGCCAGCCCCAGGAACAAGGCGATGAAGCCGCGCACCCGGGAAGAACCGAGCACCACCGACACCGACGTGAACGCCAGCAGCATCAGCGCGAAATAATCGGCCGGGCCGAACACGAAGGCCAGTTCGGCGATGGCCGGGGCCAGGAACGTCAGCGCCAGCGTGGCCAGCGTGCCCGCCACGAACGAGCCGATCGCCGCGGTGGCCAGCGCCGCCGCGCCGCGGCCGGCGCGCGCCATCTTGTTGCCTTCCAGCGCCGTCATCATCGACCCGCTCTCGCCCGGCGTGTTCAGCAGGATGGACGTGGTCGAGCCGCCGTACATGGCGCCATACAGCACGCCGGCGAACATGATGAAGGCGGCGGTGGGCGCCACCTTGACCGTCACCGGCAGCAGCAGCGCGATCGTCAGCGCCGGCCCGATGCCGGGCAGCACGCCGATGGCCGTGCCCAGCACCGACCCCAGGAAGGCCCACATCAGGTGGGCCGGCTGCAGGGCCACGCCGAAGCCGGCCATCAGGGAATGAAAGGCATCCATGTCACCACCCCGCCAGCGGCAGGGCGCCGCCCAATGTCACGCCCAGCTTCGAGAACCCGTACCAGCAGATCGCGCCCAGCGCCAGGCCGATGGCGCAGTCGAACACGATGCGGCGCGAACCGAACGCGTGCGTGACCAGGGCGAACGACAGCATGGCGGTCAGCGGAAAGCCCAGCGGTTCCATGGTCAGCAGCGGAATGGCCGCCCCCGCCGCGGCGAAGGCCAGCGCCTTGCGCGAGGGCCGGGCCCCCGCTTCGGCGCTTTCGGCTTCCTGCGGCTCGAACGAGGCGCCGCGCGCGATCTGCGCGGTCAGCACCAGGCCCAGCAGGATCAGCGCGCCGCCGACCAGCATGACGAAATCGCCGGGCCCCACGCCCGCGTAGCCGCCCGTCTTCGGCAGCCCGTACCCCTGCTGCAGCCAGACCGCCCCGATGGCGATCACGGCCAGCCCCAGCCACCAGGGGCGGCGTTGCGGCGTTGCGGACATGGCGGTCTCCTGTGCCCGGATTACTTGACCAGGCCCAGGTCCTTCAGCACCTGTTCCTGGCGGACTTTTTCTTCATCCAGGAACTTGGCGAAATCGTCGCCGGCCAGGTAGGCGTCCGCCCAGCCATGATCGGCCAGCGCCTTCTTCCATTGGGGCGAGGCATGCATCTTCTGGAACCGGTCGAGCCACATGGCGCGGCCTTCTTTGCTCATGCCGGGCGCGCCGACGATGCCGCGCCAGTTGCCGATGGCCACGTCCACGCCGGATTCCTTCAGCGTGGGCGCGTCCACGCCGGGCAGCCGCTGTTCGGAGGTGACCGCGATGATGCGCAGGCGCTTCTGGTCGGCATAGGGCTTGAATTCCGACAGGCCCGACAGGGCCAGCTTGAGCTGCCCGCTGACCAGCAGCGGCACCAGTTCGGCGCCGCTGGGATACGGAATGTAGTTCAGCTTGCCCGGCGCCACGCCGGCCGCCTTGGCGATCAGGCCCATCGCCACCTGGTCGACACCGCCCACCGAGCCGCCGCCGATGGGCAGCGCGCCGGGATTCTTGCGCAACGCGGCGATGACGTCGTCGACAGTCTTGATGGGAGAATCGACCGGCACGGCCAGCACGTCGGCGTCGTCGGTCAGGCGCACCAGCGGCGTGATGCTGTCGAGCGTGACGGGCGACTTGTTCAGGATGATGCCGCCGATCAGGATGGCGCCCATCGACATGATGGCGTTGTCGTCTTTCTTGCTGGTGTTGATGAACTCGGCCAGCCCGATGGTGCCGCCCGCCCCGCCCTTGTTGGTGACCTGGAAACCCTCGGTGAAGATGCCGGCTTCCTGCATGACCTGCATCGGCACCCGCGCCGCGGCATCGTAGCCGCCGCCCGGGCCGCCGGGCGCCATGACCTTGGCCGGCGCCGCGCCGGCGGCCAGCGGCAGGGCGGCCACGGCCAATGTTGCAAGAACCTGTTTGATGCGTTGCATGGATGTCTCCTTGGGCGCGATGCCCGGCATGGGCACCGGCTGTTGCCGGGTTTATTGGTGTGCGGTTCAGCAGCCTTCGATACTAGACAATTTTCCTGCGCGGCGCCACGCGGCCCGCGGTTGCCGCGTTCAGCCCGGCGACAGCTGGCACGGGCGCCGGCGCCCGGCGTGTGCGTGCCGCGGCCGCGCCACCGCCGCCCCGATTGAACGGCGCGCGCCCCAATGGTGGCACGATTGGTCTGCTATTCTGGATAATCTATCCAGCCCCGGCCGGTTTATCGGCCGGACCGGACTGTCTAAGCTGAAGCCTCCCCCATCCCGGAGATTTCCCATGGCAGACCATTCCATCCAGGGCAAAGTCGCGCTCATCGCCGGCGGCGCGAAGAATCTTGGCGGCCTGATCGCGCGCGACCTGGCCGCGCACGGTGCCAAGGCCATCGCCATCCACTACAACAGCGCCGCCTCCCGGTCCGAGGCCGACGCCACCGTGGCGGCCATCGAGGCCGCCGGCGCGCGGGCCGTGGCGCTGCAGGCCGACCTGACCACGGCCGGCGCCGTCGAACAGCTTTACGCTGACGCCATCGCGGCGGTGGGCCGGCCCGACATCGCCATCAACACCGTGGGCAAGGTGCTGAAGAAGCCGTTCGCGGAAATCACCGAGGCCGAATATGACGAGATGACGGCGGTGAACACCAAGTCGGCCTTCTTCTTCCTGAAAGAAGCGGGCAGGCACGTCAACGACAACGGCAAGGTCGTCACGCTGGTGACCTCGCTGCTGGGCGCGTTCACGCCGTTCTATGCGGCGTATGCGGGCGCCAAGGCGCCGGTGGAACACTTCACCCGCGCGGCCGCCAAGGAATTCGGCGCGCGCGGGATCTCGGTGACCGCGGTCGGCCCGGGCCCCATGGACACGCCGTTCTTCTACCCCGCCGAGGGCGAGGACGCGGTGGCCTATCACAAGACCGCCGCCGCGCTGTCGCCGTTTTCCAGGACGGGCCTGACCGACATCGAAGACGTGGTACCGTTCATTCGCCACCTGGTCAGCGACGGCTGGTGGATCACCGGCCAGACCATCCTGATCAACGGCGGCTACACCACCAAATGAGGGCGCCATGCGCACCGTGATCTTCATCGCCATCGGGCTGTTGCTGGCCGCCGCCTCGCTGCGGCTGCCGCCGGCCGCGTACCGCACCTGGGCCGCGGCGCTGTTCACGCTGGTCTGGCTGGCCGTCTCGGCCTGGAACCTGCGCACCGGCCTGTCGCACGGCTACACGCTGGCCGAGGAACTGCCCATCCACCTGGCGCTGTTCGGCATCCCGGCGGCGCTGGCCTGGGCGCTGTGGTGGGGGTCGCGCCCGTGATGCCCCGCCCGCGGCGCACGCGCCGGGCACGGGCGGGCCAGGCGCATGGATAGATTCGGCCAATACCGCGTGTTCGCCCAAGTGGCGGAAATGGGCAGCTTCATCAAGGCGGCCCATGCCCTGGCATTGCCGCGGGCGTCGGTGTCCGCGGCCATCCAGCAACTCGAGGCGCAGGTCGGCGCGCGCCTGTTGCACCGGACCACGCGGCAAGTGCGGCTGACGGCCGACGGCGAACAGCTGCTGCAGCGCGTGCGTCCGCTGCTGGCCGAAGTCGAGGAAATCGACCAGCTGTTCCAGACCAGCCAGCGGCAGGTGTCCGGCAGGCTCAGTATCGACGTGCCCAGCCGCATCGCCCGCCGCCTGATCGCCCCGGCCCTGCCCGGCCTGCTGCGCCGCCATCCGCGGCTGCAGCTGGCGCTGGGCTCTACCGACCGCACCATCGACCTGATCCAGGAAGGGGTGGACTGCGCGGTGCGTTTCGGCGCCCTGTCCGAAAGCAGCCTGGTGGTGCGGCCGCTGGGGCGCATCGCCCTGATCAACTGCGCCAGCCCGGATTACCTGCGCGACTACGGCGAACCCCGGCACCCCGACGACCTGCGCGCCGGCCACTGGTCGGTGGGCTACGCGGCGCCGCGCACCGGCCGCGAAACGCCGTGGGAATACCAGGCCGGCCACGGCGACGCGCACAGCATCGAGATCCCCAGCCGGGTCATCGCCAACAACGTCGAAAGCTACATCGCCTGCTGCCTGGCGGGCCTGGGGCTGATCCAGATCCCGCGCTTCGACGTGCAGCACCTGCTGGACGCCGGCGCGCTGGTGGAAATCCTGCCCGAACACCGCGCCCCCGCCATGCCGGTATCGCTGCTGTACCCGCACCGGCGCCAACGTTCCCGCCGCCTGGCCATCTTCCTGGAATGGTTCGGCGCGCTGATGCTGCCGCACCTGGACCCCTGAGCCGCCCCCCCGGGGGCCCGCCCGGCTGTAGCCGGGTGTCCGACACTGAGGTTTCCCCACGTTTTTCATGCTGGGGCGGTCATTTGATCGAGGATGTCCTGGGGTAGCGTCTGCAGGATCTGGATCCATCGGTCGATCGAGGCCATGGGCCAGCCGCGGGTCAGCGCCTCGCGCCCGATGCGCAGAGTGCTGTAGAGCTGGCGTGGGCAATGGATGGGCCA
>Ga0182737_1001665_pt1 | contig 20815 bp, 20 predicted proteins | sample eDN5th30CBELigOP_FD_128878 | JGI IMG/M metagenome (GOLD analysis project Ga0182737, IMG submission 128878) | Enriched Organic Plus compost microbial communities from Emeryville, California, USA - eDNA 5th pass 30_C BE-Lig OP (version 2) (version 2) ...
AGCCCCGCGCCGCGGGCCTGCGCGGCGGCGCGCTCGGCGATCGCGGCCGAGCCCTCCTGGAGGCCGTGGTCGACGACAATGGCGCCCGCGCGCATTCCCGCCCTCGGCGCCTCGAACGCCGTCGCGGCCGCGAGCGCGAGCGAGTCGGGACCGCCCGAGAGCGCGACGAGGACGAGCGAGCCCTCCGGGAGCGTCGCGAGGGCGGCGCGCACGGCCCGCCTCGTGTCGGCGATCGCCGGAGTGAGCCGCGGGCGCATTCGATAACGTTATTCGAGCCAATCGCCGACCGATCAGGAGAAGCCGCATGGGCGCGTACGACGCCGTCATCGAGATCCCCCGCGGGAGCCGCAACAAGTACGAGGTCGACCACGAGACCGGCCGCGTCTTCCTCGACCGGTACCTCTACACGCCCATGGCCTACCCGACCGACTACGGGTACTTCGAGCGCACGCTCGGGCTCGACGGGGACCCCGTCGACGTCCTCGTCCTCCTCGACGAGTCCGTCCCGCCGGGCGTCGGCGTCAAGGTCCGTCCGGTCGGGCTCCTCGAGATGGAGGACGACGGCGGGATCGACACGAAGGTCATCGCCGTGCCGCACAAGGACCCGCGCTGGCAGCACATTCAGGACCTCGCCGACATCCCGGAGCTCAAGCGCGCGGAGATCCAGCACTTCTTCGAGCACTACAAGGACCTCGAGCCCGGCAAGTGGGTCAAGCTCGGCGCGTGGGGCGACGCGGCCGCCGCCGAGAAGGTCGTCGCCGAGGGACTCGAGCGCTTCGCCGCCGAGGGGGGCGGGCACTAAGGCAGTGCTCGCCCGGCGTGCGCTCCCGCGCCCAGTGTGCACGCGCGCGCCCGCACACTCGGCGCGCCGGCGCACACTCGGCGCCGCGGGCGCCGGCCGCGGCACGGCTCAGACGTAGACGCCGTTCGCGGCGAGGAACGCGAGCGGGTCCGTCGCGACACCGGAGCCGCGCACCTCGAAGTGCAGGTGGCAGCCGTACGAGTTCCCCGTGTTGCCGACGTAGCCGATGAGGTCGCCGACCTCGACCCACTGGCCCGGGTACACGGCGATGCCGCCGTCGGGCTGGTGCGCGTAGTACGTCGCGAGGCCGCCCCCGTGATCGATCACGGTGAGATAGCCGTAGCCGCCGCTCCAACCGGTGAAGCTCACGGTCCCGCTCGAGGCGGCGCGGATGTTCGACCAGCAGCCGGCCGCGAAGTCGAGGCCCTCGTGGAAGGAGTTCGTGTCCGGACGCCACCCGTAGTAGGAGCTGATCCAGCCGCCCGCGGGACGCACCCAGCCCGAGTTGCTCACCTCAGGCCAGTTGATCTCCTTCATCTTCTCTTCGAGTCGCTTCTGCTCGCCGACCTGGTAGTCGGCCTCCGTCGCGGCGCGGTTCTCGGCGAGGACGAGGAGCTGCTGCTCCATCTGCGCCTTGTGCTCCTGCTGCTCGAGGAGCGCGCGGGACGCCGCCTCCGAGGCGGCTTGCGCCGCCTCGAGCGCGAGCTGCGCCTCCTGCTCCAGGCGGCCGAGCTCCTGCTCCATGACCGCCGCCTGGTCGGTGAGCGACTGCGCCGTGTTCCGCTGCTGCGAGGCCTGCTCGTAGAGCGCATTCGCCTGCGAGGAGATGCGCGTCGAAATGCCGATCGCGCTCAGGATGTCCGGCGCGCTCTCCGACTCGGAGAAGAGCTCGAGCGTCGGGTCGGCGCCGCCGATCCGGACGACCGTCGCGGCCCACTGCTGCGCGCGCAGCTCGGACTCCGCGGCCCGCGCGGCGGCGTCCTCGGCTTGCGCCTTGAGCGCCGCGACCTCGTCCTTCTTCGCGTTGTAGCGGGCCTCCGCCTGCATGTGGGCGAGGCCCTTCGCCTGGAGGTCCTCCTGGGTGCGCTGCACCTCGGACTCGAGGAACACGAGGTGCGCCTTGATCTCGTCGACGAGCGCGGCCTGGGCGGCCTCGTCGGCGCGCGCCCGCTCGACGTCCTCCCACGTGGGGTAGTCGTCGGCGTGGGCGGCGGCGGTCGGGACGACGAGAATGCCGACGGCGAGCGCGAGCGCTGCGAACGCCCCCGTCACCTTGCGCTTCATGCGTGCCCCCAAGCCTGCGGTTCCCTCGCCGCGGATGCACCCGCGGCCTTCGCTACCTTAGCCGGTGGTTGAAGGTTTTGGGGAATGCGGGCGCGCGTCGGGCCGATTCTCAGGTTTGGCGAAACCCCGCGAGGGGCCCTATGCTTGAACGCCGGTAGCCGGACGCCGTCCGAGCTTTCGGCCCCATCGTTTAGTGGCCTAGGACGCCGCCCTTTCACGGCGGTAGCACGGGTTCGAATCCCGTTGGGGTCACCGAGATGGTCCACAATTGAAGACGCAAGGCCCTGTAGCGCAGTCTGGTTAGCGTGCCGCCCTGTCACGGCGGAGGTCGCGGGTTCAAGTCCCGTCAGGGTCGCGGAAGCGGAGCCCTTGCTCCCGGAAACGGGAACGAGGGCTCTTCGTCCAAGTGGCGGGTCCTGCGGGGCCGCGCCGAATGGCTCTGTAGCTCAGTTGGTAGAGCGCACGACTGAAAATCGTGAGGTCACGGGATCGACGCCCGTCGGAGCCACCGCAAACGAACTCCTCGACCGATTCGCGGCTCGCCGCGACCGTCTGCCCGTGCTGCGTACCCGCGAATCGGTGAGGTGCTCGCCCCGCTACCCCCGCACGAGCTCCCCTGCCTGCGCATGCCCGAAGAGGCCGGGCAATCCGCCCGTGTGCCAGAAGACGATCGGCTCGTCGCCGTCGAGCGAGCCGTCTTCGACTGCGGCGATGAGGCCCGCGAGGGCGCGGCCCGTGTAGGTCGGGTCGAGGACGATGCCCTCCTCGCGCGCCGCGAGCCGGACCGCGGCGGCGCTCCCCTCGGCGAGCGTCCCGTAGCCCGCGCCGACCTGGTCGAGCCGGACGCGCAGCACCGCGCCGTCGATCGGCGCTGCGACTTCGCCGACGAGGCGCGCGACGACGCCTGCGGGATCGGCGACCGCGCCGACGCTCACGCCGAGGACCCGATCGGCGCCGAGGCCCGCGACGAGGCCGGCCATCGTGGCGCCAGAGCCGAGCGCGACGACCGAGCTCGACGGGCCGGGGAGCTGCTCGAGGAGCTCGACCGCGGCGTCCCGGTACGCGAGCGCGCCGTCGGCGTCACTCCCGCCGAACGGGATGACGTACGCGCGCGACCCCGAGTCGGCGAGCTCGCCCGCGATCTCCGCGGCGATCGCCGAGCGGCGCGGCTGGTCGACGTCGCCGACCCAGCGGAGCTCGGCGCCGAAGAGCTCGTCGAGGAGGAGGTTGCCGGTCACGGCGTCGGGCGCGGCGCCGCTCAGCACGAGGATCGCGCGCATTCCGACTCGCGCGGCCGCCGCGGCCGTCAGGCGCGCGTGGTTCGATTGGGCGGCACCGGTCGTCACCACGACCTCGGCGCCGTCGCGTCGCGCGGACGCGAGCGCCCGCTCGAGCTTGCGGACCTTGTTGCCCCCGCCGCCGAGCCCCGTGAGGTCGTCGCGCTTGATCCACAGCCGGTCCTCCGCGAGGCCGATCGCGGCGGCGAGGCGCGGCGCGCGTTCGAGCGGCGTCGGGAACGTGCCGAGCGCCACGCGGTCCGCGGTCGGGACGTTCCTCGACGTCTTCTCGACGCCCTCGCTCACGTGGGGCGACCTCGCGAGGGCCCGCGAGTGGAGCCGGCTCCCCATCATCCTCAAAGGCGTGCTCCACCCGGATGACGCGAGCCGCGCGCTCGACGCCGACGTCGACGGCGTGTGGGTGTCGAACCACGGCGGTCGGCAGATCGACGCGTCCGTCGCGACGCTCGACGCGCTCCCCGGCGTCGTCGAGCGGGTCGGCGGGCGGGTGCCGGTCGTCTTCGACTCGGGCATCCGCGGCGGCGCCGACGCGGTCATCGCGCTCGCGCTCGGTGCCACGGCCGTCGCGATCGGTCGGCCGTACGCCTACGGGCTCGCGATCGCCGGCGAGGCGGGCGTGCGCGAGGTCATCCGCAACCACCTCGCCGAACTCGACACCACGCTGGGGCTCGCGGGCGTCACGGCGGTGCGGGGGCTTTCGCGTGACGCGCTGATCGAGCAGCGGTAGCGCGCTCAGCGATCGACGGCGGCGAGTGTGCGGCCGTGCGGCGAGTGTGCGGGCGCACGCCCGCACACTCGGCGCACGGGCGCACGTCGGGCGGCGCCCCGCGCGCGCCAAGCCCGCGGTGCTACATTCCCGCGCATGACGTGGCCCGCCGTGCACATCTCGCAGGCGATCGAGCGCGACCCCCGAGACGTCGCGGCGTTCGCGGGGGACCCGGAGAACCTCCCGCTGTGGGCCGCGGGCCTGAGCGCCGGCATCCGGCGCGACGGGGAGCGCTGGGTCGCCGACTCGCCGATGGGCGAGGTCACGGTCGCGTTCACCGGGCCCGTCGAGCACGGCGTCCTCGATCACGACGTGACGCTCCCCGACGGGACGATCATCCACAATCCCATGCGCGTCCTCCGCAACGACGCCGGGAGCGAGGTCGTCTTCACGCTCTACCGCCGGCCCGCGATGACGCCGGAGGAGTTCGAGGCGGACGCCGCGACGATCCGCGAGGACCTCAGCCGTCTCCGGAACCTCGTCGAGACCCCCACGAGCGAGCCAGGCTGACGCGAGCCGAATGCGCGCCCGGCGCTCGGCGGCGTCGCCCCGATTACCCGGCGAGCGCCCCGGCGACGCGCGACAGCCGGCGCAGGTTATCCGCGTACTCGTCGGCCGCCGCCCTCACGAGCTCCTCGAGCTCGGCCTCGCGGTCCATCGGCAGGTAGAGGCCCCGCCCCGGAAGGATCGCGCCGAGTTCGAGGAGGAGCGGTGCGAGTGTCGCGTTCGGCGCGAGCGAGTGCCCCATGCTCCCGCCCGTCTGCAGCGGGATCGCGACGACACCGGCGAGCCCGTTCGTGCCGTAGCGGTCGAGGAACGCCTTCAAGAGGCCCGTGTAGGTGCCCTTGTACGTCGGGGTCGCGAAGACCGCCACGTCGGCGGCCGCGACGGCGGCGTTGACGACGCCGACGCGCGGCGAGGCGAAGTCGAAGAGCTCCGTGCCGTACTCGCCGAGCTCGATCGTCTCCACCCGGGCGCGGGGCGCGAGCCTGCCGACGAGGAGCTCGGCGGCGCGCCGCGTCCGCGACCCGGGGCTCGGGTTGCCGACGACGATCTGCACGCTGACGCTCATGGCACGAGTCCTTCGTGTGGGGTGGACGGGGACGACTCCGCTCGATCGGGCGTGCGGACCCCGTCGGACCGACGCATCGTCTCGACCGTCATCCGGTCGCCGCGCATCCAGCCGACGGCGAACTCGACGACGCGCCCGGTCGCCAGTCGCGCGACCCGCTGCTGCCGGATGACCGCATCGCCTTCCGCGATCTCGAGGACCTCCGCGACGGGGCCATTCGCGATGCCGGCGCTGATCGAGAAGAGCACCTCGGTGATCGGTGCGCCCGCGATCTGGGCGATGACGTCGTGGAGCGAGTCGACGCGGTGCAGCCGCTCGATGATGGGCTCGAGGTCCGGTGGGAGGTACGACGTCCACAGGCTCGTCGGTTCGCCGTCGGTGACCGTGAGGCGGTCGATCATGACGGCGGGCGAGCCGTCGACGAGCTCGAGCATCGTGACGACGACGGGGGGCGCGGGATCGACCATCTCATGCGCGATGGGTTCGCGGAGCACGGCGGCGCCGGACCGGAAGCCGCCGAACCGGTCGACGCGGTGGCGGTAGCGGCGGCCGACGACGAACGTGCCGGCGCCCTGGTGCCGGTCGATGAATCCCTCGCGGCGCAGGGTCGCCAGCGCGTCGCGGATGACGTTCCGGCTCGCCCCGTAGGCGCGCTGCAGCTCCTGCTCGGACGGCAGGAAGTGCGGGATGGACCCGGCGACGATCGCGGCCCGCAGCAGGTCCGTCACCCGGCGGAGGGCGGTGCTGCGATGGGCGCGCACTTACGCCTCGCTCCGATTCGCGCCCCTCGGCTCGTGCGCGAGGATGGCGAAGACGACGGCGACGACGAGTGAGACGGCCGCCGACACGAGGATGGCCGCGAGGAATCCGAGCCAGCCGATGGCGAAGCCGATGACGATCGGGCCGACGATGCCGGCGAGGTCGCCGAACGTCCGGTAGACGCCGATCGCGGGGCCCCGCCTCCGACCCGGGACGACCTCGGCGACGTATGCCGCGGGCACCGGTCCGCCGATGCTCGTCGCGAGGCCGAAGAGCACGGCGAGGAGGATGAAGAGCCACGGCTCCATCGGGAGCGCGAACGCCGCCGTGACGAGCCCGGTCGCCAGGAGGGTCCACACGATGACGCGCTTGCGGCCGACCCGGTCGGCGAGGCCGCCGAGGAAGATGACGCAGACGATGTTGAGCACGGCCATGCCGGTGAAGATGAGACCGAGGGCCGTGACCGAGAACCCGACCTCCTCGAAGGCGATGAGCGGGAGGAGCGTCTGCTGGATGCCGAAGCGGGCGAAGAAGACGGCGAAGCCCACGAAGCACGCCGCGACGAAGCTCAGACCGCGACGTTCGAGTGCGGCCGGCGGGGCGACCGAGGCGGTCGAGACGGACGACATCGACGCGCGCAGCCGGCGACGGAACAGGATCCAGCAGACGAACGCGAGCGCGACGAATCCGGAGACGAAGAACGGCGCGCGGATCCCGAACAGCGCCGCCGCGAATGCGCCGACGGCGGGCCCGATCGCGCCGCCGGCGAGCTGAAGACCCTGGAGGAGCGACATCGCTCGCGCGAGCGAGGAGCCCGGCATCGCGTCGGCGAGGAGGGTCTGCCCGCACGTGATCGTGATCCCGCCGGCGACGCCCGTGAGGACGCGGAGGGCGAGCAGCCACTCGAACGACGACACGACGCCGCACAGGGCGGAGAAGACGACGACGCCGAGCGCGCCGCCGGTGAAGAGGACGGTGCGGTTGACCTTGCGGCTCAGGAACCCGGCCGGGATGTTGGCGACGATCCGGCCGAGCCCGAAGCCGGCGACGATGAGGCCGATCCGCATGGGGTCGATGCCCATCGAGGAGGCGAACGCCGGGAGGATCGGCACGAGCACGCCCCACACCATCTGCGTGGCGGCGATGACGCCGCAGATCGCGAGGACGAGTTCGCCGCTCGGGCCGCGCAGGAGCGAGAGCGCGCTCATCGCGGGTCGTCCCGGCGACTCGGTCTCGGCAGCGTCGGACGCCTGAAGGTGGTGGGTCATCGTGTTGCCTAGAACATCATGCCGCCGCCGTTGACGGCGAGCATCTGGCCGGTGATGAACGCGGCGTCGGCGGAGAGCAGGATCGCGACGCCGGCCGCGATATCGTCGGGCGTCGCGAGCCGACCGAGCGGATTGGCCGCGGCGATCGCGGCGAAGTCGTCGTCGCCGAGGACGAGTCTCGGCTGCGCCGTGTCGACGACGCCCGGGACGATCGTGTTGACCCGGACGCCGATCGGACCCCACTCGGCGGCGAGCGCGCGGGTGAGGTTGAGGATCGCGCCCTTGGAGGCGGCGTAGTGCGCGCCCATCGGACCGGGGCGGAGCGCCTGACCGGAGGCGATGTTGACGATCGCGGCGGCGCGTCCGGCGAGCCGGCGGACGAACGCCTGGTCCATGAGGAACCCGCCGGTGAGGTTGACGGCGAGAACGCGGTTCCATTCCTCCAGCGGAATATCGACCGCCCGGTTGCGGGGGAAGATCCCCGCGTTGTTGACGAGCGCGGTCGCCGTCGAACCGGCCGCGTCGATCGCCGACCACAGGTCCGCGATCGCCGCGGGGTCGCCGAGGTCGCACGCGAGACCGACGGCGGATCCGCCGGACGCGACGATCCTCTCCGCGACGGTCGCCGCGTTCGCGCCGACGAGATCGACGCACCACACGTGCCAGCCGTCGGCACCGAGCCGCGCCGCGATGCCCGCGCCGATGCCCTGGCCGGCCCCCGTGACGACGACCGCCCCGCGGTCCGTCACGATCCCACGCTCACCGCGGGCTTGATCGCGTCGGCGATCGCTTCGAGCGCGCCGGACTCCGGAATGTACTTGCAGAGCAGGAGGTCGGCCCCGAGCTCGGCGAACGCCGCGGCGCGCTCCGCGATGAGATCCGGCGGCCCGACGAGGCGCGCGCCGGCGGCGCCGAGCGACGCCATGACGAGGTGCGGCGTCTTCGCGAGGATCTCCTGGCGCTTGCGGTCGAGGAGCGCCCAGCCGGCCTCCTCCGATTCGGCCGGCAGCACGAGCGCGCTGATGCCGAACTTCACCACTCGCCCGAAGCGCTCCGCTCGAGCGCGCATGTCGGCGATCGACCGCGCCGCCGTCGCGAGGACGTCGTCGAACGTGCGGTCGAAGCCGCCCCCGTAGTCGGCGAACCAGTAGTCGGCCGACTTCGCGACCATGTCGAGCCCGCGATCGGAGCGGCTCACCGCGTAGATGGGAATGGGATGCTCGCCCGGGACGAGGGGCAGCGGCGCCGGGAAGAACTCGGCGCCGACGGCGGGCGGCAGCGGCGAGTCCGCGGCGGCCGACCAGGTCGCCCGCATCGTCTCGATGAACGCCTCGGCTCGCGCGTAGCGCGCGTCGTCGTTCGCGTGGCGCTGCGTGCTGAAGTACTGGATCTCCGTCTCGCCCCAGCCGGTGACGAAGTTGATGGCGGCTCGCCCGGGTGCGATCCGGTCGAGCGAGGCGGCGAGCTTCGCGAGCAGGTTCGGATGCCAGAAGTCCGGGTTGGATGCCGGCATGATGCGGATGCGCGACGTGTGGGAGGCGACCGCCGAGGCGAGGACCCACGCCTCCAAGTCGGGGCCCATGTGCCGCTCGGCGAAGAGCGCGATGTCGTAGCCGAGCCGTTCCGCCTCGAGCGTCTCCTCGAGGGCGAGCGTGAACCCGGGGTCGAATTCGAGTGGGAGCAGCGGCTCCTGGGCCGCCGCGGTCGTCGCCGCGAGGCGCTCGCTGTGCGCCGTGACGTGCGGGACGGGGACGTACATCCCTGCCTTCATCGCTTCGATTCCTCTCTGTATCGTTCGGCGATCGCGGAGCCGGTCGTCCACCAGACGCCGTCGTGCTCCTTGATGTGGGCGAGCAGCCGGCGGAGGCTGTCGATGCGATGCGACGCGCCGGTCAAGTACGGGTGGAGCGAGATCGGCATGACGCGCGGCTCGTCGGCGCCCTCGCGGTAGAGGACCTCGAACTCGCGGATACCGAGCTCGGTGAACTCGACGGGCGACAGGAACCGCGAGTCGTACGCGGGCTTGTCGTTGAGCTCGAGCGGGTACGGCACGGTGAGGAGCCGCCCGTCGAGCATCGCGTTCGGCCGGTCGTCGCTGCACCAGTCCGCGACGTACTCGTACCCGTGCTCGATGAGGAGCTCGAGCGTCGTCCAGCGCTCGTTGAGACCCGCCCCGAGCCACCCCGCAGGTCGGAACCCCATCGCCTCCGTGAGCATCGACGTGACGAGCGCGATCTCCTCGCGCTCCTCCTCCGCGGTCAGGTCGCCGAGGCGGCGCGCGTTCGTGTACGAGTGCCCCATGACGTCCCACTCGTGCTCGCGCATGGCGGCGATGAGCTCGGGGTAGGCCTCGATGACGGACGCGTTCGTGGCGGCGGTCGCCTTCGCACCGACCTCCTCGAGCGCGTCGAGGATTCGGAAGAAGCCGACCCGCGCACCGTAGTCGCGCGCCGAGAAGGCCATGACGTCGGGGGTCTTGCCGGTGCCGCCCGGGATCGGGAGATCGAGCGGGAAGAATTCGACATTCGGAATGATCCACACGGCGAGGCGGGCGTCGTCGGGGAGCGTCCACCCGGTCTTCGTCCGCGAGCTGCGCCACGGGATGGGGCCGGTGCGACCCCAGTCGGGGATGTGCGCGCTCATGCCGCGACCGCCTCGGCGCCGACGGCCTCCCGGAGCAGCCCGACGACGTGCGCGGAGTCGATGACGTCGGCGTACTTGTGGTGGAGGTCGAAGAGGTTGACCTGGTGGTTGAGCCATGAGCGGTCGAAGACGCCGTCCTCGACGACGACCATGTGGAAGCCGTTCGAGTAGCCGTCGACGACGGAGGCCCGGACGCAGCCGGACGTGCTCTCGCCGACGACGATGACGGTGCCGATGCCGCGCATGACGAGCTCCGCGATGAGCTGCGTGCCGTAGAAGGAGCTCGCTCGCTCCTTCTCGACGACGCGCTCGCCGGGGGCCGGCGCCAGCGGCGGGTAGAACTCCCACTGCTGGTCGCCGGCCTCGCCCTCCACGCCGCCGGGCCGCCGGTTCGTCGCGATGACGTCCGTGCGCGTCCGGCTCGCGGTCGCGTGGATGATCGGGACGCCGAGTTCTCGCGCCGTCGTGAACACGTCGACGATCGGCTCGACGGCGTCGTAGGCGAACCGCCCGCAACTCGAGGGGAACTCGGTCTGCAGCTCGTGCGGCGGCTTCGGGCCGCCGGCGAACACCTTGTTGTACAGGTCGATCGCGAGGACCGCCGGGCGGCCCTTGATGCCGAGGGGCCGCTCGTAGGCCCGGTAGATCGCTCGCATCGGCTCGGACACGATGTCCTCCCAGACGTGCGTCAGGCTGCTCCAGTCGAGGCTCGCCTTGAGTGCGGGCATGGCTGTTCTCCTTGCTTCCCGGACCGTCAGCCGACGGGCGCGGCGTCGATGAGCGCGGACTCCGAGACGTACTGCTCCATCGAGGGCGCCCAGTAGTCCTCGGTCGTGAGCGAGAAGTCCGCGGGGAGCCCGTCGGCGGCCTTGAGGATCTCGACGTTCTTGTCCCACGCGGCCTTGTCGAGCTTGTACGACCAGTTGTTGAGGGGCATCTCGGCGACGAGCGCGGGGTCGAGCCCGGTGAATGCGGCGACCGCTTCGCGAGCTCGGTCCTCGTCCTCGTAGAGCCAGTCGATCGCCGCGACGAGCGCGGCCTGGAACTTCTCGACGGTCGGGCCGTTCGCCTCGATCCAGGCGCGCGGCGCCCACCATGCCGAGAGCGGCTGGCCCGGGTTCGACTCGATGTACGGGTAGGCGACGACTTCGCCGACGCCCGCCGACAGGATGCTCGTCGTGAACGGGTCGATCGTGAGCACGGCGTCGACCTGGTCCGACGCGAGCATGTCGAGCATGCTCGCGAACGGCGCGTCGACCCAGGTGATCGAGTCCGGGTCGATGCCCTGCTCGCGCAGGATCCAGACGGCGTCCGCGGTGAACTGGCCCTTGAGCCCGCCGAAGATGCCGACGCGCTTGCCCGGCAGGTCCGCCCACCCGGCGATGCCGCTCGCGGGAGCGACCATGAGCGTGCCCGAGTCCGGCGGGTCGTACTTCGCGGTCTCGTTCTGGATGATCGCCTGGAGATCCGAACCCGCCGCGATCGCGGCGAGCGGGCCGCCGGGGATCGTCGAGATGAAGTCGACGTCGCCGCGCTCGAGCGCCGCGATCATCGACGCGGTGTCCTGGAAGTCGACCCTCGTGACGTTGAGGCCCTCTTCGGCGAAGAAGCCTTCTTCGACGGCGACGTAGGTGGGCGTCTGCCCGCCGTTCGTGAGGAATCCGACCTTGAGCTCGGTCGTGGGCTCGACCGTTTCGACGGCGGCTGGCCCGGGTCCGGCGCAACCGGCGAGCGCGGCGCTCGCGATCATCACCGTGGCGGCGGCCGCGGTGAGCAGTGACCTTCGATGCATTTCGTCTCCTAGCGATGTCGTGACTGTGGACGGGATGGGTGCAGGACGGGACGGTGGAGGGACGCGCTCGCCTCGGCGGCCGCGAACGACCGTTCCGCGGCGCCTCGGAGCGCGCGTGCGAATCAGGTGCTCGTGCTCGCGCGCCAGCGCAGCACGTAGGCCTCGATGCGGAGGAAGAGGAAGTTGAGGAGGTAGCCGACGAGCGCGAGCGTGATGATGCCGGCGAAGACGAACTGCACGCGGAACACGCGCTGGCTGTCGAGGATGAAGTAGCCGATCCCGCTGTTGCCGGCGAGCATCTCCGCGACGATTCCGACGATGAGCGCGATGCCGAGGGCGACGCGCATCCCCGTGAGGATCTCGGGGAGCGCGCTCGGCAGGATGATCTTCCACAGCCGCTGCACGGGGGGATAGCCGAACGTCCGGCCGGTGTCGGTGAGGATCGGGTCGACCGAGCGGACGCCCCCGTAGGTGTTGAGCAGGACCGGGAAGAAGCAGGCGATCGCGATGACGGCGATCTTCATCTCGTTGCCGACGCCGAGCAGGAGGATCGCGATCGGGATGTATGCGGCGCTCGGGACCGGGCGCAGGAGCTCGGTGACGGGCTCGAGGAGGTAGTACACGAAGCGGCTCATGCCCATGAGCGCGCCGAGCGCGACGGCGAGCACGACGGCGATCCCGTAGCCGATGAAGATCCGCATGAGCGTATCGGCGAGCGCGAGCGGCAGTCGGCCGTTGACGATCGACTGCCACAGCCCCTCGAACGAGGCCGTCACGCTCGGCACGCTCGGCGAGCGCACCCACCCGAACTGCACCGAGAACTGCCAGAGCAGGAGCAGGACGAGGATGAGCGCGATTCCCGGGAGCCGCCGCGACCACTGCTTCATCGACGCCCTCATCGACCGCGCCCGTCCTCGTACACGAGTCCCTCCTGGCGGTAGATGCTGCTGAGCAGCGTCCGTCGCATCGCGAGGTAGTCGGGGTCCTCCCCGAGGCTGATGAGATTCCGAGGATGGGCGAAGTCGTCGGCGAGATCGATGTCGATGTTCGCCGGCGACTTGTGGAGCGCGATGACCCGCGTCGACAGCAGGAGCGCTTCCTCGATGTCGTGCGTGACGAAGATGACGGTGATGCCGAGCTTCTGCCAGATGTCGAGGACGAGCTGTTGGAGCTTCGCCCGGGTGAGCGCGTCGAGCGCGCTGAACGGCTCGTCCATGAGGAGCACGCGCGGCTGCGGCGCGAGCGCCCTGGCGATCGCGAGTCGCTGCTGCATCCCCCCGGAGAGCTGCGAGGGGTAGTGGTCCTCGTAGCCGGCGAGGCCGACGAGCTCGAGCATCTCGCGGCCGATCGCGTGCCGCTCCGCCTTCGACATGCCCTTCTTCCGCTCGAGTCCGAAGACGACGTTGCCGAGGACGGTGCGCCAAGGGAACACGGACTTCCCGTACTGCTGGAAGACGTAGACGATGCCCGACGGCGGGCCCTGGATCGCCTTCCCGTCGACCTCGATCGAGCCCGATGTGACGGGCTGCAGTCCGGCGAAGAGCTGGAGCAGCGTCGTCTTGCCGCACCCGGACGGCCCGACGATCGTGAGGAATTCGCCCTCGGCGACGTCGATCGTCACGCCGTCGAGGATGACCGACTCCTTGCCCCGCGTCGTGAACGACTTGACGACGTTGCGCGCGGCGATCGCGATCTGCTGCTCGGCCGCCTGCATGCGCACCGGCGACTCGAGGACCGCCCCTGAAACCCTTGACATCGTGCCTCCTTGATTCGGTGAGACGACACGACGCTGTGGCGTAGCGCCACGCTAACCCGGGCTCCGTTTCGCTCGGGAGTCTGTGCGATTTCGCGCTTGTTACGCTGGTCGAGGTCCGATCACTCGGCCCCTGACCAGCTATTTCTCTCCGCGCCGAGAAGGATCCGCCGAAAATCCGTGCGCGGGTCCGACGCCCGCGAGAGCCGGGCGACGCTGAGGATCCCGTGGGCACCCTCGCGCGCGCTCCCGCGCGCGTGCAGGATGTCGGTAGACCGCTGCGAGGTGCGTGAGGGCGATGCGATGACGACCGAGTCGACGAAGCCGGCGCGCGAGGACGATCGCGCGCTCGTCGGCGAGGCGCTCCTCGTGACGGACGCGCCGCCAGGGCACGGCATGCCGATCCCGGAGGTCGCCTCCCTCGCGACGCGCATCGCGCACAATGTCGAGCGCGTCATCGAGGGCAAGCGCGAGGCGGTCGTGACCGCCCTCGCGACGCTCCTGGCAGAGGGGCACCTGCTCATCGAGGACGTGCCCGGCGTCGGCAAGACGATGCTCGCCCGAGCCCTCGCGCGGTCGATCGACGGATCGGTCAACCGCATCCAATTCACGCCGGATCTCTTGCCGAGCGATGTCATCGGCGTCTCGGTGTTCGACCAGGTGGACCGGCGGTTCGAGTTCAAGCCCGGCGCGGTCTTCGCGAACGTCGTCATCGCGGACGAGATCAACCGCGCGAGCCCGAAGACGCAGTCCGCGCTCCTCGAGAGCATGGAGGAGCGGCAGGTGTCGGTCGACGGGCAGACCTACGAGCTCCTCGACCCGTTCATCGTCGTCGCGACGCAGAACCCGATCGAGATGGAGGGCACGTACGCGCTCCCCGAGGCCCAGCGGGACCGATTCATGGCCCGCATCGAGATGGGCTACCCGAGCGTCGAGAGCGAGGTCGACATGCTCGACCGCCGCGACCTGGCGGAACCGCTCGAGGCGATCGCGCCCGTCGTGACGGTCGACGTCCTCCGGGACATGATCGACGCCGTCCGCACCGTGTACGTCGCCCCCGCGGTCAAGGAGTACGCGGTCGCGGTCGCGACAGCGACTCGCGAGCACCGCGACCTGCGACTCGGCGCGAGCCCGCGCGCGACGCTCCAGCTCGTGCGCGCCGCGAAGTCCCGCGCCGCGCTCGCGAACCGCAGCTACGTGCTCCCCGACGACCTCGTCGCACTCGCGGTCCCCGTGCTCAGCCACCGGCTCATCCCCACGAGCCGCGCGCTCGGGCGTCAGCGCGACGGGGCGCGCCTGCTCGAGGAGATCGTCCGCAGCGTCGTGAGCACGGTCCCCGCACCCGTCGTGAAGTAGCGAGATGAGCGAGACGGCGGACGCGCGCGAGCCCCGTCGCGCGCCCAGGCCGACGATCCGCGGCGCGATGCTCGGCGCCGTCGGGCTCGTCGGTCTCGTCGCGGGCCTCGCCACGCGCCGGGCCGACGTCGTCCTGATCGGACTCGTCCTCGTGTTCGCCGTCGGCGGCGCGCTCGCCGCGCTCGCCGCGACTCGGCCGAGCGTGACGGCGCGACGCACGATCCGCCCCGACGCCGTCCACACGGGCGACGAGGCGGAGGTCACGATCGTCGTGCACGGGAGGGACGCGCGCGCGATCGAGTGCGAGTGGCGCGACGAGACGCCGACGGACATCGTCGGGAGCGCCGATGCCGAGCTCCGCGCGGTCGACGGTCACCCGGAGACGCGGGTCCTGCGCTACTCGGCGCGCGCCGAGCGCCGCGGTCGCTACGACATCGGGCCGCTCCTCGTGCGGCGGGTCGACGCGCTCGGGCTCGCGACGGTCGACGCCGTCGTGGGCGGCACCGAGTCGCTCCTCGTCAGCCCCCGCGTCGTCCCGCTCGACGCGTCCCCGCTCGACGACGCCGTCGCGGGCGGCGCCGAGCTCGTCGTCATGCGACGCTCGACGCCGTCCGTCGACGAGGTCTCGGCGCGCGACTACGAGCGCGGCGACCCGCTGCGACGAATGAACTGGCGGGCGAGCGCGAAGCGCGGTCGGCTCATGGTGCGGCAGGAGGAGCAGCGGAGCAATCCGCAGAGCTGGGTCCTGCTCGATTCGATCGGCGCGCGGTTCGACCGCCCCTCCGACGCGTTCGAGCTCGGCGTCGAGCTCGTCGCCTCGATCGGCGCCCACGCGATCGAGCGCGGTTTCACGGTCGGCGTCATGGAGACGGGCGATCCGCAGCTCACGGGTGAGGCGTTCGCCGTCGGCGCCGGCTACGCGCCGCCGCACGGCGACCGGCTCCTCGTGACGGAACTCGCGGCCCTCTCGCCCGCGCTGCCCGGCGTCGACCCGGTCGGCGCGTTCGCCGATGCGATCCGCCGGGCGGGATCGGGGACGGCCGTGTTCGCCGTGCTCGGCAACGGCCCGACGGACTGGTGGCTGGAGCTCGCGGCCGTCCGCGGTCTCGCGGAGCTCGCGGTCGCGTTCCTCCTGACGGACAAGGCCGCCTCGGCGCTTCCCGAGCTGCGATCGGCCGGATGGACGTGCGTCGCCGTCGAGCCCTCGATGAACGCGGCGACGGCGTGGGCGGCCGCGATCGAGGCGCTCGGTGGGCGGACGGCCGCTCGTGGCTGAGCTCGGCCGTCCCCGACGCTCCACCGCCGCCGTCCGGCGGGGCCGCTGGCCCGTGACGGGCGCGCTCCTGCTCGCGCTCCTCGCGGTGAGCTGGGTCCTCTCGGGCCTCATCGCGGGATCGGCGTGGTGGTGGGCGCTCGTCGGCACGGGCGCGCTCCTCCTCGTCGCACCGGCGATCCTCCGCACGCTCGGCGTCCCGCGCCTCGTCGCGTCGCTCCTCGATCTCGTGCTCGCGGCGCTCGTCGTCGGCGTCGCGTTCGAGATCGCGCCGAATCGCGAGGGACTCGAGCGGGTCGCCGAGCTCGCCGAGGTCGCGGTGCGGACGATCGAAGGCGAATCGGTGCCGGCGACGTCGTTCGCGGAGCTCCGCTTCGTCATCGTCGCCGCCGGCGCGCTCGTCGCCGTGCTCCTCGACCTCCTCGCCGCGACGCTCCCGTCGCTCGTCGGCGTCGTGCTCCTCGCCGTCATCGCGATCGCCGCGCTCTTCCAGCCGCACGGCGTCGACCTCCTCGCGGTCGCCGGCTGCGCGGTCGCCTACCTCCTCGTCCTCCTCGCCGACGGCCGGATCCGCCGCGCCGCTCGTGCTCCGGCCGCGGTCGCCGTCATCGCGGCGTCGACGGTGCTCGCGCTCGCCGTCACACCGCTCATCCCCGGTCTCGAGCGGCGCTCGCTCCAGGGCGAGTGGACGGACCCGGTCCTCCATCGCGCCTCGTCGCTCATCGACCTCGGCGAGGACCTTCGAGCGGCGTCGCCGAGCGAGGTGCTCCGATACCGGTCCGGCCGGGCGCCGACGCCGTACCTCCAGCTCGCGACGCTCGAGGAGTACAACGGCACGACGTGGGTGCACCGCGACCGGCCGGAGGTCGCGATGACGGGCGGGGCCTCCGCGGCAAGCGTCGACCTCCCGGCGGGCGTCGAGGCGGAGCCGTTCGAGGTCGAGGTCGAGATCCGCGGCCTCGAGGCCGACTGGGCGCCCGCCCCGTACCCCGCGCTCGCCGTCACCGGCGCGGAGGGCGACTGGTACGCCGACACGGGCGACGGCTCGCTCCGGATCGATGGCGCCGGTCTCGGCGGGCAGGACTACCGCGTGCTGACGGTCGCGATCTCGCCCGAACCGGAGCACTTCGGCGCCGAGGCGGCGGGCGGCGGCCTCCCCGACGCCGTCCTCCCGAGCCTCGAGCTCCCGGCCGACCTGCCCGGCATCATCGTCGAGACCGCGAACGCCGTCGCGGCGGACGCGAGCACGCCGATCGAGCGCGCGCAAGCGCTCCAGTCCTACCTGCGATTCGACGGCGGCTTCGAGTACTCGCTCGAGACGCCCGACGCGGAATCGGATGACGGCATGGCGGTCGTCGCGAGCTTCCTCGAGCGCAAGAGCGGTTACTGCATCCACTTCGCCGCGGCGATGACGGTCATGGCGCGCGCGCTCGGCATCCCGGCCCGCATCGCGATCGGCTACCTGCCGGGCCGGACCGTCGTAGACGGGTGGTCGGGCGCGACGTGGTCGTCGGTGAGCAACCTCGAGCTTCACGCGTGGCCGCAGCTCTACTTCGAGGGGTTCGGCTGGCTCGCGTTCGAGCCGACCGTCGGTCGCGGCACGGCGCCCTCGTACTCCCGCGCGACGGGCGGCGCGGTCGAGCCGACGACCGCCCCGACCGCCTCGGCGGCGCCGTCGGCCGCCCCCGACCGCGACGAAGCGGCGCAGGACGAGCCGGAGGAGACGGCCGGCGTCGCGGGCACGACGGCGGCCGAGCGTCTCGCGAGCGCGCTCGCGTGGATCGGCATCGCCCTCCTGCTCCTCGCGCTCCTCCTCACCCCCGCGGCGTTGCGGGCGGCGCGACGGCGACGGCGACTTCGCTCGCTCGCGGCGGGCGGCCCGGTCACGATCGCGTGGGCCGAGGTCGCGGACACCGCTCGGGATCTCCGGACCGCTCCGGAACCTTCCGAGACGCCGCGCGCCTTCGCCGGCCGGATCGCCGCCTCCTGGCCGCCGGAGCGGCGCGCCGAGCTCGACGCGCTCCTCGCCGACGTCGAACGCGCCGCATTCGGACCCGAGCCGGTCGCGGGCGACGCGCGCGGCGCCGCCCGCACCGCGGCCGTCATCGCCGCGATCCTCGAGGCGCGCCCGGGGCGCGAACGGCTCCTGGCCCGCCTCGTCCCGCGCTCGCTTCTCGTGCCGTTCGACGCCCTGCGGGCGCTGCGTCGTCCCGAGCTCGCGGCGCGCGGCGAGCCGCGATGATGGAGGCATGAGCGCCTCGATCGTGGTCGTCGGCGGTGGCGTCATCGGCCGGACGTGCGCGCTCGAACTCGCCCGCGCGGGCCACGACGTCACGCTCGTCACCGCCGATCCGCCCGAGGCGACGACATCGGCGAAGGCGGCCGCGATCTGGTTCCCGTTCGAGGCGTACCCGCTCGACCGAGTGCTCGCGTGGGGCGCGCGCTCGCTCGAACGACTCGCGGCGCTCGCAAGCGAGCCGGCGTCGGGCGTGCGCCTCGTCGCGGGCCGCGTCATCCACCGCGCGGCCGAGCCCGACCTGTCCTGGATGCCGGCGGTTCCCGGCGCGCGGCACGTCGCGGATCCCGCGGCGGGCGACGGCGTTCGCGCGGTCACGCACGCGGTCCTGCCGTGCGTGGACATGAGCCGGCATCTGCCGTGGCTCCAGCGCGAGGGCGCGCGGTGCGGCGTCCGCGAGGTCGAGCGCCGCATCACCGCGATCGATGAGGCGCTCGAGCACGGCGAGCTCGTCGTCCTCGCGACGGGACTCGGCACGAACGCGCTCGTCCCCGGCGCGGCGCTGCGGCCGATCCAGGGTCAGGTCGTCCGTGTCGCGAACCCGGGCGGCGTCGAGTGGCTCCTCGACGCCGAGCACCCTGACGGGCTGCTCTACGTCATCCCGCGCCTCGACGAGGTCGTCATCGGCGGGACGGAGGTGCACGGGGCGGACGAGCTCGAGCCCGACCCGCTCGTCGAGCGCGCGATCCTCGAGCGAGCGGCCGCGGTCCTGCCGTGGGTCGCCGACGCGACGGTCACGTCGCGCGCCGTCGGCCTGCGGCCGGCACTCGACGAGGTCCGGCTCGAGCGCGAGGGCGACGTCATCCACTGCTACGGCCACGGCGGAAGCGGGGTCACCCTCGCGTTCGGCTGCGCCGAGGAGGTCGTCGCGCTCGCGAGCCGCTCCCCGGCGCAGCGAGGGGGCGCGCTGTTATCGTGACCCCGTGACGACGCCGGCGAACGACCCGACCGACACGACCGACCGCCCCGCCTCGAACCGCGGCCCCGACGTCCTCGAGTGGGCGATCCGCGAACTCGAGTCGGTCGGCATTCCGTGGGCTGTGAGCGACGCGCAGATCATCCTCGCGCACCCGCTCGGCCTGCGGCGCGACGACATCCGCGCCGGCGCCGCCGACGGCGTCGAGCTGTCCGAGGAGCAGCTCGCGACCGTCCTCGACTTCGTCGAGCGCCGCAAGCGGCGCGAGCCGATCCAGTTCCTCACCGGCAAGGCGTTCTTCCGGCAGCTCGAGCTCGCCGTCGGTCCCGGCGCGTACATCCCCCGGCGCGAGACCGAGTTCGTCGCGCAGCTCGCGATCGACGCGCTGCGCGCCTCCGGGGTCGAGCGTCCGATCGCGATCGACGTCGGCTCGGGCGTCGGCGCGATCGCCCTGTCGATGGCGACGGAGGTCCCCGCCTCGACCGTCTACGCGGTCGAGATCGTGCCGGAGACGTACGAGTGGCTCCGCCGCAACTGCGAGGCCTTCGCGCCCGACAACACGCACCCGTTCCTCGGCGACATGGCCGACGCGTTCCCCGAGCTCGACGGGCGCGTCGACGTCGTCGCCGGCAACCCGCCGTGGATCCCGGACGGCGACGACTCCCCGACCCCGGAGGTCGCGCTCTGGGTCGGCGAGCACCACATCCACGGCGGCGGCTCCGACGGGATGGACACCATGCGGGCGCTCTCGAAGCGCGCGCTCGAACTCCTGAAGCCCGGCGGCGCATTCGTCACCGAGCACGGCATATCGCAAGCCGCACGCGTCCGCGCCCTCCTCGAGTCGGACGGGTGGCTCGACGTGCGGTCGCACGTCGACCCGACCGGGATCGAACGCGCGACGACCGCGCGCCGGCCGTAGCGGTCGGGAGGGCGCTCGGCTCGCGGGAGGGGATTCCCGCGCGCACCCTCCTCCCCTCGACTCGTCGCCCTCCCCTCAGGGCGCGGCGGGGGCGAGGCGCTTCGCGAACCAGTGCGTCGCGTTCGGGTTCTCGTTGTACGGCTCGACCTCGACGTAGCCGGACGTGCGGTAAAGGCGCTGCGCGACCTCGAGCGACTCGTTCGTGTCGAGGACGACCCACGCCGCGCCGAGCGCCCGCGCCGAGGCCTCGAGCTCGGCCATGAGCAGTCGGCTCCAGCCGCGGCCCCGCGCGCGCGGCTCGATCCACACGTGCTTGACCTCGAAGCACGGCTCGCCGTCGCGGTCCGGGACGCGGCGGATGCCACCGCACCCCACCGCCTCGCCGTCGTCGTCGCGCATGACGAGGAAGCGGCCGTTCGGCGGCGTGAACCACGCGGGATCCGGGTGCACGACGCGGTAGCCGCCTGGGTGCGTCGTGAAGCCGAGCTCGCGGCTCTCGAAGTAATCCTCGAGGAGCCGGACGGCGACGGGGTCGTCGCTCGGGGTCTCGACGAAGCTCGGCACGGCGCCCGAGTCTAGGCGGCGCGACTCGATCTTCCACGCGGCACCGCGAGACCA
>Ga0182737_1001667_pt1 | contig 20779 bp, 20 predicted proteins | sample eDN5th30CBELigOP_FD_128878 | JGI IMG/M metagenome (GOLD analysis project Ga0182737, IMG submission 128878) | Enriched Organic Plus compost microbial communities from Emeryville, California, USA - eDNA 5th pass 30_C BE-Lig OP (version 2) (version 2) ...
CTCGGCGACGCGCGGATGTCGGGCCGGTCCTGGCTCGACGCGGTCCCGCTCCTTCCGCGGAACGCCGCGCTCGCGGTGCTGCACGGCTACCGCTCGACGATCTCCCATCTCTACGGCGACGTCTGTCGGTACTATCCCTCCTGTTCGGCGTACGCCGTCGGCGCGGTCCAGCAGCACGGTGCGATCAAGGGTTCGGCACTCGCGCTGGCCCGGATCGCCCGCTGCCACCCGTGGGCGGCCGGCGGTGTCGACGATCCCCCTCCGCACCCGCGCTTCGCGTACGAGCTGACCCGGCACGGGTTCGTCGTGCCCCCCAGAAAGGACTGATCCCTTGGATCTGGTATTGGCCGCCGCCGCTGACTCGTCCGGTGGTTTCGATCTGCTCGGCACCATCCTCTGGCCGCTGAAGTGGGTGGTCGAGCTCGTGCTCGTCGCGTGGCACGCGATCTTCAGCTTCCTCGGGCTCCCCGCGGCGTCCGGCATCACCTGGGTGCTTTCGATCGTGGGTCTGGTCGTCGTCGTCCGGGCCGCCCTGGTGCCGCTGTTCGTGAAGCAGATCAAGAGCCAGCGGAAGATGATGGAGATCGCGCCGCAGCTCAAGAAGATCCAGGAGAAGTACCGCGGCAAGAAGGACCAGCTCTCGCGCGAGGCCATGAGCCGCGAGACCATGGCCCTGTACAAGAAGCACGGCACCTCGCCCGTGTCGGGCTGCCTGCCGATCCTCGTGCAGATGCCGATCTTCTTCTCGCTGTTCTCCGTGCTCAGCGACGTGTCCAAGCACGCCGTGGCCGGCACGGGCGGTGTGGGCCTGCTCGACGCGGAGCTCACCGCCGAGTTCTACGACGCGAAGCTGTTCGGCGTGGCGTCCCTGCACGAGACGCTCACCAACGCGATCTCGCAGCAGACCGCCGGTTGGCAGGTCACCGTCACGATCCTCGTGATCCTCGTGGTGCTCATGATCGCGTCGCAGTTCTTCACGCAGCTGCAGATCATCTCGAAGAACCTTTCGCCCGAGGCCAAGACCGGCCAGGCGTATCAGATGCAGCGCATCATGCTCTTCATCATCCCGCTGGGCATGATCTTCTCGGGCGTCTTCTTCCCGCTCGGTGTGGTCATCTACTGGTTCACCTCGAACATCTGGACGATGGTGCAGCAGTTCCTCGTCATCCGGAACATGCCGACCCCGGGTTCCGAGGCGGCCAAGCAGCGCGAGGAGCGCCTGGCCCGCCGCGGGAAGGCGATCGACGCGCAGGGCAAGATCGTCTCGATGGAGAAGTACCAGGCCGAGCAGCAGCGACTGCTCGAGGAGGCCGAGCGTCAGCGGCAGACGGCGCCGAAGCGCCAGCAGCCGGTCGGTAAGCAGCGCGCGAAGAAGCAGGCCCAGAAGCAGTCGGCACCCAAGCCCGGCGATGCGAAACCCGCGCCCAAACCCGACGCCCCCGCATCCGACTCCTGACCCGAAGGATCACCGATGACCAGCACCCCTGAGACGCAGGCACCCGCCGAGGCGATCCGCGACGAGGCCGACCTCGAACAGGAGGGCGACATCGCGGCGGACTTCATCGAAGGGCTGCTGGACATCGCCGACATCGGCGGCGACCTGGACCTCGACGTCCGCAAAGGCCGCGCATACGTGTCGGTGCAGGCAGCCGAGGACGACGACTCCCTCGATCGACTCGCCGACCCGGACACCGTGAACGCGCTGCAGGAGTTGACGCGGTTGGCGGTTCAGAACCGCACAGGCCAGTTCTCGCGCCTCATCCTCGACGTGGCGGGTTCGCGCGAGGCCCGTCGACGGGAACTCGAGGCCCTGGTGGACCGCGCGGTCGAGCGTCTCGGCGCCGGCGCGTCGCAGGCGTCGCTGCCGCCGATGTCGAGTTATGAGCGGAAGCTCGTGCACGACATCGTCGCCGCGCGAGGACTGGTCTCGGAGTCTTACGGCGATGGCGCGGACCGCCACACGGTCATCCGCTCCGCCTGATGGATGTTTCACGTGAAACGGCCGGCGTCGAGCCGGAGCCGGCTGCGGCGGCGACGCTGTTCGCCCACCGACTCGCGCTCGCCCGGTCCTTCACCGCGGCCTTGGTGGCGGAGGGTGAACTCCGCGGCCTGATCGGACCCGACGAGCTGCCGAGGATCTGGACGCGCCACATCCTCAACAGTGCGATCATCGCGCCCCTGTTCCATGGGCGGGTCGCCGACATCGGCTCGGGCGCCGGGCTTCCCGGGCTCGTGTGTGCCATCGCCCGACCCGACGTGCACTTCACGCTCATCGAACCGATGGAGCGGCGCACGCTCTGGTTGCAGGAACAGGTCGATGCGCTCGGGCTCGAGAACGTGACGGTCGCGCGCAATCGCGCGGAGGAGTGGCCCGGGGGAGCGGTGTTCGATGTCGTGACCGCCCGTGCCGTCGCGGCACTCCGGTCCCTCATTCCACTGACCGCCCCGCTCGTTCGTGACGGGGGCGAACTCGTGCTGCTGAAAGGCGCCGGCGCGCCGGCCGAGATCGAGAAGGCCGCAAAGCAGATCCGCGCGGCCAGGCTCTCGGACATCCGCGTCGAGTTGGTCGGAGAGGGCGTGCTCGCCGAGCCGACACGCGTCGTGCGCGCCACGGTGCGCGGCTGAACAACCGTTTCACGTGAAACATCGCGCTGCTCGGACAGTCCTGGTCGTTTCACGTGAACACGGACCCGTGGCTGTCCGTGGCCGCAGCTACAGTGGAAGACCGGGGAGACGAGAAAGGTGACCTGTTTCACGTGAAACATCAGGATGACGCCACGACGGCGACCACCTTCGACGACACCCCCCTCGCTCGCGAGATCGCCGACCTCAACGCGCGCCGCCGCGCACTGGAAGGCGTCACGCCCCCGCTCCCGCGACAGACGCGGGTCATCACGGTGTCGAATCAGAAGGGTGGCGTCGGCAAGACCACCACGACCGTCAACCTCGCCGCGGCGTTCGCGGCAGCCGGCGCCCGTGTGCTCGTCATCGACCTCGATCCCCAGGGGAACGCGTCCACTGCGCTCGGTGTGCCCCATACCGCGGACACCCCCAGTGTGTACGACGTGCTCATCGACGAGTTTCCCCTCGCGGACATCATTCAGACCAGCCCTGAGTCGCCGAATCTGCAGTGCGCGCCGAGCACGATCCACCTCGCCGGGGCCGAGATCGAACTCGTGTCGCAGGTCGCGCGCGAGCACCGGCTGCGTCACGCGCTGCGTGATTACCTGCGTGACGCCGCCGAGCGCCCGCACGTCGTGCTCATCGATTGCCCGCCGTCGCTCGGACTGCTCACGATCAACGCGTTCACGGCGGCGGAGGAAGTGCTCATCCCGATCCAGTGCGAGTATTACGCGCTGGAGGGTCTGAGCCAGTTGCTCGGCAGCGTGCAGATGATCCAGAAGCACCTGAACCCCGCGATCCGGGTGTCCACGATCATGCTCACGATGTACGACGGCCGTACGCGGCTGGCGCAGCAGGTCGCGGATGAGGTGCGCGGACACTTCGGTGACCAGGTGCTCGGCACCGTGATCCCGCGATCGGTTCGCGTATCCGAGGCGCCGAGCTTCGGACAGACCGTGATCGCCTATGATCCGGGTTCTGCCGGTGCGGTCGCATATCGCGAGGCCGCGGTGGAGATGCTCACTCGCGGAACGACGTCGCCGGTGACCCCGGCCGACGGGAAGGAGAACTGATGGCCAAGCGGACCGGACTCGGACGGGGGATCGGTGCGCTGATCCCGACCTCCTCGGACTCGGGCGAAGCGCGACCGGTCGACGTGTTCTTCCCGGGCGCACCGGCCAAGACCGCCGCTCCCACCCCGGCGGAGCCTGAGCAGGCCGTACCGGAGACGCCGGCGGACGACCTCGTCGAGGTGCCCGGCGCGCGACTCATCGAGGTCGACCCGCATGCCATCGTCCCGAACCCGAGGCAGCCGCGCACCGTGTTCGACGAGGATGACCTCGCCGAACTCGTGCACAGCGTTCGTGAGTTCGGTGTGCTGCAGCCGGTCGTCGTCCGAGACCGTGGCGACGGTGTCTACGAACTGATCATGGGTGAGCGTCGGACCCGGGCAGCGCGTGAGGCCGGGATCGACCGCATCCCGGCGATCGTGCGGGACACGGCCGACGAGGATCTGCTGCGTGATGCGCTCCTGGAGAACCTCCACCGCTCGCAGCTCAATCCGCTGGAAGAGGCGTCCGCGTATCAGCAGCTGCTCGAGGACTTCGGGATCACCCAGGAGGAACTCGCCGCACGGATCGGTCGGTCCCGCCCGCAGATCTCGAACACGATCCGGCTGCTTCGCCTTCCGGTCCCGGTGCAGCAGCGGGTGGCAGCCGGCGTCCTCAGCGCCGGCCATGCGCGCGCCATCCTCTCGCTCGCGGACCCGGAGGCGATGCAGCGCCTCGCCGACAAGATCGTGAACGAGGATCTGTCGGTCCGCGCGGCCGAGGCGGCCGCGAAGGCGACGCCCACGACGAAGAAGAGCGCGCCGAAGCCGGGGGCTCGCCGTGCGCACCTCGATGACCTGGCGAACCGGCTCGGTGATCGACTGAACACCCGTGTACGGATCAATCTCGGAGCGCGAAAAGGCCAGATCAACATCGATTTCGCCACGATCCAGGATCTCAACCGCATCCTCTCGGAGCTGGGGGAGGACCCGCTCGGCTGACGGCCCCGACGCGCAGCGGGAGCGCGTACGCTTGATCGGTGACCGAGTTCGATCCCCCCACTTCGCGGCGCCGCGCCAGCCTGGAACTGCTGCGCGCCGAGGCGGCTGACGAGCTGTCCGCACTCATCGCCGAGCGGCTCCGTGCGGGTGAGGATCCGTGGGAATTCATGGAGGACCTGCCCTCCGTCGACGAACTCGTGGTGTTCACCCTGCGTGCCGAGAACATCGCCGAGGCGGGCGGGGTCAAGCCGACGGCCGCGCGCCACTACCGGGTGCTGCGACAGATCGCGCTGGAGTATCCGCCCCTGACCCGCGCGGTGTGGCGGCTGTTGGGGGAGACGAACACGCACCGTCGCTGGGACGCCACGGTCCGCGACGTGACCTGAGCGGCGCCCGCAGACACGAGAACGGCCCGCCGAAGCGGGCCGTTTCACGTGAAACCGAATCTCAGCCGAGGTAAGGCGCGAGGTCCTGCTCGAGCGCGAACTTCGGCTTGGCGCCGATGATCGTGGTCTTCTCCTCGCCCTTCTCGAAGACCTTCATCGCCGGGATCGAGGTGATCTGGTACTTCATGGCGAGGTCGGGGTTCTCGTCGACGTTGAGCTTGAGGATCGTGATCTTGCCGGCGTGCTCCGCGGCGATCTCGTCCAGCACCGGGGCGACCATGCGGCACGGGCCGCACCACGCCGCCCAGAAGTCCACGAGCACGGGCCCTTCGGCCTCGAGCACGTCCTGTGTCCACGTGCTCGAGCTGGTTGCCTTGGCGGTCATGCGTTCTCCTTCGTTGGGAAGACTTGTCGTTTCGTACAACGGATGCGGGGGAGCGGTTGTTCCCGCACTCAGACCGCGGGCAGACCCTCGATCTGGTCGGCGACCGGCTCCGGCTCGCCCGCCTCGCCGAGCGCCGCGAGGTAGTGCTCCACGTCGAGCGCGGCGACCGTACCGCTGCCGGCCGCGGTGACGGCCTGACGGTACGTGGGGTCGATGACGTCACCGGCCGCGAAGACGCCCGGGACGGAGGTGCGCGAGGAACGGCCGTCCACCCACACGGTGCCCTCGGGGGTGAGGTCGAGGATGCCGTGCACGAGGTGGGTGCGCGGGTCGTTGCCGATCGCGACGAAGACGCCGTCGAGGGCGAGCTCGCGACGGGACCCGTTGACGGTGTCCTCGAGGACGACGCCGGTGACCGCGTCCTCGCCGATGATGTCGGCGATCTGGCTGTTCCACACGAACTCGATCTTCTCGTTCGCGAAGGCGCGGTCCTGCATGATCTTCGATGCGCGCAGCTCGTCACGACGATGGATGAGGTAGACCTTCGAGGCGAACTTGGTGAGGAAGGTGGCCTCCTCGAGCGCCGAGTCGCCACCGCCGACGACGGCGATCACGCGCTCGCGGAAGAAGAAGCCGTCGCAGGTGGCGCAGTACGAGACGCCGCGGCCGGACAGTCGCGACTCGCCCTCGAGACCGAGCTTGCGGGGCGCGGAACCGGTGGCATAGATGACGGCGGCGGCCTCGTGCTCCGCGCCAGACCCGAGGACGACCTTCTTGGTGACACCGGAGAAATCCACCGAGACGACGTCGTCATAGACGATCTCGGCACCGAACTTCTCCGCCTGCTCCTGCATGCGCGCCATGAGGTCGGGGCCCTGGATACCCTCGGGGAAACCGGGGAAGTTCTCCACCTCGGTGGTGTTCATCAGCTCACCGCCGGCTTCGACCGAGCTCGCGATGACGAGCGGTGACAGATTGGCCCGAGCCGCGTAGATGGCCGCAGTGTAGCCCGCGGGGCCCGAACCGATGATGATGAGCTGGCGCACGTGATTCTCCTTGTCCGAGGTGCTCAACACATGCTAGCCGTGGGGCATTCCCCCGGCTCCGAGCCGGACGTCGCGGGTCATCCGCGCTTGACGACGCGCTGCACCAGACCCAGGGCAGCGGTGAGCTCGGGCGCGCGCATGACGGCGAGCCCGGCGAGATACACGACGGCGGCGACCGCACCGATGATCGCGGTGCCGAGTGCCCCGAAGACCTTGTCGGCGGTGGTCCATCCGTCTGCGCCGCCGAGGAGGAGGAAGACGCCCCAGCCGGCCAGGGCCGCCGGGACGGCGGCGATGAAGAAGCGCACGAGCGACAGCATCCACACCCGCGTCTGGATGCCCCCGAGCCGCCGTCGCAGCAGGTATGCGGCGAGGACGACCTGCACCGTGCCGGAGATCGACTGCCCGAGTGCGATGCCGGCGGCGAGGTGCTCGACCGGGGTGACGGCGGAGGCGACGAGCGCGGTCGCCACGACCAGGGCGCCCTGCACGAGCGTGAACAGGAATGGGGTGCGGGTGTCGTCGTAGGCGTAGAAGGTGCGCTGCACGATGAACAGCACCGCCAGCGGCAGCAGCCCGACGAGGTACATGAGCAGCACCGGGGCCGCGGCGACCGCGTCGGGCGCGGAGTTGACGATGACGCGGGTCGCGGGGATCGCTGCGGCCACGAGCGCCGCGGTGGCCGCGACGATGAACAGCGAAATGGTGCGGATGCTGGTGCTGACGTCTTCACGCACCCTGTCGGTGCGGCCTGCGGCGGCGTGCTCGCTGATCTGAGTGAAGTAGGGGGTGCCGATGGAGAGCACGATCACGGAATAGGGGAGCATGAACACGAGCCACGCGTTCTGCATGACCGCGATCGAGGGCCCTTCGCCGGATGCGGCGCTGGCGAGCCGGGTCTGCACGAATCCGGCGAGCTGACCGACGATCACCATGAGGGTGGTCCATCCGGCGAGCCGGGCGAGGTTGCGGAATCCGAGACCGCGCCAATGGAAGTCGGGGCGCACGCGCAGACCGGTGCGTCGCCAGAACAGCAGGAGGACGACGGCCTGCGTGACGATGCCGAGCGTCGCCGTGCCGCCGAGCGCGGCGATCATCCCCGGCGTCCACTCGTCGACCTCGGTGAGGTTCGACCCGAAGAGCATCATGATCCCGATGAACCCGGCGATCGAGATGAGGTTGTTCACGACCGGGGCCCACGTGAACGGACCGAACACGCGGCGGGCGTTCAGCGCCTCGCCGACCAGGGCGTACAGGCCGTAGAAGAAGAGTTGCGGCAGGCACCAGTATGCGAACGCGGTGGCCAGGGCGTGCTGCCTGGGGGTGAAGTCCTCGCCGTACAGGGCGATGAGCAACGGGGCCGCGAGGGTCGACAGGAGCGTGACCACCAGCAGCAGCACCGTACCGGCGGTGAACAGCGCCGACAGGAACCGCTGTCCGCCGTCCGAGCGGGTCGATTCCCGGACGATCTGCGGGACGATCACGGCGGTGAGCACGCCGGCCGAGATGATCGCGTACACGTTGTTCGGCAGCTGGTTGGCCAGCATGAACGCGTCCGCGACCTCGGACGCGTTCGCGCCGATGACGCCGACGAGCACGATCGAGCGGATGAGGCCGGTCACCCGGGAGACGATCGTGCCGGCACCCAGGAGGACGCTGGCACGCCCGAGTCCGCTCACGGTGTGGGCTCCGAATCGTGGGTGCCGGTGGTGTCGGGGCTGGATGCGTCGATCTCGGAGTCCTTGGATTCGATGGTCGCGGTGGCTGCCGCGTCGCCCTCGGCGGCGATGGCGCGACGCCGGCGCACGGTGCGGATCACGCCGATCGTGAGGAACCCCGCGACGAGGACGGCCATGAGGACGAGACCGACGTTCTCCCAGTCGGCGCGCACGTTGACGTCGACGATCTCCTGGCCGCCGATGGGCTCCCCGGTCGGACTGTGGAGGCTGAGGATGATCTGCACCTCACCATTGGCGATGCGCGCGCGCACCGGGACCTCGACCGGGGTGTTGCTGCCACCCGTCGAGTCGGCGGCCGCAAGGGTCACCACCGTCTGCGGGTCGACCGACAGGCGGAGGTCGTCGGGGGAAGCGCTGAGGGTCACGGTGGCCGGGTACGGCAGCGAGTTGTGTACCCAGAACTTCAGGTTCGTGCCCGCTGTGAGGAGGTTGATCGACGTCGTCGGGACGATGGAGACCGACCCGAGCGTCTCCGTCACGCGCGCCCGGTAGGCCTCGTACGCCTCCGGCCAGGCGGTGGCTCGCACCGCCCAGGATGCACCGAGCAGCTGGAGGGTCTCGGCTCGCTGCTGCCCGGTGAGCAGCGCCGGGTCGTTGAGGATCGTGGCGAAGCGTGCGACGGCGTCCTCGGCGCGCAGCAGTTCCGGCACGGCAGCGGTGCGGTCCGCGTCCGGCGCGCCCTCGGTGAGTTCGAGCTCCACCGGTGCCGACACGGCGAGGGCGGTGAGGTCGAGCGCGGTGGCGCCGTCGAGGTTGGTGGCGGCGGAGATCGCCGAGCGCAGGCCGGCGCGGGTGGGCTCGGCGCTGCGGTCGACGGCGACCAGCAGCGGCTGCCCGGATGCGGCGGCGTCACCGGCGGCGAACCACAGTTGCGCGGATGCGGTGGCCAGGGCGGTGCCGCGCAGCGTCGGGTCCGGCTCGCCTGCGGCCTCGGCGAGGGCGGTGGAGACGGCGGTGTCGTAGACGAGCACCTGCGCACCCTCGGGGGTCGTTCCCCGGGCGGGGACGAAGCCGCCGCCCGCGCCGGCCGCGGTGGACGTGGAAGAGACGAGGGTGAGTGCCTCCGGGGACGCGGCGGCGAGGGCGCCGACGGTGCCAGGACCTGTCGATCCGGTGCTGGGCCAGTACGCCGTCACCGGCGCGGTGCCGATGCCGAGCAGGGTCTGCAGATCGGGGACGGCGGAGGCCGTATCCGCGTCGGCCTGTGCGTCCGGCGTGGGCGTGGGCGTCGGTGCGGGGAAGTCGGCCGCGCGCATCGCGAACGTGAGTGACGTGGGCTGCAGCGGGGCGGGGAGTCCCGCTGCGAGCTGCGGCGAGACGTCCGCATCCCCGAACTGCAATGCGAAGCGGCTGTTGGGCAGGCTCTCGAGTCGGTCCAGCCAGGCGACCGCCGTCGCGGGGGCACGGGTGCCGAGTGCGCGGATCGCTGCGGGGATCGCGGGGTCGACGGCGAGGATCGCGTTCGTGCCGGCCACTGCGTCGAGCTGCGCGGTGAGCGCGCCGTCCGCGCCGGTGAGATCCTCCAGCCGGGTCGCGCTGAGGAGTGCCGACTGCTGTGCGCCCGCGGTGATCGGCACGACGACGCCCACTGCGGGCGCGCCCTCGGCGGGGACGACCATGACCGAGCGCGAGATCCTGCCGGTGATGTCCGTCCACAGGGGGTACACGCCCGGAACACGGCCGGTGAGCGCCGGGTCGGAGGGCGACACCGTCATGCCCACCGTCTCGGCTTCGCCCGAGGGAAGACTCTCGATGAGCGCGGTGGTCACGGCGGTCGCCTCAGGGGAGGGCGAGGCGCCGGACAGCCATGCTTCCAGGGACGCGCGGTCGGGGAGCGGCGCGTTCCCGAGGAACAGGGTCGCGACGGCGGGCTGCAGGTCGGTCGTGGTGCCGTTGTCGACCGTCACGGTGACTCCGAGCGTCTCGCCCGGGCGGAACACGCCGGAGCCGACGGGGGAGAGGGTCGTGGCGACTTCGCCGCTGAGTGTCGGGGACGGCGTGGGCGTCGCGGCGGCGAAGGCGGGCGCGACGGTCAGCGAGGACAGGAGCGCGAACCCTGCGACCACGGTCGCCAAGAATCCTCGCCGGAGGCGCGTCGCGGTACTGCCCGCGTGGGCGGAGGTCAGGATCTCGCTCATGATGGCTGGGTGCGATCCGCGACCGCACGCTGCTGCGATTGTACGGGGCGCGCCCTGCGCGACCCTTCAGGGACTGGCCGCGAGCCGGGTGCGCGGTTGAATGGAGGGATGGACCTCACCCCCGCAGTCGTGCTCGCCGACGCCCTCCGTCACGCCGGGTACACCGTCGCCGGACTCAGGGCGGAGTGGGGCGAGGTCGTGGATGCGGCGATCCGCCGCGCCGACCCCGTGCCGGCCCTGCGCGCCCTCGGCGACGGACGGGTGGCCATTCTGGCACGCCTCATGTACCTGGGGCAGCCCGTCTCCGCGGAAGCCTTCCAGGCGGCCTTGCCGACGGCCGCCGGCGACGCCGCACTCGCGCTGGGGATCCTGCGGGCCGAGGGTGGCCGCATCCTCCCCGAGGCAGTGCTGCGACCGGTGCGGCTCGGTCCGGACCTGCGCGACGGCTGGATCGCCGCCGATCTGGACGAACTCGCCGGGCGGTCTCCGCTGCGCCCCGACCATGTGCTCGGCGTCGGCGGTGCCGGCCGCACGCTCGTCTCGCTCCTGCCGCCCTCGGGGAGCGGTCGTGCGCTCGACCTCGGCTGCGGGTGCGGGATCATCGCGTTGGAGTTGGCCGCACGCGGATTCGAGGTCGTCGCGACCGACATCTCCGCTCGGGCCGTCGCGTTCACCGAGCTGAACGCGGCGCTGAACGGCGTCGGTGTGATCGAGACCCGCGTCGGCAGCCTCTACGAACCGGTCGCGGGGGAGCGGTTCGCCTTCATCGCTTCGAACCCGCCCTTCGTCATCACGCCCCGCGGCGCCGACGTGCCGCAGTACGAGTACCGCGACGGCGGACGTGCGGGCGACGCCCTCATGGCGCAGGTGGTCGCGGGACTCGCCGACCATCTCGAGCCGGACGGACAGGCGCGCCTCCTCGGAAACTGGGAGGGCGACCCCGACCGCGTGCTCGGCTGGGCCGAGGGCATCGGCGTCTGGGTGGTGGAGCGCGAACGGCTCGACCCGGCCGCGTACGCGCAACTGTGGATCCGCGACGGCGGCACCGTCTCCGGCACCGACGCCTACGCCGCGCTGATGCGGGCCTGGCTCGACGACTTCGACGCCCGAGGGGTGACCGGCATCGGCATGGGGTGGGTCATCGCGACCGCCGCGGACCCGACGCTGCGGCGCATCGAGGCGCTCGCGCCGCAGATCGACCCCGTCCTCATCGGGGCCCACGTCCGCGACGCCCTCGAGACCCATGCGCGGCTGGCCGGTGTCGACGACGTGCGTCTGGCCGCATCCGAGCTCACCGTCGCAGGGGACGTGACCGAGGCCCGCCACCACCTGCCCGGGCAGGAGGCGCCGTCGGTGATGGAGCTGCGGCAGGGCGGCGGGTTCGTGCGCACCGTCGATGCCGACCCGGCCCTCGTCGCCCTCGTGGGCGCCTGCGACGGGGATCTGCCGGTCGGGGTGCTCGTGGACGCGATCGCCGACCTCATGGAGGTGGATGCCGCGGCGCTGCGCGCCGACCTGCTGCCACGTGTGCGCGAGCTGCTGTTCACCGGGATGCTGCGTTTCGTCTGATGCGGTGGGGGACGGGCACCGAGGTTCCTCGCGGGACGTGCCGGATAGGCTCGAAGGCATGCTGAACATGGCCGAGGGGCTCGCGCGTCTGGGTGCGCTCGCACAGGCGCCGGTCGTCGACACCCTCGCCCGGGCGTTCGCCGATGCCGGTTTCGAGCTCGCGATCGTCGGCGGTCCGGTGCGCGACGCCCTCCTCGGGGTGGTCACGCACGACCTCGACTTCACCACGAACGCCCGACCCGACGACATCCTGCGGATCGTGACCCCGATCAGCACGGCGCAGTGGGACATCGGCCGCGCGTTCGGCACGATCGGTGCACGCGTGCAGGGCGAGCAGGTGGAGATCACCACCTACCGCGCCGACAGCTACGACGGCGAGACCCGCAAGCCCGAGGTCGCCTTCGGCGACACCCTCGACGACGACCTCGTCCGCCGTGACTTCACCGTGAACGCGATGGCCCTCCGCATCCCGGGGCCCACCCTCGTCGACCCCACCGGCGGCGTCGAGGATCTGTTGCGCGGCGTGCTGCGCACGCCGGTGGATCCACGGATCAGCTTCGGTGACGATCCGCTCCGAATGCTGCGCGCCGCCCGGTTCGCATCGCAGCTGCAGTTCGAGGTCGACCCCGGCACGGTCGAGGCCATGACCGACATGCGTGAGAGCCTGCGGATCGTCAGTCCCGAGCGGGTGCAGGCCGAGCTCGTGCGACTGCTGCAGACCGACGACCCGCTGCGCGGCATCCGGTTGCTGGTCGAGACCGGGCTCATGGGGGAGTTCCTGCCCGAGATCCCGGCCCTCCGGCTCGAGGTCGACGAGCACCACCACCACAAGGACGTGTACGAGCACTCCCTGACCGTGCTGCGGCAGGCGATCGAGCTCGAGCACGAGCGGCACCCGGGGGAGGCCCCCGATGTGCCGCTGCGGATCGCGGCGCTCCTGCACGACATCGGCAAGCCCGCGACCCGCCGGCTCGAGCCGGGCGGTGCGGTCACGTTCCACCACCACGACGTGAAGGGCGCCCGCATGGCGCGCAAGCGCCTGCGGGAGCTGCGCTTCGACGGCGCGACGATCGACTCGGTCACCAAGCTCATCGAGCTCCACCTGCGGTTCTTCGGCTATGCCGAGGGGGCCTGGTCCGACTCCGCCGTCCGACGGTACGTGCGCGACGCCGGCGACGAGCTGGAGCGGCTGCACATCCTCACCCGCGCCGACGTCACCACCCGCAACCGGCGAAAGGCGGCGCGTCTGCGCAGCGCCTACGACGACATCGAGACCAGGATCACGACGCTGCGGGAGCAGGAGGAGATCGACGCGATCCGGCCCGACCTCGACGGCAACGACATCCAGCGCATCCTCGGCATCACCCCGGGCCGCGAGGTGGGCGAGGCGTACCGGTTCCTGCTCGACCTGCGCCTGGACGAGGGTCCCCTCGGGCCCGAGGAGGCCGAGCGGCGGCTGCTCGACTGGTGGGCCGCGCGCGCCTGACCCGCGCACGGGGCACTACGGCGTCGGTCCGGTCCCCACGCCCTCGTCGGACGGATCGTGCTGCGCGACCCGGGCGTGGCGGTCCCGCGCCGCACCCACGAGCGACCAGCCCGCGTAGCCGAAGAGCGCCACCACGACCACGGGCACCACGATCGCCCGCACGGGCCCGGTCACCACGGCGTTGACCCAGCCGAGCAGCGGGATGCTGTACCAGAGGCGTCCCCGGATCTGCTCGGCCCGAACCGTTCCGGCGTCCACACTCCCGTTCGCATCGCCCTGGGTGACGAAGGCGCGCTCCGCACCCAGATCGAGGCCCACCACGCGATGCGTGGCGACCGTGGCCTCCCCCGATTCGAGTTGGAAGGTGATGATGTCGCCGATGGCGATCTCCTCCGGCTCGACGGGCTGCGTCACGATCAGGGTGCCGATCGGCAGCGTCGGTTCCATGGAGCGACCGGTGATCGTGAAGGTGCTCGCACCCGTGACGAGGGGGACCCCAATCACGAGCAGCGCGATGAGCACGAGGATCCCGAGAATCCCCGCCCGCACCCCGCGCCACAGCGCCGATGCCAGTGACCGCGACGTGGACTCGGTGTCCGTCCCGAGGTCCGTGGACTGTTCCGTCGACGTCATGTGCGCCGCCTCCGTCTCCGGATCGCGAACGCCCCGCCGAGCAGTGCCGCGAGCGCTGCCGCGCCCAGCAGCATCGGCAGGTCGGAGCCGGTGCTCGCCAGGGCGCCGGGCTGTTCGGCGGCAGTCCCCGCCAGCAGCGGGATGACGGTCGGATCGACCGGGCACCCGTTCGGCAACGGCACGGCGGCGGTGTCGCTGAGGGCGATCAGGACGTCCAGTGACACCCTCGTCTTCTCCCCATCGACCAGCTCGGGGGCGAGCGCGACCCGGATCGGGACCTGCATCTGCTCGCCCTGTCGCAGCACCGTCTGCGGTGCCAGGGCGCTGCAGGCGGTCGAGCCGTCGACGGCCACGACACGGTCGTCCGCCCCGGTCACCCGTAAGGCGTCGATGACGGCGGGATCCTCGGCGACCGCGGGCGCGGCGAACAACGCCACGAGCGTGGCGCCGGGGCGTTCCGAACGCAGATGCAGGCTCGCCCGCCGTGCCGCGTCGGGCACGGCGACCCACTCCGTCGGCAGGAGCGACGCCGGTGGTGCGGACGACCACGTCGTTCCGTCCAGGCTGTACGAGAGGTCGGGGGCCTCGGTGGACGCCGCAGCGGGTGCTGCGGCGAGCATCGCCGTGACGGCTCCGACGGCGACCGCGGCCACGGCGAGCGAGCGACCTTCACGACTGCGCATGCGACTCCTCCGACGGGGACGTGGGCACGGCGGGTTCGTCCGGTGCAGGCCCGGGTGCCGGGACCTCGGGCGCCGGCGGCTCGATCAGGGCAGGCTCGGGTGCCTGCGGGGGGATCGATTCGTCCTCCCCGCCCGATGCTGGTGGCGCAGGCACGGCGCCGGGGACCGTGAAGGTCAGCGGGACCGTCACCCCGCCCGTCGTGCACTCGTTGCGCATGCCCTCCACCGTGACGTACACGGTGAATCCGACTTCTGCGGCCGGATCGTCGGGTTCCACGTACGCCACCGTGACGCACAGGGTCCCCGTCTCCCCGGGCGCGACCGCGACCGCGAGCGCGACCGCCGCGTCGTCGACCGGCACGTCGTCCAGCACAGCGCCGACGGGGGCGTCGGGTCCGCAGGCCCCGTGCCGAAAGCCGACCTCGACCGCCGCGGCCGGGACCTGGTCGACCGCGACCTGCATCCGCATCCCGGTCCATGCCGTCGTGCCGGTGTTCCGGACGGTGACGGGCACGGACACCGGCTCACCCTCGACAGTCGCGGCCCCCGTCGGCGACGACACGTCGAGCGTGCCCTCGATCGCCTCGGCCTCCGGCGCAGGTGCGCCGGTGCCGTCAGGCTCGTCCGAGGGTCCTGGATCGGTGTCGGTGTGCTCAGGTCCGGGTGCGTCGGCCAGGTCGTCCCCGACCGTTGTCCCACCCGCGTCGTCCCGCTCGTGAACAGGCCCGTCGGGAGCGCTCCCGTCCGTGAGCGGCCCCACGGTGCGGACACGCTGCTGCTGCCGCCGCTCGTCAGGTCCCGTGCTGAACGCCACCTCGCCCGTCTAGACGGTCGCGACCCATCCCGCCATGCTCCCCGGCACGGTGAGCACCGCCGCGATCAGCGTGACCCCGACGAGGACGAGCGCGTCCACCCCGCCGTGCCGCTCGGCGGAGCGTGGCAGGCGGGGGCGCGGCGTGCGGCGGGACCGGATCACGTCGTGTCTCAGTTCTCCTCGGGCACGGGCGCGGGCACCTGACGCACGGTGATGCTGGTGGAGCTGAGGGAGACGCGAGCATCCGCCGTCTCGTCCACCTCGCCGCCCTCGCCGAACGGCCACTCGAAGGTGATGGTCAAGAAGAGGTCGCCGATCGTGTCCTCAAGGTCGATCCCGAACACGTTGGGTTCGCTCGTCCCAGTCACGACGACGCGATGGTCGCCGGTGAGGGTATACGTGGGATGGATGACCTCGGCGATCGCCTCGGTCTTGTCGTGCTCGGCGTTCTCGAAGTGCACCGCGCTCAGGTCGCCGAAATCGACCTCGGCAGCGAGGTAGAGATCGTTCCCGAGAGCCTCCACGAACATCTGCTTCCTGTACTCGAGCGTGTCACCGGGCACGAGGTGAAGCGTCTCCAGGTGCTCGGAATCGATCGGCGCGCCGTTGAGGGACCACAGCGTCTCCTTGTTGTCGAACGACATGTACCCGGTCTCGAAGGTCAACGCGCCCGTATCGACGCTCTTCTGCCAGTAGGCCAGCGATCCTCCGCCCCCCAGCATCAACACGATCGCCGCGCCCACTGCGACCATCGCGTTCGTGGTCTTCTGCATGTCCCCGCTCCTCCTGACGACGACACCCCTGGTCATCTCGTCCTGACGCTACGGAGCGGGGCACCCGGGGGAGAAGGTCCTTCAGCCACCAGAATCGGTGGATTTCGCCTCGCGACCGCGTTCCCCGGCACGGAACACGCGTGCACAACTGCGGAGTCCGTCTCGGACACGCCGCCCCACCGGCATCCGGATGCGGCGTGTCGCCCGCCACCTCCGCAGTTGTGCACGCGGACGACGGCGGTGCCACCCGGCGCCGGGGGGCGGACGCGGGGTCTGTCGCGCGCCGGGACGGCGACCTACACTTGTCGCGACCTCGCATCGCCGCCGATCGGAGGGTCGTGTCGTCTCCGTGGACCCCCGCCCGCGCCGTCCGTCCTGACGCGTCGCGGCTGCTCATCGAGCGCGCGCACGAGGAGTTCCTCCTCGGCAACGCCGACGACCCGCGGCTGGGCGACGTGCGCGGCATGGTCCGGGACAGCTGGCGACGCTCGCTCGAGAGCCTCGTCGGCGCCGAGGCCCTGCCGCCCCTCGACCTCACCGCCGAGCAGCTGCAGCACCTGCGGCGGCAGCATCCGCTCGCCTCGGTCATGGACATGATCCGGAGCCTCCTCATCCCCGGCACCCCCGAGGAGTCCGGTGTGGTCGTGGCCGTCGGCGACGCGGCCGGGCGGCTGCTGTGGGTCGAGGGCGACCGGGGCGTGCGCAGCCTCACCGGCGAGATGGGGTTCGTCCCGGGCGCGAACTGGTCGGAACCGGCCGTGGGCACGTCGGCACCCGGTACGGCGCTCGCACTCGGCCGGTCGGTGCAGATCCGCGGGGCCGAGCACTTCAACCGCCTCGTGCAGCCGTGGTCGTGCACCGCCGCGCCCGTGCACGACCCCGAGACCCGCCGCCTCCTCGGCGTCATCGACGTCACCGGCGGCGACCAGGTGGTCACCGCGCAGGCGCAGCTGCTCGTCGACGCCACGGCCCGTGCCGTCGAGGGCGAACTGCTCCTGGCACGGATGCGGGAGCGCGAGCGGACGCCGGCTCGCGGGTCCCGCCGCCGCCGTCCCGCGGGGGAGAGCCTGCACGCGACGCTGCGGGTCCTCGGCCGCGACCGTGCACTGCTGGAGGTGGCGCAGGACGGGACGGAGCAGGTGACGGAGCTCACCGCCCGGCACGCCGAACTGCTGCTCATGCTCGCCACGCACCGGCAGGGGCTGTCGGCGGAGCGGCTCGCCGAGCTCGTCTACGGCGATCCCGACGCGACCGTCACCCTCCGCGCCGAACTCGTGCGGCTCCGGCGCACCCTGGAACGGGTGGCGCCGCCGCTCGTCCCGTCGTCGCGGCCGTACCGGCTCGGGATGCCGCTGGAGACCGACGCGCACCAGGTGCTGTCGTTGCTCGACCGCGGCGCGCACCGGGTCGCGCTCGCCGCCTACCGGGGCGACGTGCTCCCGGACTCGCACGCCCCCGGCGTCGAGGAGGTGCGCGAGATGGTGCGGACGGGTCTGCGCGAATCGATCATGTCCGAGGCGGGCGTCGACGTGCTCCTCGCCTACGCCGACACCGACATGGGCGCGTCCGACGCCGAGGTGCTGCGGCTGTGCCTCGGGATGCTGCCGGCGCGCTCGCCGAAGCGGCCGGGCCTCGTCGCGCGGCTCGAACAGCTCGAGGTGTAGCCGCCCCGCATCCGTCCCGTCCCGTCCCGCTCCCCCATCACCCGCGCCCGACCCGTCCCGGCCCACCCCGGATGCGGCGTGCACAACTGCGGAGTTCGTGCGCGGCACGCCGGGTCACCCGCATCCGTCGTCGGCGTGTCGGCGGCGATCTCCGCAGTTGTGCACGGGGGAGGCCGCCCGTTGTGCACGGGGGAGGCCGCCCGTCGTGCACGGGAGGCCGGGCGTCGTGCACGGGGCGCAGGCGCGTGCAACGGATGCTGCAACGCGATGCAACCTCCGACGACCTACCGTTGCGGCACGCGGCGACGGCGCCGCGAGTGCATGACAGTCGAAGGAGACACCATGACCATCGTCGAAGAGGGCGTCTCGAGCGTCTACGCGGCCCCCGGCCAGCGCGGCTCGGTCGCCGAATACCGCGCCCGGTACGGCCACTACATCGGCGGCGAGTTCGTCGAGCCGATCAAGGGCCAGTACTTCGAAAACATCACCCCCGTCACCGGCAAGCCGTTCTGCGAGGTCGGCCGCGGCACCGCGGAGGACGTCGACCGTGCCGTCGAGGTGGCGTGGCAGGCGTTCGCCTCGTGGAAGAAGACGAGCCCCGCCGAGCGCTCGGTCATCCTCAACAGTATCGCCGACCGCATCGAGCAGAACCTCGAGAAGATCGCCGTCGCCGAGACCTGGGAGAACGGCAAGCCCGTCCGCGAGACCCTGGCCGCCGACATCCCCCTCGCGGTCGACCACTTCCGCTACTTCGCCGGCGTGCTGCGGGCGCAGGAGGGCTCGATCAGCCAGCTCGACGAGGACACCGTCGCGTACCACTTCCAGGAGCCGCTAGGCGTGGTCGGCCAGATCATCCCGTGGAACTTCCCGATCCTCATGGCGACATGGAAGCTCGCACCTGCGCTCGCCGCGGGCAACTGCGTCGTGCTGAAGCCGGCCGAGCAGACCCCGGCCAGCATCCTGTTCCTGTTCGACCTCATCGGCGACCTGCTGCCGGCCGGTGTCGTGAACATCGTCAACGGGTTCGGCATCGAGGCGGGCGCGCCGCTCGCGCAGCATCCGCGCATCCGCAAGGTCGCCTTCACGGGTGAGACCACCACCGGGCGGCTCATCATGCAGTACGCCTCGCAGAACCTCATCCCGGTGACGCTCGAGCTCGGGGGCAAGAGCCCGAACCTCTTCTTCGAGGACGTCGCCCGCGACCGCGCCGACGCCTACTACGACAAGGCGCTCGAGGGGTTCACCCTGTTCGCGCTGAACCAGGGCGAGGTGTGCACCTGCCCGTCGCGCTCGCTCATCCAGCGCTCGATCTACGACAGCTTCCTCGCCGACGGCTTGGAGCGGGTCGGCAAGATCGTGCAGGGCAACCCGCTCGACCCGAACACGATGATCGGCGCCCAGGCCTCGAACGACCAGCTGGAGAAGATCTTGTCGTACATCGAGATCGGCAAGGAGGGCGGCGCGAAGCTCCTCACCGGCGGCGAGCGGGTCGACCTCGGCGGTGAGCTCAGCGGCGGCTACTACGTGGCACCGACCGTGTTCGAGGGCACGAACGACATGCGCATCTTCCAGGAGGAGATCTTCGGGCCGGTGCTGTCGGTGACCTCGTTCGAGGACTTCGACGACGCGATCTCGATCGCGAACGACACCCTCTACGGCCTCGGGGCGGGCGTCTGGAGCCGCTCCGGCGACATCGCGTACCGCGCGGGCCGCGCCATCGAGGCCGGACGGGTCTGGACGAACACGTACCACCAGTACCCCGCGCACGCCGCGTTCGGCGGGTACAAGCAGTCCGGCATCGGCCGCGAGAACCACCTGAAGATGCTCGACCACTACCAGCAGACGAAGAACCTGCTGGTGTCCTACGCCGAAGGCGCGATGGGCTTCTTCTGATCCATCGCACCCCCGACCGTGTCCCACTTTCTGCCGCTCTGCGCACCGGATACCGGCAGAAAGTGGGACACGTTCCGCAGGAAGTGGGACATGCAGAGGAGGAGGACGGGATGACCGAGACCACGTACTCGCGGGTGGCGGTGACGGATGCGGCGGGGGAGCTGCTGCGGACGCTCACGGTGCAGCACGGGCCGCTCATGTTCCACCAGTCCGGCGGATGCTGCGACGGCAGCGCACCCATGTGCTACCCCGTCGGGATGTTCCTGGTCGGCCCGGCCGACGTGCACCTCGGCACCCTGACCGTGGACGGCCTCGAGCCGATCGAGGTGTACATCTCGCAGGCGCAGTTCGAGTACTGGAAGTACACGCACATCACGATCGACGTGGTGCCCGGCCGCGGCGCCGGGTTCAGCGTGGAGGGCCCGACCGGCAACCGGTTCATCATCCGGTCGCGGATGCTGACCGACGCCGAGCTCGCGCACTTCGGCCTCGCGCCGGACCTCACCGCCTGACCGGTTCACGCCGGCGTAACGGCCGGGGTCTAGCCTGATGCCGTGGACACGCCCCGCCCGACCCTCGCCGAACACCTCGACCTCGCCCCGCACCCGGAGGGCGGCTGGTTCCGCCGCACCTGGACCGCGCCGGCCGCGGTGGAGACGCCGAACGGCGTGCGCCCGGCGGCCACCTGCATCCACTACCTCCTGACCCCCGAGGAGCGCAGCGCCTGGCACGTGGTCGCGAGCGACGAGATCTGGCTCTGGCACGGCCCCGGGATGCTGGAGCTCAGCCTCGGCGGCGACGGCGACGAGCCGGGGGAGGTCACGACCGTCGTGCTCGGCCCCGACATCACCGCGGGTCACCGGGCGCAATGCCTCGTGCCCGCCGGCGTCTGGCAGGC
>Ga0182737_1001673_pt1 | contig 20741 bp, 16 predicted proteins | sample eDN5th30CBELigOP_FD_128878 | JGI IMG/M metagenome (GOLD analysis project Ga0182737, IMG submission 128878) | Enriched Organic Plus compost microbial communities from Emeryville, California, USA - eDNA 5th pass 30_C BE-Lig OP (version 2) (version 2) ...
AAAATTATTTCTTCAGGTGCAAAGTGGGAACCGGATTCTAAACGAAGAATCCCAGAGGTGTTTCGCGATGTGTCAATGTATGAGTTTTATGGAGCAAGTGAGCTGAGCTTTGTGACGTTCTTATCTCATAGAGAAAATCAATTGAAGCCTAATTCTGTCGGTAAACCATTTCATAATGTAGAGATTCAAATTCGTACATCAAACGGTGATGTAGCGGAAACGAATGAAATAGGTAAAATCTATATTAGAAGTGATATGGTATTTATCGGTTATCTACATCCGCAGAATCGTACTATTCGTTCTATTCATGATGCAGAAGGCTGGGTTACGGTAGATGATATGGGCTATATCGATGAAGAAGGGTATCTGTATATAGCAGGCCGTGAGAAGAATATGATTTTATACGGAGGCATTAATATTTTTCCTGAAGAGGTAGAGGCCGTTTTATCACAGCATCGAGATGTGGAATATGTCGCTGTTGTTGGAATGGCTGATTCCTATTGGGGGCAAATGGTCGCAGCGGTCATCGTAGGGGCGGCCCCGAAACTGGAGTTGAAACGATTATGTAAGCAGCATTTAGCTGCGTATAAAGTTCCGCGTAAATGGTTCTTTATTGAGGAAATGCCGCTGACAGTAAGCGGGAAAATTGCTCGCGCACAAGTTCAAGAATGGATTGAGAGAAAGGAGGGTGTATTATTAGAAAAGCAGTGATTGTTCAGGCGAAACGAACACCGATTGGGAAAGAAAACGGGATGCTGCGAGAACTTCAGCCACATGAGCTCGCGGCACCAATTCTTCAACATTTGGCAAGTGGTATCGAGGAGAAAATAGATGAAGTAATACTCGGCAATGTCGTAGGTCCTGGCGGCAATGTAGCTCGTTTATCTGCTTTAGAAGCGGGTTTGCCTTACTCGATTACAGGATTAACACTTGATCGCCAGTGCAGTGCGGGTTTAGAAGCAATTCGTATGGCTTGCTATTTTGTGCAGGGAGGAGCAGGACGATGTTATATCGCCGGTGGTGTAGAAAGTACAAGCACCTCTCCTTATGAACAGCGGGCTCGATTTTCTCCCAATCGCATTGGTGATCCTGACATGGGGGTAGCCGCTGAACATGTTGCTAAGAAATATGAAATTAGTCGAGAGCGGCAAGATGAGTATGCGCTATTAAGTTATCAGCGCAGTCGAGAGGCTTATACGAATGGTCTGTATGAGCAAGAAATTCTTACAGTTGGAGAACAAAGCAACGACGAAGAATTGCTTCGTGAACGAAAAATGGAGAAGCTATTGAAACGAGCAAGACCGATTTTTGTGAAAGAAAATGGGACCGTAACCGCTGCTAATAGCTGTGCGATTCATGACGGAGCTTGTGCGACATTAGTGATGGAAGAAACGCTGGCGAAACAGCTGGGTTACCAACCTGTATTGCGCTTTGTTGATAGTCAGGTGTCCGGCGTGCATCCATTTTATCCAGGGATTGCTCCCGTATCAGCCATTCAAGAGTTGTTGAACAGAAACAGTTTAACGATAGAAGATATTGATTTTGTGGAAATCAATGAAGCATTTGCTTCCAAAATTGTTGCTTGTGCACAAGAACTTTCGATTCCTTATGATAAATTGAATGTATGCGGTGGAGCGATTACGATTGGACATCCGTATGGAGCGTCAGGCGCAATGCTGGTCACTCGCTTGTTTTATGAAGTTCAAAGGAGAAAGAATGTGAAATATGTAATAGCCGCAATTGGAAGCGCTGGAGGAGTTGGAGTGGCGGTGTTGTTTAAGGTAGTATGAGAAGACTTTTATCTTTTTAGCCAAGAAGACTCCCATCTTCAAGTCATAGTGAGCGAAGGGGAAGTGGGAGATAAATTGGCTTCTTTTTCGTTTCACAGAAGTATTCAATCAAGCTAAGTGATTCGCCTTTCAAACATTAGTTCACGAAAACGGATAATAGGCGAGGCGTTCGACTTTGGACCTGCGCTTTTTAAAGGTTCAACATTAATGAAAAAATAATAAAGATGCCTTTAGAAACCCTCAAGCCAGATTCTGAGGTTATACAGGTAATATTAATTTGTTATAAGGGAGCACTTTGAACAGTGTACTAGCTTTCATCTAATTTTTCAGGTGTTGAATTTTTAGCAGTGATACTACTATTTGGCACATATTTAACTTAAGAAATATTCAATTTTTAAAAGCTGTTTTTATTTAACAAAAGTGGCAGAAGCGTTAAACAAGAAAGGTTGTTAAAAATACTATATATTGTTACCTATTTTTAGGAAAAGGTGGTTTATTTGGAACCTATGTAATTTCAGAGGGTTTGATTCCAATTGTTAATGAAGCCAAACCTATTAATTTAACTTTAGATTCATAAAATGATTTTTTATTCATCTTTTCTTCCCTTCAAATGATTTTTGTACCAGAACCCTATGAAAATAATCAATTTATGAGTATCTAGTTTATTTAAATTATTTTGGATAGTCGCTATAAAACCAAATAACCCTATATTTTTGGGAATTGACCTAATATAAATTGTCTTTCCCACCTTCATCCAAATCAGATAGGAAAAAATTTCTGAAGGGGGAAATAATATATATTTTGGCAGTTCTCCCTCCTTTAAGCAGGGAAAAAAATCTTTTGCTTGCTGATAAGCCTTTTCTAAGCCCTTCTCCTTAGATTTAGGTTCAACAAGCAAAATACCTTTCCAAAATAAGTTTTATCCGTTTGGTAGATTAATAGTTAATCTTTTGTTAATTTAATATTTAATTTTTCCACTTTACGTAAAAGTGTAGTTCTATGGAGACCGAGTTTCTTGGCTACGACATATATATTTTTATATTTATTCCACAATTCTAATATATAATTGCTTTCGAATTCTTTAATCACTTCTTTTAAGGGACGAGTTTCATTTTCCGGATTCATTATGACGGGATGAGGGAGTTGTTGAAATGAATCAGATAAATCAGATTCACTTACTACTGGCCCGTCGTTTAGTACAACCAACTGTTCCACTACATGTTCTAGTTCTCTAATATTTCCCGGCCATGGATAAAATTCGAAAGCAAAGTATACTCCTTTAGAAAACTTTAAATCCCTTTGGTGTCTTTTATTAAACTTATCAAGAAAGTATTTGGTTAACAAATAAATATCCTCTTTTCGGTCTCGAAGAGGGGGAAGATGTAAAGTGATGACAGATAAACGATAATAGAGATCTTCTCTAAGTTTTTGTTCCTGAATGAGTTTTTCTGGGGGGTTATTGGTTGCAGCAATGATACGAATATCCACACTTCTATCAGTAACCTCTCCAACTCTGCGAACACGTTTATTTTGTAAAACGGTTAATAATTTCACTTGAAGATTAAGAGGTAATTCTCCAATTTCATCTAAAAACAGTGTACCGCCATCTGCTACCTCTATTAAACCTTTTTTTCCTTCTCCTAGGGCTCCTGTAAAGGCTCCCTTTTTATATCCGAATAATTCAGATTCAAATAATTGTTCCGGAATTGCTCCGCAGTTTACTTCGATAAAAGGTTTGTTTTTCCTTTCACTGAGAGAATGGATTTTCTCAGCAATCACATTCTTTCCCGTTCCTGTTTCTCCGAGAATCAATGCGGATGTATCAACTTTAGATAACCGATTTATACGATCTACTGCAATATCCATAGCTGGACTTTGAGCGATGAAGCCTGGAATTTCATTAATTTTCGATCTCAGTTTTTGTATTTCCTGTTCTTGTTGTTTAATTGATATAGCCTGTTTTTTTAGGCTCTGCTGTAATTTGTTCAATCGGGTCATGTCATAGACTGTATTGATAATTAAAATAAGATTTTGATATTTATCAAATACCGGAATACCAGTGACCAACCAAATATTTCTTTCGTTATTAATCTTTTGCATTATAGATACTTTTTCGCGATATTTCATTACTCTCGCTGTGACAGAATTATCAAAATAGCGACGCACAACCAACTCTGATACATGCTTGCCTTCCACCTCTTGTTTTGAAATCCCTGTTAATAATGAATAAGTATCATTAATTTTTAATGTGTAACCATCTCCATCGGTAATATAAATTCCTTCTTGAGCAGAATCCATTACGTAACCTACTACATCATTTAAAATGGGAACTTCCCTGTTTGCATTTTTGGGCTCTATAATTACGTGGTAAAATTTAAACATTTCTAAAACAATCTGCTTTATAGTACAGGAATAACAATCACCATTGAGGAAGATTTCTCTTTGAAATTTATCATTCTTATTTACCCAATTATTAATATCAACACATCTTATCATATCCGATGTAATTAACCCATCAGCCAACTTATTTGATTTAATGATATTTCCTTCAAAATCAACTAATGCACAGGCCCTATCTGTCCACTCGATAAAATCTAATAATTGAGAATCCTGAAGAATTCGACGATATGTATTCTTGGTTAAAGTCATTTCGGTACCTCCCCAATTTTTTTGCCTACTAGTTTGGTTAAAGAACAATGTTGGTTCTCACCATTTTTGACACATTCTTATTTCCAAACATTGTTGTACGCGCATAAAGTTGTGCATTTTTGCGCAAGTTGTGCGTTTTTTCTCACTTATTGTGCAAAAATGCACTATATTTAAATCGGATATTATGTAAAATTATATATTTTATTACGATTTATGGAAATTAAAATTTTTTCGACTACTCTTATATATGATTTGTTCTTTTTGTAAAGAAAGGAAAATATAGGTACTTTCACATTCGTTAGAGACATTGCTCTTTATAGCTATGAAATTATTAAGGAATTAAATTAATATTGGCACGGCACTTGCAAAGTATGAGAGTGAGGACAGAAAGGAGGAATTTATATGTATACGAAAAAAATAAACCAATTTAATTTAGGGCCTGACCTATTATTTGGAGTAGGCGCTATATCGCATGTTCCTGAAATTATTAATCGAGAAGGTTTTAAAAGAGTAATGATTGTTTGCGATGAAGGTATTGAAAAAGCTCAAATTTTGGATCAAGTACTAGAGGTCATTCGAGAGTCAAATGTCCAATGTACTTGTAATGTGTTTTCCAATGTAGAAGCCAACCCGACCACCGACACGATTGAAGCTGGTATGCATGTACTGAGAAGCTTTCAACCTGATCTCTTAATTGGACTCGGAGGTGGAAGTCCTATTGATGTAGCAAAAGCATTGGGGATGCTGGCTACTAATGGGGGGCTCATTACGGATTACGAAGGAATTGATCGATTCTCAAATGAACCAATCCCTCTTTTAGCTATCCCTACAACAGCTGGAACCGGAAGTGAAGTGACGGTTTTTACCGTGATAACTGATCCTGTTACAGAGTATAAGCTGACAGTGGGAGGCAGCAAACTTGCTCCTAAATGGGCAATCATAGATCCTTCATTAACCATAACACTGCCTTCGAAGCTTACAGCTGCTACTGGACTAGATGCACTCGTTCATGCTATTGAGTCTTATACATCTACTATGTCTCATGCTTTAACCGAAACGCTGGCATTAGACGCGATTCGTATTATTTCGTCCAATTTAAGACAAGCCGTCTTTAACGGGGAAAATATTTCTGCCAGAAGCAAGATGCTATATGGAAGCCTTATAGCAGGTATCGCCTTTAACAATACACGCCTTGGAAATGTTCACGCGATGAGTCATCCTTTAAGCGCTATGTATAATGTGCCGCATGGGGTGGCGAATTCAGTATTACTCCCTCACATAATGGAATTTAACTTACCGGCTGCTCCGGAAAAATTCCTGGATATCGCAAAAGCGATGGGAGAGCATATAGATCCAAATCAATCGATTATGGCAAATGCCTATAAAGCGATTGAAGCCGTCAAACAATTATCAAATGACATTCATATTCCAAAGGATTTTTCTGAATACAAGATTCGTGAATCTGATATTGTACCAATGGCAGAAGATGCAATGAAAAGCGGGAACATTGCAGTGAATCCAAGAAAGACGACTATAGGGGATATTATCTCTCTATATAAAAAATCGATTGGAAGTACTTCTTTCGAAACGGTATCTATAGAGGACTAAGTCACTCCAAACAATTTTGTAAATGCTTAATTAATTGGTGAAACTACAAGTATGTTCGTTACTTTTGTATATGAAACATCACTTTTAGCTTTTTCTTCTAATCTTGTCCTTCATCAGAGGAAGAATGCAGTAGCGTTACAAGATTGGTAAGTACGTTATTTCTTTGGAGGTGTAAATAAAGTTGAATTATCAAGAGAAAGAGAATCATATTAGTGAATCTAATCGTAAAAAACAAGTTAAAAAAGCAGCAATTGCAAGTGTTGTAGGAACGTCTATTGAATGGTATGACTTTTTTCTTTACGGAACGATGGCAGCGTTAGTTTTTCCACAGCTATTTTTCCCAGAGTCTAGCTCTTATATTGGTACATTGCAAGCATTTACAACTCTTTTTGTCGGGTTTCTTGCCCGACCTATTGGGGCTATGATCTTTGGTAATTATGGAGACAAGATTGGACGAAAAGCAACTCTCGTCATTACTCTGTTACTGATGGGCGTTAGTACTACGATTATAGGACTGTTGCCTACATACGAAAGTATGGGAGTTTTTGCATCTGTCTTATTGGTCTTATTGAGATTTATTCAAGGAATCGGTGTTGGGGGCGAATGGGGCGGATCCGTTGTCCTTGCCATAGAATGGAGCTCTAAGAAGCGTCGTGGATTAATGGGAAGTATGACTCAAATAGGTGTTCCAATTGGTCTTTTAGTGTCCTCTGCAGTTGTTTCTCTTTGCATCTTTCTTACAGGGGATAACTTTGTAACATGGGGATGGAGAATTCCTTTTCTAATAAGCATTTTACTTGTAATTGTTGCTCTCTACATTCGTCTTGGTATTGAAGAATCACCACAATTTACTAAGATGAAGAAAGAAAATCGCGTTGCTAAACAGCCTGTTTTAGAAGTAATTAAGCGACACCCAAAAGAGATTATTTTGGCAGCGCTTTCTCGTTTGTCTGACCAAGTACCTTTTTATATTTTTACAACTTTTATTATTTCCTATGGAGTAGATCATGTGAATCTGGACAAACAGTTTCTCACAAATGCCGTCATGCTTGTTTCAATTGCTTATCTTGTTTTTGTTCCGCTTTCTGCCCATTTATCAGATAAGGTAGGCCGGAAGAAAATGTACCTAATCGGATGCATGATGTCTATTCTGTTTGCCATTCCTTATTTTTATCTTTTCAATACAGGTTTAACGGCTTTAGTTATCTTGGCTATTGCCATTTCAGGTATTGGACCGGGGATAGTATATGGTCCGCAAGCTGCCTTGATTGCGGAAAATTTCCCTATTCATCTTCGATATAGCGGGGCATCAATCGCTTACCAATTAGCTTCCATTATTGGAGGGGGCGTTGCGCCTATTATTTCGCTTTATCTATTACATCAATATGGCAGTGCCATACCAATTGGTATCTATATTATGGCTTGCTGCGCTATCTCTCTTCTTGCTGTTGCAAAATTGAAGGATGGTTCGGGACAAAATCTTCAAGAGGGAGTCGATAACAGTACGGAAAATGTTACCGCTTAATCCAAAAGGAGTATATTTTATTGCGTGAGAGCACTATATGCATGGTAATTACGTTGTGTAATTAGGATGTTATTACGGTTGGCAGATGTCGAAGCATCTAATTGGTTTCATATAACATTTTGAGAATGGATTTCTAGTTGTCAAAAAAGATTAGTAGAAAACTAGAAAGGTAATGAAATGGAGAGGGTAAAACATGCGTTACTTAAACTATATCGATGGCCAATGGCAGGAGCCAAGTTCAGATTCGTATAATAAAAACCTCAGTTCCCACAATGGAGAAGTAATAGATGAGTTTCCAGCAAGTACAGTAGAAGACGTACAAAAAGCCATTGCCGCTGCAAAGGAAGCTTTCCCTGCTTGGAAAAAGTTATCTTATCAGAAGCGGGCATTCTATTTACAAAAAGCAGCAGAAGTTTTAAAAGAGAAGGCTGAGGAAGTAGGCCGGGATTTGACATTAGAAGAAGGAAAAACATTAGCGGAAGGGATCGGAGAAACACGGCGTGCCATTAGTATTCTAGAATATTTCGCAGGGGAAGCGATGCAGCCAGTCGGCAGTGTAATTCCTTCTGTCAATGAGGAGACCATGGTATATACTAAACGAATTCCGTTAGGCCCAGTCGGCTTAATTACCTCTTGGAATTTTCCTATTGCTATTCCGGTATGGAAGATGGCACCTGCCTTAATTTATGGGAATACCGTTGTTATCAAGCCCGCGGATTTAACACCTAAGTCGGTTTATCATATAATGAATGCCTTTCATGAGGCTGGGATTCCGCCCGGAGTCGTCAATTGTGTATTTGGCCCTGGTTCTGTCATCGGGGCCGAGCTTGTAGAAAACTCTGATATTAAAGCCATCTCGTTTACCGGCTCCAATCAAGTAGGCAGAATGATTCAAGAACAAGCAATCTCCAGAGGCAAAAAAGTACAGTTGGAGATGGGTGGAAAAAACCCTTTAGTGGTATTGGCAGATGCAGATATTAACAGGGCGGTAGAACTTGCTGTAAAAGGTGCATTTATGTCAACTGGGCAAAAATGCACAGCTACCAGTCGTGTAATAGTGGAAGAAGGGATCTATGAGGAGTTTCTTACTCGATTGGTCGAGCGGACTCAATCACTCAAGATAGGAAACCCCTTAGAGGAAGATACTTTTATGGGGCCATGTGTCTCCGAATCACAGCGTGAAAAGGTGTTGGCTATGATAGAGGAAGGAAAAAAGGAAGCGACGCTTATTTACGGAGGAGGAATACCGGCAGATCCAGGGCTTCAGGAAGGGTTTTATGTTCAACCGACCATATTTGAGCTTTCGTCTCAGGAAGCGCGGATCGCCCGAGAAGAAATTTTCGGTCCTGTAATTGCTCTGCTAAAAGCGAAGAATTATCAAGAAGCTCTTCAGCTGGCGAATGATACGGAATTTGGGCTAAGTGCATCGATTTGTACAAATAATCTTAGCCTCGCCCAGCAATTTATCGATCAGATAGAGGCGGGCATGGTACATGTAAATTCAGAAACATCGGGGGCCGAGCCACAAGTGTCGTTTGGCGGTGTGAAGAATTCCAGTGATGGACCGCGTGAGCAAGGAAAAACGGCCATTGAGTTTTACACACAGGTGAAGGTGATTTACCTAGATCAGCATTAATCGGTTAGGTTTCTATACTAAGAACTATGAAACTAGGATATTTTCAAAAAAGGTAAATCAATAAGTACCAATCATATTGGTGTCTGGCTGATATTACATTGATTTTGGGCACTCAAAATGCTAATTGAACAGACTTAAAGATTATATAAAATACTTACTTAAAAAATAGGAGGAAACAAAATGTTAAAGTTAGACTTAAATCAATTTACTGAGAAATTTACACTGCCGGATCAAGCAGTAGATGTGAATGAAATTCCGTGGGTACCAACCTTTGAGGGGTCTGATGCAGTATTTTTTAAACCGGTTCGGTTTGACTTAAACACTGGGAACTGGGTCCATATCTCCAAATTCAAGGCAAACAAAGGAAATACACGTCATCGTCATACAGGTGGTCCAGTTTTTGCATACACCCTTCAAGGCAGATGGAGATACCTGGAGAGAGATTGGGTTGCTAAAGCGGGAACAGTTGTATTCGAGCCGCCGGGGGATATTCATACACTTGTTGTTGATGGTGAAGAGGATATGATTACAATGTTTAGTCTGAGTGGAGTGCTTCAATATTTTGATGAGCATGGCAATGTGACCTTAAATGATGATATGTTCTATCGATTGAAGAGATATCATGATTATTGCGAACAAAACAATATACCTATTAAAAATTTAATGTACTAATAAGGAGCATTTTGAATGTTTAACTTATCTGGTAAAACAGCTTTGATTATTGGAGGTACAGGTGCTTTAGGAAAAAGTATAGCGCAGGTTCTTGGCCGTAGGGGAGCGAAAGTGATTATTACCGGTATGGAAGACGAGCAAAAAGCGGCCTCTATCATTGAAGAATTCTCAGAAGAGAAGTTGGATGCAATGTATGAATACCTTGATATCTCAGTGATCGAAAATATAGAAGAAGTAGTCAATAAATATTCTGCTATCGATATATTAGTCAATTCTGCCGGAATCAATGCCCGTCACCCAATTATCGATATAAGTGAACAAGAGTGGGATAATGTAATAGATGTTAACTTAAAGGGCGTATTCTTCACTTCGAAAATAGTAGCAAAACAAATGTTAGAAAGAAAAAGTGGAAAGATTATTAACTTGGCTTCATTAAGCAGTCATATAGGATTGCCAAACATGGGACCGTATTGTGCATCTAAGGGTGGTATTAATCAATTAACTAAAGCGATGGCTATAGAATGGGCTCCATATATTCAAGTGAATGCCATCGCTCCGGGGTATTTCCATACAGAGTTGACAGCTCCTTTATTCCAAAATAAAGAATGGACTGACAGGATTCTTTCAAGAATACCAACGGGAAGAACAGGAAAACCTGAAGATTTAAATGGAGTGGCTGTTTTGCTTGCTTCTTCTGCTTCTGACTACATTACAGGACAGACTATATATGTGGATGGCGGTTGGACTGCATCATAAACCAAAGCTCTATTAAAGAACTAGATTGATTGTTATCATTTTTGACTAAAGCGTGCGAAATGGCCATTTCGCACGCTTTAACATAGTCTAAATCAAAAAAGGAAGTGATATCATGAAAGCTGTCGTGAAATCAAGTTTACCGCAAAAAATAAAGTTGCAAGAAAGAGGCAGGCCTGTTTTACATGCCGGTGAAATACTTGTTGAGGTTGCTTATTGTGGAGTTTGTGGAAGTGATCTTCATGCTTTTAGTCATTCTAGGGGGTACGAGTTTGTAAAAGTAAATACTACTCTCGGTCATGAAATTTCCGGTAAAGTTATAGAAGTGTTTGATGAAGAGAACAGACACTTGATTAATAAAAATGTGATAATTGAGTCTATGCACTATTGCAATGAATGTGAAAACTGTGAACGGGGAAAATATTCTATATGCTTTAACAATCAAGTCATTGGTCTTCATTTTGACGGTGGTATGACTCAGTTTGTGAAAACGAATGTCAATTTTATTAAAGAAATCGATCGTGAGTTACCGATAGATATCGCAGCACTTATAGAGCCTATGTCAATCGCGGTTCATGCTGTTAAAAAAGTTACAAATATAGATGCTGAAGATAATATTCTAGTACAAGGTCCTGGTATTATAGGATTCTTTGTTGGTTTAATATGTGCTCATAAAAAAGCAAATGTCGTTCTTTCAGGATTAGAAAAGGATTATGAATATAGGCTATCAAAAGCTAGTAACTTTGGTATGACTGCTCTAATCGCTGATAAGCAAAGATTGGAAGTTCCTGTAGATTACATATTTGAGTGTTCCGGGTCACCTGTAGCTCTAAAAACAAGTTTTAACCACTTAAAGAAAGGAGGAAAAACTGTTGTAGTAGCTCTTTATGAGCAAGAAACTATGTTGTTTTTAACGGACTTGGTTCGCAATGAATGGCCTTTAATAACAAGTTATGGGTGTGATCCTGTAGATTATGATGATGCTAGTAAACTATTAATTGAATATAAAGATCAATTAAGGGACATTATTTCATTTTTTCCTTTAGTGGAAGCGGAACGGGCGTTTGAAGACAGTGTAAATCAAAAAATTTTAAAAGCTGTACTATATAATTAGGGAATTGGTTAAAAGTAGGATGACCATTTGTAAAAAAATTAAACCGGTGGTAAGTAATCTATCAAACTTGGACATACTAACGGGTGGTTTAACTAAAAAAAGGTTTTTCAGATTTAAAGGTAGAAAAAATCAGTCAAGAGTTAGACATAAAGCTTGTATTATTACGGAAAATCATATCGCCGGAGATCGAAGTTTAGCTGTTCAAAAACTAAAAATACACATCGCTAGCTTATATCCGAAAATATCCAATTGCAATTTGGAATGAGGCTTCATTTTGATCCAATCTTCATTATTATAATTGATAGACACTGAAACGTTTTCTTTCCCAGCATTCTCCTTTATAAATTGTACAATATATTCAGGCTTCGTCTTTTTTAAGTCCTTTTGAAACATGTATATTCCAATTCCTACCGCCAGGCCGATGCAAACGACACTCCCTAATATGATCCATAATGCAATTTTCAAGTTGTCACCTTTACTTATAGCTATCTACGATTAATAACTTGATAGGTTTCAAGGAATTTGCAGATTAGAGCGTGAATGAAATAAGACTGATAAAAAAGAGAGGGATTACAAAAAAGGTACGTCGTCCAATACTTATTTGCTATTAATTGATTTTTCAAAAAAATGATATACTTAGGGGCGAAAGTTATTCTAGTTCATGCAGAGAGGAATTATACGATGAAACTTATTTACACAGGTAAAACGAAAAACGTATTTGAACTTGAGGACGGTAATTATTTATTAAAGTTTAAAGACGATGTAACAGGTGAGAATGGTGTATTTGATCCAGGTGCTAACACGGTCGGTTTAACTTTAGAAGGAGCGGGTCGCGCTGGACTTAGTTTAACAAAGCACTTTTTTGAAGTATTGAAGGAACAAGGAATTCCTACTCATTACATAGATGCAAACATTGATGAAGCAACCATGACGGTTAGACCCGCTACTGTATTCGGTAAAGGGTTAGAAGTTATCTGTCGTTACCGTGCTGTTGGCAGCTTCTTGCGTCGTTACGGATTGTATGCGGAAGAAGGCCAAGCATTAGATGCATTCGTAGAAGTAACATTGAAAGATGATGATCGTCAAGATCCGCCAATCAGTGAGGATGCACTAGATATGCTAGGTATTTTAACAAAAGCTGAATATGCAGTGTTAAAAGATTTGACTCAGCAAATTGGTAATGTTGTCAAAGCAGAACTAGCGAAAAAAGATATTGAACTATACGATATTAAATTTGAATTTGGTCGAGTGGGCGAAGGGAAAGAAATCGTGTTAATCGATGAAATTTCAGGTGGAAATATGCGTGCGTATAAAAACGGTGAATATATCGAACCGCTTCAATTAGAAAAATTAATGTTAGAAGCGTAAGAAATGACCCTAAATCGAGGACATGATTGTTCTTGATTTAGGGTTTTTTTACTTTGAAACAGATTACTTTTTTAGAAATCATGCCAAATATAAGGAAAATCATGCGGGTTTGTTAGAGAATCGCGCCAAATACAAGAGAAATCATGCCAATTAACCTGTCATTCCTTATACCGTCTAAAATGAGCCGGATTTATGTTAGAAATAGCCGTTTTTTCGGCCGCTTAATATGTGAAAACCTTGATTTTGTAAGCGCTTTATGTTGGCATGCGACTTGCATTATATAGTAAGTGAAGTTAAAAAAGGGCGTCATTTTTAGAAAGACGCCGCTAGAAAAGGGAGGAAATGAAGCATGAGCGCAGCAAATCAAGGAAGCACGGTAAAAGTAAAGGCAGGTCAAGAGGTTAAAACAATGAAAGCGGCAGTAGTTAATGAATTTAATCAAAAGCTTGAAATTAAAAATGTCCCTGTTCCTGAATTAGAATATGGAGAAATTCTAGTGAAGATTAAAGCGTGTGGTGTATGTCATACTGACCTTCATGCGGCACATGGAGACTGGCCAGTTAAACCGAAGTTGCCACTTATTCCAGGTCATGAGGGCGTGGGTATTATTGAAAAAGTAGCAGAAGGCGTGACGTCCTTAAAAGTTGGTGATCGCGTTGGGATTCCGTGGTTGTATTCGGCATGTGGGGAATGTGAATATTGCTTAACAGGACGCGAAACGCTTTGCCCTAAACAATTGAATGCAGGCTATTCAATAGATGGAGCATATGCTGAGTACTGTAAAGCTCCAGCACAATACGTTGTGAAAATCCCAGAAGGTCTTGATTTTGCGGAGATTTCTCCAATCTTCTGCGCAGGGGTGACGACGTATAAAGCATTGAAAGTATCAGAAGCAAAGCCAGGTGATTGGGTAGCGATTTATGGGATTGGCGGACTAGGTCACGTAGCTCTTCAATATGCAAAAGCAATGGGCTTTAACGTTGTTGCAGTCGATATTCAAGATGACAAGCTGGATCTTGCGAAAGAATTAGGAGCGGATTTAACAATCAATGGCCTAAAAACAGATCCAATTGAAGATATTCAAAATAAAGTGGGCGGCGTTCAGGCAGCTATTTCTGTTGCTGTTACGAAAAAAGCATTTGAACAAGCATATAAATCCGTGAAGCGTGGGGGAACATTGGTAGCTGTTGGCCTTCCAAATGCCGAATTGCCAATTCCAATCTTTGATACCGTGTTAAATGGAGTAACGGTGAAAGGTTCAATTGTTGGGACAAGAAAAGACCTTCAGGAAGCGATTCAATTTGCAGCAGAAGGCAAGGTACGTACAAATATTGAAACAAAACCGCTTGATAACATTAATGAAGTGTTCGAACGTTTAGATAAAGGCGAAATTAATGGCCGTGTTGTATTAACAATGGAATAGAGATTGATAGAAAAGAAGCTAGCTTAAAGGATTGCTAGCTTCTTTTCTTACGGAGCAAATATCTATGAATGATTCTTTTCATTTAAAATATACCGCAGCTTTCGCATCGAGATATGAAGTCGTTTAGCTGCTTCATTGCGGTTGCCGTATGTTTGTTGGAGAGCTTGCAGGACAATTTCCTTGCTAACAATAGATTCTAGCTTTTTTATTTCTGATAGCAGGTCAGTGAGATCCATTTCCTTTTTTTGCTGAAAGTCTTCAACAAGCCTTTTTCTCCATTCAGTAAGGGGATCATTTATTATCGTTTGGACAGCTTTTGTCTCTATATTTGGTTGGAGTACGTGATTGTTCGGCAGCACGATATCTTCTGCTATTATTGTCTGTTCAGAGTCAGTCAATGTGAGTGTTCTTGTTATTACATTGGACAGCTCACGGATATTGCCGGGCCAATCATAGCGTTGCAGTTTTTCAATTGCACAGTCTGAAAATGTCCTGTTAGCCTGTCCATTTCGTTCAGTTAGATGTTCAATGAGCAGCGGAATATCGGCTTTCCTGTGGCGCAGGGCTGGGATATCGAGCTTCACGACGTTCAGACGATAGTATAAATCTTCGCGAAATTTTCCTTTCATCACTGCCTGCTGCAAATTTTCATTAGAGGCAGCCACTAATCGGGCGTTAGTGTGTAGTATTTGACTGCTGCCAACACGCATAAATTCTCTAGTTTCTAGTACTCTAAGCAGCTTTACTTGAATAGCTGGGCTCGCATCGGCAATTTCATCGAGAAAAAGCGTCCCATTTCCGGCAATTTCAAAGAACCCTTTTCTTTGCTGAGTTGCTCCAGTAAATGCCCCTTTTTCATGTCCAAATAATTCACTTTCTAAGAGAGATTCAGAAATGGCCCCGCAATTAAGGGCAATAAAGGGCTCATGGCTTCGTGGGCTAGCTAGATGAATGAATCGGGAGAGGACCTCTTTACCAGTACCTGTTTCTCCTTCAATCAATACGTTTACAGATTTTTGAGCCACTTTGTATGCTGTTTCAAGAAGTGCTGACATGGAGGAGCGTTCTCCCATAATGAGTCCTGAATCATGAGCGAGTTTATGTACGACTTGCTGATGTTGAGCAGTACAATGGTTTAATAGATTTTCCACTTGTGCTTCGAGGACAGAGATATCATCAAAAGGCTTTTCCATATAGTCACTTGCACCAAGCTTCATCGCTTCTACAGCGGTTTTGATTGTACTATAGCCAGTCATAATGAGTGCCTTGCAGCGAGGTTGCAGCGTTTTTAAGTGCCGCAAAAGGGAAAGTCCGTCACAGTCTGGCAGCTTTAAATCAATCATGGCCACATGGAAATGATGATTATGGAAGTCGAGTTCATAAAATTGTTGACCGCTGTTAACAACCTGAACATGATAGCCTTTTAAAGTAAACAGACGGGATAAGAAAGTGCCAACTTCCTTTTCATCATCCGCAATAAGCAGATTAATCATGTAATCACCTCATTTAGTAAAGGGAGTTTTAAGCGAAATGTGCTTCCGTGACCGTCTACACTTTCAACTTCAATCGTGCCGCCGTGATCATTGGCGATTCCAAGACTGACTGATAACCCAAGTCCGGTGCCTTTATCGCGTTCCTTTGTTGTATGAAAAGGGTGAAAAATAAGTGGTAAACGCTCTGCCTCAATCCCAATTCCGTTATCTGTAACGGCGATAATAATAGAGTTGGAATCAAGATAGGATTGAATATCGAGCTGTTTTTCTGTTGATGTAGAAACATCTAAGGCATATTTAGCATTTAACAGTAAATTGATAATAATTTGTTCAATATGCGGCTGACTACCAACTATAGGCGGTAGATCTTTTTGTAAAGAAAGACGAATCGAAATCGCATTTTTTTCAAGCTGAAACTTTAATAGATTAAGAACTTGATGAATAGCTTCGTTCACTGAGTAATGCTGAAATTTGTATTCATCCTGTCTTGAAAAGGTAAGAAGGCTTTTCACAATTTGTTTGCAGCGGTCCCCGCAGTTTTTAATATCCGTTAGTAAAGGGTAATCCTGATGTTCAGGAGGGGTATTTCTTAGCAAAAGTTGTGAGTTTCCAAGAATGGCTGTTAACGGGCTGTTTAATTCGTGAGCGACACCAGCAGCCATTTCACCAATGGCGCCGAGCTTGCCGGCATGAAGCAGTTGGGCTTGAATCTGCCGTTTTACGGTTACATTTTTAAAGTAGGCAATGACACCGTATACTTGTTGTTCCTTATTTTGAATAGGGTACGTATTCATTTCCAAAATGATGTCGTTTGGAAGCAGAATTTCTTGAAATTTTGGCTTTTGGGAAGAGAATGTATCTTGGATGAGTGGTTTTGCCTGATCTATGACAGCTTCAAGAGCGGAAAAGCTTTTCGCCGAATCATTGCACTTGTATAGGGCAATTTGACGGTCGAATACAACAATCATGTCTTCCACTGCCTTAAAGGTGTCTTCCCATTCTTGTTTTGCGCGAAGCACTTCTTTATAAAGAGCTGCATTTTCAAGCGTCATGGCTAATTGATTAGAAAGCTGCTCAAGAAAGTCTAATTCTTCAGGTTTCCATTCCTTCTGGTTTTTCCTGCCGAATGTTAAAACACCAATCCCTTCATTTTTGCTGTATAAAGGGACTAATAAAAGGGTTTCAATGCTTAAAGCAAGCAGCCGTTTTTTCTCAGAATAGAGAGCAGGTAAGTGATCGACTTGAAGATGAATTAATTGTTTGCCATGAAGGGCAGACGTATAAAGAGAAAGCTGCTGCATATGGGTATTAAACTCCGATTCGAGATCACAATGTTCCTCGGGATGAATGTGGAGCAAAGAAGGCTCTTCCTCATGCAAGATAAATAAATGACAATCATCAAAAGTGATAAGCTGCTTTAGCTTACTCATCACATTGCGTAAGATTTCCTCAATGCTCATATCAATGTGAATATTTTTAGTTAAATCATTCAGGATTTCAAGCTGCATATTTTTCTGTTTTAATTGATCAATTGTTTTCTTTAGTTCCGTATAGTACGTTTTTTTTGAAGATTTTACACCGGTGAGTAAATCGATTAATTGGTCTTTATTCATATTCTTCACCTCATGATTATAAGGCTTTGACGAGTAAACTTTTTATTTGATCAAGGGACATATCACGCGGATTCGTAATCATACAGGGATCCTCTAGAGCTGATATGCCAATTGTTCCAATCATTTCTTCCGTAATCCCGACATCACCTAAACATGTTGGGGTTCCAATATCATTGGATAAGTCTCTGACGAATTGAATCGCAGCATTACCTGCTTGCTGTTCTGTTAGCGTGCGTGTGTCAATGCCCATTATTTCTGCTAATTCACTAAAGCGTTGTGGGGAAGCAATTCGATTGAACTCCATCACATGAGGAAGCAGAATTGTGTTAATTTCTCCATGAGGTAATAAATATTTCCCGCCAATGGCATGGGAGATGGCATGGGTTGCTCCTAAAATTGCATTAGAAAAGGCCAGTCCAGCCTGTAGGCTTGCCATAGCCATTGCCTCTTTTGCTTCTTTATTATTTTTGGAAGCAACAGATGGTCGTAAATAGCGTGAAACAAGTGATAAAGCATTTTTGGCCTGAACATCAGTAAGCGGTGTAGCGGCAATTGACACATAAGATTCAATCGCATGTGTTAACACATCCATGCCCGTTGCTGCGGTTAGTTCAGCATCTTTCGTTGTTAATGTGTTTGGATCAACAATGGCGATATCAGGGACAAGCGATTTCGAAATAATGGTCATTTTCTTTTGATGAAAAGAGTCCACGATAACGGAAAATTGTGATACCTCTGAGCCAGACCCTGCAGTTGTCATTACCATTACCATAGGAGGCAGGGGAGAGTGGATTTTATCGATCCCTTCATAGTCACAAATGTCTCCTCCATTAGTCGCTAAGATGGCGATGGCTTTGGCTGCATCGAGCGCACTGCCTCCGCCGACACCGATAATAGCGTCGCACTCATTTTGAAGAAAAGAGCGGCAGCCAGCTGTGATTTCTCGGTCTTTCGGATTTGTTGTCGAATCAATATAGATGGAGAAAGCGAGCCCTGCACGTTTGCATGATTGCATGACAATATTAAGCCATCCTGCCGTAGCTACTCCAGCATCACTGACAATAAAGACGTTTTTAGCACCTAAGCGGGAGCAGGCATCTCCAACCTGCTCAATGGAGCCCTTTCCGAAAATAATTTCTGGAATCACAAATGTATTAAGAGACATTGTCAACATCCTCTCCTAAGGTAATGGGCTTTCTATCTCTTATTATTTTACATTATAAGGGAAAAGTCTCGTTTGTTCGACGAAATTTTTTTATATATCACATGTATTATAAATTGGCATTCTTACTTAATTCTGAAGCGGTATGTACAATATGGTCAAATGATTGATGAAACTCTTCGACGATGACCGACTGTTCTTCTGAGTGTGCAGAGATCTGCTGAATGGTTTTGATGGCTTTTTCTATGTTTTTCACCATTTCTTTTAACTGTGGTTCAAAACCTTCAACTGCCTCTTTGCTGCTATCTGCCATTTTTTTAATTTCATTCGCTACGACCATAAAGCCTCGTCCGTGTTCACCAGATCGAGCTGCTTCAATCGAGGCATTTAACCCTAAAATCCGAGATCTAATAGCTGTGTCTTTAATTTTTGATAAAACATGTTCAATCGTTCGAATTTCATTTTTTAAAAGGGTAGATTCATCTGCCAGTTCTTGCAAATCTTTTGCAATGATGTTAGAAACAGATGCCATATGCTCGGTTGTTGCTGCCATCTCTTGGCTAATAGCTGTAAGTTCTTCGGCTTCAGATCGCAACATATCGATTCTTCTGTTAGAAACGACGGAAGAGAGAACGCCGATTACTTTCCCGTTTTCTTTAATAGGAGAAGCAGTTGAAATATAGGGAACTCCAAACCTGTGAGAGTCTTTTTCCTCTTGCTCAAATCGACCAGACTGAAGTGCTTGTAGTGTCACGGTTCCTTGCAGAGTACTGATAGGTGCTCCTACTTGAATTTTTAAATCGATGCTTGTTCCTGGTAAGTAAGATAATACTTTTTCTGTATCAATTAAAACAAGACAAGCATCTTCTGGATAGGAGGCTTGAATAATCTCTGCATTATCTAATAATTGTTGTAGTTTCGTTTCCAACCTTCATACACACTCCTTATTTTGTTCCGGTATATATACTTTCGATAATATATTGAACTATTATTCTTCCATTATATGTTCATTATGACATAGGCGAATAGGATAATCACGCTTATTTGGAAGAGGGGCGGGAGTGTTTCGGGTGTTTTTTCTTATTATATGACTTGTATTCTAGTAATCAAATGCAGTCTAATCTTAATTCAGCATAGTAGGTTCCTTTAGTTCACACTTTTTTCCTTCCTTGGCCAAATAAAATAGCTGCAACAAATAATAAAGTCAATAGCTAATCCCAGAATAATGACAATCCAAAATGCAATTTCGCAGCCAACAATGATCCACCCCATAAAGTTCAAAGCAATCCTCCTTGAGTGATAATATATTTTGTGTGAATTTTACCATTATATTGGTTTATCGACCACTGAAGTAGGGGAAGGGCAAAAAGAAAACGAGGCGTGATCAGCACGCCTCGTTTTCTTTTAACCTTGTTTTAATTCTAATCGTCGAGCGAGGATAGACAGTGTGTAGTTCACAACAAAATACATAATGGCCACGAGCAGTAGAATTGGGACGAAATAGTTAATATTTTGTGCATAGATAATTTGACCGTGGTGCATGAGTTCTGGTAAGGAAATGACAACTGCCAGTGAAGTATCCTTTAATAAAGAAATAAATTGACTGACCATAGGAGGAACCATTCGACGTAAGGCTTGTGGCAAAATGACATATCGTAAAGCTTGCACATAGCTTAAGCCTGATGAACGAGCAGCCTCCATTTGTCCTTTTTCAATTGAATTCAATCCGCTCCGAATTATCTCAGAAATCATCGCCGATTCAAATACAGTTAAGGCAACAATTGCAGCAGGAACAATCTCTAGTTTGAGACCAATCTCAGGTAATGCAAAGTACGTAAAGAAAATAATCAATAGTAGAGGTAAGTTTCTTATTGTTTCTACGATAACAGCCGCTATTTGCGAAATAACAGGTATTTTTGCATAACGTAGAATACC
>Ga0182737_1001675_pt1 | contig 20713 bp, 14 predicted proteins | sample eDN5th30CBELigOP_FD_128878 | JGI IMG/M metagenome (GOLD analysis project Ga0182737, IMG submission 128878) | Enriched Organic Plus compost microbial communities from Emeryville, California, USA - eDNA 5th pass 30_C BE-Lig OP (version 2) (version 2) ...
CAAGGCCGCGAGCAGCGTCTGGTCGGCCCGCACCGTGACGACCAGGCCGGAGTCCTTCAGCTCGGCCTCGAAGGCGTGCTCCTTGGACGGGTCCAGCGTGCCCAGCGTGGAATGGAAATGCTCCACGCGCAGGGTGTCCTCGGGCCAGTGGGCGCAGGCGTCCTTCAGGGCCTGCAGCATGCGCTCGGGGCCGCAGGCATAGATCTGCGCGCTTGCGTCGGGCCGGGCCAGCAGCGCCGCGAAGTCGTTGCGCTGACCCTCGTCGCTGGCGTAGACGTGCAGCCGGTTGCCGTGCAGTGCGGCCAGCTCGGGCAGCAGCGCCATGCAGGCGCGCGAGCGGCCGCTGTAGTGCAGTTCGTAGTCGATGCCCAGCTCGCGCGCGCGGCGCGCCATGGCGCTGACCGGCGTGATGCCGATGCCGCCCGCGATGAAGAGGGCGCGGCCCGTGCTTTCGTCCAGTCGGAAATGGTTGCGCGGACCGCGGATGCGCAGGCGCATGCCGGGCTTGGCGTGCTGGTGGATCCAGGCCGAGCCGCCACGGCCGTCGGCCTCGCGCAGCACGGCGATGCGCAGCCGCCCGGCATCGGCCGGGTCGCCGCACAGCGAGTACTGGCGCGACATGCCCGTATCACCGCATTCCACATCGATGTGCGCGCCCGGCGCCCAGCGCGGCAGCGCCTTGCCATCGGGCGCGGCCAGCGTCAGCACCGCCACCTCGCGCGCGGGCGTCTCGATGCTTTCCACCACCACGGGACGGGTGATCGCGTGGGTGGAGGGTTCGCCGATGCGCACGGGTTGGTGCGCGCCAAGCAGGCCGGGATTGCGGCGCTCGGGGTTCTGGCTGGGGTCCCATTCGACCCACAGGTGCTCGGGCCCGCGGAACGAGGTGTTGGGCACATAGGTGAATTGCTGCGGCGCCAGCTTCATATGGGGCAGGCGTCGCGTGAATTCTTCCAGGAAGATCTGCATTTCCATGCGCGCCAGGTTCTTGCCCATGCACTGGTGCGCGCCGTAGCCGAAGGTAAGCTGGTCGCTGGCGTTGTCCCGGCGGATGTCGAACAGGTCGGCATCGGCGAAATGACGCTCGTCGTGGTTGGCCGACGCGCTGACGATCAGCAGCTTGGCGCCCGCCGGAATCGGCACGCCCGCGATCTCGGTATCGCGCGTGGCCAGCCGGCGCCACGCCGCCACCGAGCCGTTGTGGCGCAGGCATTCCTCGACGGCGTTGGGAATCAGCGACGGGTCTTCGCAGATGTCGCGCCACGCATCGGGGTGCTGCAGCAGCAGCTTCAGGGCATTGGCCGACGCATTGGCGGTGGTTTCGTGCGCGGCCACGATGCCCGCCATCATCATCGAATGCAAGTACGAATCCGTGACGACGTCGGGATGCTCGCGCTGCTTGCGGATGCCGTACTGCATCCAGCCGGGCTGGTCCGGATCCTGGCGCATCTTGTCCAGGATCTTGCCGGCCAGCTGCCAGAAATTGCCCACGGCGTGCGCCACGGCCACCTGCTCTTCGGGTTTCGGGCGGCCCCAGGTGTTGACCGTGTGCGCAATGGAATAACGGCGCAGCAGGTCCATGTCTTCTTCCGGCACGCCCAGGAAGTGCAGCGCCACCGTCAGCGGCACTTCCCACAGGAGCTGGTCGACCAGGTCGGCGCGGCCGTCGTCGATGAAGCGGTCGACGTACTCGCGCGTCAGGCGCCGCACCATGGGCTCGTGGTGCTTCAGCGCCTCGGGCGTGAAGGGCTCCATCAGCACGCGCCGGCGCGGCATGTGCGCCGGCTCGTCCTCGTTGACCAGCGTGCGGTTCATGGCGTAGCCGTACGACGCCAGCACGGCGTTGGCTTCCGGCCCCGTGGGGGTGATCTTCTCCAGCGCGATGGACGGGCTGAAGGTGATGTTGTCGCGGAAGATGGCCTTGATGTCGTCGTAGCGCGTAACCACCCAGTAGCCCAGCTTGGGGCTGTAGAACACCGGCTCCTGCTCCCGGGCCCAGCGCACGTACTCCGGCGGATCCTGCTGGTAGCCGTCGCCGAACGGATCGAACTCGGCCGCGCGCGGGCTGACGTGCATGGGACAGCCACCGGACTTGGCCAGGGCGGCGTGGTCGACGGGACAGCCCGTGGCGGGCGTACGGGTGGCGGTCTGGGACATGATGGTGCTCCGGGAGGAAGCCGGGACTGCGCTACGGCGAGCCTCAGTCCAGCTTGATGTTGAGGTCGCGGATCAGCTTCTGCCAGCGGGTGCGCTCGGCCTCCAGCATGTCGCGGTACTGCGCCGGCGTGTTGCCGACGGGCTCGATGCCGAAGTCGATCAGCTTCTGGCGGGTGGCCGGGTCGTTGATGGTGGCAACCAGCTGGCGGTTGAGGGTGTCGATGACCGGCTGCGGCGTGGCGGCAGGCACCACGATGCCGACCTGCGCGGAGGCTTCCAGGTTCTTGTAGCCCAGCTCGGCGAAGGTGGGCACGTCGGGCAGCTGGGGCAGGCGCGTGGGGTTGGCCACGGCCAACGCGCGCACCTTGCCGCCCTTGATGAAGCCCGCGCCCGCGGCCAGGTCGACCATCATGGCGGGCACCTGGCCGGCGGCCACGTCGGCCAGCGCCGGCGCAGCGCCCCGGTACGGCACGTGCACGAGGTTGATGCCGGTTTCGACCTTCAGCAGCTCCATGGCCAGGTGATGCGGGCTGCCCGCGCCGGCCGAGGCGTAGTCCATGCCCTGGGCATGGGTCTTGGCTTCGGCCAGGAAGCCCTTGACGTCATTGGCCTTCAGGGCGGGACCGGCCACCAGGATCATCGGGAAACGGCCCAGCAGCGTGACGGGCGCCAGGTCCTTCACCGGGTCGTAGGAAAGTTTCTGGTAGAGCGCCGGGTTGAACACCAGCGTGCCGTTGTCGGCCGACAGCATCGTGTAACCGTCGGGCGCCGAACGGGCGGTCTCGGAAGCGCCGATGGCGGTGTTGCCGCCCGGCTTGTTGTCGACCACGATGGTCTGGCCCATGCGCGGCGACAGGCCCTGGCTGACGGTGCGGGCCAGGAAGTCGGAACCGCCGCCGGCGGCATAGGGCACTACCCAGCGCAGCGGCTTGGAGGGATAGGTCTCGGCGGCATGCGCGGCCGGGGCGGCCAGCAGGGGAAGCGCGGCGGCAGCAAAAGCGAGCGCGCGGGTCAGGCGGGCAAAGGACATGTTTGTCTCCGTGGGGGTGTCTGGACGAGCCGATCTGACAGCTTGTTTGCGTAAATGATATACGCATTGCGTAATGATGCAATCAGGGTTTAACCTGCGGAAGTTTTCGTCCCGGCTGCCCCTATGAACCCGCCCTCGTCCGTTTCCGATCTGCCCCCGCCCGGCGCCCCTGCGCGCGAGCGCCGCCAGCGCGTGCAGGCCGCCGAGACCGGCATGGCCGTGCTGAAGGGACTGGGGCAGCTGGGCGGGCGCGCCACCCTGACACTGCTGGCCACCCAGGTCGGCGAGAACCCCGCCAAGGTGCACCGCTACCTGGTCAGCCTGATGGAGGCCGGGCTGGTGGGACAGGACACCGTCACGCAGCAGTACTACCTGGGGCTGGAAACCCTGCTGCTGGGGCTGGCCGCCATGCGCCAGGCCGATCCCATCCGCATGGCCGAGGCCTCGCTGGTGCGCCTGCGCGAAGAGCTGGAGGTCACCTGCTTCGTGGCCGTGATGGGCAACCGCGGTCCGACCATCGTGCGCTTCGAAGAACCCGGCCTGCCCGTTACCGTCAACGTGCGGGTGGGCTCGGTGCTGTCGATGCTGTGGTCGGCCACGGGCCGCGCGCTGCTGGCCACGCTGGACGAGGGCGCGGTGCGCGCCCTGGCGCAGGCCGAACTGGATGCGGCCTCGCCCGAGCAGCGCGCGCAGCTGGACGGCAAGGATCCCATCGGCGCGCTGCAGCGCGCGGTGCGGGCGGCGGGCTGCGCCACGGTACGCGATACCAACCTGCGCGGCATCAGCGCGGTCGCCGCGCCGCTCTACACCTATACGGGCCGGCCCTGCGCGGTGCTGACGGCGCTGGGCGCCACCGGCGGCTTCGACGCCTCGCCCGACGGCACGGTGGCGCAGGCGGTGCGGCGCGAGGCCGGCGCGATCAGCGCGCTGCTGGGCTACGCCGCGCAACGCTAGCGGTCCGCGCGGTTCAGGCCTGCGCGGCGTCCAGGCCTACCGGCAACACCACGCCATCCACGCACACCCCCAGCGCGTCGCCCTGCCCCGCCTCCACCCCGTAGCCGCCGGTGAAATCGGAAAACGCGGGCAGCACGGTGATTCCCGGCCGCAGCCAGAACACCGGCCAGCTGCGCGGCACACCGGGCAGGCCGGCCTTGGGATGCACGTGGCCCGCGATCACGTGGCGGCCCTGCGGATCGGCCTGAGGATGATGGCGGAACAGAAAAGGCCCGTCCTCCTGGGCCTCGCCCAGCTGCCGCACATCCAGCGCCGCACGCGCCAGGGCACGGTCGTGGTTGCCGTTCAATACCGCGATGTCCAGCCCGGCATGCTGCCTGCGCCACTGGCCCCAGGCTTCGCGCCACTCGGCCTGGGCGGCGGGCCCGTGCAGCACGTCGCCCACGATCCACAGCTCGCGCGCCCTCGTCCCGGCCGCCAGCCGTGCCAGCCTCTGCAGGTCCGCCTGCGTGGCGCCGCTGGGCACGGCGATGCCGGCCTGGCGGAACACGTGGCTTTTGCCCAGGTGCAGGTCGGCGATGACGAGCCGGCTTCGCGCGGGCCAATACAGGGCGCGTTCGCCCAGCAGCACCACGGCCTGCCCCGCCAGTTCCACGGACAGTGCGCCGTCATGCAAGGCGGGCATAGCGCTTCTCCAGTTGCGCCGCGGCGCGCTTCACGCGGGCCTGCCAGGTCTCGGTGCTGAGCTGGCCGCGCAGGCTCTCCGTCCACAGCGGAAACGACAAGGGCGTCAGCGCGCGCGGTTCGCACAGCGCCAGCACGCGGCGTTCGCATTCGCGCAGCGCCTGCATCAGGCGCGGCGCCTCGAGCTGCAATTCAAAGACCTCGCGCTCTGCCTGCGCCAGCAGCAGGTGGTCGGGGTCGTAGCGGCGCAGCACGTCGTACAGCAGACCGCTGGAGGCCTGCACCTGACGCAGCGAACGGGCTGCCCGGCCCGGCAGCGATGGCGTCAGCAGGCCGGCCACCCGCGCGATCTCGCGGAACTGCCGGCGCGCCAGCTCGCCCAGGTTCACGCCGTCGCGCAGGTCCGCGGCCATGCCGTCCGGGCTCAACAGTTGCCGCAGCAACGCATCGTCCAGGGTTGCAGGCTCGGCCAGCGTCAGCATCAGGCCATAGTCGTTGACGGTGTAGGAAAACGTGTTGGGCTGCCGCCTGCCCCAGCGCAACGCGATCATCGCCGCCATGCCTTCGTGCACCGCGCGGCCGGCAAAGGGGAACAGGAACAGGTGCATGCCGCGCCGCGTGCCGATGCGCTCGGCCACCAGCCGCCCGCGCTCCGGCAACGCGCTGGCCCGCTGCTGGATGCGCAACAGCGGCCCGACCGCGCGCATCTCCGGATGCGTGCCGGGCTGCGCATAGAGGCTTTCCACCTCGCGCGCCAGTTCGGTGGACAGCGGCATGCGTCCGCCCTGCCAGGTGGCGACGGGGCCGTCGCCGCCGCCCTTGGCGCGCCGCACATAGGCCACCATGCCTTCCAGCCGCACCAGTTGCAGCGTGCGGCCCGCGAACTGGAAATGGTCGCCTGGCCGCAGCCGCGCCAGGAAGCCCTCTTCCACCGACCCCAGCCCGCCCCCGCGCAGGAACTTCACGGCCACGGCGCCGTCGGCGGCGATGGTGCCAATGGACAACCGATGGCGCAGTGCGATGCGGCGGTCGTGCACGCGGTACCAGCCGTCGCCGTCGACCTCCACGCGGCGGAACTCCGGATAATTGCCCAGCGCGTGCCCGCCCTGCACGATGAAGTCCAGCACGGCCTGCCACGTCGCCGCATCCAGGTCGGCATAGGCGTGGGTGGCGCGCACTTCCTCGTACAGCGCGCCGGCCTGGAAGCCGCCGCCCAGCGCCAGCGTCACGGCGTGCTGCGCCAGCACGTCCAGGCTGCCGCGCGGCGGCCGGCGCGACTCGATCTCGCCGCGCATGATCGCCTGCCGCGCCGCGGCATACTCCACCAGTTCCAGCGCCTGGGACGGCACGCAGATGACGTGGCCCGACTCGCCCGGGCGGTGCCTGGCCCGCCCGGCCCGCTGCAGCAGGCGGGCCACGCCCTTGGGGCTGCCGATCTGCAGCACCTGATCCACCGCCGGAAAATCCACGCCCAGGTCCAGGCTCGAAGTGGCGACCACGCAGCGCACGACGCCATCGCGCAAGCCCTGCTCGGCCGCCGCGCGCAGCCGCGGATCCAGCGACCCGTGGTGCAGCGCCAGCGTGGCCGGGTCCTCGGGCCAGATCGACTCCAGCGCGCGATGCCACAGCTCGGCCTGCGCGCGGGTATTGGTGAACAGCAGGCTGGCGCGCACCTCGAACAGGCGCTGGAACACGCGCGCCAGCTGCGACAGGCCCAGGTGCCCGCCCCAGGGCAGCCCCGCGTCGCGCTCGGGCAGCAACGTCGACACCGTCATCTTGCGGGGCCGCGCGCCGGCCACCAGGGCAGCCTGCGGCGCGTGCGGCAGCAGTACGGCGCGCGCCTCTTCCAGGTTGCCCAGCGTGGCCGACAGGCCCCAGGCGCGTAGGCTCGGCGACAGGCGCCGCAGCCGCGCCAGGCACAGCTGCAGCAGCACGCCGCGCTTGTTGCCCAGCAGCTCGTGCCATTCGTCCACCACCACGCAGCGCAGCGCGCGAAAGCGCGGCGCGGCATCGGCATAGGACAACAGCAGGGCCAGGGACTCGGGCGTGATCACCAGCACGTCGGCCTTGCCCTGGCGCGCCAGCCGCTTGTCGCGCGCGCTGGCATCGCCGGTGCGCAGCGCCACGGTCCACGCCAGGCCCAGCTCCTGCGTGGTTTGCGCCACGGCGCGCGTCGTATCGGCGGCCAGCGCGCGCAGTGGCGTCACCCACAGCACGCGCGGCCCCTCGCCCGCGGTCGCGCGCGCCAGCGTGGGGTCGGCCAGTGCCTCGAGCAGCGGGCCGCCGAGGGCCGCCAGCGTCTTGCCGCTGCCGGTGGGCGTATGCAGCAGACCCGACTCGCCATCCAGGTAGCGGCGCCAGGTCTCGCGCTGAAACGCGGCGGGCTTCCAGCCGCGCGTGGCGAACCACGCTGCCAATGGCGCCTCCCGACGCGTGGCCGCCCTCATCGCGCCAGCGCCTTCAGCGTATCGAGCCGGTCCGCCTCCTCTGCCGGCTTGTCGTGCCGCCAGCGCAGGATGCGCGGAAAGCGCACCGCCACGCCCGATTTGTGCCGCTTGGACAGGTTGACGCCTTCGAAGCCCAGCTCGAACACCTGGACCGGATCCACCGCGCGTACCGGACCGTAGCGTTCGCGCGTATGGGCGCGCAGCCAGCGGTCCAGCTGCAGGATCTCCTTGTCGTCCAGGCCGGAATAGGCCTTGGCCACGGGCACCAGCGCATCGCCCTGCCACAGGCCGAAGGTGTAATCGGTATAGAGCGTGCTGCGCCGGCCGTGGCCGGACTGCGCGTACAGCAGCACCGCATCGATGGTCAGCGGATCGATCTTCCATTTCCACCAGTCTCCGCGCCGCCGCCCGCTCTGGTACGGCGCGCGGGCGCGCTTGAGCATGAAGCCCTCCACGCCGCGTTCGCGCGACGCCTCGCGCAGCGTGGCGGCCTCCTGCCAGCTGGCGGGGCGCACTAGCGGCGACAGGCACAGGCGCGGATCGGGATGGCGCTGCAGCAGCGCCTCCAGCCGGCGTCGCCGCTCGGCCTGGGATAGCTCGCGCAGGTCCGTACCCCCCAGCTCCAGCAGGTCGTAGGCCAGCATCCGCACCGGCGCCTCGGCCAGCCACTTGGGCCCGGGCTTGAGCCGCTGGATGCGGGTCTGCAGCGCCGAGAACGGCAGGGGCCCCGCCGCGTCTTCGCCCCAGGCCAGCAGCTCGCCATCCAGCACGCAGTCCACACCCAGCGCCGCGGCCGCGGCCTCCACTTCCGGAAAACGTCCGTCCAGCCGCTCCTCGCCGCGCGACCACAGGGCCACCTCGCCGTGGCGCCGGATCAGCTGCGCACGGATGCCGTCCCATTTCCACTCGACCAGCCAGTCGTCGACGGCTCCCAGGCTGGCGGGCTCTGCCTCCAGCGGCGAGGCCAGGAAAAAGGGATAGGGCTGCTGGCGGTCGCCGGGCAGATCCTGCTCGCTGAGAAGGTCGCGCAGAAAGTCCGGGCTCGGCGTCCACGTGCCCAGCATGCGCTGGGCGATGCGCGCAATCGGCACGCCCGACATCTCGGCCAGCGCCTGCTGCACCATGCGCTGCGACACCCCCACGCGCAGCGATCCCGTCAGCATCTTGTTGAAGACCAGCCGCTCGTCGAACGGCAGGCCCCGCCACGCCGCGACGACGACCTCGCGCCGCTCGACCTCGTCGCGGTTGGCCACGGGCAGCAGCACCTCTTCTATCCAATCCGCCAGGCCGCGCTCCGGCGCCGCGCGCTGTGGCTCGGGCACCAGCAGCGCCAGCGTCTCGGCCAGGTCGCCGACCTGGTCATAGCTGGCATCCACCAGCCACGGAGCCGTGTCCGACGCCGCCGCGACCCAGGCGCGCAGTTCCCCCGTGCCGGCGACCTTGCGGCGCGCGCTGCTGATCTTGCCGCCCGCCAGCAGGTATAGCGCCCACGCCGCATCGTGCGGCGGCGCGTCGCGGAAGTACGCCACCAGCGCCGCCCGCTTGTCCAGGGTGGCGGTGCTGCGGTCCAGTTCCTGATACAGCGCCGCGAATCGCTTCATGCAGGGTTGGCCCTCCGGGTTCAGTCGTCCTCGCCATACTGCGTTTCCAGCGCCTCCGCGGCCACGCCTGCCTCGGCCAACGTACGCACCAGCGCATGGGTGTCGCCGTGCGTGGCGATCACGCGGCGCGCGCCGGTCTCGCGTACGGTGCGCAACAGGCCGGGCCAGTCGGCATGGTCGGACACCACGAAGCCGCGATCCATGTTGCGGCGGCGCCGGTTGCCGCGCAGCCGCATCCAGCCCGACGCGAAGCCCTGCTGCGCCTTGCGGAACCGCCGCAGCCACGCGCTGCCCGCGGCCGAGGGCGGCGCCAGGACCAGCTCCCCGGCGAAACCCGTCGCCGCGGCCGGGACGGCGTCTGCGGCGTCGATTACCGGGCGCGTGTCCGCCATGTCGATGCCGGCGCGCCGGTACACCTCCACCCCCGCGGCGATGGCGCCGTGCAGATACACCGGGCGATCCACGAACGGCTTTAGTTCGGCCAGCAGCCGCTGCGCCTTGCCCAGCGCGTAGCAATACAGAATCGCGGCCTCGCCGCGCACGGCGCACTGGTCGCGCCATTGCACGATGTCGCGTGCCACCTCGGCGGCATCGGGCCAGCGGTAGATCGGCAGGCCGAAGGTGGACTCCGTGATGAACGTATCGCAGAGCACGGGCTCGAACGGGGCGCAGGTGGGATCGGGCTGGCGCTTGTAGTCACCCGACACGACCCACACCTGGCCATCCGCCTCGATGCGGACCTGCGCCGAACCCAGCACGTGGCCAGCGGGGTGCAGCGACACGCGGGCGTCGCCCAGCGTGAACACCTCGCCGTAGCCGTGGACGCGGTAATCCTGCTGGCCCAGTCGCCATTGCAGGATGGGCAGGCCCGCCGCGCTGGTGTGGTAGCGGCCCATGCCGGTGCGGGCATGGTCGCCGTGGCCGTGCGTCAACACCGCGGTGGCCACCGGCCGCCACGGGTCGATGTAGAACCGGCCCGCCGGACAATACAAGCCCTCGGCGCGGCGTTGCACGAGGTCATGCATGGTGGATGGCGTGCACATCGCGGCGCGCGGAGCGGCTGCAGCCGTGCATGGCGCGGCGATGGTTCAAGTCAGCCTTCTGACGATGCGCGCCACGCGTGCGACGCCGCCGGTGCCGCTGGCGGCCCGTCCCAGCAGGGCGGTACCCGCCGCCGTCAGCAAGGCCCGCCTCAGCACGGTGCGACCGCGCATGCCGGCCCGCATCAGCAGCAGGCCCACGCCGAACACGATCAGGTGTTCGCCGGGAAAATCCGGACGGCTTGCGTCGATTTCCTTGAGCCTCGTCGCGAGCGGCACCGGTTTGGTGTCGGGAATGGAAGCATCGGCTACGGGATAGGTCGGCATGGCGCCCCCTTCAATGGCTGAAATGTGCACCACGCGTACCGAGCAAGTAGCGTGCCACGCCATCCTGCCCATTCTGCTCGGCGCTACGTGCCGCTTGCACTACTATGTCTGCACACCCCATATATGGAGGACGGCCATGAATGAGGCGGTTGGCATGGAAGAGGGCGCAGTCTTGGACGAAGATGCGCCCCGCATTTCCACTGGAAATGCCGGCCTGGACGACATCCTCAACGGGGGCCTCGACCGTAACAGGATGTACCTGTACGAAGGCAATCCCGGCACGGGCAAGACGACCCTGGCGATGGAATTCCTGCTGGAAGGCGCACGGCGGGGCGAGAGTGCGCTGTACATCGCCCTGTCGGAAAGCCCGCGCGAATTGCGCCTGGTGGCCAAGCGCCATGGCTGGTCGCTGGACGGCATCCAGATTTTCGAAGTGGTGTCGGCCGAAGACGTGCTGGATCCCGACCGGGAGCTCACGGTGCTGCACCCCGCCGAGATGGAACTCAGCGAGACCACCCGGCTGATCCTGGACAAGGTCGAGGCCGTGAATCCCTCGCGCGTCGTGCTCGACAGCCTGTCCGAGCTGCGCCTGCTGGCACAGGGCGCGCTGCGCTACCGGCGCCAGGTCCTGGCGCTGAAGCACTTTTTTGCCAACCGGCAATGCACCGTCGTCTTGCTGGATGACACGGGGTCGCGCGAAGAAGACCTGCAGCTGCATTCGATCTCGCACGGGGTCATTGCCCTGGAGCAGCTGGCCATCGACTTTGGGGCCCAGCGCCGCCGCCTGCGCGTGCTGAAGATGCGCGGCATCGAGTTCCGCGGCGGCTACCATGATTTCACCATCAAGAAGGGCGGCCTGTGCATCTATCCCCGCCTGGTCGCGGCGGAGCATCATCGGTCCTTCGTCGCGGAGGCGACGCCCAGCGGCAACGCCGACCTGGACCAGATGCTGGGCGGCGGCCTGGAGCGCGGCACCAACGCGCTGCTCATCGGCGCGGCGGGCGTCGGCAAGTCGTCGCTGGCCATCACCTATGCGCTGGCCGCCACCGCGCGCAACGAGCACGCGGCCGTCTTCGCCTTCGACGAGGGACGCGGCACGCTGGAGGCGCGGGCGCGAACCCTGGGCATGTCGCTGGCACCGGCGCTGCAGAGCGGGCTGCTGCACCTGCAGCAGATCGACCCGGCCGAGCTGTCGCCCGGCGAGTTCACGGCCATCGTCCGGCGCAGCGTCGAGGTCGACGGCGCCCGCGTCATCGTGATCGACAGCCTGAACGGCTACCTCAATGCGATGCCGGACGGACGATTCCTGATCCTGCAAATGCATGAACTGCTCACCTACCTCGGCCAGCAAGGCATCACCACCATCATGGTGCTGGCCCAGCACGGGCTGGTCGGGCCAATGGAAACGCCGTTGGACATCAGCTACCTCAGCGATGCGGTCATCATGCTGCGGTACTTCGAGTACGCCGGCCGGGTCAGGCGCGCCCTGTCGGTGGTGAAAAAGCGCAGCGGCCACCACGAGCACACCATCCGCGAATTCAGCCTGTCGCCACAGGGCCTGACGCTGGGGCCGCCACTGGCCGCCTTCAGCGGCGTCTTTTCCGGGATGCCCCAGTACACGGGCGACGACGTACGACTCCTGCCCGCCGACAGCAATGGAATGGCCTGACGGCCCCGAAGGCCGCATCCTGGTTTGCGCCCCCATAGGACGGGATGCCCCCGCCTGCGCGCAACTCTTGCGGCGCGCTGGCCTGTACGCGCAGGTGTGCGCCGACGTGCCGGCGCTGATCGGACAAGCCCGGGCCGGCGTGCTGGCCGTCTGCATTACCGAAGAGGCGCTTTTCGGCAGACACCTGGCCGCCGTGGCAGCGTGGGTCGCCGGCCAGCCGACGTGGTCCGACCTGCCCTTCGTTGTCCTGACAAGCCGGCGGGATCCGTCCGAGGTGGCGGCCTGGCGCGAGAAGATGGTCGCCTCCCTGGGCAACGTGTCGTTGCTCGAGCGCCCTACCCAGAGCCTGGCCCTGACGACCATGGTGCGCACGGCCGCGCGGGCGCGGCTGCGGCAATACCAGATGCGCGCCCTGCTGCGCTTCAAGGAAGAGGCGGCCGCGGCGCTGGAAAACACCGTCGCCTCGCGCACGCGCCAATTGGAAGCCGCGAATGCGGAACTACACCGGCAGATGGCCGAGCGGGCCAAGGTCGAGGACTCCCTGCGCCAGGCGCAGAAGCTGGAGGCCCTGGGCCAATTGACCGGCGGGGTGGCGCACGACTTCAACAATCTGCTCATGGTGGTGTCCAGCGGCCTGCAACTGCTGGAACGGCAAACCGATCCGCAGCGGCGCCGCAGCACCGCCGCCGCGATGCAACGCGCCGTCGAGCGCGGCGCGGGCCTGACGCGCCAGCTGCTGACCTTTGCCCGGCGCCAGTCGCTGCAACCGCAGCCGCTGGACCTGGGTGCGCAGGTCCGCGGCATGCTCGACATGCTGGAACGCAGCCTGCGCGGCGACATCGAAGTCGTGCTGACCTTGTCCGACGATCTATGGGTCGTCGAAGTGGATCCCGGTGAACTCGAGCTGGTGATCCTCAACCTGGCGGTGAACGCGCGTGACGCCATGCCCGAGGGCGGCAGAATCGAGATCCACACCGAGAATGTCCCCGGCCTGGCGTTCAACGAGCTGCAAGGCGATTACGTCAGCCTCTCCATCGCCGATACGGGCGCCGGGATGAGCCCCGAGGTGCAGGCCCGCATCTTCGAGCCCTTCTTCACCACCAAGGAGGTCGGCAAGGGCTCCGGCCTCGGCCTGCCCCAGGCCTATGGCTTCGCCAAGCAATCGGGCGGCACCATCCAGATCGGCAGCGAACTCGGGCGGGGCACCACGGTACGCCTGCTGCTGCCGCGCTCGGCCAAGCCCGTGGCCGCACGACCGGATACGCCGGATGCGCCCGCCGCGCCCGGCACGGCAGCGGGACGGCAGGTGCTGCTGGTCGAAGACGACGGCGAAGTCGCTGCCCTGACCGCCGACATGCTGGCCCAGCTGGGCTATGGCGTGATCCGGGCCGCCAGCGCGACCGACGCCCTGGGTGCGATCGCGAACGGGCGCAATGTGGACGTCGTGCTGTCGGACATCATGATGCCCGGCGGCATGAGCGGCGTGCAGCTCGCGCACGAGATACGACGCCGCCGGCCCGACATGCCGGTGGTGCTGACCACCGGCTATCCGGGCACGGACGCCCGGCGCGCCGAAGCCGAAGGCATCCCGCTGGTGCCCAAGCCCTTCCGGCTCGAAGACCTGGCGGCGACGCTGGGCAGCGTGCTGGGCGGCAAGCGCGCGCCAGCCGGGTAGCCCGCTATCCGCTTCTTCCCCCGGGACGTACTATTGTCCCTATCCGGGAAACCCTTCCAGGAACCAGCGGGCCGGGCTGAACCCGTCCGTACGGCGCCATGAACCACCGCACCAGAAAACGACTGTCGATCGCGGCAGCCTGCCTGCTGGCACTGTTGGCCGCAACGGCCCTGGCTGCCTACGTTGCGGCGCAGGTGGTCGAATCGCGCATCGTCGAACTGCTCGGACCATCGGGCCGTGCGGCCCGCATCGATGTCCGCCTGAAGGAAGTCGTGCTGCACGACGTGGAGATCGGCGCACCCAAGGGCTGGCCTGCGGAACATACCCTGCGGGCCCGGCGCATCGCCTGCACGCCCGACTGGCGCAGCCTGCTGTCGCACAAGCTGCTCGTCCGCACCCTTGCCGTAGAGGACTACTATCTGTCGGTGCGACGCTCCGCCGATGGCATCGAACTACTGCCCACGCTGTCGGCCCAGGCCCGGCAGAAGCGGCAGCAAAGCGCCGCCGAAGGCAAGGATCCCTCCGAGCAATGGGAAACCGAGATCCGCAGCGCCGTCCTGCGCGACGGCCGGGTCGACTATTACGACGCGGTCGTCGCCAAGCCGCCGCACCGGGTGGCCCTGGCGCAACTGCATGCGGAAATCGGGCCGGTGTATTTTCCCAAGCGGGCGGAGCGCACCAACCTGAAGGTCTCCGGACAGATTCCCGGCAAGTCGCGCACCGGCACCACCACGGTCGAAGGCTGGCTGGAAGCGGCCAGCGGCAACGCCGACGTCCGCAACCGTCTGTCGCAGGTCGACGTCCCGGTGTTGGCACCCTATCTGTACAAGGGATCTGCCGCCACGCTGGCCGGCGGCGCCGTCGACCTGGACATGCACACCCGCATCGAGCGGCGCCGGCTGAACGCCAAGGGCCACCTCGAGCTGCGCGGCCTGCGTTTCGGCGAGGGCGACCGCCTCCTGTCGCTGCCTCGCAAGGCCGTTCTCGCGGCGCTGGAAGACCGCAAGGGCGAGGTCGCCTTCGACTTCACCCTCACGGGCAACCTGGACGACCCCAAGTTTTCCCTGGACGACAGCCTGTCCATGCGGCTGGCCGGCGGCCTGGCCAAGGGCATCGGCGTCAGCGCCAAGGGCATGGCCGAAGGCGTGGGCGGCGTCGTGCGCGAACTGGGCGACGCGCTGTCGGACCTGGTCGAACAAAAATAGAGGCGGAAAAGCAACGTCCTTCCCTGCCGTTCTACCGGTTTCACGTATCAAAACCACTCAAAATCCGTCTTTGCGTTGCACCGCCTCAGTGCACCGTGGTCAAATATTGCTAAAAGTCACTTTTTGCAATATTGCTACGGGGAAGCTGAAATGAGGGGACAGATATGAGGGGACTGATCGTTGCTTGCCTGCTTGGCGTCCTGGCCGGGTGCGCCACGCCGCAAGCGCGCAAGGATTTTTCGCGCGATCTCGCGTCGGGCGACCTGCCCGCCGCCACCAGCTCCGCCGTGCAGGCCGCGGGCCCGCAGGATGCCGAGCCGAACGACCTGCTGTGGGCACTCGAAGCCGGCAGCCTGCTACGGCACAGCGGCTTGACCGAACGCTCGACGAAAATGTTCGACAGCGCCGAGTCCCTGATGAAGGACGACGACACGCGCAACCTGGTCGCCAGCACGGGCAACCAGGCCCTGTCGATGCTGGCCAATGACAATGTGCTGCCCTACAGCCCGGCCGTGTACGACACGGTCATGCTCAATACCTATAAGGCCTTGAATTTCTGGCGCGACGGCGATTATGAAAACGCCCGCGTGGAATGGAATCGCAGCGACGACCGCCAGCGCCGCGCCGCGGAACATTTCGAGGCGGAAATCGCCCAGCAGCGCGATGAAGTCAGCCAGGCCCAAAACGCCGACCTGACCACCCGCAGCCTGGAGGGTTCGTCGCAGGCCCTGCAAAAGGCGGGCGTGGACGTGTCCCAGTGGGAGCCCTACGCCGGTTATGTCAATCCGGCCGCGGTCTATCTGCACGGGCTGTACTTCCTGTTCAACGGCGAAGGCCGGGCAGACGCCGAGAAGGCCAGGAGCAGTTTGGAGCGCGCCTACGGCCTTACCAAGCATGCGCAGGTCAAGAGCGACATGAATGCGGCGCGCCGCAAATCGGGCAAGCTCAAGCCCGCGGTGTGGGTGCTGTTCGAGAACGGCACCGCGGCACACAAGGAAGAGCTGCGCATCGATCTGCCGCTCTTTCTCATCAGCGGCGACGTCAAATACACCGGCATCGCACTGCCCGTCATGCGCGACGGTACGCCGGCCTATCCGTACCTGACCATCGGCCGCCAGCAGACCCAACCGCTGGCCGACATGGACACGATCATCCGGGGCGAATACAAGACCCGCTTCAACGGCATCCTGATCAAGGAAATCCTGCGAGCCACGGCCAAGACCGTGCTGCAGAAGCAGTTGAACGACTCCAATCCGCTGCTGGGCTCCCTGGGCGCCATCGCGCAGGCGGTCTCCACCCAGGCCGACCTGCGCGGCTGGTCGACCCTGCCCCACAACTTCCAGCTGGCCACGGTGCCTTATCCGCAATCCAACCGGCTGACCCTCGGCGTTCCCGGGCATGACGACATCGTGGTCGACCTGCCCAGCGAAAAACGGCCGGTACTGGTGTACGTGCGGGCCATCAATGCCGCCCTGCCTCCCCGCGTGGACATCCTCGCCTCCCGATAACAATCTACAAGGATCATCATGAGCCTCAAGTTCTCAGCCACGGCCATCGCCCTTGCCATCTCGCTGGCGGGCTGCGCCCCCATGACCCAATACGTCGACCCGAAGACCGACAACGTGGCAGTCATGGGCCTGGATTACAAGGATTTCGAAACCGCGGCGAGCAAGATGGTGAATGACATGCTCGATTCGCCGCTGATGGTGCATCCCAAGGCGGCGCAGGGCGGACGCTTCGTCGTTGCCATGTCCAACATCACCAACGACACGGCCCAGCGCATCGACACCGACCAGCTGGTCAAGAAAATCCGGGTCAGCCTGCTGAATTCTGGCCGCTTCGTGGTCACCACCGCCGTCGGCCTGAACGGGCCGGAAGATGCGATGACGGCCAAGTCGCGCGCCCTGAAGGGCTCCAAGATGATGAACCAGGCCACGGTCAAGAAAAACGGCCGCGTCGTGGCGCCCGATTTTTCGCTGTCGGGCAAGATCATCCAGCGCAACAACCGCGTAGACGGCCGCACCCAGCAGGTCGACTATTACTTCCAGTTGACGCTGACCAACCTGGATAACGGCCTGGCCTACTGGGAAGGCGAAGAAGCCATCATCAAGCGCGGCGACAACCGCACCGTAAGCTGGTAATCGTGCCGTGATACCGGCCGCCTGCGCCCGCAGGCGGCCTTTTTTCCATGAACGGATTCATCATGAAAATATGGATGCTGGGAGCCGCGCTGCTGTGCGCGGCGCAGATGGCCCACGCCGAAGACGTCACGGTGCCCGCGACGGGCTATGGCGACACGTTCGAACAGGCCGTGGAATCGGCCCTGGGCAATGCCATCAAGCAGGTCAATGGCGCCACGGTCGCCACCCGTTCGGCCAGTCCCAAGGCATATATGCAGGTCAAGCGCGACGCCGAGGCGCAGGGGTCCAGCACCCTCGATGCCAAGCTTACCGAACAGAACACGCAGAGCGGCCTGATCAAGGATTCGGTCAACAGCAATGAAAAGAGCCTGAATGCCAGCGCGTCGGCGCAGGGTTCGGCGTCCAGCAAGACCACCGTGGAAGCCGGCGTCGGCAGCACCAACGACGTGCGGGCCCAGGGCAAGATCAAGGGCTATTCGGTGGTCAAGCAGGAATGCGGCGGCAGCAAGGGCTGCATGGTCGAGCTGTCCGTGACCATCGAGAAGTTCGAATACAAGCCCAAGACGCCGAAACTGGACCGCGACAGCATCGCCGTGGTGACCACGGGCAAGCTGCGCCAGAGCGCCCTGGCCAACGACCTGCGCCAGTCGGTCACCGACAAGCTGGTCAAGACGGGACGCTTCACGGTGCTGGACCGCAGCAACGACGCCGCCTTCGAAAAGGAAAACGATTTCCTGGCCAGCGACAACGTTTCCGATCAGGAACGCGCGCGTCTGGGCCAGTCCGCAGGCGCCGACTTCCTGCTCATCATCAACCTGACACAGGCCAACGTCGCCACCCACGTGCAGGAGACCAACATCGACCTGACCGGGGAATCCACCCGCGAGGTCTCGCACTCCACGAAGGCGGCGGTGCGCTACACGCTGGTGGAAGCCGCCACCCGGGCCGTCAAGTGGTCGGACTCCGCCTCGTTCGCCTCCAGCGGCAACAAGATCGGCGCGGCCATGGAGCAGTTCCAGGCCAAGATGGTGGGCGACATCACCGAGATCGTGAATCCGGCCAAGGTGGTCGCGGTACAGAACGGCCGCGTGATCATCAACCGCGGCATGGGCAGCGTCAGCGAAGGCCAGGTCTTCGACATCTACGCGACGGGCGAAGCCCTGATCGACCCGGATACCGGCGAAGAACTGGGTGCCGCAGAAGAAAAGGTGGCCTCGATCCGGATCGGCGAGATCAAGGCCAAGGTCGCGTACGGCACCCTGGTGACGGGCCAGCTGGAAACCGTAGCCAAGGGCTCCATCGCCCGCCTGGCCGCCCCCGCGGCACCGCCGGCCAAGAAGGCCGCGCCCAAGCGCGCCGTGCCGCCGAAGTCCGACCAGAAGATCGACCCCGCGGGCGGCGTCATACTTTGACGCGACAGGGCGGCGGACCGCCGCCCTGCCCCGCACCTGGCCAGCCGGCCGATCCGCAAACTCGAGGCATCGCCCGGATTGCGGCGGTAATGCCCTATTCCAACTCGGTTTGCGCGCGGCCGCTCAATGGCCGGGCAGCGGCATGGTGCATCCCATCATGACGTTGGATCGCCTGGCGCACGGACTGGCCCAAGGCGCCGATCGGGTCCGCGAGCATCCCCCAGCACATCGAGAATGACGCCGCCGCGTGAGCGGTTGTTGGCGCTGCTGAAGCTGACGACCGCGGCCGCAACGACCTGCCCGCTCTTCGGAAAACGCGCTCCCCAGGAGGCAGGCATCTGATATTCAAACAATATCAGAATTTAAATTCTTAATATTAGACATGCTCCATCCGGCCGCATAGAGTCGCCTTACCCCTAACCAATAAAGGGCACAGACGCCATACCAGAGCGCCGCCCCACAAGGAGACAACGATGCAACACCGGAGAAAACTGCTGGCGACCCTGCTCGGCACGACCCTGGCCTGCCTGGCCGGCCAGCTTCCCGCGGCGCAGGCCCAGGCCGACGCATTTCCTTCCCGCGCGATCAAGTTCGTCGTGCCGTTCGGCCCCGGCAGCGGCACCGACACGTCCGCCCGCTATTTCGCGCGCCAGCTGCAGGAACTGACGGGCCAGCCCGTCGTGGTGGAAAACAAGCCTGGCGCCAACGGATTCATCGCCGTCAAGAACGTGCTGTCCGCGCCGGCCGACGGCTACACGGTGTTCATCGGCAGCAACTCCACGCTGGCCGTCAACGCGGCGCTGTTCAAGCAGCTGCCCTATGACCCGGTCGACGATTTCGCGCCGCTAACCATGATGATGCGCTCGCCGGCGATGCTGGCGGTCAGCCCCCAGGCTCCCTATTCCACCCTGAAAGACCTGATTGCCTACGCGCGCGCCAATCCCGGCAAGGTGAACTTCGGCGCCGGCTCGGCCGGCTACCAGTTGATGGGCGAGCTGCTGAACGACGCGGCAGGCCTGAAGACCCTGCACGTGCCGTTCAAGGGGGCCAGCGAGGCGATCACCGCGGTGGCGTCGGGCACCGTCGACTACGCCTTTGCCGAAGTGACGGCGGTGCAGGAACTGGCCAAGGACAAGCGCGTCAAGGTCGTCGCGGTGGCCTCCGACACGCGCGTCGGCACCTCGCCCGACGTGCCGACCGCCGCGCAGGCCGGCCTGCCGGGCTTCGAAGCCTATACCTGGGTGGGCGCGATGGTCAGCGCCAAGACGCCCGCGGCCGAGACCGCGAGGCTGGCCGAGCTGTTCACCAACATCTCCAAGATGCCCGAGACCCGCGCCTTCTACGAGCGCCTGGGCGCCACGCCCATGACGGGCGGCCCCTCGCAGATGCATGAATTCCAGAAGAACGAGATCGCCCTCTGGAAGCGCATCGTCCAAAAGGCCAACGTTCCACAGCAATGACCGATCCCTCTCCCGTGGCAGTCCGCGCGCTGCAGCATGTGAAGGTCCTGGAACTGTCCCGCGTGCTGGCCGGCCCCTGGGCCGCCCAGACGCTGGGCGACCTGGGTGCCGAAGTCATCAAGATCGAGCGTCCCGGCTCGGGCGACGATACGCGCAACTGGGGGCCACCCTACGTGACGTCCGCAGACGGCCAACCCACGGGGGAATCGGCCTATTACATGTGCACCAACCGCAACAAGCAGTCGGTGGCCATCGACTTCACCCGTCCCGAGGGGCAGGCGCTGGTGCGCCAACTGGCGCAGCAATGCGACGTGGTGATCGAGAACTTCAAGACCGGCGGCCTGGTGAAATACGGACTGGACTACGCCAGCCTAAGCGCGCTGAACCCGCGTCTCATCTACTGCTCCGTCACCGGCTTCGGCCAGGACGGCCCCTATGCCCATCGCGCCGGCTACGACTTCCTGATCCAGGGCATGGGTGGCCTGATGAGCATCACCGGCCACCCCGATGGCGCGCCGGGCGGCGGCCCCATGAAGGTGGGCGTGGCGCTGACCGACATCCTGACCGGCCTGTACGCCAGCACCGCCATCCTGGCCGCCCTGCAGGCGCGCGAGCACACCGGCCGCGGCCAGCACATCGACCTGGCCCTGCTGGACGTGGGCGTGGCGTGCCTGGCCAACCAGGGCATGAACTACCTGTACAGCGACCGTGTCCCGCAGCGCATGGGCAATGCCCATCCCAACACGGTGCCGTACCAGGACTTCCCCACGGCCGACGGCCACATGATCCTGGCGGTGGGCAACGACGGCCAGTTCGCGCGCCTGTGCGCCGCCATCGGGCGCCCCGACTGGGCCGCCGATGCCCGCTACGCGCGCAACCCCGACCGGCTGGCGAACCGCGCGCAGCTGATC
>Ga0182737_1001681_pt1 | contig 20627 bp, 18 predicted proteins | sample eDN5th30CBELigOP_FD_128878 | JGI IMG/M metagenome (GOLD analysis project Ga0182737, IMG submission 128878) | Enriched Organic Plus compost microbial communities from Emeryville, California, USA - eDNA 5th pass 30_C BE-Lig OP (version 2) (version 2) ...
CACGTGCATGCCTTGATCATGAAGTCAGCTATCAGGCAGGATGGCACTATTGGCGCTATAGAGAATAACGCTCTTGTGCTCATGCGCCCAGTCATGGATGGTCTCTTTAAGACTGCGGTCATCGAAGGCTTGCAGAAGATGCCTGAGTTCCGCGATCTGGACTTCGAGATGGGTGAAAAAGGCCTCAAAATAAAGGCTAGCGATCAGGCTCTTTTTGACAGCGTCGTCGACAATTTTAGCAATCGCAAACGTGAAATCGACGCCGCTTTGGAAGAGCGAGGCCTAGACCGTTCAAACCGGGAGGCCGCTGAAATAGCTGCAAAGAGTACCAGAGGTTCTAAGGACGACCAGCCACTAATCGAGCAGCTTATCGAAAAGGACTGGAAGCGGGATTTCGACAGGCTGTTGGGCGACACCGATTTGATGTCCATTCTGTCAAAGAAAGAAGTCCGACAGGAAACCCGCGAAGAGAAGATCGAACGCGTCGCCCAGAATGCCATAAAGCGTCTTGGTGGGCATCGTACCATTGTTAGCGAAGTCGACGTGCTAGCCGAGACGGCTCGTGCGTGTGTGTCAGAATTCAAATTCGAGGAAGTCCAAGAAGTCGTTCGCTATGTGAAAGAGAAGCACCTCTACATAGCAGAACCCGACGCCGATCAGCGTATCCAGTGGGCGGTCAAGCACCTGGCTGAGAAGGAAACCCAGTTCCTGCTCGACATCAAGAATTCTCCTGAGATGAAGCCGATGCGTACAGATCAGGAGATCAAAGATGCATTGGCTGAAATGCAGGCCAAGCATGATGCCGATCCGAAGACCAATAAGATGCTCAATGAAGAGCAGGTTGGCATGTATAAATATGTGCTGTCGTGTAAACAGCAGGTGGTCTGCGTAGAAGGCAGTGCGGGCACTGGCAAGACGTTTTCGATGTCCACAGTCCACGAAGCTGTGAAAACCGCTGGAAGACGTATGCTTGGTCTCAGTCCGTCATGGAAAGCCGCTAGCATTTTGCGCGATGACCTTTCACTTGGCAATGATGCATTTTTTGCGACCGCCAAGTTTATTGCAGAACACCGGGCTGGCAAGGTCAAGATCGATGCAAACACCGTCATCGTTGTCGACGAAGCAGGTATGATGGGCATCGAAGACGCCCATTACATTCTGGAAGCAGTTAAAGCTGTTGGTGGCCGTCTTATTCTCCAAGGTGATACCAAGCAGCTGGCACCGGTGGCAGCAGGTGATCCACTCACGCTCGGTATCAGGATGAACGGTGGTGGGTACCGCCTCAATAATATCGTCCGCCAGAATGACAACCGAAACGACGAAACCAAGCGTTTAACGGCCCGCATGCGTGAAGCATCCGGCGAATTCGTAAAGTCCGGCCTCGAAGGCCTTAATAATAAGAATCCCGAAGGCTCAAGAGACGACGTTGACGATCCAAATAAGAAGCCTGCGAAACACAAAGGCGACCCTCATATCGCCAAAGCGCTCGGAATTTATAACGACGAAGGCCGTATTATCTTTTCCAAGACGGCGGGGGATGCATACACCGAAGTCGCGCAGCGTTATCTTCGGAATGCCCAATTAGAAAAGGGTAATCTCAAAGAATGCTTGGTCGTCACCAATCGAAATAAAGACGTCCATGAGCTGAATAAGAATATTCGCAGAGCCATGATAAAAGCAGGCCATTTCGGTGATTTGGAAGTCGAGTTTAATGCCTATCGTCGTGACGAGAAGGAGGACACGGTCGGGCATAAGCTGAAGCTGAGGGCAGGGGAACGTGTTATTTTTGGTGGCAAGCAGTTTACTGTGAATGCGGCTAGCGGTCTGATGGTGAATAACTCAGACATGGCGACAGTTGAGAGAGTGACACCCCGCAAGGGTCAGGAACCGCTTATCACCTTGCGTTTCGATAAGACGCAAATGCATCCAGAAATTCTCGTAACGGTGACCCCATCACAGTTAGCCGCAGAAGACCGATTTGCAGATCGCAAGCCACTTCCCGTACTGCAGCATGCATATTGCGTCACTGTACATGCCGCTCAGGGGACAACGGTCAACCGCTGTATCGTCGCCAATATCAACGGCATCGATTACCGCCTGGCATATGTGGGTCTTACCCGTCATCGTCATGATGCTGAGATGGTCGTCAACGTCGGCCGCATGGAAATCAACGCTCTCGTGAAGGACGGTTTGATTATCCGCGAGGAAAACGGGAATCTAATTATTCCACACCCGGAGGACAAGGAAGACATCGTCATACCGGAGGACGAGTACAAGCTGACCGAAGAAGACTACATGAACCGTCTGATCTTCGAAGCGTCATCATCTGAATCCAAATCGAATTTCTCTGATCTCAGTTTCTATAAGACAAGGGATGGCCTTGAAGCATTTCTGGCAGACGGGAATAGATTCCAGACCCATGTCGAAAAGTTGCGTGAGCAGGGCAGGCTAACGGAAGCCGATCTGGAACGCCGTATCATCGACAATAAGGCCCGTCTCGATAGCCTTAGAAAAGCAGCGTCGGTTTCAGGGTCTCTGTCAAAAGACGATATCCAGAATATGCAAGGCGGTACCGCACAGTCTTCAAGCGATAACGCTAAGCAGAATTATTCAAAATCGTTTGTCAATGGTGTTGCTTCCAGCAATGCTAAAAACACGAATTCAATCACTATCAATCAGCGAACCATGGAGGAGCTGAACGACATCAAGAGGAGATACAACGTGACTGAGCAGACCTTAGAGAAAATGAGAATGGACATCCCGGCGTCGGGCGTGAAATGGGATGTCGATCTGGAAACCAGATATCGGAATGAACTGGAAATGTTCATGATTGAACATGGTGCGGTTCCAAATCCTAAGCAGAAATCGACGGCGATGTCACTGGCCTTCTGCGATGGCGTAACGAACGGGAAACCCAACAATGTCTGGAATATGTCCCGCATGAAGGATGGAAACTGGATCTACAACCAGTGGAATGATTCCGGTCAGAGTGGTCGTCTGGAAACCTGGCTGATCAAAAAAGGCGTCGTAAAAGATTACTTGGCCGCCGAGGCTCTGCTCTCAGAGAAATTCCCACTTCATGCTGTTCGTAATGGCCAGATGCAGAGTGAAGCGCTTGCTATGCGCATTGTTCAGGACCCCAAACCCAAGGAAATTTGGGCGGCTTATGAGCATTCGATCAAGCAGCAAACATCGGTTTCGTCATTCAAGGCTGGGTACGGGGGGTTGGACGGCCTTGATAAGCTTCAGCAGGCAATAGAGGAGGGTAAGCTATCAGGTGCCTTTGGCGATGTCGAGAAGAGGGCCAAGATTGCAGAAAAGTGGAACAGAGTACTGGTTGCAGGGCAGAAACCTGATGCCACGGAAAAAGAGATCAAGCGTGCGGATGCAGCCCTTGAGGTAATCAATGCTGGCAAGACGATGTTTGAATACGAATGGAAACACGTCCTCGAAGAATCCCGTATCACCGATAAATACCCGAAAGAGCGCGCTCTCGACCGCACGACGATGCTGGTCTTCAAAAACGATGTTCGTCGATCCGCATTCTATGATCATTCCACAAAAGACTGGAAAGACGGCCTGTCTTTCGCTCATAGAGATGTCATCCGCTACGGCACAGTGACTGGCATCGAGACAAAACTGCCTCCGGCTACCACTCGCAGCGGTCAGGATGCCATGACTTCAAGCTTCTCGCAATTTGGCGGGAAGGGTGTCGCAATGATGGGATTCAAGAAATCGCCTGAAATCGAGCATGTCGTCATATCTGAATCTGGAGTCGACGCGCTTTCTCATTGGCAGAAAACCAACCTGCCTGCTGAAGCCAAAGACTGGACAATCAAAGAGCGAAACCAGTTCTCCGATGGATGGTGCGAGAAGAACAAAACCTTGTACCTGTCAGTATCGGGTGGAATGTCCAATGTTGCCGAGGAAGCTATTGAAATCTTGGCGAAAAAGAATCCGAATGCGAAATTCACGGTCGCTATGGATAACGACATCGCTGGTTACGGCTTCCGAGATAAGGCACTTGCGGCCATCCAACGTGGAAACCCACAGGCTGAAGCCAAAGATGCATCTCTTCCAATTTTCTACAAGGACTGGAATGACTCGGTAAAAGCTGATGCTGGAAAGCTCAACGGCACCGTTCGTTGGCCTGCTGACATCGACAAGGATGTCGTACAGAAGGTCATGACGATGGCAGCGGATCGGCCTCATGAGCTCCTAAAGGTATCTGATGTCGATCTCGACCGTTATAAGACGCAAAATCTTGTGGCCGCCGCCAAGGAATTCAAGGCAGCACACCCACACTTCGACGATATGCGGAATGCCGCTTACGAGAAGGTCGGTATTGGGAAAGAAAACATCCGTCAATGGGAGCCTGAAGCTTTCAGGGACACCGGATTCAGCGAAAAGCAGATTGCTTATATCCAGACTCGTCGTCAGGAAGTCATGGATAAGCAGAAAGAGGCCGTCGCCGATCAACGCAGGCTGGTCGATGCTATTCGGAATTCAGAAAAGAAGACGGCTCAGACGCCTGCTTTCACCAAGCCTGATTTCAAGAAGCCTGCAGAGGTGGAAGTCTCCAAGCCAACAATTCCGACGCCTGTTAAAGCATTCACGCGCCCAGAACCCGAAAAACGCCGTCCAGATGCCGCCAGACCATTTGGACGTCCAGCTGGCACGATTGAAACCAAGGTACGTGAAACTGAATCCAAAGCGCAGGAGAAGGCGGCCGCTGAACGGGAGCGCCTGCGTAGAGAGGCTGAACGCGCAGCAGAGAAAGAGAAGCCTGCGGTGGCCAAATTTTGATTGAAGGGGGAGATTGGTTTAGCTCCTTTCAAATGGGGAAAGTTTCAATGACTATTGGTGATAATTGCGAGTTTATACATAGCAATTACAACTGCAATCGGACTTATATAAAACCCCTTCCAGGCAATATGTTACCGAGGTTTGCGCCCAATATCGACGATTAAGTCAGCAAAGATATTGCCTCTTTCTCGGTACGACACTTTGTAAACGGCTCCGTCATCCTCAAGAACCGCATCGGCACCATCGCTAGATCGCCCAAACTTCACCCTGTCACCGTAGCGAGAGTAAAGGTCTCTGAATAGTTTAAGGGCGACATTTCGGGTTTCTGCTGCCACAGCTGGGGTCACTTCCTTGTCGTCCTTAGCATAGGATAACGAGATACCACTCAAGAATGCCGTTTCGAGCACGTGTTTACCCATCCATGGATGGATGATTACCGGATCACCACGCTTCACCCTGTTAATCGCGAACGAAAATGGCTCCATTTCCTGATTGAACTGGAACCGACCGTAAAACTTGACGCCTTCCCAATCGATATCAGCGGCTTCAATTACTGGAACGACAGTGCCAGTGAAAACATTCTTGGGCCCACCTTGTATATAATAGTCGAGAGAATGGCCTCGGAATTTAAAATTATCTCGATAAGGGACATGTTCAATTTTGGAGCTCTTAGCCAATTTGCCAGCGGATGCCCAATAAGCGTTCACTATTTCCTGATACGTCCGTTTTCCGATTGTGACCGCACTTGGTTCCAACATGCGGTAATTGTTGACGTCGAAAGAAACCGTGCCGCTTGCATATCCAGATTCACCAAGTTTACAAACAACCTCGTGTGGCCCATCTGCGAAGGCGATCTTTCCAAAAAGGACGGGAGGCGTCGAAACGCGCTGTTCGGAGCAAGACGCATTCGAAGCGTCGAATTGACCAGCTGATGCGCTGGAAGTGAGAACAGCCGCCAGCATCAACCAATATGGGGAAACCTTAGCCATTGGTCATCTCCTTGAGCAATTCGTTCCTGCACGCCTTAGCTTCTTTTTCGCCTGCAATTGCAACACATCTATCTTCATGCCTCTCACACGCATCGAAGAGAGATTTCAGCGGTTGCTTATTTGGGAAGATTGAAAAGAAATATTGCTGAGGAACCGTTTGGCCCGCTGCTGGGTTGCCCCATACTGTGCGAAGGCTATAACGGATTTCATCAAAATCTGACCATTTCGCGGGAACAAAATCGCGTTTTTTGAACGCTAGATCGGTTACACTGGCGTTATTTTTCTGAGCTGCTTTCCTAATTTGGTCAGGCAGCGATACGTCCTTTTGCTGACAGAAGGGAGAATTCGGTGCATATCCGGGGCCGCTCTGGCAGAAGCCGATTCCCCAGTTGTTCGGATTGAACCCGATCAAGGTGAAAGTGCGCCCAAAAGACTGAGCACCGCCATTAAACACCTCGTTATCCGGGAATCCTGGCGGGGAGGGCAAAAAGCGAGTTTTGACCTCTGCCATATGCGTCGCAGCATTCGGAATATTCAGTTCATTTACGGCGTCTGTCCGATCAGTTGCGGAAAACAGAATCTGCTTCTTCGACGCATCGCACGATAGGGCAACCTCGATAGACGCTCCCTCGTAATCAAATATTTTCCTCGCAAACCGTGTGGTTGCCCCAGTTAATGGTTCAGATTTCTCTGTAACGTCCCAACCGGTATCGGGTTCACTATTTTGGTCGGATGCCGAGGACTTACCTGCGCCCAAGCCGGACCAGAAATTGTTAAAAAATTTGGCAACCTCGTCTTGAGCATTTGCAGTCGAGTCTTCTTGTAGGCGACGAACAAAATCCATTGGCGATTGGTCGCTTGGATCATCAACTCGAAACGAACTGGCGGCCGTGTTGGAAACCGACTCTTCGGCAGGAATTTCCTCGCAGCCGTCACACTCTTCGTCGCCTTCGATATCAGAGACGTTTTCATAGAGTTCGTCGATACGCTTATCAAAAGACAACATTGCTGGCCCTTGAACAAAGTCCTGCATGCATGCCGCAGCAACCCTGGCGTTATCTGGTGGGCATAGTTTTTCAAGATCACCGACCAATGTGTAATACTCCTCGCGGAGCTTGATAGCCGACTCTTCTTGCGGGGAGGGCGCATACTTAAATCGTTGATGATTGTGATTAATCATATCGAATATGCCGGGATTCGAGCAAACGATGTTTTCGAATTTGGAAGCTGGATTATTGCAGTCGAAAATTTCGTCTTTATCGAGCTGCATGCCCGCGTTTGTTGAATTTGGCGCGGCAATGCCACACGTCAACGCCAAAACGGCGAGCTGGATAGTTCGCTTCATAATAAATTGCCCCGATGTATACCCAATTTTGTTGTAGCACTTACGCTAAAACTGGCAAGTGCTCGGCATAAGGTTCGTGCAAGTTTTGGTTGTTATCCGAGACATTCATACTTCGGGGGTAGCTATGGGTTTGTACGGAATGATGCGTACGGGCGTTTCAGGGATGAACGCTCAGGCAAATAAACTGAGTGCGGTGGCAGACAATATCGCGAATGCCAGCACAAATGGTTATAAGCGCGGATCGACTGAGTTTTCGTCTCTGGTGCTGCCATCAACGTCTGGCAACTACAATTCCGGCAGTGTCCTGACGCAGGTGCGTCACAACATCGGTGCGCAGGGCGGATTAACATCAACGAGTTCAACGACAGATCTGGCTCTGGATGGCAGTGGCTTCTTCGTTGTGCAGGACGCCAGTGGCATGCCTTACCTGACGCGGGCTGGATCGTTCGTTCCCGACAAGAATGGCGAGCTGGTAAACGTGGCTGGCTTTACGCTCATGGGCTATCCATATCCATTTACTGGTGCGGGTAACGGTTTCGATGGCATGGTGCCTATCACACTGGGACAGAGCAGCTTTCCTGCAGAGCCGACCACCAACGGCACTTTCACCGTGAATCTGCCTGCGAATGGTCCAGACGTAGGGCAAGCAATTGTCAATGTTCCACCATCGGAGAACAGCCCGTATAGCGCGTGGAACCGCAAGCTGACGACGGCTAGCCTGAATAGCGCTGGCGAATTCGTGACCACGGAAACCTATTTCACCAAGATTGCTGATAATCGCTGGGAAGTGACCATTGTTGAAACGGATGGCGCTCCTTCGACAGGTTTTCCCTACGACCTGACGAGCGGCAATGTCGAGTTGCGTTCCGTACAGCTCGACTTCGACCCGGTGACGGGGGATCTGATCGGTAGCAATCCGATTGTTGGATTCGATCCGAATGATCCCTTCCTTGTCGATCTATCCGGCTTCACGCAGGCAATAACGGGTGGTTCGACCCCCGCCGCTAAGATCAATACGAACCTGTCCACGCTGGCACCGATCCTCGACACGGCAGCAGGTGAGCTGCCAGCATCCGCGAACAGCACCGCAAGCCGCCCGACTGAACGGATGAGCCTGCGAGGCTACGCAGGTTTCCCAAACAATGTCGGCCTCGACGTCTATTATACGCGTACAGGGCCGAACACATGGGAAGTGGCCGTTTATAACGCGGCTGACGCGACAAGCACCGGGGCTGGAGCTCCATTTCCTTACAGCAGCGCTCCACTCGCCCAGACAACACTGCAATTCGATCTGGCAACGGGCGCTCTGATCAGCGGCGGCAGTCTCAATGTCACGCTTCCGAGTGGAGAGACTTGGCCAATCGATTTCAGCGACAGCATGTCTTTGGCCGACTCCAGCCTGATGGATAATGAGGGGGTATTTGCGGCGCTAAACCTTCCCGCGACTGATCCAGTCATCAAGCCTTCGGTGTTAGGCAATACGCCTGCCGACAATATGGCAAACAGCGCTTATTCGCATAAGACATCCTTGATCGCTTATGATGATCAGGGACGAGCCGTGACACTGGATGTCTATTTTACCAAGGGCGCGGATTTCAACTGGGAAGTGGCCGTTTTCAATCGCGACGACGCGTCACCGTCTGGCGGATTTCCCTATGGCGCTCCGGGTAGCGCACCTCTTGCCACGTCGCTGATGCGGTTTGATCCCCAAAATGGCAGGCTTCTGGAAGGTGGTACGCTTGAGATAGCAATACCCAACGGTCAGACCATGACGCTTGATCTTGCAGCATCAACACAGCTTGCAGGCGATTATCAGATATCTGCGGCTGAACTGAACGGACAAGCGCCAAGCGCAACCGTCGATACCGTTATTGGAGAAGACGGCATCGTTTATGATCGCTCTGCACAAGGCGACATTCTCGCGCGTTATCAACTCGCGATAGCCAATGTCGCAAGTCCAGACAAAATGACCGTCATCAGCGGCAACGTATTCTCTCCTTCTGCTGAATCTGGCGACGTCACCATTGGAACCGCAGCATCGAACGGAAACGGCAAAATCAGGACTGGGGCGTTGGAAAATTCGAACGTCGATATTGCGCAGGAACTGACCGACATGATTGAAGCCCAGCGTAGCTACACGGCGAATTCGAAGGTTTTTCAGACAGGTTCGGAGCTTATGGACGTTCTGGTCAACTTGAAGAGATAACCGCTATTTCATAAAACTGCTGTTGTCGTGGAGGAGGGGGTCTCAATGCTGCGAGCGCTTTTACATAGCAAGGATTTAGGCACACAGACCATTGGTGCCGAAGGAAAGTTGAGCTGGCGACAAATTTTTAAAGCCTCAGAAGATTTTCTGACTGCCTCCGTTTTCAGTCGTCTATGCTATCTTGACGGCCCAGAGTTGTGGGAAATTTTGCTTGAAGCATCCGGTCACGCTCTTCCATCATACAAGCTCGCAACGTTACAAAATGTCGAATTCTGGCCGCGTTGGAGCCTGTCTTCTCGCGATTTCGTTGAACCGGACATTTTTCTGCAGTTCAGCCTGGGTGATCCGGAAGCGCTCGTTGACGTTTTGGTCGAAGCCAAGCTGGGGGAGGGGCTTAGCCAATACTCTGATCAGTGGATCGCGGAAATCGAAGCATACACTGAACAATTTCCAGACAGCGACCGCCATCAATTGTATTTTTTGGCAGTGGGCGGTCTTGGGTCGAACATTAAACGCAGGACTGAAGACTTGGCAGCTCGAACTATTGATGCTGTGGGCCATGCAAATATTTCCGGCACCAGTTGGTCGAAGCTCACTGATGTCGTTCACGCCCATGCTCACCGGAAGGGTCAAAAATCCAGAATTCTGGATGACATTCTGGAAGCGTTGGCTTTGTGCGGGGAACGTCATATCGACGCGTTATCAACGCTCAAGAGCGTGAATCGTAATTGGTCTCTAGATCAGATTAAATTGCTAAAGGTGGCCTGAATGAACCTCGATAAGACGCTTACTGAAGTTCGTTATGCATACAGATTTATTTGGGAGTTCCAGCAGCGAATTCTTGATACCGTCCGGCTGATATCTGAGCAATTTGATGACCTGAACTTTTATCAGTGGTCAAATTACAAGGAGTTACCCATCTCTCGAACGGGAACTTCGCCATTCAATTTCGTGCCAGAACATTTTCTTCCCTTGTACGGGGCATCATTTCTTTTCACGTCGTCGGACCCTGAGCGCGCCAAGCTGCAGCAGGGCAATTGGATGCTGGAAATATGTGTGGCCCCAGACACGGCACATCTTAAGTCCTTCTTGGCCAAATTGCCGTTTGATCCGATCACATCTGAATTCGGAACTCCTGAGACCACGCAAAGCGTTGTTCGACTGGTCGCATGGAAATGCGATAGTGAGTATCCAGAGGGCTCAACCTGGTTTCATGATGTTTGGCGCAGCTTAGATTGGCCAACTCTGGATTCCGATGGTGAGATATTTTCACAGCTTGATGGCAGCATAATCAGCGTTGCCATGTCCGCAAATATGTCCCAGCTATCTGATCGACAGCAAATAATTGACTTTTCGTTGGAAACCAAAGAGTTGATATTGAGCAAGCTGAATTTATAGAATTGCCCTCAACCTGGAGAATGCGCCATGGACGAGCTAAATCTGAAAACCGACACGCGACAGGCAAATTGGCGGCGTCAGAATCCTCAGAAGTATCTCGCGCATGTTGCCGTTCAACGTGCATTGGCGAGCGGCGAGCTAGTCAAAGGGTCGTGTGAGATCTGTGGGAATCCGTCTGTGGACGCCCACCATGATGATTACTCAACCCCGCTTCAGGTAAGATGGCTCTGCCGCCAACACCACATTCGAGTGCATGCCAGTGGTTGTGACGGTGACTTGTTTCCGGTTGATGTGAAATCTGTCTGAAACAGAGAGAAACGTTATCAAAACCTTTTACCAAGTTTACTCAATCTTTTATGGATCGCGATCATATCCAGTCGATATTTGTAGATGTATTCATTAAGCGTGCGATCACTTTTTTTCTGATTACAAGGAGTGCAGATATAAACCATGTTGTCGGCAACGGATAAGCCTCCGCGTGCAACGGGATATATGTGGTCTGCTACGCCCGCATCGGATCCGAACAGCTGTCCGCAGTAGGGGCAGTCCGCACTCTTCTTCAGTTTGCGCTTGCGAACGGATGCCACTGCTCGGGTTTTCGCCATGGCAGCAGTGCGGAGTTCAATGCGTTTAGAATATGGGGCCAACTGCTTCTCGCGTACTTGCCTCTCTGCTGAACGCTTCGACTTCTGATAGTCCCGAGACCATTCATAAGATTGCTGCTGATTTTTGATTTGCTGTAAGACAATCTCGGTCGCGTCTGTGAGATCGTTCAACAAAGAACGGCAATCTTCGAGTTTGAGCTCATTTCCCAGTAGTCTGGCACGTTTAGCGACGAGGATCTCTAGCTCGGCATCTATGGCCTTCACTCGCTTGAAAATCGACGATTTGAGGATGCCGAGTACGGAAGTCAGAACGTAGTTCTTCCGATCCTCCGTTAGGTTTCGCTTTTCGGAAGTCAGTTTCGCAATTGCCGCATTTCGCCTGGCTATCGATGCATTGACCTTTGGAACCAGTACATTCAGTTTTTTGATGTCTTCGGCGATTTCATGTTCGGACGACGACCGTCCACTCACTGTGGTGATCTTTTTTTTAAAACTAGCGATATATGCCTGTTTGCTTCGGAACTTCATTGAACCCTACAGACACCCTTTCAGGCTTGCAGCAATAGCCTCATCACCTTGAGGGGCATAAACGTTCGCTCCCATGAGCACACCGCTGGCAGTGGTGCTGGAGACATTAAAACTGAAGCTGCTTTTGGTTAATTCTCGACCGAGTTTCTTGTCGAGGATTAACGTCGCCAGAATTCTCTGGTTTGGGTAAAGTCGTAGGTTGGTACGATCAAAGGTGAATTCGCCACTTGGGAGAGACAAATTCCAGGTTCCTTCCGCCTGGGCGATCCAATCTTTCGACAGTCCGCCAATCTGCTCCTTTGCATACAGATTGATCATTGGTTTCTTGTCCCAACAGAAGAATTCGACTTCGTAAACCCGTTCGCGGCCCCTGGTGTTTCGCGGGTTCACGGCCGATGCAACGATCTCACCGTTCTTTGGCTTCAGCTCGAAATCCTTGAAATTGGGAGAGGGGACAATGCCGAGTTCACCCAGTTCACCAGCTTTCGGGATGAACATCTGGTCTGGCGGCGTGATCGACAGGAGCTCGAACAGTCGCGGATCGGCCTCCATTTTACGTAGATAGATCGAAACGAGTGAAGATATGGATTGCGTCGACACCTGCACTTCGGCGTTCGATCTGCTGCTGTCGCCGCCGCCTGAGAACTGATGGAACCCAATCTTGGAGGTGTCTGGAACTTCCCGCTCGACGCCGCCCATGAACGCCAGCGCGCACGCCGAATAGCATTCGCTGTTAGGAAGCACTTCGGCCGACGATGAGTATTCCCATTCATCCTGCATGGGCGGCTTGGGAGAGTATTTTTGGACGACGGTCGCAACACCTTCCTTCCGAAAGAATTCGCCAAGCTTCATGCCTTCGACCAGGCTGCCACCTGGACTATCGAGTGCGATGGTGAAGCGGAATGCGTCATAGGCCTCTTTTTCCCAGATTGTCGCAAACTTCTCCGCGTCGCCAGCCTCGATCTCACCGCTGACGACAAAGATCATTGAAGCATTGTGGCGGATAGTGTTGATCTCGATGGCTTGAGCCGTCGAAATGCCTGTCACCAGAGCTGTTGAATAAGCTAAAAAACGAGATAGCATGCTGTGTCCTGCACACGGTTAAGATTAGTTGGCTTTGTTCGCGGAGGCCGCGACGAAATCGCCAATCGATTTCCCGAACAGGAATATCGCTATGAAGAAGCCGACAAAACCTAGCATTGCAGCTGGTAACTCGCCTACGCCTACGCCAGAACCTTGGCCGTTCAAAAACACGATGAAGGTGACAATTGCCCACACCGCGATAAACGCTACGCGAAATAGAAATCGACGTACTGCTGTTTTGAAATCCATAGTTACCCCCTAAAACCGTTCGGTTTGCCCATATTGATACTCACACCGAAAATTAAGTTCCATAACCTGCATTATGCCACTAAGATATTGATATTATTAATAAAAACCTGCTGCTGTTCAATTTTATCACCCGTCCTTTTCTGTGGTTGTCAGCTTGGTCGCGCAGAACCATTTTCTGGTACGCTCGTTCTGGAAACATGTGGTGTTATTCGGCTCGTACTTACGCTGTGCCGGATCGCCGTTGATTTTGAGAGCTGTTTTACCGATTGAGATGACCGTTTTGCTGCCGCTCGGCCACACAAAGTCTATGTTCAGGAATCCATTTGCGGTCGAACCCGGTCCCTGAACGCAAATTTCTTCATCGACAGTTTGATTATCTTCCGCCTTTACAACACACCTATATCGAGGGCCTTTCAAGGCATTGGTAGCGTCGATTTTTGAGGGCAGGTTCGCTAATTTTGAATAAGCAGGCCAAAGCGCAATTTTCGAGACCGAATTCAGGACGCCGTATTCCAGGCTAGGATCGCAGACACCGCTACCCAGTTGGGTATCGTAAGTGTTATTCGTTCCGCAAACGTTCAGCTTGTCCTTGTATAGCCGCACATTACATTCGGCGTCGGCATAGCCTGCGTCGTTGCTGACGACATGATAATTCTTGCCGTACGAGGAATTCACAGGTTTGGACTGGCGCTCTACCGCATCCTTGTCGGTGTAAGCTTTGTGCAGATAATCGACGGAACCAGGTTCCATCAATCGGGTTTCCCAGTAGAAAGCATTGTCGCATGCAATGAACGCTGTTTGAGCATCAATGTCAGTGGGTTCTTGAAATCCGAAAATTTCGATGTCAAAGCGCCCTGCCCTGTTCACATCATCGACCATGAAGAAGTCATTACCGACATGCGAGATCATGGCTTGAACCAGATCAGGTTTCATCATCGGCCGCGTGGTAAACGGCCCCGTGGGACTATTCGCCAGATTAAAAATCTGTAGGAGAGCGTTCTGAGCCTCGTCGAAACCGACTGCCAAGGCCTTGATAGAGACCTTCTCGTCAGAATCGATATCCAGATATGGTCTATGGAAGCCAAGTTGCGCGTTCTTGTGCATCTTTCGGCTTGCCCAGCCCATCTCGCCACCTTGTGCGACTCCCATCATAAACATGATAGCGCATGCCGAATAACAGGCTTCACCGTCCCTTATGATGGTCGTAATGCCTCGCTTGTATATCTCACCTGCGAGTGCTGTTCCCTCGGCCAAATTGCCACCAGGCGAATTCAGACAGATCGTGTTCTTCCACGTTGTCTCGCCGTCAGAACCTGGAAGAATTTCGTCAGCCAAAGTGTTAAACTGCTGGAGATCGCCCTTCACGATCTCTCCACGAAGTTCCATGAGGCATAGTGGATCGTTTGCCTTCCCAATTTCGGCTCCGATAGCGTTCGTACTGATCCCGAGGGACGTGATGGCCAAAGCGAAGGGTATGAACGTTGCCCAGCAGTTCCTCATCACATCGCGCCCTTGCTCATTTTTCGCCATTCCCACGGTTCAACAAAGGTGCCCTGCCAGATGCCAGCCTTCCGACTTTGCGCATCTTGTTGAGCGCCTGAATACGCTCCCTTTGAATACATTGGCCAATCCAATGCATGCCCATTCCGGACGAGCCATGTCGCGAGATCCTGACCGAAGGTATTCACGCATGATGCAACGATCCGACTATATTGATCGACATCACGTTGCGCACAAATAATTGGCTGTGCATCGTTGATGTAGTTGGCCAGCTTCATCGCACCGATTTGCCCGCAACGATACTCACTGCCGGATGCATCTTGACAGGTTTGCCCACCTTCAGGCGCGTCGATGCCCCAAATGCGGATGCGTTGCCCATGAATTTCAATTGTATCGGCATCGATGACAGATGCGCGTCCCGCTATCGAACCACGGGGTTTCGAGGGCTTTGCAACAGTCTTGGTGTCTGAAGGTGCATAAAACGACGACGAGGGAGTTCCTCTGGCCTTCGCACCGCCGAGTTCATATGTGCAAAGTGTTTCCGAAGGTGGAGAACCACAGTTCTGTGCTAGATTTCGATTGCTAGCGCAACGTCCCGTGGCATGAATACGCCAGCCGGGGCCGCCCTTGCAGCCGCAACCACGACATCTGTCTGATATCTGCATGACTGGTCGCGATACCTGCTCAGCAGGCGGCTGCCAAGCCACGACCGATGCCGCCAAAATCAACCCCAACATGACCCTGCCCCCAAATGATCAGCTATTCGTTCGGATCGGTACCCGCATACCCGACTTCCAATCCTTTTGCGACTTCAGCGACCGCCCTTGCCGCTTCGTCGGCCGACCATCCAGCTTCGACAGCATCATTGATCAAATCTCGGATTCCAGGAATATCCGTCCCAGACAGCGCGGCAGCTGCTTCAGCTTCCGATCCGCCAGACAGGGTCGCCTGTTCGATTAAGTCGGAAATCCCATGAGAGACGGCTTCTTGGCAGTCAATATCGCGGTCTGGATAGTCTCCCTCTTTCCGTGGTCCAAGCATTTCGGTTTCCTCCCAAGATTACCGCTATGTCGGCCGTCATTATTTCATTGAAGGGAGATAATTCAAGCTCCAATAGCTAATGCAGTCGACCCTTTCCTTTCTCGTCCGTGATTTCCTTCCATAGCCCCGATCTCATCTGCTCCAGAATATGGTCGGCAACTGGTATTGGAATAGCCCTGACCAGCCTGAGCTTTTCGAGGTCGATAGGTGTACCGAGGCGGTAATAACGGGATCTGGTGCGCATCCAGCCTTCAGTAGCATTGAAGCCCATTATCGGACTTGTTGTGACATAGGGATCATCGATAGAAGGATGCCCATCAACTTGACCTCGTGCGCGCAAAAAATGGCCTGCCTGAATAATCCACCAGCCGTCGAGAAACGGAGCGGATGCAAGCACTTCATCTGATGGCTTGGTAACGGCCTCTTGAAGCAGTTTTTCGATATCCATTGCCGTTCCCCTTCACATCACCATCGAATTCATATTTTCGCGCTTCATGGCTTCGCCTAAAACGAACCGATACATGCGGTCAAACTGGCGCAGGGAGCCGCCCTTGGCCGTGAAGAAGTTCTCCAAAGCGCGATATTCGTCGCCATCCAGTGTTGGTAGGAACTCCGGTACCGTTGCCATTTCGATTGCCAGCCTCTTCCGCATTGACATCAAAATCATGTTGAAGTGTTCGACAGATAACCTCGGAACGACGAAGATTTGGAAGCGGTCGATCAATGCCTCTGGTAGGCCATCCAGACTATTCGCCGTCGCAATCCAGGTGACATGAGAGAGATCGACATTAGCCATCAGACAGCCGTCGAAACACATTTCTGGATTACTGAGCATACTGAGCAAGGCACCCGCTGCCGATCCATTTTGACCGCCGACGCGAACCCCTTTGTCGATTTCATCGATGATAAGGCAGGCATCCGCGCTTTCGCTAGCATGGATAGCAAGAAATGGTGCAGACGGCCGCGATGCCGCCCAACCGCGATTTACGGGCGCAATGCCTGCGCTATCTGCACTTCCCCCAACTGAAATCAGAGTTGGCTTGTGGCCAAAAATTTCGCCGACACGACGAGCCAGCGACGTTTTTCCGGTACCTGGTTCGCCAACAAACAGCATCGGCTTCAGCTTTGGAACAGACACACCAAGCGATCTCTGCAGTTCGAGGGCAACCTCAATGGTCTCTGCGATTTTTGATGCCCATGGCCACTCCCTCTCAATTGCAGCCTGGAATGCACCTCTTTCTGGCATTGATCCCTTCAATGGAAGCGGAATCCCGATTGTTTTGACAAAACGCTTATGAATACTTTTACCTTCACCTGAGTCGGCATCTCCGATGTCCCTCACAACACAGACTTCGCGATGCTTCTGCGGCGAACTTTTATATGATTTCCTAATTGGGCGACGCTTGGGCTTTAAAGGGTTCTCATTGAAATCCATTGCCGCCAGAATTGCCTCCACGGACTCGTCGTGTCTATCATGAACGACGCGATGTGTTGGCCGCAGTCGGATTCCTTTTGCCAATTCCCGTTCCTTATCCTTCCAACGCCTGATGGTGTTGGTGAAGTCTGGCACCATTTGCAGACCGACTTTGGCATCTGATTTTTTCCAGATCTGCAAGAAAGCGTTGATTTCGCTCAGATACAGCGAGAGCGCCTCAGTATTTCCGAAGCAGGCAGCGACCCACAGCAGGAAACGAGCATAAGAAGTCAATGCCTCAGCCTTGCAATCGCTGTCACAAATCAGGGATTCAGCAAGGTGGACCTTCGCCATGTTGAAAGCGGAGGCTCCATCCGTAATTTCCATACTGAGCACGCTTGCGATTTCCATCGCACGAGACGGATCTTCTGGATCTGCAAGCCAGATAGAGGGATCGAGGACCTCATTCTGCCCTAGCTTTTCGTCTGCCTTCTTAACCATTGGAAACCCCTTTTCACCTCATCTGCCATGCGCCAATCAAGATTGGGAGGAGAGAGGATTGGGCTCCTCGTATCAGTTTCAAAACGACTTGACACTAAGCAATTATGAATTATAAGGATAGCAACGTAATCGCAGTGGGGGCGCATTCTCTTTCATCTCCGATTGCAAAAAGGAGATGACGGATGAGTACATTTTTGACTGCCGACACGCATTTTGGTCACCCATTGATGTTGACCGCGCTAAACAGGCCTTACCCTCACGTGGACGAGATGGATGAGGCCATGATTTCCGCTTGGAATGCCGTAGTTCATCCAAAGGACACCGTTTGGCACCTCGGCGACTTCTCAATGAAGCACGAACAGCGTCGGGTCTCCGAAATCTGGCACGCGCTCAACGGCCGCAAGTACCTGATCATTGGCAATCATGATGTCGATAAGAAGGGAGATCTGCTCCCTGCCCTGTCGCGACTGGATTGGGTCTCGGTTTCCCATTTTGCGGAAATCAAGCATGACGGCCAGAGGATCATGCTGAGCCACTACGCCCCTTACGTCTGGAATCAAGCTCATCGGGGTGCATATGCAGCTTTTGGCCATAGTCATGGTCAGGTTCTGGGCATGCCTGGAACTATCGACGTCGGTGTCGACAATCAGAGTCTGCGCCCGATCTCGGTCGAAGAATTCATCAGGCAGGCCGAAGAAAGCATCATCAATGCCGAGGAAATCGTGAATACCATTTCCGACCGCCTGATTGGCCTTACAGACGTCTGGAAAGAACAGGCGAAGGCCATCAAACAAAACCGCCGTCGCATCAATGAAGAGGAGTCCTCAAGTCCATTCCGCCCTTAACCCCTGGTGGTATGCAAGCCGACAGTTCAGCCTAGTCGGGACCAATACCAGAAAAGGAGAAACGGTATAATGAGATTATGGGGGATTTCCGACCTTCATTTGTTGAAAACAGAGCCTTCCGAATTTGGATCAAAACTTCGAATTCCAGAGGCTGACATTTGCGTGCTCGCAGGTGATATCTGTGATGACCTCGAAGCTGGTCTGCAATGGGTGGCAACGATTATTGCCACACACATGCCTGTCATCTTTGTGCCAGGAAATCACGACTTCATCGGTCGAAGTCTCACCGGTACCGTGCCTGAAGCGCAGAGTATTGCAGCGCATTGTAGCGGTAATGCACACGGACGGCATCCAATCCATGTACTGGATAACGAGACCCTAGTCATTGACGGCGTACGTTTCATTGGAAGCACGTTATGGACGGATTTCGCTATCCTCGCGCCTGACAATGCCGATGCCGATACTGTTGAGAAATACAGAAACCAAGCGTTGGCCAATATGAAAGGCGCGATGCCGGAATATCAGGCCGTCTATGTCAACGAAGCCGTTGGTGGCGTTATTCCCAAACTGATGTCGCCCAAGGATGCTTACTGGCTTCATCTCGATAGCCGTAGGTATCTGAAAGAGGAATTATCAAAGCCGTTTTATAAAACGACAGTTGTAGTAACTCACCATGCACCGCATCCCAATTCGATATCGACCTTTCACGGTCGCAATAATCTGACGCCGGGGTTTGTATCTGACCTGACTGACATCATCGAAGGTTTCAAACCAGAGCTCTGGATCCACGGGCACGTTCACGAGACATACGATTATCAGGTCGGCAAAACACGCATTTATTGCCATCCGAAAGGCACTGGCAATCCGAATTTCAGCTGGCAGGGCGGTCTGATTGATATCCCGTCTGCAAGCCCAGTACCAACTTTTAGGAGCAGCAGATGAAACTATGGGTATGGTCTGACCTGCACCTTGAGTTCAGTTCTTCCGATTTTAGAACTCTCGACGATATTGTACCGCCTGCTGACGCAGACATCATCGTCTGTGCGGGCGACCTTGCTTGGGCAAGCCACTATCCTCGTCTTACAAGGCATATAGTGGAGAAGTTTGACATACCTTTGCTGATTGTTCCTGGAAACCACGAATACTATTCTCAGGATTCATTCGAGAGTGCGCTTCATCTGATGCTTGACGTCGCTCAACGCTCGATTGACGAAGACTGGGCTCACCCTGTTTATGTGCTCCAGCGCAAGACCCTTGTATTGGGCGACGTTCGTTTTGTCGGTGCCACGGGATGGGTCGATTTTGCATACGGTCTAGAAGGCCTTGATGATACCGAATTCGAGAAGGAGATCGCTCATCGTTTCCATGAGGCTCCGCATATTCTGAATGATTTCAAGATGATTTGGAGAAGGTTAGCTCCTTTTGTGTTCAGTCCGGGGAGAATGCTTCAGCTTCACCAAGAAGACCGAAATCACATTCTGTCAAAGATTGAGGAGCCGTTCGATGGCAACACCATCGTGTTGACGCACCACATGCCCTATCCGGATTGCACTCCAGAAATGTATAAGAATAACAAATACAACTACCTGTTTGCGTCATCAGAGAAGCCATTCGGTGAACTGTTTCATAGCGATATGGCACCCGATCTTTGGATTTGTGGCCATACGCATGAAGCCTTCGACATCGAGGTAGGCCGGACGCGGATCGTCTGCAATCCGCACGGATACGACCACGAAGCTTACACAAATGGCTTCACATGGGACAAGGTAATCGACACCGATGATCTCCGTCCCCAACCCATCAGGAGCCTTTGATGCGCCTTTGGATTTTCAGCGATCTGCATGAGGAAATTGGGACGGCCAGAAGTTTTCCTGATCGGAAGCCTGATGCTGATCTGGCCATCATGGCTGGTGATTGGACGCATGCTGACAAGATCGAAGAGACCGCAAAGGCATTCATTGACCATTTTCAGATGCCAGTGGTCTATGTCGCTGGCTGTCCGACATCAGCGCCTTTGAGACAAAACTGGTTTAATTAAGAAGAGAGGATTTTCGGCTCATCATAGCTTTATCAAAGGACGCAAAGATGAGACAGAAACCCGTTCCCCAAACGTTTTC